>Ga0307995_1000135_pt1 | contig 52004 bp, 46 predicted proteins | sample EllFjometagen262_FD_203132 | JGI IMG/M metagenome (GOLD analysis project Ga0307995, IMG submission 203132) | Marine microbial communities from Ellis Fjord, Antarctic Ocean - #262 | ecosystem: Environmental > Aquatic > Marine > Unclassified | place: Southern Ocean | collected 2014-11-02 | reverse complement strand
TATCGGTAGGGCGGTAGTCCCCCATGAATACGCCATTGGTCATGAGTTGAATAGCAGTGCCTATTTCAGCCATGCTAGCGCCGGACATCGCAGCTCGTGCACGGTCCACAACGATCTCCCACTCAATGCCAGGAACCGGAGCCGTATCATCGACATCGATCAGACCCTCCATGGTGTTTTCCATGTAATTGCGAATACGCGTGGCTTCGGCGAATAGCACTTCAAGATCGTCGCCGGATAGCTCCAATTGGATTGCTTTCCCCACGGGAGGTCCTTGCTCGATAGTCACAACCTCTGCTCTAGCTCCGGGTAGATTGGAGACGGCTTCCCGGTATCGGTTTTCAACTTCGAAACCGTCGACATCCTGCCTGTCGCGTCGATCGGTCATTTCGATAAAGATCGTACCGATAAGGTCAGGAGCAGATTGTTGACCCCCACCTAAACTATTTCCAGATCCGGATTGAGTAACAATGCCCTTAATGTACCCAACCTCGCGTATCCGGGATTCAGCATCGAGCATCACATCGCGTAGCTCCGCTGGTGAGGAATTACCTCTAGCAAAGACTTGAACTTGAGTCTGGCTTGGTTCGACGCCAGTAAAGAACTCCACGCCTTTGCCGTACTGGCCGTAGGCCCAAACGATGACAACTAGGGTTGCGATGCTAGTAATAAATACAACTATGGGAGAACGCACAGCGAAGGTTAGAACTCGCGCGTAGAAAGCGGTGATGCCGCCAGTCTTAAGCGGGTCGTCACTTTCGAGGTTCTGATTATAGGCTTGGTTGGCGGCGCTGGACTTGCCAATCAGCGCACCAATAGTTGGAGCGAACAAGAGCGCATAAAACAGTGATCCAAATAGTACTGCAAATACAGTGATTGGCAGATAGCTCATAAACTGTCCAGAAACGCCGGGCCAGAACATGATCGGTAGGAATGCTGCAAGCGTCGTAGCGGTGGATGCCAATATAGGCCAATACATTCGATCTACGGCGGCTCTATAGGCGTCTCTAGCATTCAGACCTTCGGCCATCTTGCGGTCAGCATATTCGACCATCACAATAGCGCCGTCGATGAGCATACCTAGGCCTAGTAGTAGGCCGAACATCACCATGAAGTTGTAAGTAAAACCTAGCAGTCGAATAATGATGAAGGCGAAGAAGAAGGAGAAGGGAACCGCCAGAGTTACCAGCAGACCAGAACGGACGCCAACGGAGGCGATGACCACTATCAGTACTAGAATCATGGCTGTTGCCATGTTTCCCTGAAGGCCCATGTTTTGTTCAATAACTAAGGGTGCCGTGTTGTTGATATAGGACAGACTAACCGCGGGCGGCAAGCTAGGACGTAACTCTTGAACAACAATATCTATTTGCTCCATCGCTTCGGTTACGCTGGTGCCTTTACGCTTCATTACATTTAGCGAGATAGCGGCGGTGCCATTGGCGTAGGAATAGCGCGTAGCGTCTTTAAAGGTACGGCGCACGTCAGCGATATCTGCAACTGTTACTACGCCGTCGGCGTTCGACGCAAGCGGAAGGTTGAATAAGTCGTCGGCATCTTCGATAAGCCCAGGTACCTTAATTGAAAAACTTCCCTGGCCTGTATCTACCTGGCCCGCCGGAATCAATCGGTTGTTGCTGGAAACGGTTTGTATTATCGAGGTGTTGGAGATTCCATAGGTTTCGAGTTTCGCTGGATCAATTACGGCCTCTAACAGCTGCTCTCTATCACCAACCATCTCCGCCTCAAGAATAGTAGGAAGAATTTCAATCTCTCGCTGCAGTTCTTCCGCGACCTGTAACAATACGCGCTCTGGTATGCCAGCGCCGCCAATCGCGATCTGAACTACCGGCAAGGTTGCCGCTGAGACTTCCTGGATCAATGGTTCTTCAGTGTCTTGTGGAAATCGCGCCTTCGCTCTATTTATTGCTTCACGCACTTCACTTAGTGCGTATTGAGACTCGAAGTCGATATCAAATTCGGTAACGATAGTTGACGCGTTCTCACTTGAGAAGGAGGTAATCTCTGTAATGCCATCGACTGTCTTCAATTCCAATTCTGCAGGCTTCGCCAGTAGTCGCTCAGCATCCTCGGGCGAGATACCCTGATGTATTATCGTCGTGATAACGATAGGTACTTCAACGTCGGGATTTAACTCGGCGGGAATTGCGAGATAGGAAACGAATCCTGTAATCATAATGGCAACGAACACACTCAGCGTGGTTCGTGATCGCGATACGGCGGCATCAATATAGTTCTTCATGAAGTGAGCTCTCTTCAATACTGCAAATTATTGGTAGGACTAGCGAGACCAGTCGAAATTGCTTTCTACTTGTTGCCCGGGAAAAACAATTTCCTGACCCAGCGTAATAAGATTGATAGTGCCGTTTAGGCCGGTAACCCAAACGCCTGGGTTCATCGCGCTGGTGTTGTCACCAACGATTTCTACGTTGTTAAATTCCACCATGTTATTAGCACCGATAGTCTTAACTCCGATTAGCCCACTGTCGTCCAGTGTGAGGGCGGAGGAGGGAATCAGATGTGCTTGGATATCGGCTGAATCCACCAAAATTTCGGCGGTAATTCCTTGGCGAAGGTCATTGAAAGAAGAATCTACTTCTACCTCAATCCGATAACTTCTGGACACGTTATCAGCTGCGCGTGCGAGGTAGCTCACGGTGCCAGCTATGCGCTGTCCGGTGAGTAGTTCGGCGGCTACTCCGGCACCAACACTCAGGCTGCCTATATCTTGCTCTGGAACTAGTCCTACTAATAGCATCGGGCTATCGTCTAGTACGGAAGCGCAAACTGTTCCTGCGTTTAGCAAGTCGCCTAGTTCAACAGTTCGGGTTTCCACGATCCCATCGAAGGGTGCGACGATCTTAGTTCTTGCTAGCGCCAATTCCGCGCGGGCTACTCCGGCTTTAGAAGATTGCAGTGCCGCCTTGAGTTGGGCAACGATCACATCAGATTGCAGCCCCCTATCTTGTAAGTCTAGGGAAGCAGAATATTCGAATTCAGCCTGCTCTTGTCGGCTTTGGGCCTCTAAAAGGTTTGAGCCACGGTCATCTATGGCTATCTCGCAGAGGAGGTCGCCTTCGCTGACTCTCGCTCCGCGCATAACAGGTTCGCTCACGATTCGGCCAGCCTGCTCAGCCCGTACTTCTACGTGACGAAATGCCTGGGTGCGTCCCCTCACGCGAACCTTCTTGCCGTAGGTCTGCTGATCAATTCTGGCGGCACGTACGATGTAATCGCTAGGATTCTCTCCTGGAGACACGCCCTCGGGTACTGCCATGATAGTGCTAGGGGCAGAAGCATTACTCTCGTCTGGCTCTTCAGCGCTCTGTGGAATAACCATCCATAACACTACGGCAATCAATATTCCTGCTGATACGACATGTTGATTCTTCACTACAATCTCCGGCGATAAGATCTATGGGTTCTGGCGATTTAACTTTACAAGCCGCTCCATCGTTTCGTCTTAGAAGCAGGCGTAACTATTACGCCTATAAGAATGGCTCGCGGTACTAGATTTTAGGTGGATCATCCCTGTTTTTGAGAAGCTCTAGCTAACGGTGCTCAAGGTGCTACTCTTTTGCTTAGAAATCCAATACAAAAGTGTTACGTATTGTAACCCTTCAAATTCCAATTGCAACGCGTTTGTCCCTTATATACGTGCCTTCGGCGTATTTGGTTGCCTTCTCAGTTTTGGCTGGAATTGGCGTAAATCTATGGTAGTTTCCTGTCTAACAGGAAATTGTCTATTAGAGGGTTAAATGCGTGAAAAATTTAAGCAACAGAGTCGCGATTATCACCGGATCCAGCAGTGGAGTAGGGGCCGCAACGGCTAAGTTATTGGCAGCCCAAGGCTGCAATGTTGTCATCAACTACAATTCTAATTCTGAGGGTGGCGATGCAGTGGCTGCGCAGTGCAAAGCACTGGGGGTTGAGTGTCTGGTTATAGGTGGCAATGTAGCAGAGGATGCTAACTGCCTTGCTATGGCGGCTGCAGCGATTGAGAAGTGGGGGCGTATCGACATTCTCGTCAACAATGCCGGCACCACCAAGTTTGTAGACCACTCCGACCTGCACGGTTTGAGTAGTGATGACTTTCAGCATATCTATGGTGTAAATGTGATCGGCAGTTATCAAATGATTCGTGCCGTGAGCGAGCAGATGCAGTCGCAGGAAGAAGGCGGAGCGGTAGTCAATGTCGCCTCGACGGCGGCAGTTACCGGCATCGGCAGCTCGGTGGCATATGCCGCCTCTAAGGGTGCGCTGGTGACGATGACTCTGTCTTTGGCGAGAGCATTGGGGCCTAAATTGCGAATCAATGCGGTATGCCCCGGCTTTATCGAAGGCGATTGGCTGCGCGAAGGACTAGGCGATCAGAAATATGAAGAGCTCATGGACTTTCATAGAAAAAATTCACCGCTTGGAGTTACAGCAACGCCAGAGACGGTAGCCGATGCTATTGTGCATTTCATCAGCGGGCCTCAGGTAGTAACGGGTGAAACCTTAATAGTTGATGGTGGGCGACACCTGACCATGACGCCTCTGGGACGGCGCTAACTAGAGGCGCTTCAGAATACGATTCGTCGTTACTTAGCCACGGGTCTCTTTTGTAGTTTCCGTTGCAGGGTGCGGCGATGCATCTTCAGCTGCCGGGCTGTTTCGGAAATGTTTCCATCGTGCTCATTGAGCACTTTCTGAATATGTTCCCACTCCAGCCTACGGACAGACATAGGCTCGAGGTGTGCCGAGTCTGGATCAGCAACCGTATCTGGTTGATCGGTACCTAGTAGCGCGGCAAGAATTTCATCAGCGTCTGCCGGCTTCGCTAGGTAATTGTCCGCGCCAAGCTTTATCGCCTCAACTGCAGTCGTGATGCTCGCATAACCGGTAAGAATTAGGATGCGGCTACTTGGATTGCTTTGCTTTAGTGGAGCGATTAACCCTAGTGATGTATGGCCGCCCAAGTTTAAGTCCAATATGGCGTAATCAAACCGCGTGCTCTTTATCAGCAGTAAGGCTTCTTCTTCGTTGGCCGCGTGCGAAACCTCATATTCGCGATGCGAGAGGGCGCGAGTCATTACCTGTGAAAAAACCTCATCGTCTTCAACCAGTAAAATATGTTCCTTGCTCATTTCTCTTGTCCTTCAAACAGTGACGCTAGCGCTTATGGCGCAGGTTGGGGAAGGCGGATGACGCTAAGTGCGCCGCCTTCTTTCATGTTCAACATCTCGATTGAACCACCGAGGCGCTCGATCGCAGCATTGGCGAGAAATATACCTAGGCCCATGCTCTCTTTTCGTCTGGATATAAAGGGCTCGCCAAGCTTCTCCATAACATCGCTGGGAATTCCTGGGCCGTCGTCCTTAATCGAGATTTCGAACTTTGAGGGCGAATCTTTCGTAATGCTAAAGTGGACGCTTACATTACTGTGCGCAGCCTTGATGGCATTCTCGATAATATTGATCACAGCATGCTTGACGCTCAGATTCGAGGTAACGACCGATTCCGACTTGTCGCCGATATGAAAATCGATTGAAGATGTTGGATGTATGTTCACAATATAATCTTGGATGTCATCAGCGAAGGTCGAGAGCGATACGTTTTCTATTTCCTCGGGATTGTCTTTGTTGTAATAACGAATAAGTTGCGTCAGAGAGTCTTTGCAGCGCGTCACTTGCTGCCTTAGTAGCGATATGTCGCTTTTGATATCGCTAGCCTTAAGCTCTTCAGAACTTAAGTTATCCAAATCTGTTAGCAGCACGGCCATCGTAGAGAGAGGTGTACCCAGCGCATGCGCTGTACCAGCGGAAAGTGTGCCAATGGCCACCAGCTGCTCATTACGTAGTTCATTCTCGCGTGCCTCAGCGAGATTCAGCTCACGAATTTTTATCGCATTGGCCATGCGCGTGATAAGCACGGAGATGAGAATGGCGCTTACCAAGAAGATAACCCACATACCCACGAGGTGGAGTTGGAAAGTCATTACTTCGTTCTCTGGGGACATGGCCATGTTGTGATCGGATGAAAGATCCAGAAGCAAGAACGAGGTGTAAATTATAATTCCCCCAACAGAAAATATATTCACATAGGTTTGCGGGAGCAGCGTGGCTGCGAGTGCTAGCAATACCAGCAAGTAAGAGATCAGCGGATTGCTCGCTCCGCCGGTATTTAGTAGCAGTACGATCAGGAAAAACACGTCTACGAGAATGTGGCAGAACAACTCGAAGTTGCTGATAAAATTCGACGCAGCAAGGCGTCGATACCCGATCAGCACGGAAAGCAGGATTCCCGCGATTAGATAGATGATAAAGGTGACCGGAATTACCAGCTCGGAAAAGGCTTGGAGTACTACAACGGCTACCACACTGGCTGCGGTTACGAAGGTGCGTAACAGCAGAAGCCGCTGCAGACCCTGTCTTCCGAGGCTTGCGCCATCGGAGGAAACGGGGATGAGGAAGCTGAGGAATTCGGATATTTTAGTTTGTGCTTTCATTCCCCTATTCTAACGCAAAGGTAGTCCAGCGGAAGCTAGTAGCTGCGATAGGGACAATATGCCGCAGCCCCTGTACGCAGTAGGACTGGGCTATGCAATGGGGTATTGGCGGGTTATATTGCATCGTCACTAGAGCAAAAAGCGAAGAAGAACCCAAAGCAGCAATCCCACGAAACGACCATGACCTATAGCTCCAAACCTACAACCCTGAGTTTGCTAAGCAGAGTGCTCGAGCTTGAATTCGGCGAGTCTCGATTACAGCACTATGGCCTTTTTGAAGATTCGAGTCACGCGAGCCCAGGTTCTGATGCTGAGCTACTTGATGGCCAGCAGCGATTCACCCAGGGCCTTGCCGCAATGGTCGAGAAGAGCGACGCGAACGCGGTTGTTCTCATAGTTGGTGATACCCTCCTGCCGCTTGCCATTTCACTAGCTGAGGCCGGCAAATCTGTCTGCTGGTTTGGGTCGAGTGGCCTGCTGAATAGGCAGATTGATGCCCTAGCAAGCTTTCAGTATGCCGGTGATGATTTTGTGGCATCGACTACACCTAGTTCAGCTGACGTGCTGATTCATGCGGGTTCGATTCGTTATCTAGACCAGATGGCGCTGCTCAGCAAGAGTCGGGATTTACTCGGTGATTCTGGTCAGCTCATTCTGTTTAGCGAATTTCTTGTTGATGATTCTCGCATCGAGTATTCAGCACTACCCAATCTTAGCTCCTTCAAGCAGCTTTCCAAGCGTCTTGGTTTTGAGCTGTTAGAAGATAGAGACCTGTCGAGCAGCGCGTTGCATACTCTGGAATTGGTGCGTCCATTATTAGAGAGGCATGGTGCAGCACTTGCCCGCGAAGCTTCAGTGAATACTAAGCTGTTGGAGAATTTGCCTGCGGAATTTGCTTCGATGCAAGACGAATTCTCGACCGGTAGACGCGGATTTCATCTATGCGTGTTACGCAGTGAGCCTGATTCTTCGTATGAATGGGCGAGCGCGGAATTCGGCGACATTCAATCCTTTAGTCCACTTGAGGTTGCAGGTCTGTTTGAGAAGAGCTTCAACGTCGACTTCGATGAGGAGCTATGGAATTGGAAATATGTTCAGGGTGACGGTAAATGTATAGTCGCGCGCCTAGACAAGAAAGGCGACATCGTGGCGCACTACGGTGGAGCTCCGCGAAAGATTGCTTATTTTGGCGAGGCATCTATGGCAATACAGCCCTGTGATGTGATGGTGCATCCAAGTATCCGCAAGCAATATGGTAAGGGCAGTCTCTTTTTTGAGGTGGCCGCTACATTTCTGGAACGAGAGATTGGCAATACGGTAAATCACCTGCTCGGATTTGGATTTCCAAATCAGAAGACAATGAATATTTCAAAGCGTCTCGGCTTATACGAGAAAACTGATGATTTCATCGAAATTGTTTATCCACTCTCGCAGGCGAATGGGGAGTCGGAGCAGGGTCAAGCTACGGTCATGGATTACGATCCGCTTGATGCCGCGTCTCGCGAAGAGCTTGATAGCCTATGGGTCGCCATGAAGGACGACTATAGAGATGGCATTATCGGAGTTCGAGATGCGGAATATATTCAGCACCGCTACGTGAATCACCCTTTCTCGAAAGCTAAGCAGTATCGCTGTGTATTTATACGGGCAGATAACTCGAAGCAGGCGCTGGCGTTCGCGGTAATGAAGGAGCACGATGGTGGTAAGTTACTGATGGACTTGGTATGCCCGGTAGCGATGATGAAAACGGCAATTTCTACATTAAAACAAGAGCTTAGAGGAAAAGAAGGCAGTGCATTTCTGCGCCTTTGGGTTTCCAGTTCGGGCAAGGATAAGGTCTTCATCGCCGACGCGATTGTGAATGAATTAGGTATTGAGATACCCTGTAACAGTTGGAATCCCGGGCCCAGCGCAGAGGTTCTTAATGGCGCCTGGTGGCTGACTGCTGGGGATATGGATTTTATCTAGTCCGACCTGCCTAGCGTCGTGAATCGGCTTTGTGATTCTCAGACTTGCTTAGGAACTACGTACTCAGGCATTTGAAAATAAACTCAGAAAAACAGAATTGAATAGTTAATAGGAACAATAGCAAACATGAGTAGCAAAAATATTTATGAGATCGATCTCGATCAGAACCAGGCTAACTTCGCGCACTTAACACCACTCAGTTTTATAGAACGTTGTTCTAGTGTTTATCCACAGAAAATCTCGCTGATTCATGGCGACAAAACATATACCTGGTCGGAGACCTATAAACGCTGTTGCCTGCTTGCTTCGGCGCTGCTGAAAATGGGCATAGGCAAGGGCGACACAGTTGCGTTCATGGGAGCCAACACGCCGGAAACATTCGAGGGACACTTCGGCGTTCCGATGACAGGGGCGGTGCTGAATGCATTGAATGTCAGACTAGATGCCAAGGCAATCGCATTTATCCTAGAGCATGCAGAAGCCAAGGTGCTATTTACCGACAGAGAGTACAGCGACACAATAAAGGCTGCGTTAGAGCTAGTGCCGCAGGATCTAACAGTCATTGATATCGATGATCCATCTTTCTCCGGAGGAGAATTGTTAGGCTCAGAAGACTATGAGGATTTCCTAACGAAGGGCGATGACGACTACAGTTGTTTTCAAATTGAAGACGAGTGGCAGGCCATCTCACTTAACTATACCTCGGGGACCACGGGCGACCCTAAAGGGGTTGTCTTCCACCATCGTGGCGCCTACCTGAACGCAATTTCAAACAATCTGTGCTGGGATATGACAGCACACCCGATCTATCTATGGACACTGCCGATGTTTCACTGCAACGGCTGGTGCTTCCCGTGGGGGTTGGCCGCCGCAGCGGGAACGAGCGTCTGCCTTCGCCACGTGCGCGATGCAGCTATATTAGATTCTATGAAGAAGCACAATGTCACACATTTTTGTGGCGCACCTGTCGTGCTGAATACGATTGTGAACGCAGACGATAGCCTCAAAGTGGGTATCACGAAGGGGATAAAAGCGATGACAGCCGGTGCTGCACCACCTGCCGCAGTTATCGCAGGCATGGAGAACATGGGCTTCATCGTTACCCATGTATACGGATTAACTGAGACATATGGTCCCTGTGTTGTCTGTGCCCCTCAGGAGGACTGGGCCGAACTTTCGATTGACGATAGAGCTGAGCTTCTAGCCAGGCAAGGTGTGAGAGCACCACTGCAAGATGAGCTCATGGTCGCCGATCCAGAGACTCTCCAGCCAGTTCCTAAGGATGGCAAGACCATGGGTGAAATATTCATGCGCGGGAATCTCGTCATGAAGGGTTATCTTAAAAACCCAAAGACTACTCAAGCTTCTTTCAAAGGGGGCTGGTTTCACTCTGGTGACCTCGCCGTCTGGCATGAGGATGGCTATGCGCAGATCAAGGATCGTTCCAAAGATATAATCATCTCGGGTGGGGAGAATATATCTTCGCTGGAAATTGAGTCGGTGTTATTCAAACATCCAAAGATATTGGAGGCAGCAGTCGTGTCAAGTAGCGATGAAAAGTGGGGCGAAGTGCCTTGTGCCTTTGTATCACTCAAATCGGGGCAGGAGTTACCAGCAGATGAGTTGATTGCCTACTGTCGAGAGGAATTGGCGGGTTTTAAGATACCGAAGAAAGTTGTGTTCGGCCCGATTGCAAAGACATCCACTGGAAAGGTGCAGAAATTCTTGTTGCGTGAGAAAGCTGAGCATGTTGGTTATGCACTGAAGAAATAGGCTCAAATAGTTTCACTCATAAAAAACGGGTCATATGACCCGTTTTTTATGAGTGAAACTATTTTCTCGCTCTAGAAGTGTTCGATGACATCGGCGCCCTCGGCTATATCGAGATTGACTTCACGATACAGGTGGATGTCACCCATGACCGATGACTCGGCATCGATAGTGATTGTTGACGATGTTCGATCGAAATTAAAGAAACGGCCGATCCAGGTAGAGTGTCGAGCTTTCACGATGACATCACCTTCAACTACGCTACCATCGGTAAGTAAAATGTCGCCATTCCTGGTTTCAACGTTCTCTCCGACGGGAGTGTCGCGGAGTCGGGTCTTTCCGTTTACCGTGCTAACCCGATCCTCGACCACAGTGCCGGGATTCGTCTGAATACTACCGTTTACCGTAGACAAGGACCCATGAACGGTTACATCCTGGCTGACCCGAATTTTACCATTGACGGTTTTGGTGACTTCAATCTCGGCACGCTCATCTAGGTCGATGCCGCCGTTTACAGTGTCAAGTCGCTCGGCGCTCGCTCCGCTGCCTAGATCGATGCTGCCATTCACCGAAGAGATGTCGCCGACACGCTCCTCTGCTGACACCCGGATACCGCCATTCACTTTCGAGATATCATGAACCTCGGCCGCGTTTGCCGATGAGGAGTAGAGGTAGCTGCCTAGCAGCATCGCCAACATTGTCGCTGCACTCAATTTCATTGTATGGCTGACTTCTTTCATGTTCTGTCTCCCTGGATTCCTTTTACTATTTTGATTGGCATTCGCCTTGCCGAATAATATAGCAATAAGCTTGCCAACTTTTAAATTCTATATAAAACAACAAGATATAAAATTTTCTCTTTGACATGCCCTGTTAAGTGGCCATTCTCACCAAGTATTTTGGCGTAAGTAACAGCATTTACCGTATCTTTACAGGGTTGAGCCTATGCGCTAATGTGCCAAAGCTTAAGGACTCTTCTAATCTCTCTTTGAACTTAGACGACTCAAAGTATGATTAGGTTACGAACTCTTTCTCTATTATCTTATCTACTCCTGTGTCTGAGCGCTGCGGCGCCTAGCGAGCTAGTCAATCAGAAATTCATATCAAGCGAATAATTAATTGAACAACGTACTACTAAGGTAAGCATTATGATTCTAAGAAAAATAATTGCAGCATTTTCAATCCTCCTGCTACTTCCTGCGTTGGTTCTGGCTCAGGGTAGGGTGGTTGAATCCGACAGCCATCGTTTCGAGGAGGTTGCAGAAGGAGTCTGGTTGGTCACGGGCACAGGTTCTGTGTTCACGATGAGTAATGTCATGGTCTTGGTTGGTGAATTCGATACCTTGGTTGTGGATTCTCATGTAACACCTGCTGCGGCTCGTGCGTTGCTCGATTCGATACCGGTTATCACTGATAAGCCTGTTCGCTATCTTGTGAACAGCCATTACCATTTCGATCATGCTCATGGGGCGCAGGTGTTCCCGGAAGGGATCGAGATTATCGGCCATGAGTTTACCCGTAAGAAATTAACTGGCGAGCTAGGTAATGTATTAAAGGAGGGTACTTTCAAGAGTTTCTCCGACCCGGTACCCGAGGCAGTAGCGAACCTAGAGCGTCAGGCGGCTGCAGAAACTGATCCTGCGCGTAAGGCGCGGTTACTCGAACGTCATCGCGTACAGCGTGATTACATGAACGCGATAGGCGAAGTGCAGCCTACGCCACCGAACATTACCCTCGAGACCAAGATGACCTTGTTCCAGGTAGTCGCCGACGGTAGTCGGGAGATTCAGCTACATCATTTCGGTCGTGCTCATACTGGCGGCGATGTGGTTATCTATCTTCCTCAGGACAAGATCGTATTTACCGGCGATATGATGCTGCCCGGGCTCGCGTATATGGGCGACGGGCATGTGGATGAGTGGCCAGCCACACTCGACGGGCTACTAACGCTAGACTTCGATACATGGCTTCCAGGCCATGGTCCAGTGATGCGTAGCAAGGAGACAATAGGGAACTTTCAGGGCTATTTACGCGACTTGTGGAGCAAGACCTCGCAGATGCATAGCGGTGGCGTGAGTGCAGATGAGGCTGCGCAGCAGATCGATATGACCAACCACAGCCAAAACTTTGCGCAGATTCGTGGAGCCGGTGTGGACCCTAGGGCGATTCGTCGAATCTACCAACTGCTGGATGAGTAGCTCTTACACTATTAATGTCTCATACAAAAAAGGGGTTCGTTTGAACCCCTTTTTTGTGCACAGCTGTAACTAGCTTCCTGTCAGTCTAGTTTTGTATAGGGAGCGACGGAATAAGGCTTATTGCTGTAACTGTCGATGATGGACTGCATCGCAGTAACGCCCACATCCTGCCGAACGGTAAGATGTCTGTAAGACGTGATCTGAGTCATCATGATGCCGATCATGTTTGCTACCGGATCAACCCAAAATATCGTGCCCCAGGCACCACCCCAGCTAAACGTTCCCGGAGTGAGTGGGTCGCGCGCGGTGCCCGCATCATTGACTAGACCAAATCCAAGCCCGAAGGTATATCCCGGTCCGCGAATGTACACATCATGCTCGCCACTATGATTGGTAATCATTAGGTTCACGGTCTTAGGGCTCAACAAGCGCACCCCATCCAACTCGCCACCATTCAACAGCATCTGGCTAAAGCGCCAATAATCGGAGACCGTGGAGGAGAGCCCTGCTACTCCGCCGAAATACGTTGTCTCCCGATACTCGGTCTCCCGGAAAAGTTCGATCGTCTGGTTGGCCCACTCGGGCTATAGACAGCGGCGACGCGATCGACCTTGTCCCTAGGGACAATATAAGAGGTGTCGTGCATCTGCAGAGGGTCGAGTATTTTTTCTTGCAGGTAGTCTATTAGGCTCTGCCCTGATATGCGCTCCACTCATAGCGCCACATAATCAGTTGAGCTTCCATATTGCCAGTCGTCTCCTGGGTGAAAACTTAGAGGCAACGGAGCACGATTGATTAGCGCTTCTTCCAGAGTCGCCATGCGTGGTAGCAGGGTCAATTCTTCTTCGGTTAACACCTTGCGACTTGGGTCGACCCCGGCCGTGTGCGAGAGCACGTGGCGAAATGTAATGGGTCGATGCGCCGACATGCGATAGTTAGTGCCATTCTCTTCGATGACAACCTGCTTGCCTTCTAACTCGGGGATCCAGTCCGTGATGGAATCGGTTAACAGGAAATGACCTTCTTCATAGAGCATCATCAAAGCAGTCGACACTATCGGTTTGGTCATCGACATGATGACGAAGATGGAATCGTCAGTCATCGGTTCGTCGTTTTCTTTGTTTTTCCAGCCCTGCGACTCGACGTGTATTACCTTGCCGTTGCGCGAGACCAAAGAGACTGTCCCCGACAGCATATTGCTATCGATGTAGCGCTGCATAGTGTTAGAAAGTCTCTGCAGGCGTTTGGATGATACGCCGACACGGCAGTTGGGAAGTCGTTTCCCTGTGCAAGATTGCCGGCGATCAATAAGGGCAATGCGATCAGTAGAGCGCAGACCTGCTTAAGGAACTGATGGAGATCCTTCATGACTTACTCCGAATTATTATTTTAGGTGGATAAGTAGTTTGCTTGGATAAAACGGTCTGAGTCAGTATAGATGACGCCGGCAGGATTTGACCAGCAAACGCTTTTGCTTCATTCTCGCCACCTTTATTGAGTCGGGGCTGGCCTTGAATTGGTCTCACAGAAGGAACAGGCAATGACAAACGAAACAGAATTGGATCGTCCTATATTTTTGAAGCCGGGCCACAATGCAGGCGATCTGGTGGAATCCAGCAAGTGGAAGATTCTTCGCGAGGAGCGAGGCCTAGTGGAGGTGGATGCTCATCTACCTGATCATCTGTTGAATCCGAGAGATCAACTGTTTGGGGGTTTTACCGGCACTTATGTCGATATGATCTCTATATTCACTGTGCGAACACTATTTGATTCCCAAGAGGATTTTAAGTGGTCGGCCACCGTAAATATGCGTATAGATTACTTCGCGCCAGTTTTAGGGCCGAGGTTCTTGCTGAAGGGTGAACTGATCAAAGATGGTCGTACTACCTGTTTGGTGGCTACGCACTTCACCGATACTCAAGGCAATAAATTAGTCTATGCCATAACGACGTTGCGTAAGAGCATCTAGCGGCGGGCGGAAATGTAGAGGCCAATAAAAAGGCTGGTGGGGTTTCTCCGACCAGCCTTTTTTCGTCTTGTAGTTAACTACAAAGAATAGCCTCTCTCATCGTGATCTGTAATATCGAGACCCATCTGCTCTTCTTCTTGAGTGACGCGAATTCCAGATGTTATTGCGCCGACTATCTTCAGAATTATGAACGTGAGTATGCCTGTATAGGCGGCCACCGAGAGAATGCCGATGATCTGCACCATGACCTGGGAGCCCATAGTCACGCCCTCGGCGAGTCCGCTGCCGCTGAAGATCCCGAGGTCGGCTGATACTAATATGCCAGCTAGGAAGGTTCCGACGATACCGCCGACACCGTGCACAGGGAAAACATCGAGAGAGTCGTCGATTTTTATTTTCTGCTTTAAGTAGGTAGTAGCGAAATAGCAGACAACACCGCCGCTAAGCCCAACAAGGAGTGCGCCAGCTGGTCCGACGGAGCCGGAGGCGGGAGTGATTGTCGCGAGGCCTGCCACCATGCCAGTGATTGCACCAAGCCCGCTGGGCTTGCCAAACTTTATCCATTCTATGGCCATCCAGGTCAATGCGCCGGTCGCTGCAGATATGTGTGTCACGAACATGGCCATGCCGGCGCTGCCGTCTGCCGCTAGGGCACTACCGGCGTTAAATCCGAACCAGCCAACCCAGAGCATGCCTGCACCGGTGAAGCTCATTGTCAGGTTGTGCGGCATTATTGGTGCCGTTAGGAAGCCTTCGCGCTGTCCGATGACTAGCGCAAATACGAGCGCGCCAATACCTGCGGTTACGTGCACTACCGTGCCGCCGGCGAAATCGATCAGGCCCATCTGGCCAAGCCAGCCGCCACCCCAAACCCAGTTTGCTACAGGGAAGTAAACAATCAGTGTCCACAGAGCAGAGAACAACAACATGGCTGAGAATTTAATTCTTTCTGCGAACGCGCCGACGATCAGAGCCGGAGTAATGATTGCGAAAGTCATCTGAAAAGAGGCGAAGACAGTTTCCGGAATGTCACCGGAGAGGGAGTCGACAACGACGCCGTCAAACATCATTTTGCTCAGTCCACCCCAGTAAGCCAATTCAGAAGGGCCAAAGGCTATGCTGTATCCAACGACCAACCACAGGATAGAGACTACAAAGGCAATAGAGAAGCACTGCATGAGTACCGAGAGTACGTTTCGAGTCCTGACAAGTCCGCCGTAGAAGAGTGCGAGTCCTGGCAGCGTCATAAAAAGAACGAGAGCAGTCGAAGTTAAGACCCAGGCAGTATTTGCGCCGTTTAATACGTCCTGTGCCGACGCCACGCTAGGTAGAAGGAGTAGAAGTGCTGCTGCGAAATATTTTGTTTTAAGAATTCTAGTAATCATTTTTATCGGATTCCCTAAAGCGCGTCGTTGCCAGTTTCCCCAGTTCGTATTCGAATGGTTTGTTCCAAATTGCTGACAAAAATTTTGCCGTCACCAATTTGTCCGCTATTCGCTGCCTTGCAGATTGCTTCAACTACTTGATCCGATAACTCGTCAGATACCGCTATTTCGAGTTTTACCTTGGGGAGGAAGTCGATAACGTACTCCGCTCCACGGTAAAGTTCCGTGTGCCCCTTCTGGCGACCGAAGCCTTTGACCTCAGTCAGGGTCATGCCGCTTACGCCTAATTCAGACAATGCTTCACGTACATCATCGGCTTTAAACGGTTTAATAATTGCGGTAATAAGTTTCATTGATTCTCTCCGGCATCATTATGAGTCACCTCCAAAGTTGGAGGAGGCAAATTTTCGCTATTTTGGGTCTTTTAGTTGCAGCTAATTTTTGATGGCAAATCTATTTGATAGTAATACTTCTGTTACGGCTGTTTGTGGCTGTTAGTCCTTCTGATGAGTCTACGAGCCCACTTTGTGTACTAAACACACACTGTGCAGTCACAAAACTTTAACATGTCATTTCCTAAAGCACCAATTAGGAGCGTTGATTTCTCGCTCGATTCGAAACAAAATTTTATTCTGGTGCGCTAACAAAAAACAGAGCCGCTTTTTAGCAAAAAGTGACCCTTAATGGTGCGTTTATTTCAGGGAAAGCTGAGTAAAAATGGGGGCAACCACTCACGGGGGGATTTGTGAGCAGTTACCCCCTAGCGGGGGTGGGATTACTTATGCAGCAATTCTCTTCGGTAGTGCTTTGACCGATTGAATTAACGGAACCATCAGCAAGGAAAATAACAAAATTGAAGTCAGCCCTAGAGCATTCAAAGTAATTTCTAGACCTCGGACTTCAGCCAGGTAGCCGACAATTGGTCCAGTCATTATGAATGCCAGTCGAAATAGAAAACTGGTAAACGAATTGGCTGTAGCTCTAAATTCGCTCGGTATTCGCCGATTCATAGCGTTTACTAGAATGACCTGGCTCAATCCGCGGGAGGCAAAAAGCAGCAAGCCAATTAGAATTCCGCCCCACCCTTGGGCCCACGCCATACCGAAGTGTCCAATGATGGGTAGTAGGCGCATTAGTAACAAGGAAAAACAGCGCCATAACGGCGCTCAATAACGAAGCCAAATCTCGCGGCGGCCGCCACCACTATGCTTTGTGAAAACCAGAGCAAGCCAAACATCGAAAGCGATATCCCCTGTGCCGCCCAGTTGGGTTGCATAAGCCAGGCGACATGAAGCGTCGCCAGGTTGTATAAGGGAGTCGCTATGACCACATTTCTCAGCACAGGATCACTAGTAAATAAGTGGCGCAATATCGCTGAGATCTCAATTCGCTTCGATTTCTTGTTAGCATTTTTGTATGGTGGTTCAATAATTAATAGAGCTAGAATCAAGCACATCCATGCCGCTGCCGATTGAACGATAACCATAGCCTCGAAAGACCAGAGCGCCAATGCGCCGCCAACGAGGGTGCCTAAGCCTTCGGAACTACTTCTGAAGAAGCCTAATTGTGAAATAGTTTTGCTGTGTTCAATGTCATTATCGTCCTCCAGCGCCTTCTGTGTGTCATACAGCAATGCCAAGTCGGCTCCTGATAAAAGGCTGGCTGCAATTCCTGCCATAATTTCGAAAAGGATCAGGCTCGCAAAATCATCAGCAAAGTTTAAGTAGAGATACGCCAATCCATGAATGATGCTGCCGATCACCAGCGCTGTCTTGCGACCAAACATATCGGCGAAATACCCGGAAGGTGCCTCAAACACTACAATCGAAGTCGCAAACACGGTCTGCAGGTAGAAGATATCCGCGAGGCTTAGCCCCTTCGCCATGAAGAAAGGCGCGATTACCGGCACGATCAACATGAAGCTATAGAAGAAAGCGAGTCCGTAGATAGTCCTTATATTTTTGTGCAACTTTCTTGTGCACATTATTTTTCACAATAGTTCCCCAGTACCCACATGACTGTGAGTATTCGATGAAAGTTTAAGAAAAAAAAGACCTCTAAGTTTGATAACTTAGAAGTCTTTTTTTGAAATCGATGGTTAGTCGTTTAGTTGTCAGAAATTCACTCTAAGCAGGTCTCCCAATTCGTCGCCACACGCGAACAGAGCTGATGACCCATAATGGTCGCAGTTGTTGGTATCGTGTTGAGAATTGTTTGAATGTTCATTTTCTTCACAAAGAGCTAAATATCGAATGCGCGGATTTTAGTTTTCTCTAAAAATATGTCAAGCGTAACGGATTATTTATTCAAAAATCATCAAGGAAGCAGTGATGCAGTAAATCTCGCTGCATCACTGTTGGCAGTAATTCACTTGGAGGGCCCAGCGGACTCTTCATCTTTCAATAGGTATTCGAGCGATGCCCTCTTGCTGCTCCACACTGACGCCAGCAACGAACCGCTGATGTTGTGCCAAACACTGAACAGCGCGCCGGGTAAAGCTGCTGTTGCGGAGAAGAACTGAGTGGCCAGCGCTACACCTAGGCCGGAGTTCTGCATGCCTACCTCAATAGCGATGGTCTGACTCTGTTTTATATCCAACCCAATTAGGCGGCTAATATAATAGCCACCTGCTAGCCCAGAAAGGTTGTGCAGAATTACGGCGATTAAGGTGATCAGACCCACATCAAGAAGCCTGTCTGCATTCAGTGCTACGACTATCGCAATAATAAGCAAAATGGTGAGTACTGAAAGTGTCGGGATGAGGGGTTCTGCTCTATTCGCGAAATCATTCAGGAAAAACTTACAAGCAAATCCAAGAATTACTGGAACGAACACAATCTGTACTATGCTAAAAAGTAATGCCAGAGTATCAACACTGACCGTTTCCGAAAGATAGAATGCGCAAAGTAGCGGCGTCGCTATTACTCCTACGAGAGTTGAAACCATGGTCATGCTGATAGAGAGCGCCACATCGCCCTTGGCCAGATAGCAGACGACATTGGATGCGCTGCCACCAGCACAACTGCCTACGAGTACCATGCCTATGGTTAGCTGGTTCGATAGCTGCAGCATCTTGGAAAACGTCAACGCTAGAACGGGCATCAATAAGAACTGTAGGATCACTCCCACTAAGATCGGCTTAGGATCTTTCACAATGCGTTCAACGTCGTCCTTGGTCAGCGTGAGCCCCATCATGAACATGACCGCAGCTAACAGCGGGACGATGGTAGCGTTGAGTGCGGCGAAGGGTGCGCCTAGAAAGAAGGCGGTTAGGGAAATTAGTAATGCCCAGAGGGGGAAAAGGCTGTTGAATCTAGCGAGCATTCTGAATCTCTTAATTAACGTAAGTAGCGTAGCTTGTCAGTTTTTAGTATACGGGGGATAAATTGATCAATTCGCGATTTTTCTTTAGTTCCAAGGACGAAAACCTGTGTTCAGCTTAGATTCAGCAAGATGCCTTATTATAGCAATCTCCAGCGCTGTAACTTTTATAGCGCTGCCACGTCTAAGAGTGCAGGAGCCTAAATTATACAGCTCTTTTACACTACACTCGAAGGTTTGCGGATGAGTGAAGGGCGAAGGTGGTGAAATAGCAGGGTGAATATTGGTCGCTGCCGGAAAATGGTCGATCTGAATAACAAATTTAATTAGAACGGGGAATGTTAAATGATTAAGAAAGCTCTATTGCTAGTTATGAGCATCGCACTGACAGGTTGTCTGGTTACCGTCGATTCGGACTCGCGTCCTTTGCAGACAGTATGGAATGAGGCTGATGTATCTAGGTTGCAGCTAGGTGAAAGTAACCTAGATTGGGTAAGTACGTCATTTGGCAACCCGATATCCAAGCTGACCTACGCCGATGGTACGGAAATCTGGAAATACAGAAACCGATCTGAGAAAGATACTGAAGTGGGATTATTTCTCGTCTTCTCCGTGGACATCGAAGAAGAGCGTACAGAAACGCTTTCGATAGAATTTACTGACGGTGTAGTTACCAACTATTGGATAGAAGAAGACCGATTCTAGAATTGTCATGAAGTAGCCTGGTCCAGCTATTCGCGGTCAGGCTACTTTAGATCTCCCAACCAAGTTTCAAGGCTCTCCCAGTCTAGCTGGAAGACGTGCCTTGCATCCTCAACGATCGCCGCATCTACCTGGGCCCCCGCCGAGAGCAGTCTCTGCGACATAGATTCGAGCATGCGATTCCAGCGAAAATCATCTTTCTCTCCAATCCTGATATAGAACGGCAGGCTATCTAGCTCATCAAGTGACGCGTCGGCCTTGATTCGTCCGGGTGTGGCTACGACGCCTCGAAAGGCCGAAGGGTTGAGGAAGGCGATCGCCATCGCTTCGCTACCGCCGCTAGACATCCCTACCAATAGGGGTTTGGAATCCTGCAGGGTATGAGTCGCGTGTAGTTGTTCAATAATCTGCGGAAGGGTGGAGCTATCCCCCGCAGCGAAGCGCTCGCCGTCGGGCGAAATGGGAACAGCGATAGCCCAGCCACGATCAACAAACTCCTTCCCTAGCCAGAATTGAGCCTTAGCCATGAATTCATTATTCAAGCCACCTGCTATGAATATCGCCAGTGGCGGCGGGGCGCCCGTGTCCGCTGACTCATCATGGGGCTCGAAGAAGAACAGCTTAACGGAGGCCCCATCATGCAATTGCACAGTCTGCTCCGCCGCGGCAAGCATGCCGGCAGATAAGAGAGTCAGGAAAGTGACCGAAAATAGTCGCCGCAGAGCCATGTTAAAGCCGTTTAAAGTGAGTTTTACAGGCACTGAGTATAGCAATCATTGCATTTTCTACGCAGGCAGATGAGATAGAACAACTGTTTAAGCCGTTGATTTTCCTTTAAAGAAGGCTTCCAAGACAACCCCGATTGCACTACTGTAACTTTTTTTCTCATATTGCGTCTTTAACAACAAATGCGAGCACTTTATCTACAAGCTATAGATCAGCACCGGCACAGGGTTTTATCCTTTGCCCACTATAGCCTGCGTATTAGAGAAGATGCCGAAGACGTGACGCAAGAAGTGTTCATTAAACTGTGGCAGCACTGGCAAAAGATAGATCATGAAAAGCTAGGTGCATGGTTGATGCGAGTGGCTCACAACAGCGTTATTGACCATGTGCGGAAGCAGCGACCGCAGCAGGCGAATCTCGATCATTATGCGGAAGTCGAGGATCAGGTGGGTGAGGAGAGTGATGCCGCTCATTTGGAGCAACGCCACTTTAAGAGTCAGTTGCAGAGTGCAATTAAGTCCCTAGAAGACCCGTTTCGTAGCATCGTAATCATGCGTGATATCCAGGGCATGAGTTATGAAGAGATCCAGGGAAGTCTCGAGCTAAGCGCTAGCCAGGTTAAAGTCTATTTGCATCGTGCTAGGCGGAAATTGCGAGAGAACAGTAAGCTACGTCAGTTGTTTGAAGAACAAATCGCTGACAGATCAGACGTCAAACAACCCATTGCCCTAGTGGCAAACAATAACAAAGGAAACGGTCATGCCCAGTAACGGTGAATCTAAGTGCTACTTCATTCAGCTGCAGATAGACGGCTATCTCGATGGTGACTTGAGTGAAGCACAACAGGGCGTATTCATGTCTCATGCGCAGGATTGTTCTGCGTGCGCGAGTGAGTACCGATACGCACAGACTGTGCAAGATGCCGTAATGGAGTTGCCACAGATCGAATGTGGAAATCTTGTGTTAGAGCCCATTCATAGCCTGACTGCAGGTGGGCGACAGGCGAAAGAAGACGCGCAGAGAGGTTCGCTGGCCACGCAGATCGCTGGGCTGCTGAATTCTGTGCCGCTCTACTTTCGATACGGTATGTCTGCTGCATTGGTCGCCGTCGTAGCGGTGGCAGTGAGTTTCAGTGTGGTGACGCCGATTGAAGAGCCTGGACAGTTGGTTGCCAGCGAGTCGGTTGAGCAGTATAGCCCGGAAGACATCACGCTGGCCCTGCAAGAATTGAATGTGGCTATCGACTATTTGAATCAAGTTAGCCAGCGTACCGAAGTGATGATTGGCGACCGCTTCCTAGTAACGCCTTTACAAGATTCCATCAATGCCTCGTTTCAGAGGGCAAGGATTAGAGAGAACAATCCATTGAATAATGGGCCGATTTAAAAGTTTGTTTGCGTAGTTAGTTAGCGAATAGAAATTCACGAAGATTTAGAGAATATTTTAATGCGAGGTACATGTTATGAAAATTTTTAAAAATGTATTGGCACCGTTATTTTGTTTGAGCCTTATTCCTGTAGTGCTGGCGGCAGACAGTGATGTTGAGAGTCATGCGGGCTATGTGGATTTCTCCACGCTAACCGCGATAGCGGCAACTGAGCCTACCGTAGAAATCAGCCTCAAGGGTCCGCTGCTGAATATGATTACGAACCTCATCCGAAGCGAGGATGAGGAGGCAGCTGACTTTATCTCTAAACTACTACGGGTCACCGTAAATGTTTTTGAGAGCGATGATATCGATATCGATGAGGTTGCCACTTCCATGTCTGTTGTGGCCGAAGACCTGGATTCTGCAGGGTGGGATCGGGTGGTTAGGGTACGAGAAGATGAAAGCCATGTGGATATTTACTTCAGATTGGCTGCTGACGCAGATGTGATCTACGGCATCGCCATTATGGTGGCTGAGCCGGGAGAGACTGTTTTAGTCAACATCGTTGGTGATATCAGTACAGATGATATCAGCGCTCTTGGGCGTCGCTTCCAGCTCGAAGAGCTCGTCGATTTAGAAGTGGTGGCTGACAACTAGGTTAGCTGTTAGCAAGGATGTTCCGTTTAACAGTTCACTGCTGAAATGAGGCCGTAATCATGAAAAGAATACTACTAGTCATAATGCTCACTCAGCTAGCAGCGTGTATGTCCTTCAGCGATAGGTCCTTTAGATCTGCCCGTAACTCGATAGAGGAGCAGGTGCCCGATATCTCTCTTGAGAAAGAATTCGCGATATCGTTGGGAAATAGCATGCTCGGTTTCTTGGACGTGTTAACCCTAAATGAGGCGGATATCTCAGAGCTAGATCACGTGCAGGTGGCCATCTACAACGTAGAGTTGGGTGGGCAGGAAATAGATTTCTCGGATACGCTGCGCTCGAGGGGCGAGAATCTGCACTGGGAAACGATTGTCAGGGTGCGTAAAGAGGGAGAACAAGTCTGGGTTTTAGTGGGCATGGACCTCGAACGTAATTCCCTAGATGCCGTGTCAGTATTTGTCTTAGAAAATAGTGACTTGGTAATGATCAATGTGGATGGTGACTTCGATCACATGATCGAGTTCGCACTACGCCCTGCCTCCGATAGCCGCCGAGACCGTGGCGCCGGCTAGTGCAAGCTGAAGCTACTTAGGCCGCAGCTTTCTTGATCGACACAGAAATTGATTTAAAAGAGGGGGTTCGACTCCTCTTGTCGACAGACTGCGGTACAAGTACGTTGGCCTCCGGGAAGTAACACATCACATTGCCAGGCTTTATATCGTACGGCGCTATGCTTAAATTGCGCAGTGTGCCGGTCGCATTGCTCACGTCAATTTTGTCCTGAACGTCTAATCCGAGTTTCTCTAGATCCTCCGCGCTAATAAACAACACCTGACGATGTGACTGTCTGCGATAGACATCCTCTTCGCTATAGATAATGGTATTGAATTGACCTTCGCTACGCACCGAGGTGAGGGTGAACTGATTGCTGCTCTGCGTAGTTATGTCACTCTTGGTGTTCCAAGAGGTTTGCGAGGGTATGCAAAAGTTGGCTTTGCCAGACTTCGTCGCAAAGTGTGGCTTCACCAGATGACGCCCCTCGATATGGAACTCCGCTTTAGTCTCATCGATATTGGCGAGTGCTGCAAATCCAGGTATCAGCTTGGCGATGGCTTTGCGAATAGAATCATGACGTTTGAATTCTCGAAAGTCTAAAGTGTCGCTGTCTATTACCGCTGCGGCGATGGAACTTATAATGTCGACTTCCGAGCGCAGTGCCTCGATTCGATCGAAGCCGCCGTCACTCATCCGTAGATAGTTAAACATGGATTCCTGCGTCGTCGCCTGTGTCTCTTCGTCGCGCACTCGAATAGGCAGAATTAAATTCTCACCGTCGACTCCGTTGAGGTGAGTCTGATTCAGTGTGGAGTTAACCATAACTTTGAAGGGGATCTGACTCAGCGCCTTCTCTGAAAAGCTCGTGTCCGGATTGGCGGCGAACAGATTGCCGCCTAGCAAGAAGGCGAAATCGATTTCCCCTCTTGCTGCTGCCTGAATGCAGGCTAAGGTGTCCATGCCTTGGTGTTTTGGCAGCTCCACTGCAAATTCTTTCTCGATAGCGGAAAACACCTCTGCCTTTAGAGTAGGAGTGACACCCATAGAACCAACGCCCTGCACATTGCTATGTCCGCGCAGCGGCAGCAGGCCCTTGCCCTCGCCGCCAATCATGCCGCGCAACAGGGCGAGGCTAGCGATGGCTTCGATGTTGTCAGTGCCATTGTGATGGTGGGTGAGCCCCATGCCCCAAGAGAAGACTGTTCTTTCACTCTGCGCATAGAGATTGGCAAGTGATTCAATCTGCGATCGTTCCAGTCCGCATTCGCTCTCGATCTCGGCCCAGCTAAGCTCTGCTATGAATTGCGAGTAGCTCTCGAACTGCTCGCAGTAGGAGTCGATGTATTCCCGATCCACTAGGTCGGCTTCGATTAGGTGTTTCGCCATGCCGCTAATCAGAGCAACATCGCCACCGACATGGGGTTGTATATAGTGCGAGGCAACTTTTCCGCCGCCGGTAATCATAGATTTGAAGTTGCTAGGGGACGCGAAACGCACCAGTCCAGCCTCGCGCGCCGGATTTACTACGACAACCTGTCCACCGCGTTGCCGGCATTCGAGCAGCACTTTGACGAAGCGTGGATGGTTAGAAGCTGGGTTTGCACCAAATACAAATATTAGGTCTGCCTTGTGTAGATCGCCATATTGTATGGTTGAGGTTCCGCTGCCGATGCTGTTGCCTAGGCCGACGCCCGAAGCCTGATGGCAATAATAGGAACAGTTGTTGATATGGTTGCAACCGTATAGCCGTGAAAATAGTTGCAGAATAAAGGCTGCTTCATTCGATGATCTGCCAGAGGCGTAGAAAAAACTGTGCAGGGGGTTGGTAGCTTGAAGTCGTGCGGCGATGAGCTCAAAGGATCGATCATAACTTATCGCTTCGTAATTATCGGACTGCGCCGATTTGTGCAGTGGAATCGATAAGCGGCCAAGGTCTTCGAGTTGCTTGGCGCTAAGTTCCTTGAGTTCACTGATGCTGTTCTGTTCGAATATCTGTGGCGGTATCGGGTCTCGTATATCGCTCATCTGTGCTTGGATATTCTTATTGCAAATTTCAATGCGGCTGCTGTATTCATTGTGCAGACCGCCCCGTTGCCCACCGGTGCCAAAGGCACAAGCCTTGCAGGTATTCTTCGACTGTACGGCGCTGGCTAGCTTGCGGGCACCCACTTTCTGGGCGCAGGACAGCACGTACTGCATGGCCTTGAAGCCACCCCCGGTTATATCTTTGTTGGATTTATCCTTGATGCTGCTTTCCTTATTCGAGCGCTATAGGCCTTCGACTTCCATACGCTCGCTGCTCGCCACCGTGACGAGGATGCCATCTAGGGTTGTGAAGGAACGCTCCGCCAGTTCAAATTTATAGACTTGATACACAATGGCTTCTCTCTGGCCGTCGCTGTGGAGCCGCACCGTTAGAATAGAGTGGTCGTCTTGCCATTGGAAATAATATAGCGCGGCACCTAAGCCGATCACAAGGACGAGGAACATATAGGCACCGAGTCTTAGATCTGCGGACAGATTATGATCTTCTGGCTCTACTGCCTTTTCCTTAGATTTTGCTGGGGCTAAAGCTTTTCGGGCAAGACTACTCTTTCTCTTCATGTCGCGCTGGCGCACAAAGAAGAAGGCGATAATCATCACCGCCAGAGTTAACAGTATTTTTCCGAGCATGCTGTAGGTTTTCCATGTGCGTAGCAGAATAGATAGTAACAGCGGGCCTGACGGCTTCGCTACTGTATTAGCTATCGGCAGAGCCGCTGCCTAGTTCTGGAAAGCTTCGCCATCACGCAATTTCGAATATCAGCTCAGTCTGATTGAGGCTTTCTTGTACGAATGCGATAATCGCGCTGCTTTCCAAACCGCCACATAGCAATACTGATGGATAGAAGTTGGAACAAATTTGGATCGAACCGGTCTGCTACTCATTGATTGAAGGAAACTCCTACAGATTTTGCAAAAAACCAGTGCAGACTCTACCAGCTACGTACCCGCAGGCATGCCCGCGCTCGACAACTCGGGGCGTACTACCTCATTCTTCGAATTTTGGCCGATTTGGCTGATGTACATACCGGTAGCTATTCAGTGGTTACTCCTAGCGGTACGCTATCGGAGCTTGAGCCTTCCTCTTATCGCGAATCCAGGAATCCCGCTATCGGGCATGGTCGGGGTATCTAAGTCGGCGGTATTCGACCTGGCAGGTGACACTGCCCGGCAGTGGATTCTGCCGTGGATACTATTCGAGGTTGAGGGGCAGCCTATCGAGTGGCAGTGCCAAATGGCGAAACAGGCATTAACGGCGGCAGGCTTGGAATTCCCCGTGGTTGGGAAGCCGAATATGGGTTGTCGCGGCGTAGGAGTAAGGCTGCTGGCCAATGATGCCGAGCTTGCCGACTATTTACAGGGGTTTCCTGTAGGTGGCTGGATTCAATTTCAGAAGTTGAGTCAATGGGATGCAGAAGCTGGGGTGTTCTATGTTCGCGACCCTGAGAAGGCGCGGGGAGAGGTCACCTCACTTACGCTGAAGTACACGCCTTTTGTCGTGGGCGATGGAGAGAGACAGCTAGGCGAGTTGATTGCCCAAGATCCACGGGCAGGCGAGTTACTGCATCTGTATCGAAGCCGGCACGTGGCCCGCTGGCACGAAGTCATCCCTAAGGGCGAGCCCTACAGGCTCGTATTTGCGGCGAGTCATAGTCGCGGCGCAGTTTTTCGAGATGCAGCCGAATTGATGGATCAGAGGCTGGCACAATCCCTCGATAGAATATTCGAGGATATTCCGGGCTTCTACTATGGACGCCTGGACGTAAAGTTTAAAAACGTAGAAAGCCTCAGCGCCGGAGTGAATTTCAACATTATCGAGATAAATGGAGCAAGCTCCGAATCCATTAATATATGGGATAGAAATGCGGGGCTAAGCACGGCGATTAAAACCTTGTTGCAGCAATATCACACGCTGTTTAAACTGGGTAACATAAGCCGCAAACGGGGCAGTAGACCCCCAGGGTTGATGGCTCTATATCGCGCTTGGCGCTTTGAGAATAATTTGGTGAAGCAGTATCCGCAAAATGACTAATCCCTGCCGCTTACCCTTTAAGCCACGAATCGTATCTGCCGCTCTCGAGAAGGCGCTAGGGCTCGATCGTCTCGCAGAAATATATGATGGGCGGCCAGAGGGCTGTACGCCGCATGAGTTTCTGCAGTACACCCTCGATGCCCTCGGTGTCAGTCTTGACCTGGTCAACGTCTCGAATCTTGAGGAAATACCGAGAACCGGCCCCGTTCTCATCGTAGCGAATCATCCGCTAGGCGGTCTTGAAGGGGTTGCGATAGCGAAGGTGATTTCGGGTATCCGGCCCGATTTAAAGGTATTGACCAACGAGTTATTGCGAAGGATCCCGGAGCTTGCCGATATTTTCATCGGTGTAGATGTCCTGTCTAGTGATGCGGCGACTGGTAATGTGTCCAGTATTAAGCAGGTTCACAAGTATCTTAAGAATGATGGTGCCGTGTTGATTTTTCCAGCAGGTATGGTGTCCGCCTATGAACATGGTTACCGCAGAATTCAGGATCGTTCCTGGAATCGCCTGGCGGGTCAACTATTGAAGCGCTACCAGGCAACGTGCCTGCCCGTTCATGTGGGTGGCACCAACAGCTGGCTATTCTATGCAGCCGGTATGATTCACCCCAGACTGAGAACTGCATTGCTGCCACGTCAGTTGGCAAACAAACAAGGCTTTAAGTTAGAGCTGCGGTTCGGCCGACCGATTCCCGCGGCGGAGCTTCGGCTGCTGGAGAGCCCTAGGGCGATTACCGATTACCTGCGAGTTAGTACCGATGCTTTGGTAAGAGAAACGAAAAAGCTGCCGGATACGAAACACCAATCGGTAGCCGATTCTAGCCCTGCAAGCGGAAGTGCGGAATTGTTCTCCGCCATTGCGGGCCTCGAAGAATTCCGATTGATCGAGCATGAAGAGTTTGACGTCTATTGCGCACCTTACGACAGGCTCGGCCCCATCATGGAGCAGATTGCGATCGCGCGAGAGATTACGTTTCGGTCCGTCGGGGAGGGCACAGGTCTTTCGAAAGACTCGGACGAGTTCGACCCGCACTATCTACACCTGTTTCTCTGGGATAAGGCCGCTCTTAGAATCGCCGGCGCCTATCGCGTAGGTCTCGTGGATGAGATCGTCGCCGAACATGGTGTGAAGGGACTGTATAGCCGTTCGCTCTATAAATACGATGAGGCTTTTATCAATAGATTGGGGTCAGCAATAGAGATGGGGCGGAGCTTCATCCATCCCGACTATCAGAAGAAACCAGTATCGCTTAACCTGCTTTGGCGGGGTATCGGTAGGATCTTGGTAGAAAGGCCCGGGTATCACACTTTATTCGGTTCGGTGAGTATATCGCGAGAATACAGCGACCTTGCTCGCGCTCTTATCGCAGATACTATGATGACGAATTTCAAGGCAAGCGAATTCGATCAGTTAGTCAAGCCAATAACGCCGCATAAGATTATGAATCGCGTATGGACAAGCGATATGCTGCTAGAGCTGTCGAATGTAAAGATGTTGAGCAAGTTGATAGGGCGTTGTGATCCAGGCAAGGCTGTTCCGGTACTTCTGCGCCATTACCTCTCAGTAAATGGTAAGCTTGCCTGCTTTAACATACACCCGAATTTTAGTGACTCCCTTGAGGGGCTCATTATAGTAGATGCTCGCAAGACAGACGCGAAGATTCTTCGCCGATTTCTTGGTGCCGATGGCTCTGAGCATTTCATGTCGTTTCATAAACTGCAGGATAGTGCCTAAACATGAACAAGCTAGTAGCTGTGATTCAACTCATTATTTCCGCGCTGGTGTCCGTAATGGCTTTGGCCACGCTGACCAATCTCATCTTTATCTCTACTAGGCCTGAAACAATTTCCGTAGTCAATACGCTGGTCGGGCAAGGCGTGCTTATCATCCTTCTTCTGGTAGCGGCGACGGTCTTGTTCAAGAAAGGCCTAGCAGGCTTGAAGCAGGATAAACGGCCAGCAAATTCCGATACGGCGGCATAGCGCAGGCTCCGCCGCCTCAGCGAGTTACAAAGACTTGGATCTCATGCCTGTTTCTGGCTGATTTCGCCATAAAAGAGTATAATTCCGCGCTTTTCTGCGTCGCAGCCTTAATCAGAGACTCCCTTGCAATGGTCATCTTCGAAGAAACTAATCGCTTCTCTGCACTGCAGGAAAGCTGTGTTGCTACCATCGGTAAGTTCGATGGTGTGCATCTAGGACACCAATTAATACTAGATCAGCTAAAACAGAAGGCCGAACAGTTCGATCTGCCGTCCCTCGTTATACTGGTCGAGCCTCACCCTGAAGAGTTTTTTGCAGGGGATGCCGAGAGCTGTCCCGCGAGATTGACGATCTTGCAGGAGAAGTTAGAGCTATTGGAAAGCTTCGGGATCGACTTTGTGTTTCAGCTGAAATTCGATCGACAGCTCAGTGAGTTGAGCGCGGAAGACTACATCGCGGATATATTGGTTGAAGGACTGGGAATTAAGAGCTTTATCGTCGGTAACGATTTCCGCTTCGGTCACAAGCGTAAGGGCGATTTTGCCCTGCTTAGCGAAGCTGGCAAGCAGTTTGGCTTCGAAGTAGTAGAGACGGCGGCCTACGAGCGTAATGGGCATCGAATTAGTAGCACCTTCATAAGAGAGCAGCTAGCAAAGGCTGACTTTACTCTCGTCGAGCAATTGTTAGGCAGGCCTTATTCTATCAAGGGCGAGGTAGTAAAAGGAAAGCAGCTTGGTACCGACATGGGTTTTCCAACTTGTAATATCAATCCGCAGCGCCTACGTATCCCCTTACACGGTGTTTACGCCTGCGAAGTCAGATTGGTCGATCAGTATCGACCTGCGGCGGTCAATATTGGTTATCGTCCCACGGTAACGGAATCGGGTGAGGCGCTGTTAGAGGCCCACATACTGGATTTCAATGAGGATCTGTACGGTAAGACAATAGAGGTCATTTTTCGCCAGAAGATACGGGAAGAGACGAAGTTTTCCGGCCTAGAAGAGTTGAAACAACAGATCAGTGCCGACGTTGAACAAGTAAGAGAGCTTTTTGGAGTTACTAGCTAAGAATATTCGGCTAGTAACAGATACATAATAGAAGAAACCAACACAGCGTGTAGTTCAAGCTATGAGTGATTATAAAGACACATTAAACCTACCGAATACCGAGTTCCCGATGAAGGCCAACCTGGCTCAGCGGGAACCTGCTATGTTGCAGAATTGGCAGAAGCTCGATCTCTACAAGCGTATTGCGGAAAAAAACAGCGGTAAGCCTAAATTCGTATTACACGATGGCCCTCCCTACGCAAACGGTGAGTTGCACCTAGGTCACGCGATCAATAAGTCGCTCAAAGACTTCGTCGTGAAGGCCAAGTCACTGAATGGTTTCGATGCACCTTATATTCCTGGATGGGACTGTCATGGGCTGCCCATTGAGCACAACGTAGAAAAAAAGAAAGGCAAAGCCGGTCAAAAAATATCCCATGCCGAATTCCGTAAAGCCTGTAGAGACTATGCAACGAAACAGGTAGATATTCAGCGGAAGGGCTTTATTCGCCTTGGTGTGCTGGGCGATTGGGAAAACCCCTATCTGACGATGAACTTCGAGACAGAGGCTGACATCGTTCGGTCGCTGGGTAAAATTGTAGAGAAGGGCCATCTGGTCAAGGGTTACAAGCCCGTGTACTGGAGTGTTGTTGGAGCTTCTGCGCTAGCCGAAGCCGAGGTCGAATATCAGGACAAAGATTCCTTCGCGATAGATGTGCGTTTCGCGCCGCAAGATAGAAATTCATTTCTAGCTACGTTTTCAGATGTTGGCTCGACTGTTGGCGCTGACGAGCCTGTTTCTGTTGTTATATGGACTACCACACCTTGGACACTGCCATCGAATCAGGCAGTCTGCCTGCATGCAGAGTTAGACTATGCGCTGGTTCGCTGTGAACTCGATCAAGGTAGTGAGTTGCTCGTTGTAGCGAAGGATATGCTCGAAAAAATCATGAGTCGGTACGAGTGTGAGTCATTCGAGATAGTGGCCCAGGCGACCGGCGCAGCACTTGAAAATCAAATCCTTAAGCATCCCTTCGTCGAAAGAGAAGTGCCGCTGATTCTAGGTGAACACGTAACTACTGAGGCAGGTACCGGAGCTGTGCACACAGCACCCGATCACGGTGTCGACGATTTTAATGTCGGTGCACTCTATGACTTAGGCACCTTGAACCTTGTCGACGAGAACGGGGTCTTCACTCAAGCGGCTGGCGAATTCGCGGGCGCTCACGTATACAAAGTCGATGAAGACATAATTGCTAAGCTGCGTGATGTGAAGGCGCTAGTCGTCGTGGATAAGATTACTCACAGCTACGCACATTGCTGGCGCACCAAGACTCCTCTGATTTATCGCGCTACGCCGCAGTGGTTTATTAGCATGAGCGAGCAAGACCTGCTGGGTAAATCATTGGCCGCAGTCGAGAATGTGAAGTGGATTCCCGATTGGGGCAAGGCGCGCATGGAACTCATGTTGAAGGGTAGCCCTGATTGGTGTATCTCACGCCAGCGGACCTGGGGCGTGCCTATTACACTGTTCGTCAACAAGGAAACCCAGGCTCTGCATCCGCGGACTAGTGAGTTGATCGAGCAGGTAGCGCAGCGTATCGAGAAAGCCGGCATCGAGGCATGGTTCGAGTTAGAGCCGCAGGAATTACTCGGCGATGATGCGGAAAATTACGAGAAGGTAACGGATACACTCGATGTCTGGTTCGATTCTGGCGTGAGTCATTATTCTGTCCTAGGCAAAAGAGAGGAATTAACCTGTCCGGCCGACCTCTACTTGGAAGGCTCAGACCAACATCGTGGATGGTTTCAGTCCTCATTGAAAACGTCCGTAGCAATGAATGACTCGGCTCCCTACAAGGAAGTGCTTACTCATGGGTTTTTCGTGGATGCAGATGGCAAGAAGATGTCGAAGTCCTTGGGCAATACCGTCGCGCCAGATCTAATTTTCAAACATTATGGCGCCGATATTCTGCGCCTCTGGGTTGCCGCCACAGACTATCGTGGTGAGATGACTGTCTCGGATGAGATTTTTAAAAGAGTTGCGGATTCATATCGCAGGATTCGAAACACCTCGCGATTCATGCTTTCGAATCTCAACGGTTTCGACCCTGAGAAAGATCAGGTAAAAGTTGAAGAGATGATCGCCGTCGACTATTGGATAACTCGGCAGTGTCAGCAGCTGCAGAAAGAGATTATCGAGCACTATGACAACTACAATTTTCTGAATATCTATCAGAAGATTCATAGTTTCTGTGTAGTCGAGCTCGGCGGTTTCTATCTTGACGTAATCAAAGACCGGCAGTACACAACTCAGGCAGATAGCCTAGCTCGACGCTCGACGCAGACGGCTTTATTTCACATTCTGGAGATGTTCAGTCGCCTGATCGCACCAATACTCAGTTTTACGGCCGACGAGATATGGCAGAATATTCCGGGCGCTAGAGAGAAATCGGTGTTTCTATCCAATTTCGCAGATTCGGTCGCAGACTATCCAGAGTTGAGTGCCTTCGACGATGCATTCTGGCAGCAGTTACTTGCAGTAAAAACCGCAGTGAATAAAGAGCTTGAAGCTAAGCGAGCAGCAAAAGAGGTCGGCGCCAGCCTGAGTGCGGAAGTCGATATCTATTGCGACGATGCTCTCGCGCAGTCACTGGCGAGCCTAGAGTCCGAGCTGAAGTTCGCGTTCATCGTGAGCAGGGTGGCCGTGCATTCGCTGTCGGAGGCGCCAGCTGATGCTAGTTCTACCGAGCTAGACAATGTGAAGCTGGCAGTTTCTGCCTCGAAGCATGAGAAGTGTGAACGCTGCTGGCACCATACGCAGGACATAGGCCAAAGTGCCGATCATCCAACACTGTGCCAACGCTGTGTCATCAATGTTGACGGAGAGGGAGAGCCGCGCGATTACGTTTAGGTAATTCGGATAAAGCAATGACCCTAGAAACAACACAGAGCATAGCGGCAGGCTCACTCGTCAGTCTGCATTTTTCTCTCGCGCTCACCACTGGTGAGTTAATCGATAGCAATTTCGAACAACCGGTCGCCAGTTTTCGTTTGGGTGATGGCAGCATGCTGCCCGGCTTTGAGCAGGCATTGCTTGGCCTAAGATCGGGCGAAGAAATTGAAACCGCATTAGCCGCAGAGCAGGCCTTTGGAGAAGTTAATCCTGCAAACAGGCATCGATTCCCCATTGCCAAGTTTCGGAGTTTGCTGGAAGATGACTTGATACCTACCGAGGTGGGTGCTGTTGTTTCATTTAAGGATGCTGGCGGATTTGATCTTCCCGGTGTCATAGCAGAACTAACAGAATTCATGGTGGTGGTTGATTTTAATCATCCACTCGCAGGTAAGGAAATAGTTTTCAAGGCGCGGATCAATTCGGTAATCGACGCCGGCGTGGAAGCTGTAGAAATAAAAGTATAGCCATCTTCAAACTACTCATCTCGAGGTCACAGTGGATATCCAAGCAGTAAACGACACATCGACTGCAACATCCATACGCCTGGCTAATCCCAGGGGCTTCTGTGCGGGTGTGGATAGAGCGATAGATATTGTGAATCGGGCCTTGGATATTTTCGGTGCACCAATCTATGTTCGTCACGAAGTGGTTCACAATAAATTTGTTGTGGATACGCTGCGTAAGCGCGGAGCGATTTTCGTCGATGAGCTCGCTGATATTCCAGTTAAAGATGAACGTGGAAGATCGTCGATCGTCATCTTTAGCGCCCATGGCGTGTCGATCGCAGTGAAAGACGAGGCGCGTAACAAAGGCTATAAGGTGTTCGATGCAACCTGTCCGCTAGTGACGAAGGTGCACCTTGAAGTAACAAAGTTTAGCCAGGAAGGCAGAGAATGCGTCTTGATTGGCCACGAATTCCATCCGGAAGTTGAAGGTACGATGGGCCAATACGACAAATCCGCTGGCGGTCAGATATATTTGGTTGAGTCAGTAGATGATGCAAAGACGCTTGAGGTAAGTAATCCAGATAACTTGAGTTATGTAACTCAAACTACATTGTCTATGGACGACACTTCCAAGGTCATCGATGCGCTGCGCGAAAGGTTTCCGTCGATAAAGGGCCCGCGCAAGAAAGATATTTGCTACGCGACACAGAACAGGCAGGACGCTGTTAAGCAATTAGCGCTAGAGTGCGAATTGCTGCTCGTGGTGGGTTCGCCGAATAGCTCGAACTCAAATCGGCTGAAGGAGTTGGCGGAAAGGCTGGGCTGCGAATCTTATCTTATCGATAGTGTCGAGGACATGGACCCACAATGGTTCGATGGCAAGTCGAAGTTTGGTATTACCGCTGGAGCCTCGGCGCCGGAGGTTCTGGTGCAGCAGGTGGTAGAGCGGTTACGGGAGATCTGCCATCAGGAGCCAGAAGAGTTAGAAGGGGTTGAGGAGAACATCGTCTTCAGTATGCCTCGTGATCTGCGCGGCTAAATCCGTATTCTCCACATCCACCCAACCTTACATCTTCACTAGCTCTTCAAGTTTTTCCTGCAGGGCAGCCAATGCGGCTGACATCTGCTCTGCCTTTCCACGTTCCTTTGCGACAACCGCTTCTGGTGCATTGTCCATAAACTTCTTGTTGTTCAGTTTCGCAGATACAGCCTTCATGCCAGATTCTAGCTTCGCTATTTCTTTCTCCAAACGAGCGCGCTCTGCTTCGACATCGATAAGACCAGCCATCGGCACGAGGATTTCAATATCGCCATGGAGTTGAGTTGCCGCAGCAGGCACTTCCTCCCCTGAGTTGAGCCATTGGATACTTTCGAGCTTCGCTAGCTTCTCAAGATAAGGGCGGTATTCTTCGAGCTTCGCCTGATCGCTGGCTGTTCCCTTGTTGAGAAAAACTGGAATGGCCTTGGCGGGTGAGATATCCATCTCGCCACGAATATTTCGAATTGCGACAATGATGCCTTTGATCCACTCTATGCTCTGCTCAGCGTTCTGGTCGACGTTCGCCTCATCAGGTTGCGGATAGGGCTGCAACATGATGCTCTCGCCCTGAATGTTTAGCAGGGGCGCGATACGCTGCCAGATCTCTTCCGTGATATAGGGCATGAAGGGGTGCATTAGCCTTAGACTCTTCTCCATGATGTTCAACAACATCCATCGTGTTGCTTGAGCCTCTTTCGGGTTATTTTCCTCATCCCATAGCACTGGTTTAGACAGTTCGACATACCAATCGCAGTACTCGTTCCAGACAAATTCCTGCAAAGACTGAGCGGCAAGATCGAAGCGGTAGTTCTCCATGGATTCTTCGATGCTTGCTGCAGTCTGTTCGAAGCGGCTGCTGATCCATTTGTCGGCAATCGATAGATGTTCGCTAGGTATGCTGGAGCCGTCTACAACGGTCTTATCCTCACAGTTCATGAGTACATAGCGTGCAGCATTCCAGATTTTGTTGCAGAAATTTCGATAACCTTCGGTTCGGCCTAGATCGAATTTAATGTCACGGCCCGTTGTAGCTAGAGAATAGAACGTGAATCGCAGGGCATCGGTGCCGTAGCTTGCAATGCCATCAGGAAATGCATCACGTGTATGCTTTTCGATCTTTGCTTTGAGCTGCGGCTGCATCATGTCTGCCGTTCGCTTCGCTACTAGTTCGTCGAGTTCAATGCCGTCAATTAGGTCGATTGGGTCGAGTATATTTCCCTTGGACTTGGACATTTTCTGTCCCTGCTCATCTTTGACCAATCCAGTGATATACACTTTCTTGAATGGGATCTCACCGGTAAATTTCAAGGTCATCATGATCATGCGTGCGACCCAGAAAAATATGATGTCGAAGCCGGTCACCAAGACGTCAGTAGGATGGAAGCGGTCGAAGAATTTGCGGTCATCTGGCCAGCCTAGCGTAGAGAAGGTCCATAGGGCTGAGGAAAACCAAGTGTCTAAGACATCTTCATCTTGACGCAGCGAAACATCGTCACCCAGTTTGTGTTTCTCTCTGATCTCGGCTTCGGTCTTACCAACGTAGACTTCCCCATCTTCGTCGTACCAGGCTGGAATACGGTGTCCCCACCAGAGTTGTCGACTGATGCACCAATCCTGAATGTTTCGCATCCAGGCGAAATAGGTGTTCTCCCAGTTCTTGGGCACGAATTCTATGTCACCATTTTCGACAGCTTTGATCGCGGGGTCAGCTAGTGATTGCACGGCAACATACCACTGGCTAGTCAGATAAGGCTCGATAATTACGCCGCTGCGGTCGCCTCTAGGCACTTTCAATTTATGTGGTTCGATCTTGTCGACGAGTCCTAGCGCTTCCAAATCTTTTACAATTTTCTTGCGCGCCTCAAATCGATCTAAACCCTGATACGCTGCCGGTGCATTGTCGTTTATGCAGGCATCGTCAGTGAGTATATTGATGATCTCTAAGTCATTGCGCTTGCCGACTTCGTAGTCGTTGAAATCATGCGCTGGCGTAATCTTTACGCAGCCTGTGCCAAACTCGGGGTCGGCATAGTCATCGGCGATTATGGGTATCTGTCGGCCACAAAGTGGCAGTTCAACAAATTTCCCGACTAGGTTTTTATAACGCTCATCATCTGGATTAACGGCGATCGCGCTATCGCCTAGTAAAGTTTCTGGCCTAGTTGTTGCGATGATTACATGTCGGCTAGGATCGTCCGCGAGCGGGTAGCGGAAATGCCACAGCGAGCCATTCTCTTCCTCAGAGATAACCTCTAGGTCGGAAACGGCGGTAAGTAGTTGTGGGTCCCAGTTAACGAGGCGATTGCCACGATAGATCAAGCCCTCTTCATAGAGTTCGATGAAGACCTTCTCAACCACGGAGGAGAGCTGTTTATCCATGGTAAAGCGTTCGCGAGTCCAATCTAGCGAGGACCCAAGGCGACGAATCTGCCCGGTGATTATGCCGCCAGACTCTTCTTTCCAATCCCATACTTTCTTAACGAATTGCTCGCGACCAATTTCCTGGCGCGAGGAGCCAGCTGCGTTTAGCCTTCGCTCGACAACCATTTGAGTTGCGATCCCAGCGTGATCGGTGCCGACCTGCCAAAGCGCCGAACGGCCAAGCATGCGGTGATAGCGGATGAGTGCATCCATAATCGCATTCTGGAAGCCATGACCCATGTGGAGTCGGCCTGTAACGTTAGGAGGTGGGATGACAATGCAATAGGGGTCGCCATCGTCTTGAGGTGCAAAATAGCCACGCTCTTCCCAGGTCTTATACCACTGACTTTCTAGCTGTTTTGGTTGGTAAGTTTTGTCCATACTGATGAGTGTTTGCCATGCTTAAAAAAGGCGCAATTATACATGATCAGACGGGGCTTTGCCGGATAAAGCGGCATTGGTGACCCGTCGAAAGTTCAAAGTTTGAAGGTTTCGATCTGGTAATTTTTTTCCTTGTAGTCGCGATATCTATTCCGACCCTGCTCTAGGCTCTCGGGATCGGCACTAATGACTTCATTGATGCGACTGAACTGATCTCCAGCCTGACTGGCTTGCTCGCCAAGGTTAATCAATACATCGGCATGTTTGGCGCCTGCCAAGCTTGTACCGACAGACACGGTATCGCGATTGTTGCTACTGCCATCTGCTGTTGTATGGGGGATAAAGCTGCTGGGGGCATACTGCCAGAGCAGATCGTCTAGCAATTTCGACTGCTGCTCCGATTCTGTCTGAATATGAACGCGATGGCCGAGTGAGTAGACTTTTTCAGTCAGCCTGCACACAAACAGCAGTCGAGACTGCGCCTCGCTGCTTGTGAGTGTGTAGAAATTAACTTGAGTCACGGCTTCTAGCTTCTGCTTCTGTTGTTTTAGGTCTGCGGATCTAGGCTTTCTGCTGGCTCAGATATTCAACCAATAGAGCGACAGGGCGTCCGGTGGCGCCCTTCTGTGCGCCGGAGTGCCAAGCACTGCCGGCTATATCCAGATGTGCCCATTTAAACTTCTCTGCAAATCTAGAGAGAAAGCATGCGGCAGTTATGGTGCCGGCTCGAGGGCCGCCGATGTTAGCGATATCAGCAAAATTACTGTTTAGCAGAGGTTGGTATTCCTCCCACAGCGGTAGTGGCCAGACGCGGTCGAGGCTGCTCTTTCCACTTTCGATCAATGCTTCGGTTAATTTATCGTCGTTACTGAGTAGAGCGCTAACGTGCGATCCAAACGTTGCTACAGCGGCTCCAGTTAGCGTCGCAACATCGATAACACTGCGTGGCTTGTAACGTTCTGCATAAGTGAGTACATCGCACAATACTAGGCGACCTTCGGCATCGGTATTAAGTACTTCGATAGTCTTACCGGCCATGCTGGTTACGATGTCGCCGGGCTTGGTTGCGGTGCTGCTAGGCATGTTTTCAACAGCTCCAACCAGACCGACGATATTAATGGGTAGCTTCAATTGGGCAACGGTTGCCATGGCGCCTATGACACTCGCCGCCCCGCACATATCGAATTTCATTTCGTCCATCCCGCCACCGCCTTTCAGGCTGATGCCGCCAGTGTCGAAAGTAACTCCCTTGCCAACCAGCACATGGGGTTTGCTGTCCGCTTTAGCTCCCTTGTATTCCATCACGATCAGCTTTGCTTCCTCAGCCGAGCCGGCGGAGACGGAGAGCAGTGAGCCCATTTTTAGCCGCCCCATCTGCTTTTCACCAAGAATCTTCACCGTCATAGAGCTGTACTTCTTGCCAAGTGCCGTAGCCTCATCAGCCATGTAACTTGGCGTGCAGACATTGCCAGGTAGGTTGCCGAGGTGGCGTGCACGGTTGATGCCGCTGCCAATAGCGCTACCAGATTTGAGGGCTTCCTCCAGTGACTTCCTGCGCGCACCCTTGTTAGGCGAGATGCTGATTAGGTTTACGCTGACTGCCTTGCTCTTCTTACTCTTGGTTTCGTTGTATCTATAGCTCGCTGTTCCGGCTTCTTGGGCGAGTCGCTTGCAGACCCATGCAGCAGTCTCGTCTTTCACGTTTAGACTGGCTAGGGCGAAATGGACACTGGCAGCATTCGATGCAAATACAGCCTTGAGTCCAGCTGTGAGCATTTTAGCGGCGTTCTTCGCGTCAAGTTTCTTGCTATCACCGCCCCCTATTAGCAGCAGGCGCTTGCTCTTTAGGCCGATAGGGTTATGCACGAGCTGCGTCTGACCCAGTGTGCCTGTGAAGTCTTCCGAGCGGACGATCTTACTAATGCCTTTATTGCTTACCTTATCGGCGAGCTGCGCTTCCTCGCTTAAGCTTCCCTTGTTCCATACGACTACAGCGATGCAATCGGAATTAATCTTATCTGTGGCGCCGGCCTTGATTGAATACTTCATGTTCTGATGAGCTCCTGCTAAGGCCGAAAACGACCTGAATCCTATTGAGAGATAATCCTAATGATATTCAGACACTTAAGCAACAGCGATGGCTCTGGAGGGAAAAGGAAGAAAATTTAGAAGTAATAAAGTTCACTTTTTTAGGATAAATTGACTAAAATCTTGAACCTATTAGATCGATGCCTGTCTTAGTAGTGTTGGTGCAGTAACGATTAAAGGAGTAGCTATGCCAAGAGTAAGGGTCACCCCACCTGATCAATTTTTGTTCAGCATGGAACGTCGTATTGGCATCAGTGATGTGAATTACGCAAAACACCTCGATAGCATAGCGATGGTGAAAATTCTGCACGAGGCGAGGCTGCAGTTTCTTGCGAGTCTTGGCTTTACCGAAGGCAATATATTTGGCCTAGGCATGGTGGTCACTGATCTCGCGGTTGAATATCGCTCCGAATCGTTCGCCAATGACATGCTTGTCATTGATGTGGGCGTTAGCAGCTTTAATCGTTACGGGTTCGACATTGGCCTGCAGGTTACGAACAGCGCACTCGAGACGGTGGTCTGCAACGGCAAGATGGGTGTCGTCTTCTTCGACTTCGATAAACATCAGATCATAGACGTGCCGCCTGCATTTAAGGCATTGCTTGGGCGTCAGGAATCTCAGGTCGCTTGATTCGGGCCTCCGAGGTTTTCAGCCTAACGTTACACTCGGATTTCGCGTAAACTGCGGGCTCTTCCAAGTAACGGACGTGCCCCAGTTTGATCATATTCCGCTACCTCAGTAAGCAAATTCTACAAGTCATGTCGGCGGTCACACTAATCCTTCTGGTCGTGGCGCTAACCAGCCGCTTCATCCAATACCTTTCTCAGGCGGTAGCTGGGGAACTGGCATCAGACGTTCTGTTCTTACTCATGCTCTATAGATTGCCCGACTTCTTGTTGGTTATTCTTCCTCTCGCGCTCTTTCTCGGAATCCTATTAGCCTATGGCCGGATGTACGCCGACAATGAGATGGTGATTTTGATCGGTAGTGGGTTTAGTCCCAGACGCCTCCTGCTAGCCACGCTTGGGACCTCGTCGATTGTGTTGATAGTTGTGGCAGTGCTCAGTCTGCAATTAGCACCATGGGGGGTGCGGAACACCGAGCAGTTGAAGCAGAATCAGGATCAGCTTACCGAGTTGGATCTCATTGTCGCTGGGCAATTTCAAAGCTTTGGAGATGGCAATCGCGTGACCTATGCAGAGCGTATCGATACCTCATCAGTGGGCGAACGTCAGCTACAGAATGTCTTCGTCGCAGTTAGTGGTGCCGAAGATGAGGCAGGACAGAGCAGTCCTCGAATCATTGTCGCCGAGTCGGCACGGCCTGAGATCGATTCCGAAACGGGTACTCGCTTCATGCGCCTCGAGAATGTATTGCAGTATGATGGGGCGCCTGGCGCATTGGATTTCAGTATCGGTCAGTTCGATGTGCAATCTATCGTCCTGCCCGATTCGACTAGCATCGAACCTATCTTAGAGGAAGAGTCCCTCACAACGAAGCAGCTCATTGGCTCGGATCTACCCGAGCACCAGGCCGAATTGCAGTGGCGAATATCGACACTGCTGCTGATTCCGATTATTACTCTTATTGCCGTTCCGCTCAGCAAGGTCGATCCGCGACAGGGTCGCTATAGCAAGTTGGTGCCAGCGGCTCTGTTGTATGCCGTTTATTTCGTGCTGCTGCAATTTTCCAGAGATATGATCGCCGCAGAGAACCTTCCCGCCTTGGTGGGCATGTGGTGGGTGCATGCTCTCTTCATCGGCATAGCATTGCTGTGTTATCGATTTCCTAATCTCGGTAGGTCATTTGCGCTAGGTGGTTCTAGTTGAGCGCGCTATCGCATGAGTCGCTCTTTCAGGTGTCGTTTTCTCCCAAGTTTGGGAAAGGCTAGTCTCGTATCATGGTGAAGATTGATAACCATATCCGCAACACAGTACTGCTCGCCATGCTGGTTGTCGTGTCGCTTATCATCTCGGTCGATCTGGTATTCACTCTAGCCGAAGAGATCTCTGACACCGATGAAAATTACTCGCTGCTGAATGCCCTCAGCCTTATCGTCCTAACCCTTCCCACAAGCATTTATGAGTTGCTGCCTTTTATCGCGCTTGGCGGAGCTCTAATTGGGCTTGGAATACTGGCATCCAATAATGAGTTGATAGTGTTACAGGCCGCTGGAGTTAGCGTATGGAGAATTGTCTGGTCTGTACTGAAACCTACCATGCTAATTATGCTACTGAGTCTTCTGCTGGGAGAGTTCATCGCGCCTCCGCTGGAGCAGCTCGCGCAGAGCAATAAGGCAGTGCAGCAGAGCGGCAATGACTCGATCGCATCCGAACAGGGCACGTGGCGTAAAGTCGGCAATGAGTTTATTCACATCAATGCAATCGCGCCTGGTGGTGAGTTGCTCTATGGCGTGACGCGTTATGAGGTGGGTAGTAATCGCAATATCGTGTCTAGTAGTTTTGCAGAGTTTGCTACCTACATGGCCAGTGAAGACTCGAGTTACTGGCAGCTTAGCAATGTGAGAGAGAGTAACTTTGGGCCTAGTGTGATCACGGCTCAGGAATACTTGCAGGAAGACTGGCAGATTGATCTGTCGCCCGAACTGCTTTCTGTGCTGCTGGTGCAGCCGGACCGACAGTCGATCTCGGGCCTTTATCGATTTGCGCAATTCTTCGATGCCCAGGGGCTGGATTCGGCTACCTATTTTCTCGCGTTCTGGAAAAAGCTGCTACAACCTTTAGCGACGCTCGCGCTGGTAATCCTTGCCATATCATTTGTCTTCGGGCCGCTGCGGGAATCGACAATGGGTTTTAGAGTGTTTGTGTCGCTCGGTATTGGACTAGTGTTTACTATCATGCAGCGGCTGATGGAACCGGCGAGTTTGTTGTATGGGTTTAGCCCATTACTTGCAGTACTGACGCCTATTTTCATCTGCGCCTTGCTAGGGCTCTTTTTGATGAGGCGTGTGCGCTGACCGCCGCGTCGTAAAGTGAATGAAACGTACGATTGATTTGTTAGAAATAGTTTTATTTTTTTTAGAAACAATTTGAATAGAAAATAATTAATGAATGCCTATTTAGTTTTAGACCTCACGATTCACGACATAGAAAGTTTTGCCGAATACGTGGAAAAGATTCCCGCCGTAATTAGTAAGCATGATGGAAGCTACGCGGTGCAGGGTCAAATACCAACCGTGTTGGAAGGTGATTGGAAGCCCGACCGATTGGTCGTTATCGAATTTCCCTCGCGAGACAATGCGAAGGCGTTTCTAGCGGACCCAGAAGCACAGACTCTGTTTGCTATTAGGCATCAAGCGACGACTAGCAAGTTGTTGTTGGTAGATGGTACTGATTAGTATTGGGGAAATGAATATGACTGAAACTAGAGTTGGTACGGGATCCTGCCTCTGTGGGTTGATTAGTTTCACGGCTAAGAACATGACCACTAGCGTCGCTGCCTGTCACTGCAATAGTTGCAGGAAATGGGGTGGAAGCGCGTTCATGGAAGTGAACTGCGGTCCCGAAGTGGAATTCGAGGGTTGTGATAAGCTTTCGGTTTACGATTCGTCAGAATGGGCGGAGCGAGGATTTTGCTCGAAGTGTGGAAGTCATCTTTTCTATCGCTTAAAAGGCACACAGGAGCATATGATGCCGATTGGTCTATTCGATGATGATAGCGATCTGGTTTTTCAGCGACAGGTATTTATCGATGAAAGGCCTCACTATTACCAGTATTCGAATAAGACCGAGGATTTAACTGGGGAAGAACTCTTCGCTCAGTTTGTACCACAGCAAGACTGAAGTTCTAATCGAGAGAGACGAGTCTAGGCCCCTAATCGAAAGGGCGGTGGGACTTGGGTAATACGACGACCTTGCTGCGAGACATCTTATCGTGTGCCGCATCGCCATTACTATCCAGATACATTGATAGGTAGCCTAGTCCGAGGAGGAAGAATGCGGGCCAGGCAGCAATATAGCGAATCACCCCCTGCTTGAAATCGATCAGACCGCCATCGACGGACTCAACCTTGATCCGCCACGCGATCATGCCGAGAGTCTGACCACTGCGTATCCAGAACCAGATATAGAAGCCGCTGCCGCTTGCTACCATGATGGTGAACAGTATCGCGTCGAGTAGGGGGTCGGTCTGCACTACGCCATCGACTAGCTGATTCGACTGGGTGCCGACAATGAGTTGCAGTAAAAATCCAAGCACCATCCAGATGGCCGCTACGAGAAAGCCATCGTAGAGCAGGGCGGCCAGGCGCCGCAGCAAGCCCGCTCTTGGAAGGGGGGCAGATGCTTCGCTTACTTGTTCTACTTCAGTCAATGGTTAGTAACTCTAGAGATTTTTAAAGCTCTTTAACAGCTTGAATTAGCTCGCTAGCTGCCTTCTGTCCATCTCCGAATAACATTTTTGTGTTGTCCGCAAAGAACAGTGGGTTTTCTACGCCCGAGAACCCAGTTCCGCGTCCCCGCTTGATAACGATTACGTTGTCCGCATCGATGGCATCGAGAATCGGCATGCCGAATAGCGGGCTGCTGCTGTCGGTCTTCGCTGAAGGGTTCACGACATCGTTGGCACCGATAATTAGCGCCACTGTGGTGTTCTTAAAGTCGGCATTGATGTCTTCCATGTCGTAAATCATGTCATAGGGTACACCGGCTTCGGCGAGCAATACGTTCATATGCCCAGGCATTCTCCCGGCCACAGGGTGAATAGCAAACTTCACTTTGACGCCTTTCTCGGTCAGAATTTGTGTGAGCTCCCAGATCTTATGCTGCGCTTGGGCCACCGCCATGCCGTAACCGGGGATGATGACAACCTGGCTAGCGAAAGACATAAGGATACCGGCATCCTGAGCCTGAATCTCTTTCATGACGCCTTCGCTGCCATCTCCGCTTACTGCGGCCGCATCTGTCCCGACGCCTGCAAAGAATACATTCGCAACCGAGCGATTCATTGCCTTCGCCATCAACTGTGTCAGCAGGGAGCCGGCCGAGCCAACAACGATACCGGCGATGATCATCGCCGCGTTACCAAGCACATAGCCTTCGAAACCCACCGCGAGACCAGTTAAGGCATTGAACAGTGAGATAACCACAGGCATATCCGCGCCACCAACGGGAACGGTTATGAAGACGCCCAGCACTAAGGCAAGCAGATAGAAAATGATGATCGTGTCGAGGCTATTGGTGAAGTAAATAGCGACTCCAAAGCCTAGGGTAACGATTGCGAGCAGGGCGTTGATGACATGCTGCATCGGCAGTAATTTGCTGCGATTCAGGCGGCCATCTAGCTTAGCCCAGGCGATGATGCTTCCGCTGAATGAGATTGTGCCAATGATGGCGCCGAGAATGCCTAGCACTGCCACATCGGCACCGAGCATATCGGCAACGGTTGAGCTTCCAGTCACATCAACTGCGGCTTCGTTGCTGGCCTTGATCAATTCGACAGCGGCGATTGCGGCGGCTGCTCCGCCGCCCATACCGTTATACATGGCAATCATCTGTGGCATGTCGGTCATGGCGACTTTTTTGCCGCTATACCAGGCATAACCACCGCCTAGTGCTATCGCGATGATTATCAAGCCGATGTTGATGCTGACCTGATCGCTATCGAGTATTTGCGGCGACATGAACGTGACTAGGGTCGCCAACACCATGCCTGCGCCTGCCCAGAGTATTCCGCGTCTTGCGGTTACCGGCGAGCTCATCTGCTTGAGGCCTAGAATGAATAGAGCGGCTGCTATTAGATAGGCTGCTTGGATTAGAGTTTCCATCTAAGAGCCCTCGCCTTCTTTTTTCTTGTCGCTAGGTCTAAACATTTCTAGCATGCGCTCGGTGACCACATAGCCACCTACTGCATTGCCTGCGCCTAACAGGACGGCGATAAAACCGATGACCTGTTGTGCAGTTGTTTCGGCGATGCCTAGCGCGACCATCGCGCCAACCAAAACAATGCCGTGAACGAAGTTTGATCCAGACATGAGAGGCGTGTGCAGAATAACTGGCACCTTGCTGATTATTTCGTAGCCCGTAAAGCCGGCTAGCATGAATATGTAGATTGCCGCGAGACCTTCGATCATGAGGATGCTCCTTCTAGCTGTTCTTTGATGCCGGCATGGTGAATCTCACCGCCATGGGTGATCAAGCTTGCGCTAAGGATCTCGTCTTCGAGATCGATATTGATGGCGCCATCTTGTATCAATAGTTCCAAAAAGTTGAGTAGGTTCTTCGCGTACAGTTCGCTGGCATGATTGCCGAGCATGCTAGGCACGTTGGACGGACCATAAATCTTTACGCCATTGTGCAGGACAGTCTCGTCAATTTTAGTCAGTTCGCAGTTACCGCCGCCCTCGGCTGCGAGATCGACGATCACGGAGCCGCCACGCATTCCCTCGACCATCTCAGTATTGATGATTAGTGGAGAAGGGTGCCCAGGTATCGCTGCCGTGCTAACTACGACATCCGCCGCCGCCACGTGTTTGGCAAGAATAGCCTGCTGTTGCTGGCGTTCTTCGTCGGTAAGCTCTCTTGCATAACCGCCGTCGCCTTCCGCCTTGATCTCTATATCGACAAATTTTGCGCCTAACGATTCGACCTGCTCTTTTACGGCGGCTCGAACATCATAGCCTTCCACAATCGCGCCTAGACGTCGAGCTGTGGCGATCGCCTGCAGTCCGGCGACACCCGCTCCGATAACTAAGACCTTCGATGGTCTGATCGTACCCGCGGCAGTCGTCAGCATCGGGAAGAACTTGCCGAGTAGGTTGCTCGCTAGAAGCATGGCCTTATAACCTGCAATTGAGGCCTGTGATGAGAGAGCATCCATAGCCTGCGCTCTGGATATTCGAGGAACTAATTCCATCGAGAACGCGCTGATGTTCTTCGCTTTGAGTTTATTGAAGCGTTCCAGGTCTGAATGAGGATTGAGGTATCCGATCAGGATCGATCCTTCCCTGAGCTGCTCGATTTGCTTGTCTGAAGCAGGATTCACTGTCAGGCAGATATCGGCCTTGCCCAGAATTTCAGCGGAGGTGGCCGCAATCTCTGCATTCTCGTAGTAGCTGTCGCTATAACCTGCAAGCTCCCCGGCGCCGGTTTCCAGAGTTACCTGGATATCCTGTTTCGCGAGTCGATTTACGATATCTGGTACTAATGCGACCCGCTGTTCGCCTTCGCGAACTTCTTTAGGGACACCGATTTTGATCGTCATACTGAACCTCAGATGTTCAATTTCTCATGAAGGGCGCAGTATATAACGATCCCCATCAAGTGCAAGTTAGCGAATGTAGGTGCAAGTTCGCGTAATTAGTGAGTTTTCGGCTTATCTCTGCCTGCAGATTTTGCTAGAATTCGAGCCCTGCCAGACTCTATGGCGCACACTCGAGGCATCTCAGGACGCCTGGTTTTTAACTTTCATCAGGACTCCAGCATGACTGCGCAAGCGCATACCCGGCATATCAATCTACTTGATACAACACTGCGAGATGGCGAACAAACTCAGGGTGTTTCCTTTTCTGTAAATGAGAAGGTGAATATTGCCCGCGCACTTCTGCAATCCCTTAAGGTGGATCGCATCGAAGTTGCCTCCGCCTGTGTGTCAGAGGGTGAGAAGGTTGCTGTATCACAGATTACCGAGTGGGCCGAATCGGTAGGCAAGCTCGATTGTGTTGAGGTATTGGGGTTCGTCGATCATAAGCGCAGCGTGGATTGGATTGCGAGTGCGGGCGGAAAGGTTATCAATCTTCTAGCGAAGGGTAGTGAGAAACACTGCCGCCAACAATTGGGTAAGACGCTTGAGGAGCACGTAGCGGACATTCAGAAGACTGTCAGCTATGCGAAGGAACAAGGCCTGAGCGTCAATATGTATTTGGAAGACTGGTCTAATGGCTATGCGAATAGCCCAGACTATGTGATGGGGTTGGTGGATGGCACTAAGCACTGCGGGATAGGGCATTATTTGTTGCCAGATACCCTCGGTTTATTGTCGCCTGAAGAGGTAACCGCCTCCCTGCTGGATATGATCGAGAGTTTTCCCGAATTGGAGTTCGACTTTCATCCTCATAACGATTACGGCCTAGCTACCGCGAATGTAATGGCGGCAGTGAACGCAGGCATCAATACTATTCACTGCACAATAAATTGCTTGGGCGAGCGCGCTGGAAACGCATCGCTTGCCGAAGTGGCCGTCGCGCTGAAAGACAAGATGGGCATGCAGCTATCAATCGATGAGACTCGGATTGGTTTGCTTAGCCGCATGGTCGAAAATTTTTCTGGCAAGTGGATAGCCGCCAATACGCCCGTTGTTGGAGCTGATGTGTTTACTCAGACGGCAGGTATTCACGCCGACGGTGATCTGAAAGGAGACCTCTACGTAACTGAACTCAGTCCGGAACGATTCGCACGGAAACGGGTCTATGCATTAGGCAAGATGAGTGGCAAGGCTTCCTTGATCAACAATCTAGATGAGTTGGGCATAAGCCTCTCTAAGGATGACCAGGCGAAAGTGCTGAAGAGAATCGTTAAGCTGGGCGATTCGAAGCACATCATTACCTCCGAAGATCTGCCTTTCATCATCGCCGATGTCATGCAGAGTCGTGACTTCCATAACATAACGCTTCTCAACTGCTATATAAATAGCGGCTTGAATGTCGAGAGTACGGCGAGTATCCGTGTCGACCTAGAAGGCAAAGAGTTGCAGGGTTCGGGTTCTGGCAACGGTGGCTTCGCCGCCTTCTTCGACGCGATTGAAAAGCTGTTGGCTGAGGGAGGCTTTGAGATGCCGGCGCTGCTGGACTATGAGGTGCACATTCCTCGCGGCGGAAATATCGATGCGCTAACGGAATGTATTATTACCTGGGGATGGCAGGAACAAGAATTCAAGACTCGTGGAGTCGACTCGAATCAGGTGCTTGCCGGCGTTAAGGCTGCAATGCGCATGATTAATTTGCGCATGCAGGCCGAAAAGCACTAGCTTGCCTTCCCTGTTCCTAGCTTTTCACTACCCGAAGAGGGTCTATGCAGGAATAGGGGTCTTGTCTAACTCACTAACAACTAAGTCTCCGAACGCCTGAGTGCTTATCATCTTTACACCCTCTCCCGGCTTGGAAAGGTCGGAAGTAGAATTTCCCTGAGCGAAAACACTCTGCATTGCGCTCCAAACGTTCCTTGCCTCGGCCTCTAGACCAAAACTCATTTCTAGCATCATCGCGACAGAGCCGATCATTGAATAAGGGTTTGCTATGTTCTGGCCAGCAATATCGGGGGCAGAGCCGTGAGATGGTTCGTAGTAGGCTTTGTCTGGTCCTAGGCATGCCGAAGGCATGAGGCCTAGTGATCCAAGAATGCCGCCAGCTTGATCACTCAATATGTCGCCGAACATATTCTCCATGACCATCACGTCGAACTGGCCTGGGTTTAGACACATGTAGGTCGCCGCAGCATCGACCAATATATGTTTTACTTCTACTTCTGGAAAATCCTGACCAACTTCTCCGAGAACTTCGTTCCATAGAACGCTAGATTTAAGAACATTCGACTTGTGGATGTTGTGGAGTACCTTCTTACGCTTCATCGAGGTTTCGAAGGCTACCTTCGCTATATCCGCTATCTGGTCTTCATCGTACTCAAGCGTTTCGTTGACATAGCGCTTTCCCTGCTTATTGATGCCAGTCTCTTTCTTACCGAAATACAGTCCGCCTACAAGCTCGCGTATAATGATGAAATCGATTCCGTCGCCGATGATTTCTGGCTTGAGAGGAGAAAAGTGCGCGAGGGCCTTTGGGAGATAGACGGGTCTAATATTGGCGAAGGTGTTGTAGCGACGTCTAAGAGGCAGCAGCGCGCCGCGCTCAGGTTGCATGTCTATAGGAATCTTCTTCGACTCCTCGTGATTGAGCCCTATCGGTCCTTTTAAGATCGCATCGGCAGAGTCGCATAATGCCTTCGTCGCTTCCGGAAACGAATGCCCGTGGTCGAAGTAGGCATTGGCGCCGAACGCACCATGTTGTAAATCGAATTCGAGCTTATTGCGCGAAGCGACGAGTTTTAGAATCTTTACCGCCTCTGCAGTGATTTCAGGGCCGATTCCATCTCCATCTAGCAGTGCGATCTTATATGCGGTCATGTTCTGTCCTTGCCGAAAAGTATTAGGAAAACCAAAGCCGACAGTCAGAAAGTGACCGGAGGCGTCTTCAAAGAGGCGCGTAATTTACCATGGCGTCTATTTATTGAACAAGTACAAGACTGAGTAAGAGGAGATAGACTTAACTAAATGGAGATAAATTGCAGGGAAGGGGCTTGTGAAACGGAGATAAATCGCCGCTAGTTTAGTGCGGCGAGTACTACAGAGATCTGACGGATAAAAATCAGAGTGAGGATAATAACTACCGTGTAGACCGCTCCGTCGCCCAATTCTAGGCCGAAAAAAGTCTTAGGCTTCTTATCTCCAGCCTCAGTCTCCTTCTCATTGTGTTCCCCTTGCTGAAAAGAGCCGAAATTGGCCTTTTCTTTGTCGCGCTTACTACGTTCTAGCTAGTTTGCGACAGATCTATTTGCTGCAGATGCCAAGCCAGCATCCGTACTTAAGACCTATATCGGCAAACTGAGCCTGAACTGCACTCAAGCAGCCTTAGCTGACGCAATACGATTGGTACCAGTGGGCGGACTTTACTATTGAATTAAATCAATTAGTTATATTTAAAATATTAATTATTCCCACACCTGTTCCCTCTTAAATCTGATTCTATATACATGGAAGTAACGCAGCTGCTTACTTGCTCAAACCCCCTCTAATCCCGCTAACACCTCCGGCTCTCTAGATGCCCCTCAGTTGAGTGAGCCAGCACATTCGCCCCAACGGCCCTCTTGTAGCCTAAGGGGGCTTATTTGAGGGACGGGGGCTTCTCAGCGCCTCTTTAATTGTTATAGTTGCTGCCAATACTTGCTAGAGCCAAATTTAAAAATTAGAAAAAGCTGGAAGTGAAAGATGGCTAATCTTTCCGCTCGTCGAGAAGGTAGCTAGCAATTGTTGGAATGGATGCATAGTTTTTATGTATTTACGCTAAGTGGAAATAGTATACGTAATGCCAATCTAGGGTTGCAACGGACTATGTGTATCGCAGGCTTGTTACCACCACAGGCCCAAAACCTATCCTCGGGTTCTTAGGCCCTAGAGATAGCCCTTATATCGACGCTTAAAGCCTTCTCATGCAATATTAACCCTACACATCACCTTGCACGAGGATGGTTCCATCTCACCCGTATACATACTATTGTGGACGAATGGTTAGTTAATTTGAGCATAAAGACTGCGAATGATAAAAAATAGCTCCTTTAATGTGATACTTGAGCCGACTAACAAAATAAGAAGGTTTTAAATCATGTCTTTAGAAAACCCAGAGTCACAACAACAAGCAGCTACCCCAGAGCCAGAAACAGAATTTCATAAGCAAGCTCGTGCAGAATTTGATAGCGGAGAGAGAGACCCTGGTATTTGGGAAATAGTATGTGTTGAGTCTGCTGAGAATCTTAAGCTGTTAAATCTGAAAGGGGAGAAGTATACAAAAGCGTATGATGAAGCTTCTGAGAGGCTTTATGTAAAGCTCCGTGCGAATGCGTTTCTCAAAGGCTATACCCTTCTTATTTGGGTGAACCGTATAATTTGGATCTATATATTTGCCGTGGTATTTCTTGGGGGTTTATCCGCTTATCTAGGCGGGGCTTTCGAAGGGTTACAACCGTTAGCACTATTCCACCAGTTACTCCAACAATTATCTCAAAAATAAATCTATCCTCTCTACTTTCTAATAGAATTGAATTTAGGCAACTAATCTACTACAAGTCTCCGAGGTACACCCCCTCCCTTGCACGAGCATGGTTCCATTGCACCCCTATACATACTATTGTGGACGAACGGTTCTAGGCGAGGAAAGTAGCCTTTTGAGGTGTTTCCTGACACTAAACCGAGTATCTTCGGGTATGAATATAAAACAGCTCCTAATCGCAACTATCCTCCTCTTATCTTCAGGAGCTTATGGTCAGTCAGAGTTTGACGAGGCCAAACTCTTGGCTGAACAAGGAGATGCAGAGGCCCAGTTAAACCTAGGAATTAGGTACGCCAACGGAGAAGGTGTTCCTGAGGATGATGCTGAAGCAGTTAAGTGGTATCGATTAGCGGCTAAACAAGGTCTTGCTCGTGGTCAGTCCTATCTCGGGATCATGTATGGCAATGGAGACGGTGTTCCTGAGAATTATGCAGAAGCGGTTAAGTGGTTTCGATTAGCTGCTGCACAAGGTTATGCCGCTGCTCAGTACAATTTAGGACTTATGCACAACTATGGACTGGGTGTTCCTGAGAATTTTGCAGAAGCGTTTAAGTTGTACCGGTTAGCAGCTAAACAAGGTGATGCCGATGCCCAGAAC
>Ga0307995_1000134_pt1 | contig 52025 bp, 44 predicted proteins | sample EllFjometagen262_FD_203132 | JGI IMG/M metagenome (GOLD analysis project Ga0307995, IMG submission 203132) | Marine microbial communities from Ellis Fjord, Antarctic Ocean - #262 | ecosystem: Environmental > Aquatic > Marine > Unclassified | place: Southern Ocean | collected 2014-11-02 | reverse complement strand
TGCTCTGTGGGCTTCGCGCTCGTTGCTAATTGCTGAGGCAATTGATCGAACCACCGATACGAGGATTTTTAGTAGAACGTTCGACCGATTTTCTCTCTAAATCCATAAGTTAGATCAAAGGGGTCGGAGTAATTTGTTTTCTTGATATGACCCATTATTGCCATTAGGAAATATTGATGACTATTCAATTTCGTAAAGCCCTGCTTTCCATAACGATTGCCTTTGGGTTGCTGTTCGGCAACTCAGTCTTTGCCCAAGACGTAACCGAACAAGTTGAGCACCGTTACGCCGACAATGACGGAGTGAGCCTGCATTATGTGCGCATGGGCAGTGGGCCACTACTGGTGCTAATTCATGGCTTTCCAGACTTTTGGTATACCTGGCGCAATCAGATGGGGCCTTTGGCCGAACACTATACAGTTGTTGCTATGGACACGCGGGGATATAACCTCAGCGATCAACCACAAGGCATTGAGAACTATGTGCTGGATATTTTGGTGTCTGATGTAGCAGCGGTAGTTGAAGCTGAAGGCGAATCCAGTGCAATTATTGTTGGTCATGACTGGGGAGGCGGTATTGCATGGAGCGTGGCTGCAATGCGGCCAGATATGACCGAGCAGCTGATTATTCTTAACTTGCCTCACCCGGCAAACCTAGTGCGTGAACTGGCGAAGTTTGAGCAGCAGCATGAAAACTCAATTTATGCGCGCAACTTTCAACAGCCCGATTATCACGAGAACATCACCGGCGATGCATTGGCCACAGGATTGGCGCGAGGTGATGCAGATCTTTTTGAAAAGTACAGTGAAGCCTTTGGCCGCTCAAATATAGAATCTATGATGAATTATTATCGGGCGAACTACCCCCGCGACCCCTACACCTCTGGTGCTTTCCTCGAGCTACCTGAAGTTCAGGCGCCTGTGCTGCAATTTCATGGCCTGTTGGATACTGCGCTTTTAGCTGAAGGTGTCAACAGCACTTGGGAGCATCTGGCTGAAAACTGGACGTTGATGACAATTCCTGGAGTGAATCACTTTCCACACCATGAGCGACCTGAGTTGGTGACGCAAATGATGCTAGCCTGGCTGAACGTCCAGCGTTCCCCGCGCTAAGCATTGGCAGAGAACGCTTCGGAAGTATGAACTGATTACTTTTCGAAAAACTACAGGGGAGATTCACAGCGGAACAACTCAAGGTCGTGAAAAGTACAGCCGTGAGACCGGCAATTAGGAGATGGCGGCTCGATGCGGAAGAATCCAATCAGCCTAAGGGCTGTTTGTCCCCTGCGGGCTTCGCGCGTTGCTTGTGCTGGCGCACAGTCGAACCATCGACACGAGGATTAATCTGACTGGATCAGACTAACACAGCTTTAGCTGGCCTTTAGGCTGAGCCCAGGATGGGCGAATGATTTTCAGTCCCCTGCTCCACCCACGTGAAGCTGAGAACAAAGTCTTAGGCGTTTCGCAGCGTAGCCTGCGCCGCTGCCAATCTGGCTATTGGCACGCGTGGTGGTGAACAGCTCACGTAGTCCAAGCCCGCACGGTGGCAGAAGTCGATCGAGGCAGGGTCGCCGGCGTGTTCTCCGCAGATACCCAGCTTAAGATCAGGTTTTGTGGCGCGACCGCGATCTACCGCGAAGTCGATTAGTTTGCCTACGCCGTGTTGGTCTAGGCTGGCGAAGGGGTTCTTGTTGTAGATTTCTTTGCTCTGGTACTCGTCATAGAACAGGCCCATGTCGTCGCGACTTAAGCCGAGTGCTGTCTGAGTCAGGTCATTGGTGCCGAAGCTAAAGAAGTCTGCTTCTTTCGCGATCTCGTCTGCGGTGATTGCCGCACGGGGAACTTCGATCATGGTGCCAACGATGTAGTTGATGCGAATCTTGTGCTTCTTCATTACCTCTTTGGCTACGCGATGCACAATTTTGAGCTGATCTGCGAGTTCTGCGCGGAAGCCCACCAGAGGAATCATTATTTCTGGCTTCACTTTGATCTTCTTTTTGCCCTTTAGAACCTGTGCAGTTGCCTCGAAGATTGCGCGGCTTTGCATCTCGGTGATCTCAGGGTAGATGATTCCCAAGCGACAGCCTCGGCAGCCGAGCATGGGGTTCTCTTCATGCAGAGACTTAATGCGGTCGATGACAAAATCTAGAGGCACGTCTAGTCTTTCTGCCAGCTGGCGTCTTACGACATCATCATGGGGTAGGAATTCGTGAAGCGGTGGATCCAGCAAGCGTATGGTTACTGGTCGTCCGTTCATAGCTTTGAATATGCCAACAAAATCTTTCTTTTGAAAAGGCAGCAATTTCTTCAAAGCAGAACGGCGCTGCACCTCGTCGACGGCGAGGATCATCTGACGCATGTAGTCGATGCGACCGCCTTCGAAGAACATGTGTTCGGTTCGACACAATCCTATTCCTTCAGCGCCGAATGCCACAGCCTGGCTCGCCATGCTTGGCGTGTCGGCATTGGTTCGAATATTCATGGTGCGGTGTTTGTCTGCCCACTTCATGACGGTCTGAAACAACTCGTAGGTGTAGCTCTTGCTTGGCTTCAGGCTGCCGTCAAGCACACGCTTAACCTCGGAGTCTGTACTGGCGATCATGCCTTTGTAGATGGCGCCGGTGGTGCCGTCTATAGAGATGTAATCACCTTCATTGAGGACAGTCTTGCCAGCTGTGAGAGTTTTGTTCTCGTAGTTAATCTTGATGCCGCTGGCGCCACAGACACAGACCTTGCCAAGTTGACGGGCAACGAGCGCGGCATGGGAAGATACGCCACCGCGTGAGGTGAGTATGCCTTGTGAGTGCAGCATTCCCTTGAGGTCGTCAGGTGAGGTCTCTGTGCGACAAAGTACTACCTTCTTGCCCTCGCGTGTTGCCTTTTCGGCTTGAGCGGCCGTAAATGCGATGCGTCCAGTGGCTCCACCAGGGCCAGCAGGCAGGCCTGTGGCGATTACACTTGCCGCTTTCAACGCCTTCGGGTCGAAGACAGGCACTAAAAGAGAGTCGATTGACTCGGCAGGGATCTTCAGCAGAGCCGTCTCAACATTCATCAGACGCTCTTTTTGCATTTCAACGGCGATTCTTACCGCAGCAAGACCGGTACGCTTGCCATTGCGCGTTTGTAGAATGAACAGCTTGTTCTTCTCGATGGTGAATTCGAAGTCCTGCATGTCTTTGAAGTGTTTTTCTAGCTTGGCGCGAACCTTCTCCAGATCTTTAAAGCTCTTGGGCATTTCCTTGGCAAGCTTACTGATGGCATTGGGTGTGCGAAGACCTGCTACCACGTCTTCGCCCTGCGCATTAATTAGATATTCGCCGTAGAACACCTTTTCGCCGTTGGCTGGGTCGCGAGTGAAGGCAACTCCTGTCGCGCTGTCGTCGCCAGCATTGCCGAATACCATCGCCTGAACATTCACAGCTGTGCCCCATTCGGCGGGGATGCCGTATTCCTGGCGATAGAGGATGGCGCGCTCATTTCTCCAGGAGCCGAATACCGCGCTTATCGCGCCCCACAGCTGCTGCATAACATCTTGTGGGAATGCTCCCCGGGTGCGCTTACGAATTAGCGCCTTGTATTGGGTGACTAGCGTTTGTAGGTTCTGGGTAGTCAGGTCATTGTCTGACTCTGCACCCACCTTGCGTTTCAATTTCTCCAAAAGTACATGGAAGGGGTCTTCCTCTTCCTCTGTGCGGGAGGTAACGCCCATCACCACGCCGCCGTACATCTGGATGAAGCGACGGTAGCAATCCCAAGCAAACTGAGGATTCTTCGAAACATCCGCCAGGCCTTCGACAGTCTCGTCGTTCAGGCCTAGGTTGAGGATAGTGTCCATCATGCCCGGCATTGAATCACGTGCTCCGGAGCGTACAGATACCAATAGAGGGTTCTTGCGACCACCAAACTTCTTGTTGAGCTGCTTCTCTACGCTCTTTACTGAGTCGGCTACGCTCTGACGCAGGGCCGCAGGATAGCGTTGCTCGTGATCATAGTAATAGGAGCAGACTTCGGTGCTTATGGTAAAGCCTGGAGGCACCGGCAGGCCGATTGAGGCCATCTCGGCGAGATTGGCACCCTTGCCACCGAGTAGCTCACGCATGGTGGTATTGCCATCAGTCGTCTTGCCAAATGCGTAGACGAATTTCTTGCTGTTACTGGTTTTCTGAGTCTTGGCGGGTTTCTTAGTCTGGGTTCTGCTCATAGCGCGAAAAATACCTTGTTTCTTATGTAAAGCTACACCATTTTCCCCTACCTACGATAGGGAAGAACATTCGTCGGGGCAGCCTAGGGCGAAACTGTCTACAGGACAGTTCCGGCAATGCTTTCAGTAAAAGCCAGCTGCTCGATTTATGCACAAATACGGCGGCAAACTGCCACCCTGTGCGGGTAGAAGAGGATAATGCACTTGCATGTCAAAATCCAGCGCTAGGACAGGGAGTAATCGAACGCAATTGGTCTCATTTGAAGATATTCTGATCGTATCTCGAGATCAACTATGAGCTAGGGTAGTTCCTTGGAAATGGCAGGCAACTACGTCTCTGGTTTTAGCTTTACGCGCGAACCAAATGATCTTGTCTGGATGCCGTTTTTAAGCGTAGGCGAGGATTCTAAACAACCGCGATCCAGTATTTCGGTATACAAGCAAAACAGTTCTATGCAGTTGTATGCCCAAGCTTAATCGATTGATGGCTTTTATCGTCGATCATCAAGGTTGGAGGGCTTTCATATATTGACGCTGATTTATAAGCCATTGACTTCAAGCATGCCATTTTGCCTGCTTTTAAATAATTCATTTGAGTTTTACTTCGTCAGAAAAAAACATCAAGCTTCTGTGTTCAGGACCGTGGCGAGCATGCAACCAGGAGCCGTTTTCGCGTGTAAGAAAGTTCCTGTAAATGGGATGTTTTCAACATGATTCGAAGGTAATCTGGCTTTTGTTGAACCGTCTCAATAAAAGCCTCGATTTTAATTCTAGTTTCGATTTCTCTAAAGGTTAACTTTTCCAGCTTGTAATTTTCGGTAAAAACATTCCTGCGCGTTTACGGTATTCCAAATATTCTTTCGCATGTTTGCTGTTCAATATAACTTCCTCTTCGCCTCTGGCGGACATGAAGTAGAAAGTTACTAGGTACAGTAATGTCAGCCAGAGGAAGGCGGAATTAAATACAATAGTAGTTGAAGTCCATAACAGAATATAGGAGACATAGAAAGGATGGCGAACCAATGCAAATGGTCCAGTCGTAAGGAGATCACCTACGTTTTTGCTAAATGCGAAGTCTAATTTTCTTGCGGTAAAGATTGTCCACCAAAATAGTGAGATTGAGGCTAAAAGTGCTGCCAGCCAAACCCAAGATGAAGCTATTGCACTTTGTGGTGCGCTATAGAACATGTATAAGCTTGTGACAATTTGGATCCCCACGGCAGGATCATATAAACGAATCCAAAGCGTAACTTGCACTCCCTGCGTGTTAAAAAATCGGAGTCGGGCCCATAGTAAACTTAATATAATGGCGATATAGATCGCAAAGGCTAAGTAAGTAATTATATTCATTGGGGGTTTTGGTTAAAGATTAGTTGGTAGAGGCCGTCAATCAGACTGCGATGTTGAATTTTCTTATAATAATCTACGTAGCTTATCGTATTTTGGTTAAAACTGCTGAGTATTTGCCAAATTGAGTCCAATTTTTAATAAAGAGCGGCAATAGTTGCTACTGCGGCTCTCGCATCCTATATAACATGAGAATAGTGCGTGAATAATACAACATTTAAAGGCGATACGTACTCAGTTTATTGCGAAGAGCATAGAGAGGAGTTTAGCTCTGAATTGGGCATTGCTGCTTCGGCAATCTTGAGGGGCTGGCCGGGTAGGTCTGGCGCCGTACTTCTCGCGATATCTTCCTTCATGAATTACAGTGCAGCACTGGCGAGGGATAATCCTTATTCAATATACATGCTATTCACCTACGCTATTCCCATAGTTCTGATAGCTTTATATCCAGCAATAACTCTAGCAGCCACTGAGTTGAATAAAAGAAGCGCATTAGTATTAGACTTTGTATCTTTTTCAGGTTTGATGGGTTTTTGTGCTGTTATCTATATTTTTACCTTGGGAGTTACTACGCCTGAAGGTGTTCAAGAGTTATTGCAGCCTATACTTGGGCAAATAGGTTTTATTTTAATACTCGGTACGGCGTTTTCGTACAAAGCGGTCTACCTACACACTTTCCTTAGAAATGTCATTCTTTCCATAACAGTTGCAGTAGCTATCAAATTTGTTGGTGCTGCTGCAAATGCATTTTATATCACACAACTTGCTCAAGGCTTCTTGGGTGGAACAATGGTTAGCTGGGTTTTCTTTGAAGCCGTGCGCACGCGTTTCTATTTAAAGTCAACCGATGCTGATACACGCCAACATTTATACAACCAATTATCCAAGTTGGTTTACCCGCATCAGTTAGAGCGGATTAAGTTAGGAGATGAGCTCGAGAACACCATGCCTTTAAAAGAGGGCAAGGCAATTATCAATGTATTTGATGTGCAGCGATCTGGTGAGATCCGTCATGAGAAGACGCAAGAATTCTTCTTAGGTGTTTTTCAATCCTTTCTACAAGTGTGCATGAAGGGCTACGCGCATAATCCGCTTAGATCGCGGGCTTTTAGATTGAAAGAGACAGGTGATGGTTTTATTAGCGCTGTTGGCTACCCTTTTCTACCGATTGACTCTAGTTCACTGGCGGATAGCGCTGTGTCCACTGCATTAACAATGTTTGAAGCCTTTAACTTGGAAGTTAAAAAGTTTAACTACTCCAGGCCAATAAAAGGTGCGATGGGCCTGGCCTATAATTCAGTTCAGGGTACGTTCCAAAGTGGTGGTATCCGTTCCTATGATTTGTTTGGGGATGCACTTATACAGGCGGCAAAGTACGAGGAGCTAAGGAAGCAGCCAGTGCTGTGGGATATTTTCTGCGAGCATGCGCGCGAACTAGGAATGGAGAACTTCAATATCTTGATCGTTCAGGAGTTTGTTTACAACTCCCTTAGCAATTCGTATCGGGATATGTTTACAGAAATCGATCTGGAAGACGAGCGATTGACAGAAAAAGATTTTCATTTGATGTATGACAACGAAGCAAAATACATCTACTACTATTTGTTGGAATAGTTCTCAGCAGATTTACTCCGATTCATTTTGTACTGTAATTGCGGGAATCCCCTGCGAGTCTACCAAAGCGCTAATTTGAATAGGCCGGCAGCATACTTGGCAATCCTCAATATATTCTTGTTCGGGAATAGAGCAGTCCACTAGTAATTGAATTGATTCACCGCAAGAGGGGCAATAGGTCTCGACACTTTCTTGAAAAAGCATATTAGTTCACCTGGGTGATGAGCGGCCTGCCAGAAAAATAAGCGTCCAGGTTATCTATGACCAGCTGACCCATTGCTCTCCTTGTTTCTACAGTGGCGCTGCCAATATGTGGCAGTAATACCACGTTGTCCAGTTCAAGCAGTTCTTCAGGGACATTGGGTTCGTCTGCATAGACATCTAAGCCCGCTGCAAAAAGACCACCTGCATGCAACGCTGATGCTAGCGCAACTTCATCGACGCTAGAGCCCCTTCCTACATTGATGAAAATTCCCGTGGGGCCTAGTTTTTTCAAGATGTCTGCGTTGATGGCATTTTTGGTGCCCTCGCCCCCGGGCAACATGCACAGCAGAATGTCAGAAGCCTCGGCTAAGTGAGCTATGCTGGAATGGTAGCTATAGGGCAAGTCTTTCGGACTTCGGTTGTGGTACGCAATCTTTAGTCCAAATGTGATTGCTCGGCTAGCAATTTCCTCACCTATCCGGCCGCAACCTACTATCCCCAGAGTCTTACCGACTAACCCCATTCCGAAGGGGAGCGGTCCTTGCGACCATTTTTTCTCGCGTACAAAACGGTCGGCATTGACAATGTTTCTGCTGGTCGCCAGTACAAGGGCGATAGCAATATCCGCAACTGCATCGTTGAGCACATCAGGTGTGTTACTGACGCGAATGTTTCTGTTGCGAGTTACTTCAAAATTTACCCCGTCGACTCCCACGCCGAAGCAAGAAATGATTTTAAGAGAGTCCAGTTCATAGATGATTTCATCAACCATCCAAGAGGCGCTGGCTATGGCCTTACACTTTCCTTGGAGCTCTTGGATGAGCCTTTTCTTTCCATGGGAGGATAGCTTCCATAGATGGTATGTCTGAAATTTTTCATCTAATTTTTGAATTGTCTCAGGGTGAAATTCATTTGCTAAGAGTACACTGTGTTTGGGGGCCATAAGAGTATCTTCTAGATAGGTATTCAGCTATTGAGTGTATTCATTCGAATGCCTTGTGCGCAATAGAATCTTTTTGTTTCTCAATTGGTTGCAACTGCAGAGTATATTGCTTAGATTAGCGATTCTTTGATAAAATATGCAACGACTACAGTGCTCTCAGCCTTGATCTATCAATATTCCTTGCCTATTCTATCCGGCGTTATAAATTGAAAAACCATCTTCAGAATCTTCCCTCAATTGATAAGCTCCTTCAATCGGTCTCGCTTTCGTCGCAGATAGATAAATTCGGCCACAAAAGTGTCAAGGATGAAGCAAGGCGTCAAATCGACAATCTCAGAGAGTCCCTTCTACAAAAAGAAGGTAGCGCTTTGACGTGGATGTCCGAGCCTGATTTTCTCGAAGAATTCTGTCAGCAAATCGCCCAAGCGATCGAGGCGCAGTTTTCCAGTACATTGATTCCGGTATTTAATCTAACAGGCACCGTTGTCCATACGAACCTGGGTAGATCCAGTCTCCCCGCTGAGGCGGTGGATTCTATGGTTACGGCAGCAACCCATGCTACAAACCTTGAATACGACCTGCTAAGCGGAAAGCGGGGCGATAGAGATTCACACTTAGAACGCGCCATTTGTGAGATGACCGGCGCTGAGGCGGCGACCGTTGTGAATAACAATGCGGCGGCCGTGCTGTTGGTGCTCAATACCTTGGCGTTGAACAAGGAAGTCATTATCTCTCGTGGCGAGTTAGTTGAGATAGGTGGTGCCTTTCGGATACCCGATGTGATGGAGAGTGCACACTGCACGCTGCGTGAGATAGGCACGACTAATCGAACGCACCTGAGAGACTATGCGGTGGCAATCAATAGCGATACCGGCCTATTGATGAAGGTGCATACCAGCAACTACGAGATCAGGGGCTTTACCAATTCCGTTTCGGAATCTGACTTGAGTGAGTTATCTAAAGAGAAGGGCATTCCCTTCGTCTCGGACCTGGGTAGCGGTTCGTTGGTCGATCTGCGCCAGTTTAACCTGCCTTATGAGCCTACGGTCAAAGACACCATCGACATGGGCGCCGACCTAGTTACCTTTAGTGGGGATAAGCTGCTTGGTGGTCCTCAGGCGGGCATTATCGTGGGCAAGCGCGAATTGATACAGAAGATTAAGGGTAACCCGCTCAAGCGTGCCCTTAGAGTCGACAAGATTACGCTGGCGGCGTTGCTGGCGGTAATTAATATCTATAAAGACCCCGACCGGTTGGAGTCTCGTCTGCCGATGTTGGCGGACCTCGCGCGGCCCGTCGCTGGGATCGAGGAGGTCGCTGCAAAGGTGATTGCCGCTGTCAGTGAGCGCCTAGCAGGTAGGGCATTGGTAACCGTGCAGGCCTGTAAGAGCCAGATTGGTAGCGGTGCACTGCCTTTAGACCTCATGGAGAGTCGCGCGCTGTGTATTACGCCGATAGCTGACAAGGGCAAGACTGACGATGCCTTGCAACGTTTGTCCTTGGCTTTTCGTGCCTTGCCGAAGCCGGTTATAGGGCGGATCTCCGATGGTCGCTTGCTCTTTGATCTGCGCTGCCTGCGCGATGTGGATGACTTTCTAGGTCAGCTGCATAGCTTGGCTGACTAGGATTGATCTTCGTTACCATAGAAATTCAAACAATTTTCAGTGATAGCTGGCTGATAGCTACTTGGCTAGGTATTATTCCGAATCAAGTCAGTAAACAGCTTCTTTCGTAAGTAATAACCAGTAGATAAGATAAGGAATACCAAATGTTTAGTCACGTAATGCTAGGTGCCAATGACGTAGAAAAATCCAAATCCTTTTATGATGCCATCTTGGGTGCAATAGGCTACGAGCCTGGTGTAATTGACGATAATGGTCGCGTTTTTTGGATGAACAAAACTGGCATATTCTCTATTAGTAAGCCCATCGACGGCGAGCCCGCCTGCCATGGTAATGGCAGCACACTTGGCTTTAGTGTCCAGAGCATCGAAGCTGGGAACGCGTGGCATGCTGCTGGTCTTGAGAACGGCGGAACAGACTGCGAGGATGCACCAGGACTGCGCGAGGGAAGCACCGGCTCGATGTTCCTAGCCTACTTGCGTGACCCATCCGGCAACAAGATATGCGCTTTGCACAGACTGTAGGTCGGTAAAACTAGAGCAGATAAAGAGACAGCGCAGCATGGAAAAGGAAGAATTAAACGAGTGGGTCAATGCCTACATTGAAGTCCACAAGAGCGAAAATTCGTCGAATGAGGATCACTCATGCTATTGGGCGATCGAAAAATTCGCGGATATGGAAATGGACCACCCAGATCTAAATTGGGCGGCCATGCTGCAGATTATCTCTCTAACTACATCTGATACCGTGATACACAGTCTCGCGGCAGGGCCTTTGGAAGAACTGGTCGAACTGCATGGTGTTGAGTACATCGACCAGATCGAGAAGACGGCACGAACTAATCTGAATTTTCGTTTGGTGCTGCGTGCACTGATAGAGACGACCGACAAAAATATCTGGACTCGCATACTTCGTGCTAGGTCGGACGATTGATTGGGTGGGATAGGGCATGAGGTGCAGCGAATCGATACAATCAAAGGGGTCAAAGTACTTTGATTCAAGAGCTCACATGCCATAATCAAACTACTCTGACCCATTTGATATGTTCCCTTCATCATGAAAGAAACTGACCTCTATCTTCCTTTAAAAAAGTTTCTTGAAAAACAAGGCTATGAAGTTAAAGCCGAGGTTGAAAACTGCGATGTAGTTGCAGTTAAGGTGCCCGCGGCCAACGAAAAAGCCCAACCAGCCACTATCATTGAGCTAAAACTGTCGCTTAATCTGGACGTGGTTTTACAAGCTGTAGCCCGTTTGCTAATAAGCCCGCTCGTTTACATCGGTGTGCCGAGTTCTTGCGGTGCGCTAAAAAAGACCAAACTCAAGCGTATTGTTAAGCTCTTGAAGATGCTTGGCTTAGGTTTGGTTGCTATCAATCTTAAGCGAAACACTGTCGAGGTTATTGTCGACCCCACTTCCTACCAGCCTCGCCAATCCAAACCGAAACAACAATGGCTTATCAATGAGTTTGAGGCGCGAGTTGGCGACCCAAATCTGGGCGGAGCCTCTACCAAAGCAGGGCGAATGACGGCCTACAAGCAGCAAGCCATCGAAATAGCCAACTACCTGAGTAAACACGGGGCTACCAAGGCCAGCGATATTGCGAAGAGTCTAGAGCTTCCTAAATCCAGGGCCATAGTCTACGACAATCATTATGGCTGGTTTCAGAACGTGTCCCGCGGTGTCTATGACTTATCTGACTTTGGCAAAGCTTTGTTAAATGAGCAAAAACAGGCGCCAATAACTTAACTCATAGAAAGATAGTGCTGTACTGGGCTAAAGATTAGTTTTGAATGCTCTTGTTCTTTGCCGATCTAGGGCAAACAAATTATTTAGGGTCGCCAGTTAAGTTAGTAACTTACTTTGCATCCCAAATCTGCTTTGCCCCACACTCGAGTCAGCTTAATAGCTTCGCTTTATCTCGATACTGCTGCTGAAGATAACGCTTATAAAGCTTCCCGTTATCCAAGCGCGGCAATTCTTGCACAAAATCAATGGAACGCGGCACTTTTACAGGCGATAAAAATTCGCGCAGCCAAACCAATAGTTCTTGCTCCACTACTTTTTCATCAGCCGGCCATTGTATTGGTTGCACAACCGCTTTCACTTCTTCACCAAACTCAACATTGGGTATACCAAACACCGCCACATCGGCAACGGCGTTGTGGATAATTAATTGATTTTCAATCTCTTGAGGATAAATATTGACGCCACCTGAGATGATCATGAAGTCCTTGCGGTCACTCAGGTACAGATACCCGTCTTCATCTAGGTAGCCTGCATCACCCACAGTCCCCCAGCCTTCAGGCGATATACAGGCGGCGGTTTTTTCTGGCTCACCGTAGTAGCTGAAATCGCCTATGCGGTCTGCAAAATAGACTGTGCCTATTTCTCCATCTGGCAATTCCTGGCCTTCATCATCAAGAATCTTAATACGGCAACCCAGCGGTGGACCCACTGAGCCAGGATGATTCAGCCATTGTTCGGAGTTTAGCGCGGTAAATCCCATGCCTTCGGTGGAGCCGTAGTATTCGTTAATAATTGGCCCCCACCAGGCAATCATCTGATCCTTTATTTCAACCGGACAAGGTGCGGCGGCATGAATAGCCATCTTATGAGAACTGAAATCGAATTGAGTTCTGAATTTTTCATCTAAGCGCAGCATGCGGATAAACATGATCGGCACCCATTGGCTGTGGGTGATCTGGTATTTCTCTATGAGCTCTAAGCTACGCTCAGCATCAAAGCGCTCCATAATGATGCTAGTACCACCTAAGTGCATAGTAATAGTGTTATAGGTCAGTGGCGCGGCATGATAAAGCGGCGCCGGTGACAGATACACGGTGTCCTCACCAAAACCAAATTTAGCTCCCAGCGTGGCTGCCGACGGAGTCATAACTTGAATAGATTCGCCCGGTACGCGCTTGGGTAACACGCCTTTGGGTCGACCCGTGGTGCCTGATGAATACAACATTTGTACGCCACGTTCTTCGTCGCTTATGGGTGTGTTTGATTGCGATTCAAGTGCGTCCTCGAATGACTGGTAGCCATGGGATGTGCCGCCAACCATGAAGCATTCTTGAAGGCCATTGCAGCGACTGCGAATATTACCGGCCAAGTCACCCAGCGCAATTGAGCTTATTAATACTTTGGCTTCGCAGTTGTCGACAATATAGGCAATCTCCTCCTCACGCAGGTGAGTGCTGATTGCTGTGTAAATAATTCCTGAGCGCTGAGCAGCCCAAGCAACTTCCATAAAGTGACGATTATTTTCCATATGGATGGCGATGTGATCGTCAGGCTGCAAGCCTAGCGAGCGAAACAATTGAGCAATTTGATTCGAGCGCTGCTCTAGTTGTAAATAGGTCACCACTTCGCCGCTGCCGGCCATAATAAAGGCAGGTTTATTAGGAGTGGATTTAGCGAAATGACTTGGATGCATAGATTGAACTCTGTATTGGTTTTGGTTGTTTGCCTTAAGGACTATCTTGTTTTCGGAATTATTCGGCCAGTTAGTGATTAGCCTCTGGTGAGAAATAAATGGGATAATTCATTCTATAAGATTCTGTCTGCAATTAACAAAGCTGTTCTAGTAGAGCTCTATCAGGCCGTACGGCTTTAGTAATCGGTTTTGCTCGGCATTATCGCCGGTGCAGAACTCAAAAATCAGAATCGCAGTTGAATTGAGGCGTTGCTCTTCGTCCAGTGAGGAACCGGGAAAAGTCTATAAAGGGATACTTACAATTTAACAAATTAAGCCTTTTGGATAACGATTGAAAAATGACTTAAGTTGTTAAATTTCAGGAGGTTCAACTTGTCCCCATTCCACTACCTTCATAAATATCTCTGGGGTTTAGTGGTTGAAACGTCTGAAATATCTGAAACATCTGAAGTATTCTTTTGTGGTATTTGGGATCTATGCTCGGGTGGTTGTCTGCTATTGTAAAAATTAGTTTTTCGCCCCCATTGTCATGCCCTTCGCGCCAACTTTTTCGTGTGGCTGACCATGTATGAGTCCCGTGGTGTCATCGTGTCATTTAATCTCAAATGGACATTTATCTGGTCGATTTTGAGATGTGCCAAAGGCACTAGCATTCATGAATGGCCAGAGCTTACGGATCCAATTCAGCTAATTGAAGCTATGAGAATGTGTGATAACAACCAATCTAAAGCAGCCGCCGTGTTAAAATAAGTCCCGCTAGAGCGCCTCGTAAGTGCACTATTGTCAGTGTTGAGAATAGTTGTAGAAGTTTCTTCTCGCTGCTTGGCAAACGCTAGTAGCTGTACCTATGCAGTGTTAAGGGGAATCATCGACTGCCAGATTTGGTTTGACTTTCGCTAAGATGACTTAGCATGAGCTATTCACTAGGTATGCTCTGATAAGCTGCTCAGTGACATTGTGGCTTTGATATCTCATTCAAGCATGAAGGTGCCAATAGGACGTTGATCGGAAGCAAATTTCGTCACTAAGGAATTTGAATACTACTTAGTAGGCGCGGTTGGGCTTGACCCCTGTGCCTAGTTTGTCTATTGTGTCGCCACCTGCATCAGGTGCCAGTTCTGGGAGCAATTCCACATTGGTTAAACGGGAAGTTCGGTGAGAAACCGACGCTGCCCCCGCAACGGTAAACTTACTCGAGTTAGTATTAACGAGCAGGTGAGCCCGACACCGGCCTGAAACAGACTACGTCATTGCTATGCAATGACACCAACGATGCAGCGGAGGGCTCATCGGTAGTCGGTTTTTTGCCTAGGCATCCTACCTTCTACTTCTTGCCTCTCCCTCATGAAATATAACTTTCATCGAGGTCTTAATAATGAAACTACTAGCAAACTCATCCTTCTTGGTGGGCGTTTTTCTGAGCGCGTGTGTATTACCGATACAGGTACAGGCGCAGACATCAAATGATAGCGCTGTTGAGGAAATAATCGTGGCAGCCAATCGCATTGGGCAATCGCTCAGTACGGTCTTAGCAGCAACTACTGTCATAGACAAAGAAGCCATTCGGCAGTCTCAAGCACAGAACCTTGCTGGCTTATTAGCCGGTGTGCCTGGCATGCAGTTCTCGCCTTCTGGCGGACAGGGCGCTCAGACGAGCCTCTTCATGCGCGGCACCGAGTCGGACCATACCTTGATCCTGGTCGATGGTGTGCAGATGACAACCAATAGCGGACCGGCAGGCCGATTGGAATTCATTCCGCTGGATCAGATTGAGCGCATCGAAATTGTGCGTGGCCCCCGATCCAGCGTGTATGGATCGGAAGCGATCGGCGGCGTCATAAACATAACTACCAAGCCGAATGTTCAAGAGGACTTTAGTGGATCGGTGAAGGTGATGGCGGGCACTGAGAATAGCAGTAATGCTAATATCGGCCTGCAGGGACGAGTCGGCAATACTACCTTGTCACTCAATGCATCTCGTACAGAGACAGACGGCATCGATAATAGTCAGCGCGGTAGTTCAGATGATGACGGTTATGAAAACGATTCCTTTGCACTGTCTTTCTCGCATCAGTTCAGCGATCTGTTCAGCCTGTCCTCTACGTATTCTAGCTTTGAGGCACAATCTGACTATGACGATGGTTTGGTAAACACTAACAGCCAGCAATTTAGCAGCACAGTAACGGCATCGCTTACCGAGCAGTGGAATTCGAATCTTATTCTTGAGAGATTCGAAGAAGACAGCATGGACGCTGGTGCTTTTGGGCTTACTAACAGCAGCACCGAGAACAAAAAGCTTAGCTGGCAGAATACTTATACGTTTGATGCTAGCAACCTTTTTTCTTTTGGTATAGATCACCAAGAGCAGGCGTTACATTACGCTACTTTCGGTGCGCTGCAAACGGACACCTCACGTGATAACGATGGTGTGTATGGGGTGTATATCCGCGAGAGTGGCCTTTTGGACTTCACACTTTCGCTGCGTAATGACGACAACGAACGCTTCGGCAATCACAGTACTGGCAGTATTGCAATCGGTAGTGATTTCGGTGAGTCTGTGCGTGCCTGGGTAAGCTATGGCACGGCATTTAAGGCGCCGAATCTGATCGACCTGTATGTGGACTTTCCCTCCTTCTTTTTCTTTGCGAACCCGAATCTCAAGCCGGAAACTGCCGAGAGTATAGAGCTAAGTCTACAAGCAGAGGCCTTGGGCGCGACCTGGCAGTTGAATGTGTTTCGCAACGACATCGATGACTTGATCTCGACTGACGCGACGTTTACCTCCTTGGCGAATATCCAACAGGCTCGAATCGACGGCATGGAGGCGACTGTAAGTTCGAGCATCGCCGGCTGGAGACTGGATGCTGCTCTCACTTTGTTAGATCACGAGAACCGAAACACTGGGGTTAATTTGTTACGTCGTCCTGAGCAGACGCTTTCGCTGAATATTGCTCGAGAGTTCGGCGCGTTCGATCTGGCTATCAATCTATTAGCGCAGAACGAGCACTTGGATATCGATCCGGTTAATTTTGGTGGCTCGACAGTAGGCGGCTTCGCAGTTGTGAATCTAATAGCCGGCTATCGATTCAATGATGAGCTTAATCTGCGGCTGCGAATCGGTAATCTGTTAGATAAGCAATATCAAATTGTCGACGGATTTAATACGCAGGACCGTACCGCACAACTTTCCCTGAATTTTTTGTTCTAACAATTTTAGTCGTTTAGTTATGTTGAAATTTTTATCAGCAAATCAGTAAACTTTTTACGTGCTGTTTATAGTGGTGATTAGTGCGGTATTGCGGCGACCTGCGAATGTCACACCTGTTAGCGCTCTACGCTTGTTCGCAGGAATTTATATTCGCAAGCAGGGCATTTTGTTGCTGCCCTGACAACGTTAGGTGTTTAGAGTGTGTTGATCATGGCGGGCCATCTGGTGTCGGCGCTATGCGGTCGCTACCTTGTGCGCGGACTAGCGCTGTCTACTCGTCTTACTGTAGCTGCAGCTGCACCGTCTCGAGAATACAGGTATACTGATGCTCGCTTAGGGCTGAATTTTTCCTAGAGAGATTGGCTATGAACCTGCATTTTGTGAAAAAGGCTGTTCAAATTCTATTGACGCTAGTTGTCGCCAATATCTTAATCTTCGTGCCGCTCTACGGCCAATCCGAAATCACAGCCACAGCAAATGAAGCTGAAGCTAAAACTTTGCAGGTGCTTGTGAATGACCTCGAGCATAATGAGCGTGCTTTGTACAAGCTGTTCAATACTCTCAACAGCTCGGATGCGAACGATGTAATCTGCTCAGCTAACCCCACCGAGAATACCGCTGCTATTCGTCAGCTTTGTGAGCCGGTGTTTCTAGAAGAAATTAGGCTTGAGGTTGATGAAGAGATAGCGAACAGCGCTAAAACGGAAACTGGATTACTCGCGCGAATTCGCAATGCCTTCCAGTCGCCTGAAGAACGCGCAAAGCGACTCCTTGGAAAGAAAGCTTCTGTACCGATCAAACTCCTACAGCAGGAGATGGAATCACTCGCTAGGGTGCACCCTAATCTTCTCGCGCAGTTGAATACTATCGGTGAGATACAGCGCGAATATTTGCAAACGGTACAAGCTGAGCGACGGAGCACCAGTTACCTCATGCGCCAGAATGAAGCATTTCATAATCATGGGGGCATTGGTGAATCTCAGCGGTCTATGCCGAAACTTACACTTTCTGCGCCCCCTCCAGGCTATACCCAGCCTACCCTCAATTATGGATATCGAGGCTCACTTGCGAATTAATTGACTAATCTGAAAAATTACAATCTTAAATCACATAAATAAAACGGTGTAATACCGGAAAACCTTGAGGCCTCATATGTTAAAAATAATTCGAAATATTGTCGCTGCAGCCATGTTGGTGATTTTGGCAGCCTGCGCTGCTGGCAATTCCAACCCCTTCGCAGGTACGTGGAACACTATGGCGACCACTCCGCTTGGCAATCAGGAGTCTTTGTGGACTATCGCTGAAGACGGTACGGGCATGATGGCTAGCGACCAGGGCGATCAGCCTATCGATGGAATAATTGTTGATGGTAATAACGTAAGCTTCGTCGTTGATGTCGATGCGGGTGGGCAGTCTCTGAGCCTGAGTTTCAGCGGAGTGGTGGAGGGTGATTCCCTTACTGGAGCATTTGGCAGTGATTTTGGTGACTTCGACGTTACCGGAACTCGGCAGTAGTCGAAGCTATCGTTAATAGAAGGGTAGACAGGAGTGCGATCTTTTTCCAAGGGCGCGCTTCTTTTTCGTTTACATTCCTCGTATTTCAATGAGACCGTTATTCGTCTCGATCATGAGGGATTCGGGATAATACAAAATGCCAGCGTCTGACATCACCTCACTTATTCCCATAGCTGTCGCATTAGGTCTTTCACTTTATACTCGCAACGTTATCGTAGGTCTTTTTACAGGCGTGTTCGTGGGCGTGCTGATGTTAAATGGGCCCAATCCATTGGCCGGCGCCGGCATCATGGTTAAAGAGCATCTGATCCCACAGCTCACCGATAGCTACAACGCGGGAGTATTGATCCTGCTGGCAGTTATTGGCGGTTTCGTTGCTCTGGTTGAGAATAGCGGCGGCGGTACAGCCTTCGCCGTCTCCATCAATCGCTGGGTGAAGTCACGTTGGCAGGCGCAGATCGCCGCGTGGGTAGGTGGCATTGCAGTATTCTTCTCTGACTTAGGCACACCTTTGATCATCGGCCCGGTCTTCAGGCCACTGACGGATAGGTTGCGAATCTCCAGGCAGAAGCTTGCGTTTATTATCGACTCCACGTCTGCACCCGTCGCTATCTTGGTGCCTTTTATTGGCTGGGGCGTGTACATAATGAGTTTAATCTATGTGGAATACGAGGCGCTGGGAATTTCCGAGAGTGAGTTCACCGCTTTCGTTCGAGCAATCCCATTTCAATTCTATGCCTGGCTCGCCGTGATGATGGTGCCGCTACTCACGTTCCTTCGCTTTGACTTCGGTGCAATGGCCAAGGCAGAGAAGGTTGCGGAGCAAGATCCAGATGAGGACTCTAAGGCGCTAGCACAGGACAAGAGTCAGGTTCAGTACCAAGCATTCACGCACCCAAATGCCAAGCCTGTTTTAGTGTGGGCACCACTGATCGTTCTTGCTGTAGTTCTCGGGATAATGTTGGTGCCTCTCGGCTTTCCCTTCGAGCAGATTTCTGGCACAGATTTTCGGGCGGGGCTGTCTACTGCCTACCTCACTGCAGCTACACTCCTAATTGTTCTGATGGCTGCTCTAAAAGTGCGAGAGGTATTGGGTAGCATTGAGGTTTTTCTTAATGGCATGACCGGAATGACATTAGTCGCTGTGACTCTGCTTCTAGCATGGGCACTTAGCGACATAGGAAGGATGTTAGGCGCCGCGGATTATATTGCCGCGGTGGCCCAAGCTGGCTTGCCGTATTGGATGTTGCCTGCAGTGGCTTTTGTGTTGGCCGCCATTATTTCGTTTGCAACGGGTTCATCCTGGGGAACGTTCGCGATCATGTTTCCCTTGATCATACCAACGGCTCTCGCAATCGATGCGCCGCTGCATGTTTGCATAGGCGCAGTGCTGTCCGGCGGATTATTTGGCGACCACAGTTCGCCGATATCAGAGACGACCATTCTCTCTTCCACTGGCGCTAGCTGTCCGCAGATAGAGCACTTTCGCACTCAGCTACCGTATGCGCTATTCAATGGAGCTATAAGCCTAAGCGCGTTTGTTGTAGCAGGGGTGACTGGCTCCGCACTGATAATTCTGGTCGCGCTAGCGGCTCAGATTGCGGGGCTGCTCGTAATACGTCGCCTGCGGAGTTCTAGCTAAATAAAGCAGTCGCCCGTTTGCGCCACTTGAGAAACGTGGAGTAGACTGGAAATGTATATCAATCGAATACTAGGCAACACCATGAAACTGTTTAGGTGCATATTGATGACAGCAGCGCTTCTGTCGACTCAGGCCATAGCGCAAACTGTAGACGCACCGTTAGCGCCCAAAGACAGTGCCGTGGATATGTCTTTAGCCGAACTGGCGGCTGCAGCGCAGCACTTGAAAGATGCCGGCATCTCTACCAAACGCATGCTTGAAGGCGGTATCTTCAGCGTCAATGTCCGGCATATTCAAGGCGCAGAGACAGCACTTGTGCACGGCCGTATTAGCGAGGTTTGGGTAATTCAAGAGGGTTCTGGAATCGTCGCCACTGGCGGCGAACTCGTAGATAAAAAAGCAGGATCTAGCGCTGGAGAGTTTAGAGGTAGTGCTATTCGTGGCGGGAATGAGCGCCTGATACAGGCAGGTGATGTTGTGTTCGTTCCGCCGGGCGTGCCACATGGTATCAAGCAAACTGATTCAATCGTGTATCTAAATATACGTTTCGAATTGAGAGACGAAGACTAGTAGGAGTGGGTTCTATGCGTTGTGAGCTTCAACAATGTTTCACACTATTGGCGTTTGTAGCCGCAGTATTGAGTTGGACATCTGGAGTGGCAGCTGAGATTGGCGCGGCTGAGATTGACGCGGCAGCGGTGCGCACGGCGATGAGTGCGCAGGGTAGGTTGCCCGATGATCTTGCAAGAGATAGCCGCAGTAAGCCTGCGGCGGTGATTCCGCTATTGCACATCGTGCCTGGTGCTAAGGTCGTCGATATTTTTGGTAGCGGCGGTTATTACAGTGAGCTTCTAGCTGGTGTAGTAGGCGCGGGCGGAGAGGTCTGGCTACATAACAACGATGGTTTTGAGGCGTGGGGCATTAACGGGCTCACAGATCGCTTCGATAAGCGGGATCCTGGAAATATCAATCGTCATACTCGCAGCGGTATTAATCTCGACCTAGGACAGGAGACCATGGATGCGGCGATAATCGTGATGGCGCTGCATGACATTTATGTCATTCCCAAACGCTACAACGGTGAAGAATATGTGCCAGTAGGCAGGCCAGCCAACTCAAGGTACTTTTTGGAGCAGATATACGATGCTCTAAAACCGGGTTCCCGTTTCGTTGTGGTAGAACATGCAGGCGACCCGATGATGCAGGGGGAGGAAGTCTTTGATCTGCATCGTATGGTCGAGGCTAAGGCGCGTAGCGAAGTCGAGGGCGTGGGGTTTCGCCTGGTAGAAAGTAGCGATGCGCTGCGAAACCCAAAAGACGATCGTTCCATGATCGTCTTTGATTCGGACATTAAGGGGCAGACCGATCGTTTCGTACTGAGTTTTGAAAAACCATCTAATTAGTCACACTAGACTTCAACCATTGAGATCATTATGCTTCGTATCACTATGAAAAAATCAATCTTATTTCCCGCTATATCGGTTCTAGTTTTCGTTTGTGTGACTAACAGTTTCGCGCAAGAAATAAGAGAATCAACTGTGCCGCAGTCTGTACGAGATATGATTCTGCGCAGCCAAGCGGACACCCAATTTGAGCAGACGGCGCGCGTGCAGATCGATGTACAGTACGGCGACTTTCTCAGGTCGTTAGTCACTCAGCCTCTCAAGCGCAATCAAGTGGAGGCGGTATTAATGGAATTGTTTAGTGAGCGCGCAGAATTGAGTTTACGCGTTGCGCAGAATGAGGCCTCAGCGGGTCAACTTAAGGTAATCACTGAATACGACTATGTTCGCTCTAGGCTCGAGCCGCTGTTGACCATGGCGGAGCTCGGCGTAATTGATGCGCAGCGTGGAGGTGCGACAGATCAGCAGCTGAAAAATGGCTATGCCCAAGAACTTTCGCGCACGACTGGCAGCCTAAACGAAGCGGACAAGAGTTTGCTGCTGGATACCATCGTTAAACACATTCGTATGGCACAGGGCGAAACTGGCAGGATGAATGCGCAGAATATCGACGAGTTAATTCAGAAACAAAGCGCGTCATTTATGCACGCGAGAATGGAGATGGAGTCGCTTTTTGATGCGGTAAAGTTGGAGCAGGTCGACCAATTCATGGGCCGTCTGCATAATAATCTTTACCGAAATCGTTCGATGTCGGAACAATAATTAGGCGTTTTCCAATTGAAAGGCCTAGGCCGGGTGGATATTGGGCCCCTGGATCTGTAGTTTTTTGTTACATGCGCTGCTCTTTCTCACTTCATTTTCTATTCAAGCTATTGATATAAATAATAAATTCTACTATTCCCGTATTTTCACCCTATAAAGGTTGAGACATTATGTCGCATAGGCATGGGGCATCTTATAAAATAGTCTTCTTTATACAGAACTCGTTCCGACTGATGGTTGGGATCTACTGGAGAAAATCATGCGAAACCTCTCGCTGCTATCAAAATTTGCCCTAACTGGACTGTGCGCGCTAACGTTGCTGCGCCCGAATGTCGTTATGGCTGATAGCCCTGTGCTGAATCAGCTCTTCCCGGAGTTGGTGAATCTGTTGTACGCCCATGACGTGTTACATGCTCGCGTATTTGAGGAAATTGAAGCGACAAACGAAGCACCATCGGCTGCGATTGGCAAACGGCTGTTAATGGAGCAGTTGGAGGAGTTGGCCGAAGCGACGGCATCTCACTATCACTCCGCAGGTGATCATCTGGCCATGTTGGGACCGCATCGCGTGTTTGAAAGCCGCGCTGTACCGGGCATCATCGTTATTATCAATCGGGAGCAGACAGCTGAAGAGGCAGCAGAGGCGTTAGGGGAGAGTGGTGCACTGCCGGAGGTCGCCGTTGAGACGCTGAAGCGAGGCCGTGAATTCGTCGAAGAGTTGCTGGAAATTTATCTAGATGATTCCTTTGATGATAAAAAGGTCGCCGTTGATGCAGCCGTCGAGCGTTACTTAAGCGACGACAAGCACTCGGTTGCTGACAAGCCAAAGTCTGATGAGCTTCTCGCAGATCATCCCTATGCCTATTCTTACCGTGTTGGGTTCCCACAGTTGAGCGGGCTGACCTGGGCTTCGCAATGGTTAAAGATTGCAACGCTGGAAGTGGTGGCCACCGGGGCAGATCAGCAGGCAAAGATTCGTGATGTCGAGAATGTGCTGCAATACTACAAAGAGAAGACAACGCGCCTGCACGGCAGCCTAGTTTCACTGCCTTCTGATATTCCAACTATTCCCGTCATAGCCCCTAACTTCTATACCTTCCATCCTGAGGCCTCCGCTATCGTAGATAACATCGAGGCGTTGAAGGTTGTGATAGGCGATGTGCTGGCTTATCCCGAATTGATGGGGCGATCCGAAGCAATCGAAACTATGGTGGCTGAATACACGAACAAAGATGAGTATTTATTTAGTCATCGTGATTACTTGATCTCTGTATTGCGTGGTGGCATTTATAATGCCGGTGGGCCAGCGCGGGGCGGAATGGAAAGGCCAGATCGCAATTACTCGCGTGACCGGCAGGAAAATCCGCACATCAGCAAGTTTCCGATGCCGCAGTAATGCTTTACATAATTTGATTATTTGCAACCAGCCAAGGACGTACGCAGTGACCGTATTTAGAAGTTTAGCCATGATTACAATGGCTCTAGGAACAAGTGTGCTCATGACCCAGGCCTTAGGGTCTTTGGATAGAGTGGGGGATTTTGCGCTGCTTGATGAGCGAGGTGAATTTCATCAGATCAGCCGCTACCAGCATCGCAAGGCAGTAGTAATGATGTCTTATCATCCTAATTGCGCCAATATTTCTGACAGCGTGAATTATCTTTCCAAGTTGAATGCTAAATACGCAGATCAAGACGTGGAATTTCTGCTGCTTGATTCATCGGGCGCAGGCAGAGTTGAAGCGAATGAGAGGGGTTTAGAATTCCCACTTCTGGATGACGCTTCTCAGCTGGTGAGTGCATCGCTGCAAATTGAACAGGGCGGCGAGGTTATCGTCTTTAATCCGGAGCGGCTCTCATTATTCTACCGCGGTGCCGCCAATCAATCTTTGGATAGCACCCTACAGATACTGCTCGATGGCGATGTCCGTGACACCGTCAAAAATGCTATCACCGGGTGTGCCATAGACTATCCGGTGCGTGACAAGCTGTTAGCAAGCCCTCCCGACTACACGACTGAAATTGCCCCGATTATTATTGAAAACTGTGCCGAGTGTCATCGCTGGGGTGGAGCTGGTCCCTTCGCTCTGGACAGCTATACGTCTCTTTTGGGTTGGTCGCCGATGATTCGTGAGGTTGTGCTGAATAAACGCATGCCGCCTATACAGGTCGACCCGCTGATAGGTCATACCAATAGTGCGCAGTATTTGTCAGGTGAAATGCAACAGACCCTGTTGCATTGGATGGATGCGGGAGCGCCTAGAGGTGACAACCCTGTTGATCCATTGGAACTCGTCCCCACAGAGAAGGTTTTTGAATGGGAATTGGGTGAGCCTGATTTTATCGTTGAGACACCAGCGAATGCGATCGCGGCTGTAGGAATACAAGATTATTTATACACAGAAGCGACACTGCCATTTGATTCCGATGTTTGGGTGCGTGCATTTCAATACAACCCTGGAAAGGAAACGGTCCTGCATCATTTAATGACATTTATCTCTCCAGCGGATGAAGATTTTTGGGGAGACGAGGCTGAGAACGAAATCAGTACGCGTCGTTTCTTGGGTAGTTTTATTCCTGGCAACAACCCAGCTACCGTTTTTGGTGAAGAAACGGGCATTCTCATTCCTAAAGGACACAAGTTGTCACTGCAGTTTCACTACGTGACAAATGGTCTTGCGACTACAGATGAAACTTCCATTGGTTTGTATTTTTACGACGAGCCACCAGAAAAGGAATTGCTAACCAAGGCAATCTCACCACGCTTTGTGATCGAGCCTTATGATTCGAACCATGACATGGAGGGGGGTTACCAGTTCGAGAAGCCGGTGGTCGTTACAAGTGTGCGAGCGCGAATGAATTTTCGTGGCAAGAAGATGAAATTTATAGCGCAGACGTTAGCCGGTGATCAGCGTGATGTCCTGAGCATTCCTGCCTATAACTATGGCTGGCAGCCACACTATCACTTGAGCGAGGCGGTAAATATAGACGCCGGGGATAGTATCCATGTGCGTGGTGCTTTCGACAATTCCTATTCCAACCCGTTCAACCCTGACCCTCGTGAAGAAGTTACGTTTGGCCTGGAGAGTTACGATGAAATGTTCACCGGCTACGTGACCTATTACGAAAAATAGCTATCTCTTGATAGCCATTTTTTCAGGCATAGCAGCAGGCTAGTTGAACAAATTCACGTGTGTGCTACTAGTGTGCTGTAGTCGAGCGAGTTGGTCCTGCTGTGCGTCCTTGGATCTTCGACATCTGCTTGGCGTAGCAAATTTCTGAATGCAGCCTATCCTCATCTCCAGGACAGGGTTTCTCGTAACTGCTAGGTTAGTTTTCTGACTATATCTCCCGATGCGTTCGATTTTTTGGATGCTGTCTACGATCTGACGCTGGAAGCTGGGTCGGTCGACATAAGCGTCAGGCAAAGCCCTATCGAGTTGCTGTAATTCGAAGGCTAGTTGGTGCATGTTTGAGCGTAATTTCACCGTCAACGTAGTCGAAGGGTGGTGGGTTCGCGAGTTTGGCTCTTTATGAGAATTACTCCGTTTCCAATTTGTAGGGTGAGAGTAACGCTATAGGCAGAAAGCAAGATTGATACTAGTCAGTATTTCTCGTTATAGATTAGGCAGAAACTTTCGGACTGACTCGCACGCCCAGATTGAAGCAAATTAGCGACAGAATCGATGCGCTTAGCATTAAGATCAGCAGAGGATAGACTGTTCCGTTAAAGATCACCGCAACCATTTGCGCGGCGATGGCAGAGAAGAACATTTGTAGAAAGCCTGTTAGGCCAGATGCGCTACCTGCAAATCTGGGGAATTCATTAATCGCTGCTGCTTGCGCATTGGGTAGAGCTATTCCATTGCCGCATACGGCAAAAGCGATAGGTGCGAACAGGGCAATAGGTTGATGAAAGCCCATGAGTTGCAGCGCAATTGCCAGAGAAACCCCTGTAACTCCTACGATTACGCCTATGCTGATCATGCGGTTCAGTTCCATCGATCGCCCGAAGTGTCGTGCGAAGTAGTTTCCTGCCATAAATCCGATGGCAATCATTACAAAGTAGTACCCGTATTCGTTTGGCGGGCGCTTCAATACCGAAACCATGATCTCTGGCGCGGCAGAAATAAAGCTGAAGAACAGGACCGATACGAAAGTAACGCAAAAGGCATAGCCGCAGAACGCACGCGATCGAAATAGCAGCACGTAATTACCTATCATCGCTGCGACGCCATTGAAGGGTACCGGTTCCTTAAGTGTTTCTGGCAAGATCTTAATAAGCAGCAAAGAGATCAAGACACACGCGATGGCGATTACTACGAAGACGTATTCCCAGCCAAGCCGCAGCATTAACTCTCCACCAAGCGCTGGCGAAAGCATGGGTGCCACGACCATCACCATGACTAGTGTCGCGATGACCCGTGCAGCTTCCTGTGCTCCATAAACGTCGCGCACTATGGCGCGTGCGAGCACGAGGCCAGCTGCTGCGCCGAAGGCTTGAATGAATCGACTCGCGATAAGCAGCTCGATGGTGTTCGCCAAGAAACAGAATATTGATCCCACTAGAGTGATCGACAGACCAACCAGCATCACAGGCTTACGCCCGTACTTATCAGACACAGGGCCAAAGAATAGCGTGCCTAGGGCTATGGCTAGCATCGAGAGGCTAAGGGTGAGCTGCGCCGCTTCAGTGCTTACTTCAAAGGTTTCTTTAATTGCCGGCAAGGCAGGCAATAAGATCTGCATGGCAGCAGGGCCCAGTGCGGATGTGGCCGCTAGCAAGACGATGAGTGTTTTTGATAATGAAGTGCGGGTAGGCAAAGCTATTTTCCATCAATGGTATGTACATTGATGAGATCTTGACAGTTTACAACTGCGAGTATTGAATTAGCGATCCAGTAGGGCTTCTCGATTACGTTGTAGAGAACGATCGTTTTGCGAGCTAAGGATGACGCTTGATCCCATCAGGATAGAACGCTGAGCTTGACTAATCTCAAAGCCTAAACCGAAGGTTTGGGTATGAAACATCTGCGTCAGTTGTTGAGCATTCCACTTGCTGCTCTCACTTTCGGCAGCGGCAATAGTGTAGCACGACAGGATGGTGCCTGTTCTTGTTTTAAGGCATACCGTTAAATCAGGAGCGGTGCTCACCTCCAAGTTCATTCCATTTGCGTTTTGAGAAAAACGCGGCGAATCGGCCAGATAGTCTGCGACTTGTTGAGAAAATACAGTTCCATCGTTTGTTATATCTACCGGTAGGCTTATAGCTAGGCGGCGCAGTATGCTGGGGTCTTGGAGGTAGGCGTTTTCAAACAGGGTTAGTGCCTGCGAATAGTCATTGTTACGCCAGGCCACCTTGCCCATTTGTGCGGCTAGCCGTGCGCGAAGCAAGACCTCCGCTGCTGGCAGTTGGTTCAAAGCTGCAGCGCCTTCGCGCATAACGGCATCGCGATCATTGTCTAGCGCGGCAACTTCTGCCTTGTAGGAATGATAGTAACCGGCATTGAGCATAAAGGCCCCGTTACTATTGGCTTGTTCAATAATGTTACTCATGACTCCGGTGCCGATACTGCCGACGATTTCAGGTTCGATCCATTCGGGGATATGGACATCTAAGGGTGCGTAGGGTCGCAGTCGATTCTGCAGCACATCGAATTCGGCGAACAGTGCAGCGGCTCGACGCTCCGAACGCCACGCATTAACCTGAAAGCTCAGTGCATCAGCGCGCGCAGACAGGGAATCGAAGAAATCCATCGTGGCAATCTTCTCCAGTTGGATCTGATACTCGAGCCGGTTGGCCATCATGTTGATCAGAGCGGCCATGGAGTCTTTCTGTGCGTCGTCAGCGCTATAAGAGCCATTCCGATCAGGTTGATTCAATGCTGTTGTGGTGAGTTTGATTGCGTCCTGGCTATAGCCGGCGAGTAAGAAGAAGCTCGCTGTAACGAGAAAGTGCTCAGCGCGATTCATCACGTTGACTATGGGTTCCTGCGCTTCGCGCCAAACCAGCATGCGATCGAGCGCCTCGCGGGATTCACCAAAGCGACCCTGATTCATGAGCAGGTAGAGTTTATAGATCCAGGGGTTTGCCACGCTATCCGCATTTAGGTAGCGAGTCGCACGATTGAGATATTCTTCAGCCTCATCCATTCGTAATAGGCTTAGCGCAACTTCCGATGCATTGCTTAGGTAGACCGTGTCGTAGTCGCTCACCGAATCGGCGAAATTCTCATCCTCACTAACGGCGCGATCGCAGGCGGTCAAGGACTCGATAGGTTGTAGGCTTGCCAAGTTGGCCGCGCAAATAGTGTTCCAGGCGCGCGCGCGTTCCCGCTCGTTGTCGCTATTTTGTAGAACCCGGTTTGCACTCTCACGAGCGGCATCGTATTGCTTGAGCTTAATTAGTGGCCAGCCGCGAAATGATTCCATGTCTTGTCCGTAGACTTCTTCGACTTTGTCTAGGTATTCCAGTGAGAGAAGCTGGTCGCCCATGAGCTGGTGTACATAGGACAGTTGGCTCAGTGTCAGGTAGTGCCATTGCAGATTTCCTGATTCTAACGCCTCTGGTAGATCGTTGTAGTTGGTAAGTTGCTCCGCACGGTTGAGGTGAAAAAGCGCTCTAGGCATATTGCCTTCGATGGTTAGCAGGACGTCCGCAAGAGCGAACTGCGCGCCGGGGGAGTTCGGTTCTTGGCGCACCCACTGCTCGCTCAGCTCGCGAGCCTTAACATTCAGATCGAGATTCAATGCATCGCAGACGGCGAGGGCGTTCGTGTCGCTAACATCGGTAAAGCCAAAACAGAGTTGGCGTTGAGCCTGAGGTATCTCGATGCTTTCTAGCGAAAGAGGACTATCATCTTGGGCGGAGACATTGCAAGTAGTTATGAAAATCGTAACCAAGCTGAGACTCGCGACTGCCCGTCGCGGCCACATTCTAGGTTTCAGATTGTGCATTAGGCTAGCGTGCCTCGGGCTAGCTGTTCCATGGGCCCGCGCATGCAATCGATGAGTACCTTGTTCAGGTCTGCCACGCCCGGAGCCAGTTCAATACGATGGCCTAGAACTCTGGGCAGGAGTAGTTCAATATCCTCGGCACTCACATAGTCGCGACCACGCAGTGCGGCGGCAACTTGCAGGGCTGGTAGCATGAGTACCATGCTGCGTGTGGAGTTGCCTTGAAGTACTCGTTCGTCTTCGCGCAGGTTTCTGGAAATATCGACGAGTGCGGATTTGATGCTGCCGCTAATTGTGACTGCTGCGTCGATCTGCTCCCTAGCGAACAGGACTTCATCGCGAGTAACTGTAATTTTATCCGCTGTTAGATCTCTTCGTTGTTTGTACGTGTCCAGAACATCTAATTCAGATTTACGATCGATATGCTCCATCGTTATCTTAAACAGAAAGCGGTCGAGTTGTGGAGTGGGCAGGGGATAAGTGCCTACGAGGTCAAGCGGGTTCTGCGTGGCAATAACGAAGAAAAGCGCATCGAGCTGGTAGGTTTCATTGTCGACGGTAACTTGTTTCTCGCCCATTGCTTCGAGCATAGCGGACTGAACTTTTGGTGAAGTTCTGTTGATCTCATCTGCAAGAACTACATGGGCAAACAGGGGGCCATGTCGGAAGTGGAAAGCGTTGCTGTTGCTATCGAATACCGGTACGCCGGTGACATCTGAAGGCAGTAAGTCTGGAGTAAATTGAATACGCCGGAAGGGTAGGATGAAGTCGGCGCGATTCTTGTCGCTGCCATCGTCGACGATTGCTTCGCCCAGGGCTTTCGCTAATGTGGTTTTTCCGGAGCCGGGAAAATCCTCGAGCAGAACATGCCCGTCAGCGATTAAGGCGATGAGGGTTAGTTCGATAACATCATCGCGGCCGAGAACCTGCTGCTTTACGGCAGCGCTGAGCCTATTTACTACATCAACGGCGGCGTCGATTTGAGTATTGCTGCTTACTTCCTCAGTATCGCTGAGGCCCACTGGCTCAGCTACTTCGGTGATACTGTCTGTCATAGTTTGCTCCACTTCTTTGTACGGGTTCGGATCGATGGTAAAGAGTTACTAAGATTATTTGCTGAGTAGCCAGGAAAAAGGATTGATCCAGGCGACGACTCGTTTCCAAGTCTGTGTATTACGACCTATCTCATCCGCGATTGCACTGCGTAGCTCTGCCCACTTTGCCGCATCAAAACTGTTCTTGTCTTGAGAGCCTAAGGCCAGCGCGAGATGTTGATTAGTTAATTTGTGCATGCTTGGCGCCACCGCCTCGACGCGTCGGGCAAACTGTTCGCGGCTCTCTCCAAATTGTCGATGCAAGCCAATGGCAGCAAGTTGATCTAGCATTGCTCTATAGCTAAGCCGATATTGCTTGTCTGTCGCCGCTCGGGATGGAATCCAACTGCGGTAGAACTTGACTGTGTAGGCGCTAAGTAGGGTCGCTAAGATTAGCCCGTACAGAACATTCAGAATCAGTTGTAGGTTTATCGCGGATGTTTGTTGTGATTGCAGGAAGTCATCGAAAGATGCGTCGTTGCGTAGCATATCGCCCAATAGTTGCTGTAGGTTGTTCTGTGGGTCGGTAGTCATATCCACTAGCGTTTGCTGTGGTGCTGGATCAACAATTACCCAACCAATGTCGCGAAAGTAAATCTCAGGCCAGGCATGACCATGCACAGCCTGAATCAATAGCGATGAACCGCCGGCTTTATTACTAGCAGGAACGGCGTAGCCGATGCCGACTCTAGCCGGGATGCCTAAACTACGAAACATATAGGTGGCGGCGAAGGAAAAATGCATGCAGTAGCCAGTTAAATCGCCAAATAAGAAGGAGCCGGCCGGGTCTGTCTCATAGGCATGCTCGTTCTTCAGGCTGTAGATGCCGCTCTCATCCAAATAAGTCTTTATTGCCCAGGCCTTGGCAAAAGGATCGTCGGTGAACTCGGATTTTAAATCGACGATCAAGCTCTCGGCGAGTTCTTTGTAACGTGGGTCGTCGGGCAGTTCTAGGTATTCATCCCAGACCTCCTGCGACCAATCGGCTCTGCCAAGTTCGCGACCCAGGAGGTAGTTGAAGTCATACTCCGGCGCTTGCGAGTAGCTGTCATAGGTTCGCTTGAAGCGCAGGTTGTTCGGGTTCGCTGTGTTCTCATAGGCGATCGGGCTTTCTAGGCCAAACGGTGTGCGATGTGAGATTAGCATGCCGATACTGGTGCGAACTGTTGTGCGCTGATCGGTCGCCTTGGGTGGTTGAATGGTCTCGATGCGCGAGTTTGTGAAGTTCTTGATCAGGTCCTGGTCCATGTCGCTGCGTGTCGTAAAGTCGAGCAGGGTGCCATTGAACTGGGAGTATGCTGATTCGCGAAAGTAGTAGGAGCCGTTTAAGGGTTCATAGTCATCCCGAAAAACGACGACTGCTACCGGCGCCTCTTTGTCATCAGCATTGTTTTCGCTATCTCTGAAGGGGTTCTCGCGCTGGGCGCCATTGCCTGCTTGCTCTTGTCCTGTCAGCCCTAAATCGTCTGTAAGCTGTGGTGTTGGCAGTCCAAACAGACGAACATAAAAAAGCAGTGAGAAACACACAAGACCGAGAACGGTAAAGTGATAGGGCAGGCGTCGATGGTTATTCTCGATCATTAGCAGAGCAGCCAGTGAAAGAACCGCGCCGCATCCGAATGCCATTAGAATCGAGGAGGGATCAATGCCGCGCGTCAACGCATAGTCACCGATAAGGAAGGGGCGATGGATCATGCCATTGCGATGTGCAGACAAGGTTATAACAAAGGCAATAGCGACAAAGAGTATTTCAATGACGGCGCCATAGCTTGTGCGCTGTGCCAGCACGCGCAAGCAAACTGTGAGTGAAGCGCTGATTGCAAACCACTTGATGAACTCGCCCGTGTTGTAAGAGAACATCGGTGAAGCAAAACTCGAGAGCAGCGACGTGCTAGTGACGAGTGATGCAAGCCATAGACCCACGAGTAGAAAGCTTAGACTCATCGAGTTAATGGTGAAGGTGCGTAGTCGCTTTAAGGGGGATCGATGAATGCCAAGGTCGATCAGATAACAGGCTAATAGGCAGCCAATGCAGGAGGCGAGGGAGCCGCTGACGACGGTCAGGGACAGGCTTAGCACCCAATAGCTACTGGCTATAATTGCTGCGCGCAGACTAGTCGGCAAGAAATGCTGTGTCTTTGCTGCCTTGTTGCTTGTTCTGTTCAGCGTCATTGTAATTACTCGATTTATAACTGTCTAATAATCAATAAGTTACACTTTTCTAAGATTCTGATCGAAACTGAGTCCTGTTTTTCTGTCCACGACTACGGTTGATTCTACTAGTTGCCCCAGAGCGGTCAATAACTTAAGCAAATCGGCTCTGGAGCCTCCAATTTCATTACCTTTGTCTGTTGTTGGGTCATCTTGCAATAAGAGACGTTGCCACAGTTTCAGCTGTTCGGTTTCCTTGAATCCATCGGTTGCCAGTACTAGGGAGAAACGACCGGGAAAACGAGAGATTGTTTTCTTTAGTTGTTCAAACCAAGGGGCGAATTCTGCTGCCGCAAATACGATGCAGTGCGCACCGGCCTGACCCGCGCTGTTTGTTAAGAATTCATCCAGCCCATAGCCTAGTGGTTTATCGATAGCTCTGGATTTTGCAATGGCCTCTAGCGCAGCGGGAAGCGTGTTAGCAGGTATCTCGGAGCCATCGGCAGAGAAAGCCCAGTCGTCCCCTAGTGCACCTGTCTCTAATGCGACGCGGGCGACGGCGGCAGCGGCTTCGTCGTTGTCGCTGCTCAACAGATAGGCGACAGTGCGATTACTGTGGAAGACGCTCTTTTCGGCGAGCCTAACGTTTAATTGTCGGTTGCGGGCGTACACTTTCCACATGATATTGCGCACCGAGTCCCCTGGCACATAGGGGCGGATTTCCATGCGGTCGCCATCGGGATCACCGGCAGGATTGGGTATGCCATCCTCCGCAGTTAACGAACGCAGAAGCGGTAGAGGTTTTACTGTGTTGATTTTTGGTAGTGCGCTGCAGGAGATGTCCTGTTTCTGTTGCCAGGAATAGCGACAGAAACCGAGCACATCAGAAACTGTAAACAGCCGTGTAAGGTGTTCGGTCTTGCAACGCCTCTGAGGGACGATTTCCTCACAGAGCTTGCCATCGGCGGCAACACGAATTCTTGTCTCAACGAAGTCGGGATAGATTACTTGCCAACTGAGTTTGACCAAGGGGAAGTAATTCAGTGCGGGAAGCAGGAAGCCCGTTTCATTCGGGTAACCGGCTTCGACCTTTATCGGCTTGAGGCTATTAGTGAGTTGATCGAGGCTTATGCGTACTCGACGTTGAATAAACACGCCGCTGACAACACAGCAGAATAGGCTAAATATTAGGATAGCTAGAGCACAGATAGCCAAAGAGAAAACGACTAGGTCCATGGCGCCATAGCCGTAAACTTGCAGAGCATAGGCTGTTAATAGCAGTGTTATTAATCCCTGCAGCGTGAGGGGGAACAATGCGATCAAACGCCTGCTCAGGGATATCAGCAATGAACTGTTGGGATTAAATTGAATTTTAAGTCCAGATTGCATGAATGTTTTGCGAGTTAGGTGAGCATAATTGCGTGATACTTAGCTAAAACGCTCCAGCTAAGCCCGTTAAATAGGACCAGAACGCCGCGGCTAATCTTACACCCAATGGCAGCAAATATAGCTCCAACTATAGCTCCAACTATCAGAGTTAGACAGCAACCGTGACTACTTGTTGCATTTCAACTGCACTGCTGAAATGACAGCCATTAGCTTCCACGCAGGTTAGGCATTAACTACCTGCATGCCCTGTGCGTTGTATCTAGTGCCTTCAACTTGGTCGGCTAGCTCATCCAGTGAGGCTATCACGTCTGCACTTAAGGTTAGCTCCATCGAGGCAAGATTCGTTTTTAGGTTGGCAAGCTTCGTGGTGCCGGCAATCGGCAAGACATTATCTTGCTTGGCTACTACCCAGGCCAAAGCAATTTCAGCAGCGCTGATGTCTAGTGATTTGCCTAGATCCAGTATCTTGTCAACCAGTATCAGGTTTGCAGTATAGGCATCGCCGCTAAAGCGAGGTTGCATGGATCCTCGGAAATCGGTCTCAGAAATTTCGCTGTCTCGCTTGAAGCTGCCTGTGAGCATGCCGCGACCTAATGGGGAGTAGGCTACAAGGCTGGCGCCTATTTCCCGACAGACAGGCAGCACATCCTGTTCAATCTCGCGGCTGAAGATGGAATATTCGGACTGCACCGCCGTTATAGGATGGATGGCTTGCGCGCGGCGTAACGTGGCGCCGGATACTTCCGATAGGCCTATTGCGCCAACTTTTCCTTCGGCCACGAGTTTTGCCATCTCGGTGACAGTTTCTTCAATGGGGGTATTGGGATCGACTCTATGCAGGTAATAAAGATCGATGTGATCAGTTTGCAGTCGATTGAGAGATCCTTCCACAGCCTTTCTGCAATTTTCCTTAGAGCCATCCAAGCCGAGCGGCGCGCCTGTATCAGGATCGCGCAGGAAACCAAACTTCGTAGCGATGCGAACTTTGTCGCGTCTATCAAAGAAGGCCTTACCTAATAAGGTCTCGTTGCGGCCAACTCCGTAGCCTTGTGCCGTGTCGAAGTGATTCACACCCAGATCGATAGCTTCGTGTAGAAGGTTTATGGCAGCCGACTCTTCGGTTGGAGGTCCGTAGAATTCGGAGAGACCCATGCAGCCCAAACCAATCTGAGTGAGCTTGATATCCGTGAGACCTAATCTTTTTTCTGCCATGGGGTTTCTCTTTCTACTTATTGAGTCTAGTAAATAATAAGGTGTGTCTTGTTGTTATCGATTAACTCGATTCTCTATCAGCTCATCGACCACAGCGGGGTCGGCAAGCGTTGAGGTGTCGCCTAGGTTCTCGAGTTCGTTTGAGGCGATTTTGCGCAGGATGCGGCGCATTATCTTTCCTGATCGCGTTTTCGGCAATCCGGGAGCGAATTGAATGACTTCGGGTCTGGCAAAGGCACCGATTTCCTTGGCAACAAATTTCAGCAGTGCTGCGCGCAGTTCTTCAGAGGCCTCGCTGCCAGTCATCAGACTAACATAGGCATAGATGCCCTGACCCTTAATGTCGTGCGGATAGCCGACGACTGCGGCCTCGGCAACGGTTGGGTGCAGCACCAATGCGCTCTCGATTTCGGCGGTTCCAAGTCGGTGGCCAGATACGTTAATCACGTCGTCGACGCGTCCTGTTACCCAATAATAGCCGTCGGCATCGCGTCGGGCGCTGTCGCCGGTGAAGTAGTAGCCGGGATACGTAGTGAAATAGGTGTCGATGCAGCGCTGGTGGTCGCCGTATACGCTTCTAATTTGGCTGGGCCAGCTGTTGCAGAGTACGAGGTTGCCTGTAGCTGCGCCCTCTAGCTCCTTGCCATCAGCATCGAGTAGCGCCGCCTGGACTCCGAAGAAGGGTGTGGAGGCTGAGCCAGGTTTTAAGTCAGTTACACCGGGTATGGGTGTGATCATGATTCCACCAGTCTCGGTCTGCCACCAAGTATCGACGATAGGGCAACGCGCGTCGCCTACAACATGGTAGTACCACTCCCAGGCTTCCGGGTTTATTGGTTCGCCTACTGAACCTAACAATCGTAAAGAGGATCGCGAAGTCTTCTTAACCGGGTCGTCGCCGGCGGCCATCAATGCGCGAATCGCAGTAGGTGCGGTATAGAAAATATTTACTTGGTGTTTGTCGATGACCTGCCAGAAGCGTGAAGCGTCTGGATAAGTAGGCACACCCTCGAACATTAGCGTCACGGCGCCATTCGCGAGCGGGCCGTATACGATATAAGAATGCCCAGTTACCCAGCCGACATCGGCAGTACACCAATAGACGTCGCCCTCGTGATAATCGAAGACGTATTTGTGGGTGATGGTTGCACCAAGCAGGTAGCCGGCGGTTGTGTGTAGAACGCCCTTTGGCTTGCCGGTTGAGCCGGAGGTATACAAAATAAAGAGAGGGTCTTCGGCGTCCATGAGCTCAGGCTCACATTCGCTAGCTGCTGCCTGCGTAGCTTTGAGATAGCAAACATCACGCTTTTCATGCCAAGGGATTTCAACATTGGTGCGGCGTACAACGAACACAGAATGTACATTCGGGCAATGCTCGAGTGCCTCATCGACGTTTGCCTTCAAGGGAATAGTCCGCCCGCCGCGCACACCCTCGTCGGCCGTGATAACGCTCTGACAATCGGAGTCTAAAATTCTGTCTTTAATGGATTCAGCAGAGAAGCCGCCAAACACCACGGAGTGCACGGCACCGATGCGCGCGCAGGCCAGCATTGCATACGCGGCCTCAGGAACCATCGGCATATAGATGCAGACTCTGTCGCCCTTGCTGACGCCTCGTGTCTTAAGGGCATTGGCGAGCTTGCAAACCTCGGTATGCAGTTCGCGATACGTTATCTTCTTGTCTACCTCAGGCTCGTCGCCTTCCCAAATGATTGCAGTTTGTTCGCCGCGTCGCTCCAGATGCCTGTCGATGCAGTTATACGCAACGTTTAACTTCGCACCTTCAAACCATTTCGAGTCGGCTTTGGCAAATCCACCGCTGGTGACTTTCTCCCAGGGTTCATGCCAGTGCAGCAAATCCCCAGCCTGTTCAGCCCAGAAGTCTGCCGGAGCCTCTATGGAGTGCTGATACATTTCCTGGAAGCTGTCTTTGTTCAGGTAAGTGTTACTAGAGTCGGCGTCTGACACTGGATAGATTTTGTCTTTTGACATGGGGCAATTCCTTATTTGCTAATGACTAGCTGCGCTAACGTTGCTGAATTGGGTGCTAGGGTCTCGAAAAATAGGAGTGAATGAGTATGCCTCAAAGCAACTTTACGGGCAACTTGAAGGCTGCTACAGCCCTTTATTGGCGGGCGCTAGGTGAATGGGAAGCTTGCTTGCTGGAGTCTAGGAACGTTGCAATCGGATGTTGTCGATCAGACGACTTTTTCCAATGAAGACGGCGCCAAGAATCGCGATAGACTGAGTATCGGTAGTGGGAGCTAGCAGCGACTGTGCGTCACAAATCTGGAAGTAGTCCAGTTTCAATGAAGCCTGTTTCAATTCTTTTTTAGCATCTTCCTCTAGCTGCTGGAAATCTGTATTGCCTTGCTGAATTTTTTCGGCACAACTTTGCAGGCATCGATACAAACTGGCTGCCTGTTCTTTGTGCTGCGGGCTCAGGTAATTATTGCGTGAGCTCATGGCAAGGCCGCTTTCTTCGCGATGCGTCTCAATGCCGTGTATCGCAATATCGAGTGCAAGATCATGCGTGAGTTTTTGAATGACTAAAAACTGTTGGTAATCTTTTAGTCCGAAGAAGGCGGCGTCTGGCTGAGCGATGTTGAATAGTTTTGTTACGACAGTAGCCACGCCTTCGAAATGTCCTGGCCGACTATTGCCGCAGAAGTTTTCAGTTAGACCTGGCACATGTACCGAGGTTTGTTGTTCTAGCCCCTCGCCATAGACTTCTTTGACGCAGGGAAGAAACAGGCAATCACAACTCTCGCTGCGTAGGCTTTCGCAGTCCGCTTCGAGAGTGCGTGGATAGGCGGCTAGATCCTCATTCTCTGAGAATTGCATGGGATTGACGAAGATGCTGCAGACGATGAAATCGTAGCGCTCCCTAGCCTGCCTTACTAGCTGCAGATGACCCTCATGTAGATTGCCCATCGTCGGAACCAGGGCAATGGATTTGCCCTGTGATCGTGCAGTCTTCAGGATAAGGCGTAGGCCCTTGATTTTCTTTTGAGTTTGCATAGCGGTAGTAGCTTAAAAGTGGCTAGAAGTGGCTAGTTAAAGCAGTGCTCATCGGCAGGGAATGACTGAGACTTCACTGCCTTCACGTAGGCTTCGATGGCGCCGGGTATACCAGTCTTCGACTCGAGTAAGAAGTTCTTCACAAACTTCGGTGAGATCGGTGAGACACCCAATACGTCATGCAAGACCATGATCTGTCCTGTGGTATCGGGGCCAGCCCCTATGCCGATTACTGGAATATCTAAGGAGTCGGTAACGGTCTTGCCTAAGCTACGTGGTACACACTCAAGTAGCAGGGTGCTGGCTCCGGCGTCTTCTAATAGCTTCGCTTCTGCTATTATTGCATCGGCTTGTTCCGTATCACGGCCCTGAACATGGAAGCCGCCGATTCGATTAACAGATTGCGGCGTGAGGCCCATGTGCGCACAGACAGGGATGCCGCGTTCGGCAAGTAATTTAGTTGTATTCTCGATCCATGCTCCGCCCTCTAGTTTCACCATATGGGCACCGGCGCGCATTAGCGCGGCAGCATTCTCCAGAGTTTGTGTCTCCGAGGCATAGCTCATAAAGGGCAGGTCAGCTACCAGCAGAGCACCTTTGTTGCCGCGCTTGACGCACTGCATGTGATAGATCATGTCAATCATCGTTACCGGGAGAGTGCTGTCATGGCCTTGCAAAACCATGCCTAATGAGTCACCAACAAGAATCACCTCGACCCCGGCATCGCCCAGGATAGAGGCAAAGCAGGCGTCGTAGGCAGTCATGCAGGCGAATTTTTCGCGACGCTCCTTGATCTTGAATAGCGTGGTGAGAGTGACATTTTTGATGTGTGTTTGAGTGCTCATGGCTGCTTCTACTAGCTAAATCTGCTGGATCAGTCGGGAAGGGGATAGTAAGGCTAGAAATGGGAGTATTCAAGCCAAACCTGTTCCCAATTCCTGATCTGGATGAAACCAGTGTATCCTGCTTGCTATGGATTATCAGTTATCTCTAAATGTTCGCTGCGCTTTAGATCTGTTAGAGATTTGTCCGGCATACACGCAAACTCCGATTGTGGAAATTTCTCCGCTCAATAACATTCGACTATTGATTAAAGATGAAACAAATCGCATGGGGCTTGGCTCTTTCAAAGCCTTAGGTGGAATTTATGCTGTGGCTAAGTTTCTACTTGAGCAATGGCAAAAAGAGAATGGCAGTGAATTGCCAGTTCAGCGACTCACTGATCCGGAAATTCGAAGTTGGAGTAGTAAGTTTACTTTCGTCTGCGCCAGTGCGGGGAATCACGGAATTGCAGTGGCAAAAGGCGCTGAGCTATTCAATGCAAATTCTCGAGTTCACATTGCACACTCTGTTCCAGCCTCTTTTGCTCAGAGGCTGGCGACGCTAGGTGCGGTGGTGATTCGGTCAGGTGAAACATACGAGGAAAGTATGGTTGCTGCCATGAATGACAATTTAGATGGAGAAACCTTACTTGCTGACAGTTCTTGGCCAGGCTATTACCACCTACCGATGCTGGTTATGGAAGGCTACACGGTTATCGCTGAAGAAATGCGCCAAGTATTTTTACACGAAGACAACTGGCCAACACATGTATTTCTTCAAGCAGGGGTTGGCGGGCTGGCTGCGAGTATGGCTTTTGAGATTCGCAAAAACTGGAAACAACAACCCCGCATTGTTGTAGTGGAACCTCTGGCCGCGCCTTGTCTTTTTGAGAGTTACAAGCAAGGACGCACCACTACAGTTAGTGGTCCAATTTCTTCCATGGGCAGATTAGATTGCAAGGAACCTTCACTTATTGCATTCAAACTACTCAAAGAGCTCGCTGACGATTTCGTTTGCGTAAGCGATGAGGGTGCACTTGCAGCTGCGGATTTCTTGGCTCAAAATAATCTCGCTACCACTGCGTCTGGTGCTGCAGGCTTAGCTGCAATATTGTCAAACGCAAAGTTAGATATCACAATCCCAGACAACTCGATCTGCCTGGCAATTGCCACTGAAGGGAGTAGCTAAACATATGAGCTTAGTGGATCAAAGCCTGATTGATGAGTTGATAAAATTTCGAAAGATGCTGCATCAAAACCCAGAGTTAGCATTCGATGTTGACAATACCAGCAAGCTTATTGCGAAAGAGTTGCACGAAGCAGGCCTGGAGGTAACAACTGGCGTAGGACGAAACAGTCTTGTTGCTTCACTGAATAAGGGCAGCGGAGTCAATCCCATAGGTTTTAGAGCCGACATGGATGCGCTTCCTATAACTGAAGTGAATACTTTCGGGCATGCTTCCATTTCACCCGGCAAGTTTCATGGTTGTGGTCATGACGGTCATTCAGCTATGTTGCTGGGCGCTGCAAAGCTATTGGCGCAAGCAAAGGATCTGGAGCGCGAGATTCACTTCATTTTTCAAGCGGATGAAGAAAATGGCAATGGTGCGCGGGCAATGATTGAAGCAGGGTTATTTGATAGGTTTCAAATGGACGCGGTCTATGGATTACACAATCTCCCTGGATTAGCCGTAGGGTCGTTTGCGATTAATCCCGGGGCTTTCTGTGCGTTTGAAGACAATTTCGAAATCTCTGTTCTGGGCAAAGGCGGACATTCTTCGATGCCTGAAAAAGTCATCGACCCTATTGTTATCGGTGCAAAGATTGTCTGTGATCTTCAGAGCATTGTGTCGAGAACGATCGCGCCCTCAGAGCATGCTGTTGTCTCTGTAACCGATTTTAGAACTGACGGTGCGCGTAATGTCATTGCAACTGAAGTCAATATTACTGGCGATTGTCGGGGGTTTGAAGAACATGTAAGCGAATCTATCAAAAATCAATTGGAAGCTATTGTCCGCAACAACTGCGACGCTTATGGTGCTAAACATCGCTTCCATTATTCAACATCGTTTGTCCCGTTAATAAATAGCCCAGAACATGCTGCAATTTGTGCTGCTGTAGCAAACGCGCTACCCAGAGCAACGGCAGATGCCCAATATGGCCGGGTTAGTTTTTCTGAAGACTTCGCGCAGATGCTTATGTGTAAACCCGGCGCTTACATTTTGATGGGTAATGGTGAGGGGCATGATAACTATGCACAGCCTTTGCACAATCCTTCTTATGACTTCAATGATCAAGCATTAGGCTTTGGTATTGAATATTGGTGTGCCATGGCGCGACATTTGACCTAAAAAAGGGATTTTTACCAATTACTTAAGAAGATTCAGAGCACAGCCTATTTTGTTAGGCTCAATTAATTGATTGAAATAAAAATAATCATAGAGATTTGCTGAAAACTTTCGCGCCGTTGGCTTGGCTCACTCGTACATCCATCCATTGTGTCTGCGCCAGAAGGTTAGTTCGAACCCTTTCCGGCTATAGAAACATCAATTAGTGATACCAGCATCACAAGTTGGTCAATCCGGGGCCAAGTACAGTATTGTAAAAATCGTTTACTGGGAAATCATCGCACAGCACTTTTTGTGCGCGATCACTCAGCTGGGCAATCTTGAACTGATCGATTATGCAAGAAATTAGCTGTTGGGCATGCGCTAATCAATAGTTTGTTTTCATGTATAGTCCTTGTGTGAGGCCCTGCATCAATCGCTCTACAAGACGACGCGCTGGTGCTCTTATCGCGAAAAATTCAAGCTTAATTACGAGGGTTTGGGGTTGTTAGGGCTTGCTGCAAACGCATCCGCTGATTACCTTTTACTACGCGGTGGTTTAGTTTGTATTCGTTGATTTTTTGAAGATACAAAGTAAATAATTCATCGCGGTTATGCGGGTTTTCTCGAAGCGGATCAGCTTGCCATGGGATGTTGCAATCACATAAATAATAATATCTTCTAGAATTTTTTTGTTTGATGCTGTTTTCAAACGTAGTAGTAATCCAGGGGTCACAGTGCCCATACTTAACTTCGCTCCAGATCATAATAACTAGTAAATCCGTGTCGCAAACTATTTTTTCTGGGAAATGAGAAAGAAGTGCTTGTTCCTGTTTATGTTGCTGCTTGGCGATTTTCAATAAGTCATGCTGCTGGTAAAAATCTTTTTCATTGAGATAGTCTCTGGCAACTTCTGAAACAAGAGGAATTTTCCAGTAATCAGAAAGCTGGCTTGCCAGAGTGGTTTTGCCAGAAGATTCAGGGCCCGTAATAACTAGTATTTCAGTATTCATTACAATAACTCTTATGCCATGAAGGGAATTTCTAACTAGGTAAGCTAGAGAAGGCTGTAGAAAACTATTTCTTTATAAAAACCTATGCAAGCTGCAAGACTATCCTTGGGCAACTACAATGCCCAGCTTTATAACTATTTCTTCTCAACTATTGGTTCAGCTATTGGCTCTGCTAATGGTATACTACGCCTAGTTCCTTAGGGGTGGTCAATTGATCTGAGATTCTGGTAAAAGCCAGTCAACCCTAGAACCTGATCCGGTTAGTACCGGCGTAGGAAAAGGATGAACACCACATCTCATCACACGTCCAATTAATACCGGGTCTCTAGAATTAATTTTTGGAGAGACTCATGTCTAATGCCCTTCAAACAACAGCCTTCACCTTCGGGTTAGCAGTCTTCCTAAGCTTCGCGCAGGGTCTTGCTGTCGCTGCAGAAAATACTATCGAAGAAATTGTTGTTACCGCTGATTTTAGATCTAGAAGCGAGTTGGAAATGGCAACCAGCGTTACGGTGATGACTGAAGCGGTCATAAAATCCAGGTCGGCTCAACATTTTGAGGAGTTGGCAAATGCTATTCCTAATGTTAACTATGCGTCAGGTTCTAACCGCGCACGTTTTTTCCAGATTCGGGGTATTGGTGAGCGCAGCCAATTTGTAGCGCCTATCAATCCCTCTGTTGGTTTTCTAGTGGACAATGTGGACTTCAGCGGAGCGGCCACCATTGCCACTATGATGGATGTTGAGCAGGTTGAAGTACTACGAGGGCCGCAGGGAACGAGATACGGCGCCAATGCACTGGCTGGCCTGATCAACGTCAAGACTAATGACCCCCAGGACCAGTTTGCAGCGAATCTGAAGCTAGGCGCTGCGGATTACAATACGCAAACGATCGCGGCAATGATAACCGGACCGTTGACCGAATCAGTAAGCGCGCGATTGGCCCTGGGGAGTCATCGATCCGATGGCTACTATGAGAACGAATACCTGCAAACAAAGAAAAACAATGCACAGGACGAGGTATCTATTCGGGGGAAACTAAGCGCGGAAATGTCCGCCAACTGGAGATTGGGTCTTACTCTGTCCCACGTAGATATCGACAACGGTTACGATGCGTTCACGCTGGATAATTCACGCAAGACGCTTTCTGACGAGCCGGGCCGGGACCAACAAGAATCTCTCGCATTGGCGATTGACAGTAGCTGGCAGCTGGTCAACTTTGATTTGAAACTCATCGTGGGCCTCGCCGATTCCGATATGGAATATAGCTACGACGAGGACTGGACCTTTGCAGGAATACACCCGGGCGCGTATATGTCACGGGACAGCTATGTCCGTGATCGCGAAACCCGGAGTATGGAGTTGAGGTTTTTGTCGAACGATAGTAGCCGACTATTTTCTGATTCAACCCAGTGGCTGTTCGGTGTGTACACTCTCAAGAGCACTGAGTCTTTGAGGCGAGAGTACACCTTTTTGGCTGCGGACTTTAACAGCGACTACGACTTCGATACTACCGCGGCTTTCTTCCAACTGGACTCATCGATTAGTGAAAAACTGACCGTGGAAACCGGTCTAAGAGTGGAGAGGCGCGACACGAGCTATAGAGACTCACAACTGCTTGGCTTCTCCCCCGCGGAAACTCTCTGGGGCGGCCGAGTCGCCGCCAAGTACCTTCTGAATTCGACTACCATGGCCTACGCCAGCATAGCTCGGGGCTATAAAGCCGGCGGCTTTAACACCGATGGCACATTGGATGCGGATTTGCGCGAATTCGGCGAAGAGTTCCTGATTGAATATGAGTTAGGAGTGAAATCGAATCTACTTGAGAACACATTGCACTTGAAGGCTGCCTTGTTTCACGATGACCGACACGAACAGCAGGTGAAGAGTTCCACTGGGAGAATTCGTGCCAACGGAAGCACTGAGTTTATCGACTTCATAGGCAACGCGGCCGAAGGCACGAATAACGGTGTAGAGATCGAGGCGGTTTGGACTCCCTCACAGCGGCTGGCTCTAACAGCCAGTGTAGGTTTGTTGGATGCGACCTTTGATTCTTTTGTGAATTCTGAGAATCAGGATCTTTCGGGCCGTGATCAGGCTCATGCGCCGGGTTATATGGCGCATCTTGCCGCTGATTATAATCTAGGTCCCTGGTCTCTTTCAGTCTCCCTGGATACGAAGGACGATTTCTATTTTTCTGACGGTCATAACGTGCAAAGCGATCCCTATGAACTGCTGAATATGAATCTTAGCTATTCTAGCGAGCGCTGGAGCCTGAGTTTCTGGGGTCGCAATCTTAGCAATCAAGACTATGCCGTTAGAGGGTTCTTTTTTGGAGAGTTCGGCAACGATCCACGGAAAGGCTACGTGCCCGAACCCTATCTTCAATTCGGTGAACCCCGAGTGATAGGAGTTAGTTATGAGGTGCAGCTATGAAAGCTTCAGTTGATATTAGTCTCTATCCATTGGCAGATGAATATATACCTGCCATCAAGGAATTTATCGACACAGTGCAGCAATACCCTGAGGTCGCGGTGATACGCAATGATCTATCTACGCAGCTGTATGGTGACTATGATCAGATAATGGATCTGCTGAAGATCGAAGTCAGGCTAAGCTGGGAGAAGTACGGGAAGAGTATTTTTGTTATCAAATTTTTGAGAGACGATCTCCGAGGCCTCTCAAGTGATTGAGTTCCTTAACACTGCAGTGGATCAATTCCTGCGCAATTCTTTACTGGAATTAACGGCAGTTGTGTTTGCGATTGTCTATCTGGTACTTGCGGTCAGAGAAAATATCCTCTGCTGGTATGCAGCCGGCATCTCTACCAGCTTTTTTCTGTTTATCTTCTGGGATGTTAATCTCTACATGGAATCGGGTCTGCAAGTTTACTATCTTGCCATGGCTGTCTTCGGCTGGTATCAGTGGCGACGTGCCAATGATGGCTCGACGAGCCTGCAGGTTTCGATGTGGAGCGGGCTGCAGCATGGAATAGCTCTGACGCTGATCGCACTGCTTACCTTTGTGTCAGGGTATCTTCTGAACTTTGGAACCGATGCGCAATTACCGTATTTGGACTCATTGACGACATGGGCAAGCGTCGTCACCACCTTCATGGTGGCGCGTAAGGTGTTGGAAAATTGGATCTATTGGCTGGTGATCGATGCCATTTCAATCTATCTTTATATGGACCGCGAGCTCTATTTCACAGCGATGCTGTTTGCTGTCTATATAGTCATAATCATCTTCGGGTGGCTTTCATGGTCAAAAACTTATCATCAGAAGATGAAAACCACTTAATGCAGGCCTTGGCCTCGCGAAAAAGCTGGTGAGCGATGCCCGTTTATAGTTGGGTCTGGGACTGCGTTAATGGGTTCCTGGGTAGCCTCTGTTTTCCTCCACTCAAAACCACCGTATTTACACTCTGATCCCAACTAGTTACCTTCCCTGTCTAAGCTTCCAGAAAAAGACCTCCCAGTTGCGCAGCGGTTGTGCCCCCTCGTAGATTAAATCATCTATGGTTATTCCCGCCATGGCGGCTCACTGATTCATCATGCAGATGCGCTCATCACCGAATATTTCGGTGGCCTCCATCGTATAAGTCGCTTCGCCAATCCGCAGCCATCCATTACCACCGTGGTCCCTCACGTGCTGAGCCCATAATGCTCCATCTGGATGGGTGGCGGTGATTACACCATCGGGAGTGCCCACCCAGGATAGATAGGTAACAAAAGGTGGGAATCCAGCTTGCTTCATGCGTATGGGGCCCGGAAATCTCTCATTGAGCGGCGTGAAATCGCCCAAGGCCGGAGTTGGTGTTCCTCCAATAATCACGCCTGGCATACGAGCAAGTCCCTCGTTACCTAGATACGGTGCCGTGAACATCCAGCTCAGCACTCCAGTTAGTAGTAATGCTGTGATCAAGACCCCTGCGAGTTTTTGTTTATTCATCGCGTGTCCCCCATGTCGATGTGTATGCAGCATTATCAGTATCAGTAAATAGGGAGTGACAATCAAATACAGTGTCGATTTTTTAGTGTGAGCCGGCTATTTAACCCTATCTGCGCATGGCCGACTTAGTGTTTTCTCTTGAATTATCATTAAAACCGGCGTAATTTTGAGCAATATATTCATTTAGTTACGTGATAAAAATAGAAATATTGGAGGTTCGAATGAACAACACAATTCATGCCAAATTGATCCTAACACTAACCAGTATCGTGGTTGCCCCCCTAATTCTGGCACAAGATGATGGTTTTCCACGTACCGAGTATGGCCAGCCTGATCTACAGGGCACCTATACTTTTCGAACGCTTACTCCTTTAACTCGTCCGCGTGAACTCGAAGACTTCGAAGTGCTCACCCCTGAGCAGGCCAAGGAGTGGGAGGAGTTCGAAAATCGTCGTCAGAACCGAGACCTGATTATTGACTCTGTAGGTGGAGCGGGATATCCACCGGGTGTTATCTCTTACAATAATTTCTGGTATGAGCGCGGCGTGCAGACGATCGCTGATCGCCGAACCTCACTTATCTATGATCCACCAAATGGCAGGCGACCGGCAGTAAACGCGGTAGGTCAAGAGCGCCGGGCAGCCTATGGGCAGATGGTGTTCGAAAGTGCAGGCCCCGAAGGCCGCACCGCGGTTGATCGCTGCCTCGTGGGATTCAATGCCGGCCCACCGATGATTCCTAGCGCATACAATAACAATGTGCAGCTCGTGCAAACGCAAGACCATATCGTAATCTTGAACGAAATGGTTCACACGGCGCGGATAATTAGACTGGATAGTGAACACCACACTAAACAGCTCAAGTGGGAGGGAGATTCTGTCGCATACTGGGAAGACGATACCCTTGTTGTTCATACTCAAAATTACTATCACGACTATAACTATGCTGGCATGTCTGATCAGGCTCAGATAACCGAACGCTTCAGCAGGTTAGATGCAGATACTTTGAACTACGATTTTACGGTTGAAGATCCACAGTCATGGGACGAGACTTGGTCTGCAAAATTTCCGCTGCGTCGCGCGGGTGATCCACTGTATGAATATGCCTGCCACGAGGGTAATCACGGTTTGGTTGGTATTCTTGCCGGCTGGAGACGTTATGAATCCATGGGGTTCAATGGTGATGGCTCGCCTCTGTCCGACACCGGCACGGTCGCTACGGAAGAGTGAAGAAGGGGGGCTAGGGCGAGTTAAGTTTAATTTGATCGATTTCCATAATTCGCTCTATGGCGCACTTTGATTCTATCTCGATCAAGTTACTGTGCCCCCTGTGCTGACCCCTGTCAGTTCAACGGGCCCAACGGTGATGCTTCGCAGTGCGGTCGCTGAATCGTCCACATGGCGTGGCCAATTTTCCACTCGTCGTCAACTTTTATCAGGTTTAAAACATCGATGCCGCAGTGGGAGAATTCGCCATCAATGTAAAAATCGTAGGGCGCCCAGAATACGGCTAGCACATCCGACATAAGCAATTCCTCGTCCCAATAGCGCTCGGTGAGCTGGGTATCGGAATTAAAATTCTCAGCACTGAACCAGCTCCTTTCCACGAATTCGTACTCCCCCACTGTATCTTCTCTAATGTTGAATATTTGAGCGCCCTCAACGTTAAGGCTTGCTAGCAGTTCACCATTGCCTGTATTGATGCTTTCAAAGAAGTTGTCTATCACTAGCTTCACTGCAGCATACTCTGGATGTGATTGTTGGGCGTTGCTAATCAGGCTAGTGGCTAGCACTAAGGTGGTGCTTATGATTTTGCTAAAGATTTTTAATTTCTTTGTGTAGTATTTCATATTGAGGTCTCTTCACATTTCTATTAGTAGCTTCTTGCTAAGCAATTTGCTGCTGCGCTTCTATCATATCCTTGAACTGACTCTGCGAAAATAGTGTCGTCTCGCAAATAGGCATACCCAACAGCGGCATCAAACTACTTCCAGTTTTCTATATCAGCCCACAGTCGCGACTGAGGCTATAGCAAATAGGTCGCAGGACCGCTCTGGGCCGACCGCAGTCATACATATAACCCGGCAGCATTACCTGAGGACCAGGCCCATTGAAAATTGAAGCCGCCTAGGTGGCCGCTGACATCGAGCACTTCACCGATAAAGAACAATCCCGGTTGATTCACCACCTCCATCGTTTTGGAGCTGACGCCATCGGTATCCACTCCGCCCAAGGTCACTTCAGCGGTGCGATATCCTTCAGTGGCGGATGGCTTTACTGTCCATTGGTTGAGCTGCCGGCCAAGTGTCTTGAGCTGTTGATCGGTGAATTCCGCCAAAATTTTTTCTGCCTGCGTAGGCCACCACAGGTGCTGTAATTCTGTTACCAAAGCCTTGCTCAGTTTCTGCTGCAAGACCGTTTTTAATAGGCTTTTACCTTTTGCAAGTTTCAATTCACAAAGCCATTGATCAGCGACTATGCCTGGTAAAAGATTGAGTGATACCGAATCACCTGGGTGCCAGAAACTGGAAATCTGTAGTATCGCCGGTCCGCTGATTCCTCGATGAGTAAATAATAGGCTTTCACTGAACTTTTGTCCGTTGCAGCTGACTTCAACTTCTGCTGACAATCCGGCAAGACGTTCGCAGACGGCCTTGAAATTATCACTAAACATAAATGGCACCAGCCCGGCCCGACGTTCGGTAAGCTTTAAGGAAAACTGACGGGCAATTTCATAGCCCATGCTACTGCCGCCAAGGCTCGGAATCGATAGCGCACCGGTGGCAATAACAAGAGATTCGCAGGAGAGCGTGTGGTTTACTTTTGGCTCGCTATTACCTCTTGAAAGCTTCAGCTTATAGCGATTGTTCTGTTTACCAATCGATGACTGCAGCTCAGCGATACTATTGATTTCACAATGGCTCCAAATGGTCACCCCTGCCTGCGTACATTCGCTTTGGAGCATTTCTAGAATTTGCTTAGCCGAGTCCTTGCAGAACAGTTGCTGGTGCTTGCGCTCTTCATAGTCGATGTCATGTTGCTCAACCAGCTTGATAAAATCCCACTGGGTATAGCGTTTGAGCGCAGATTTGCAGAAGTGAGGGTTGGCGGAAAGGAAGTTTTCAGGCTCGACACTGTAGTTAGTGAAGTTGCAGCGTCCGCCGCCAGACATCAAAATCTTCTTGCCAATCTTGTTGGATTTTTCCAGCACCAGCACCTGACGGCCACGTTTGGCAGCAGTCAGCGCGCACATTAGTCCTGCCGCCCCCCCGCCGAGCACAATTACATTGCCCATATTTTGGACCCAATTTCTTTGCTTAATATTTGGCTGAAGAGTCTCAAATGCGCACGCTGCTGTCCCATTTGGCTCTATATTAGTGAGGGCCGGGGATTGAAGTAGTGTGTTCCCGCGCCAGCGGACACTATGCGTTTAAGCAGCTGCTGATAGTCATCTTCGTTGTGAGCTAGGTCTATGTCTTCGCTGTTGACTATTAACAGGGGGGCCTTGTCATAGTAATGAAAAAACTCGGCATAGGCTTCGTTCAAATTCTTTAAATAGGTAAGCTCGATAAGCTGCTCGGATTCGACTGCACGTTTCTGAATTCTATCCAGCAATACATTGGTTGGAGCCTGCAGGTAGATAACCAGATCAGGTGCAGGTGCATCGATGGTGAGGTGACGATAGACGTTGAGGTAGAGTTCGAATTCATCCGGTTCTAGATTTTGCTCTGCGAACAGCTGGTCTTTGTCTATTAGGAAGTCTGCTACGCGCACCGGTTCGAACATGTCGTTCTGACGAAGGTCTTGCAGCTGCTGTGCGCGCTGGAAGAGGAAGAACAATTGCGTGGATAGCGCGTGTTGTTTAGGGTTTTTATAGAAGCGATCGAGAAATGGATTTTCCTCACTTTTCTCGAGCAATAATTCGTAGTTGAAGGAATCAGCTAGGCGTTTAGTAAGAGTTGTTTTGCCGACTCCGATGGGGCCTTCGACTGCAATGTAGCGCGGCGCAGTCTTGCTGAAATCACCCTGAATCATAGCCGCTTCCCTAACTTTCAGTCTTTGCTTTTGGCCTACGTCGGCGACGCCTCTTCTTTGGCGGCTCGGCTTCGGCACTTGCATTTTGGATGATCTGGCTTGTATCTCCGAGCTGAAACTGTGTCCACCATTCGCCGCGACCGCCTAAATCTTCACCTGCCTCTTCACGTAGTAGCAGGAAATCATAGGCAGCTCTAAAGCGTGGGTGGCCGAATGAGCCTTCGATGCTACGCTTATTATCACGCATGAGTCGCGCTTGGAGTTCCCATATTTCTTTTGCCGCGATAGTGAATCGTTTGGGTACGGCGGTGTATTGAATCTGCTCCATCAACACTTCCTGCGCTGTGTGTTGGAATAGCTGATGTTGATTGCCTTGGTCCGATTTCTTCGACTCTAAGCGAAGCTGCAGCACTGGCCAGAGTAAGGCTGCGAAGAGAAATGCGGGAGTCACAGATTTGCCTTCAGCGAGCCGCCCGTCTGTGTTTCTAAGTGCGAGCTCTACCAGTTTGCAAGGGGGACCGGAGAGTTTGTCGAGTGCGTGGAAGGTAGGTCCGAAGAGGTAGATACCAGGTCTATAGCGTCGTAGCAATTCGAATGTCTTTTCGGCGTCGCCGCCAGTCATCAATTTAATGGTTTCATCGAAGAGTCTTGCGCTCGAGATGGACTCTAATAGATGCGCTAGCTCATTGATGGGTTTCTCTGTTTTCTCTTCGATAGTGAAGCCTAGCTTCGCTGCAAAGCGAATTGCTCGTAGCATCCTTACGGGGTCTTCTTTATAGCGCTCAGCGGGATCGCCTATCATACGTATCTGCTTAGACTCCAAATCGTCTAGGCCGGTACTGAAGTCGAGAATACGGAACTTGTCTATCGTGTAGTAGAGGGCATTGATAGTGAAATCGCGACGCAGAGCGTCTTCGTCGATATTGCCGTAGACATTGTCTCTGAGGATCATCCCAGCGGTTGAATGGGCGGATGCCTGGTTCTGTATGCGCCGCCGTGGAACATTGTCATCAATTTTATTCTCTGAATCATGCGGTGCACGAAATGTCGTCACCTCAATAATCTCTCGACCAAAGCGCAGATGAATTATCTTGAAGCGGCGCCCGATGATTCGGGCATTTCTAAACAGAGACTTCAGCTGCTCCGGCGACGCATCGGTTGCTATATCGAAGTCCTTCGGGCTTTTGCCGAGTAACAAGTCGCGCACTCCGCCGCCGACCAGGAACCCATGGTATCCAGCCTCGGCGAGCTTGTAGAGCACCTTCACGGCATTTGGTGATATCTGCTTGCGCGAGATCCGGTGATGATCACGTTCTAATACGGTTGCGTTCTCGATACCGACGAGATCAGAGCCTGTAGTAGGTTGATTCATTGTTGCTCGCACTCCGGTGCGCTGTAAGGCAGCGAAGCAGAGCTTTGTCTGGCGTGGCTAGAGGAGTTGATCACGGCTTATTTTCTTTAGTAGCACCCTGGCAAGTACAAGAGTGCAGGTGTGTATGTGTTGGGTCGGCTGTATAAGCCCCTTCAACTGAATTTGGATTGTAAACATCAATAGGCATGATACACGGAACTAGAGAAAACTGCAGGCACGGCACAAGCAGAATAGGGAACTGTCGAGTAGCTTGGATGATTTTGGTGGTTCGGGGATATTATTGAGGGGTGAAAACCACCCCTCAACAGGAAGCTAGATCTTATTATTATTATTATTAAGTGCGTACCCACATTGGTACTGCATAAGTAGTAAAGTGGTAATTATGCAGTTAGATGGCAATCGCCAAATCCAGACTACAACCCGACCTTTTATTATTTAGTGCACTAACCTTAGTTTTTAACTCAGTAATGCGATTTTTATTTTTATTAAGATTTATTATTATTGTTTATTGTTATTATTGTTCTCTACACGTTGCACGTATTGTGCCAAGCCAGACAATTCCTTAATTATCAACAATTTAGGATTTTAAGAATTAGTAACTTTATTCTAAATACCCACTTTTGTTACAAATATTCCCTTTTTGGTTGGGTAGGAAGGTAGCGGTAACAAATTACGACCTAGCGCGTGTGTAAAATCCATGCTCATTAGTTAGGGTTTTAGAGGTAAGAAAACGCTAAGAAAAAGTTAGTTCTGTGCTGTTCGAGGGGGGGGTAGTGGAGCTGAGTAAA
>Ga0307995_1000133_pt1 | contig 52275 bp, 49 predicted proteins | sample EllFjometagen262_FD_203132 | JGI IMG/M metagenome (GOLD analysis project Ga0307995, IMG submission 203132) | Marine microbial communities from Ellis Fjord, Antarctic Ocean - #262 | ecosystem: Environmental > Aquatic > Marine > Unclassified | place: Southern Ocean | collected 2014-11-02 | reverse complement strand
CGCAAACCTAAACCAACAACTAAACAAACAACGCGGGATGGAGCAGTCCGGTAGCTCGTCAGGCTCATAACCTGAAGGTCGTAGGTTCAAATCCTACTCCCGCAACCAAGCCTAACCGATACCCCGTCCGTAAAACGGCGGGGTTCGTCGTTTCTGGAGCCGGACTACTCCAAAATCGCTGCTAATTCTCCACATAACTCAATCATATGGCTATCTTTGGCGTCCTCGTCAGGGTGCAGACGAACCTCCGCAACTAGGCCACAAAGCAGCTCAAGCGTCTCCGACTTGGCATCCTCATCGTCGAGGCTGCGGGCCAAGGCCTTGATCTTGGCACCAAAGACCTCAGGAAGGGCAGGCTGGAGGATAATTGTCTCGTTCTCGGGGTGCGGAAGCCAGTTCGGCTTCGCGCGCTTCAAGCGTGTCCATATTCTCCTTCATTGATGCGTGGAACATGCCATTGCTGATCGACCAAACCAAGAGAGGAAATGGTGACAAAAATAGATTTCAATTAAAGTTTCTGGTAGTGCACTAGATAGAGTATCTGATGCGAGACGTCTTAGCGAAACTTTGCAACTGAACACTTGTTGGAAAGCTAAACTGGCTGTATCTTTTAACATGTTAAGTAATCGCCTTTTCGCCAAATGCGAACTGATAGATAGGGAGATCAGTGTAATGCAGTTTCATCTGAATGGTTTTAAGCCTGGCAATTATCAGGTACCTGATGCAGCAAGGAAACCCTACCCTGACCCGCCGATTGTTGATCTGCCCAGCGAAGTAGATGTTCTAGTTGTGGGCACGGGTCCGGCTGGCTTAACAATGGCTCGCCAGATGTCCGAGTTCGACGATATCAAAACATGCATTGTCGACATGGCAACAGGGCCTCTTTTGTTTGGTCGCGCTGACGGTATTTCGTGCCGCACGATTGAGATCATGGAGGCCTTTAACAGTAGCGAAATGGTGGTCAAAGAAACCTACCATCTGAAGCAAAACACTTTCTGGGAGCCTGATGCGGCGAACCCTCAGAACATCAAACGCACGGAGAAGATCAACGATGCTCGTGCGGGCCTTTCTGAATTTACCCACGGCATCGTCAATCAAGCACGCCTGCATGAATTGCTGATCGATGGCATGGCGAACGGAATTACAAATCTTCACCCGCATTATAGTTGCGAATTGATTGATATGGTCATTGATGACGACATCACGCAGGATTTGAATGCGCATCCTATCACGGCGACCTTCAAGCGAAGAGACGAAGCAGGCAAAGAAAAGATCGAGATGATCAAAGCAAGGTTTATCGTTGGCAGTGACGGAGCCCGAAGCCGTGTGCGCAATAGCTTGGATATCTCGCTACAAGGCGATTCTGCAAACAAGGCGTGGGGTGTCATGGATATCCTGTTGAATACGGATTTCCCAGACATCCGTGTTAAAAGTTTTATCCAATCGAAAGACCACGGTGCGGTCATGACGATCCCACGTGAGGGTGGTTACCTATGTCGGCTCTATGTCGAGTTGGATATGATCGACAAAGATAAACGGGTTTCTGACCTTAACCTGAGTGACGAAGACCTCATCGCGCAGGCTCAGAAAATTTTCCATCCCTATACACTGGACGTGAAAGAAGTCGCGTGGTGGTCGATCTATTCGGTAGGCCAACGCCTTGCTGAGCGTTTCGATAATCGGCCTGTTGATGCCTCGGACGACATCATCCCTCGTGCATTTGTGGCAGGTGATGCCTGCCATACGCATAGTCCTAAAGGCGGCTGGGGTTTGAACACCTCATTGCCTGATACCTTTAATCTGGGTTGGAAAATGGCCGCGGTTCTGCAGGGCAAGAGTGATCCAAAGCTGCTAAGCACCTACGGCACTGAGCGGCGCAAGGTTGCGCAGCAATTGATTGACGCGGACAAAGAGCTGTCGAAGCTAGTGGCAACACGACCTACCACTGGCGACCATAATGACGACGCTCAAGTGGACACTGCCAAGATCGAAGCTTTTATGAAACGTCAAAGCGGTTTTGTGAGTGGTACATCTATCGAATATTTCCCGTCCTACATTTGCATGGGGCAAGAAAACCAACATCTGGCAACTGGCTATAAAATCGGCCAACGGTTCCACTCGGCCCAAGCGACGCGTGTCGCTGATGGGATGAGTCAGCATTTGGGGCATTTGGTAAAGGCGGATGGGCGCTGGAGGATTTTCTTGTTTGGGGGTGCGCAAGACCCGACAGAAATTTCATCATCAGCCTATCAATTTGTAGATTTCTTAGCGAATGACGCATCTTCCCCCGTGCTGAAATATACGCCGAAGGGCGCAGATGTAGATTCAGCAATCGACACCTACGCTGTCTTTCAGCAGCAGGGCTTGTCGATGCATAATCTGCACGATTACATTTGGCCCGCAAAAGGTAAGTACGGATTGCGCGACTATGAAAAGGCGTTCCATGCTCAAATCGGGAACGACTTGTATGACCTGCGTGGCATCAATCGAGAAGATGGTTGTGTTGTGATCGTCAGGCCAGATCAGCACATCGCGTCGATCCTGCCTGTGACCGCGCATGAAGAGGTTTTCAGCTTTTTCGACACCTTCATGATCGAACAGGGGTAGGGCTGCTAAACCTTCAGGTAGGCTGTGGCGAGGCGTTTTGTTGTTTCGATGAAACGCGCGTTGCGGCCCGCCGCGCCGTCCTCGTTCATGCGGGTGATATTCCAGCCCACATACGTGGTCGCGCGTAAGAGTATGAAAAAATCCAACGCGCTAAGGTCAATCGGGCGTACCGATGTGTAACCTTGTATGAGCGCGGTTTGCAGCGCTGCGAAATCAGGCGCATCGCGGTGTTTGAGCAAAGCCGTTGCGATGTCGAACAAGCGGTAGCCAAACCCACCGTCATCAAAGTCTATCATTTGCATCGTGGTGCCATCGATCATCACATTTGCCGCGACTAGATCGGCGTGGATCAGTCCATAGTCTAGGTCATGCTCAAGGCGCTGCAGATGGTCGTCTGCCTTTTCACGCAGAGTTAAAAACAGGCTCTGTTCCGCAGGCGAAAGCGAGGGGTTTTTCCAAAAGCAATCCCAAAGTGGTGTATCACCAAGCAATCCCTTTCGATCCCAGTTGCAGCGCATGAAATCTTTTGGCAGCGTCCACGCGTCTGACGAATCATGCAAGCGAGCCATTTGTTGCCCAAGCTGTTCAAACAGCATCGTGCGGTTGTGTGCTTCGCCTAGAACCTCGTCCAATGTGGTGCCTGTAATCCAAGAAAGTACATCGATCTGCACACCTTGAATGACTTCAATTAACGTCCCTGTCTGAGTTGGGATAGGGGTTGGAACTTTTATGCCGCCAGATGAAATAGCCTGCATCCATTGCAACTCTGATCGCAACTCTGCGTCTGTTCTGTATCCCCTGCGATGGAGGCGTAGTGCGAAGTTTTGCGTTCCTGTTTTGACCTTATAGACAGCATTTTCACGCGCAGCGATTAGTTTAAATTTAGCGCCGTTAAAGCCCCAGAGTGCAAGCGCCTGTGCAATTACCTCAGTCATGCGGGCACTGATGTTTGACCCAGGACCTCGTCCAAAGTGTCAATTAAAAGGTTCGCATTTTCGATGGAGAATGGCATCGGTGGGCGGATTTTGAGTGTGTTTTTATTGCGGCCTAATTTGGACAAAATAATCCCCTTGTGCCGCATCGCATTGATGATTTGGTTCGTGAAATCTGTGGCAGGTGCTTTGCTGCCCCGATTAAGCACCAGTTCGGCACCAAAGATTAAGCCAGAACCACGGACATCACCGATGACTTCATATTTTTGGGCAAGCGTCTTTAGCCGCGTGTTGGCGTGATCGCCAACTATCTTGGCGTTTGTTACAAGATCGTTTTCTTCTATTTCGTCTAAGACGGCCATGGCCGCAGCGCAAGATACCGGATTGCCGCCGAAGGTGTTGAAATACCGATAACTAGAGCGGAACGCGGCCACAATATCTCGCGCCGCCACAACGCCACCCACCGGATGCCCGTTGGCCATAGGTTTACCCAGAACTACAACATCGGGCACGACGCCCATTTTTTCATGGGCCCAAAGGTGTGTTCCCGTGCGCCCGAACCCTGATTGAACTTCATCGCAAATCAGCAAACCGCCTGCCTTGCGCACAACGTCCGCGGCAGGTTTGAGCCATCCATCAGGGTTGTCTGGAAAGCCTTCGTTCAGAAAATACGGACAGACAACGAGGGCTGCAAAGCCCGTTCCGTCTTCTTCTAAGGCAGCAATTTGGTCAGCGACGGACGTGGCAAATAGCGTGCCTTCTGGATCAGGTGTCCGGTAGCTGTCGGGTGCATCAACGAAGCGAAAATATTGGCCCAGTCCAAAGCCTACGGTTGGCACATTTGATTGGCTCAACTGGCTGACCAGCGACGTGTTGCCATGATAGGTCGCGTCCGTGGCGATGATGCCGCGCTTGCCGGTCATGGCCTCGGCCATTCGCAGGGCAATGTCGTTGGCCTCGGACCCCGTACACGTCAGGATCGCAGTATCAAGGGACGTGGCCATCGTCGCGGTAAGGCGGTCAATGTAGTCCAAAATGCCATCATGCAAATAGCGTGTATGAGTGTTCAGCGTGCTGGCCTGGCGGCAAATCGCTTCAACGACACGGGGGTTACAGTGTCCGACATGGGGCACATTATTGTAGCAATCCAGATATTTACGCCCCGCAGCGTCCCACAGCCAAACACCATCGCCTTTCACGAAATGGATGGGGTCGTCGTAAAACGTGGCAACGTTCGGACCCATAAGCCGGGCCCGGTCGGCGACCAGTTGCGCTGTGGTGCGGCTCATAACTCGATCCTGATACCGTCGTGACCGACGATGAGTTCACCGCTCCAATGCGCAGCACATGCGTCTTGCCAATCTTTGGGGCCATAGGTGGGATCATCGGACGGAATAAGGTGCGACAGCGCCAGCCGTTTCACACCCGCATTCGTCGCGGTTTTAGCGGCATCATGGGCAAAGGTGTGCGACCGCAACCAATGCGCCATCAACTTATCACTGCCGTTACCGATGCGTGCCATCAGGGCGGGGAGGGCGCTTTCCAGCATGGCTTCGTGGATCAGTAAATCCGCATCGCGTGCAAAATCCTCAAGCGCAGTGATGGGAGCGGTGTCACCCGAAAACACAACGTGTTTAGTTGTGGTTTTGAACGAAAGGGCGAAGCAATCTATCAACGGTGGATGCTCTGTTCGCAGGGCAGAAACCGTCAATTCGTCATGTTCAAAAACGGTGCCTGCATCAATGAATTTGATGTCGAGGAGGTTGTGCAAATCTGGTCGACCCTCATCCTCAATCCGTAGATCAATGTCGGCTTTCATAGACGCGATGAACCCGTCCCAATATGCGTCCAGCCCTTTGGGACCATACACCGTGACCTTGGTTTTCAGGCCTGCCGTCCATGCGGTGTGTAGCAACGGGCCAAGTTCCAGGTAGTGATCCGAGTGCATATGGCTGATGAAAATCAACGACAGGTCTTTGAGGGCCATGCCTTGATCTACGACACCTTTGGTGACGCCAAGGGCACAATCCACTACAATTTTGTGGCCATTCATCACGATCAAATTGGACGTGGGCATTGATGATCCGGGCCGAATTGCAGGTCCACCCTTGGTGCCCATCAGGGCGACGTAGTTATTAGACATATTGGTTCCTTAAGTAGCCGCAAAACCGGCGTCGATTGCGGACAGCAGAATGTTGCAATCATCTTCGGTGACAATCAGCGCGGGTGACAAAATCAGGTTTGGACCTGACACGCGCACCATGGCGCCGTTCTGGTAGGCGACCTCTTGCACCGTTGCAGCCGTGCCCGCGTCGATTGGCTTTTTTGTTGCGCGATCAGATACCATCTCAATAGCCGTCATCAGGCCATGCCCCCCCCGCACGTCACCAATGATGTCGTATTTTTCCATCAAGGCTTGGCACCCTGCGAACAACTGGTCGCCGCGCACACTTGCGTTTTCCACAACATTAAGGCGCTTGGTTTCTACCAGACAGGCAAGGGCGGCCGCCGCACCCACCGGATGGCCAGAGTAGGTGTAACCGTGACCGATCTTGGCGGCAGAATTATCCTCAAACACTTCCACAACGCGGTGGCCCAGCATCAAGGCACCGAACGGGAAATAGCCGTTGGTGATTGCCTTGGCGGTGCACATCATATCGGGCTGAATGCCCCACAGACGCGCACCGGACCACGCACCGGTGCGGCCATAGGCAGTGATAACCTCATCTGTAATCAACAAGATGCCATTGCGGTTACAAACGTCCTGCACCATCGGCGCGAAGGATTTATGGGGCGGGATCACGCCGCCCGCGCCAAGGATCGGTTCCATGATCATCGCAGCGATTGTGCCCGCCCCTTGGAATGCAATCTCGTCCTCTAATGCCTGAACGCACAGATGCGCGAGCTTCTCAGGATCGGTTTCATTGAATGGGTTACGGTAGGTATATGGGGCAGGGATGTGAAAGCAGCCGGGCAGCAATGGCTCGTACGCCGTGCGGAAGTTGGCGTTGCCGTTCACTGACGCGCCACCGATGTGGGTGCCATGATAGCCTTTCTTCAGGCTGAGGAACTTCGTGCGGCCTGCCTCGCCGCGCAGTTTGTGATACTGACGCGCAAGGCGCAGAGCGGTTTCGACGCTGTCTGATCCGCCGGAGGTAAAGAAAGCGCGGCTCATGCCGTCGGGTTCAAAGAATTTGTTCAACTCATAAGACAGCTCAATCGCAACGTCATTGGATGTACCGCGGAATGTTGAGTAATAAGGCAGCTTGTCCAGCTGCGCAGTCATTGCGTCTTTGACCGGTTGGCAAGAGTACCCCAAGTTTACATTCCACAAACCACCTACACCATCGACAGCGGAATGGCCGTCAAGGTCTGTAATAGTCACGCCTTCTGAACTGGTGATGATCTTTGGTGGGTTGTCGATGCTGTCTTGTGGGGATGTCATTGGGTGCCACATCAAGCGGCCATTGTGTTCTTTTAGAAAGTTCGAATCTTTCATGAGGCGGTTTCCAATACATTTTCTGAAGTGAGAGATTTTGCCCAGAGGGCTTCGATGTGGGCTGGGATCGTTCCGCCCCAATTTTTGCTGATTTGTCTGGCTGCAATCATAAGTTCGTTTTGAATGACGCGTTCAAGTTCTGGCGTAAACCGCGCTGCAACGCTTGCGACTGAGACTGCGCCTGCCAGGTGGCCAGTTTGATCGTATATGGGCGCTGACAAACCCTGCACTTCGTTTTCATAACTGCGGTCTGCGCGCCCAAATCCTGTGTTGTGGATTGTTTGGACTGTAGCACTTAGATCTTGCGCTGTTGTCGCTGTGGTAGCAGTGAACGGATGTAAATTACTCAAAGCTACCTCCATCAGTGTTTCAGGGCCAAAGGCTACGGTGCACAATCCAGATGCAGTTGCATGTAGTGGGAATGTTTGAATGTCGATAATCGCTCGCGTCCCGTGTTTAGGAGAATCGCAAGAGGCCAGCTCATAAACGGTGGTTCCTGATAAAACGGTTACATGGCATGTTTCCCCCGTGGCATTGGCAAGTTCGAACAACGGGGCTTGGACGCCCAACTTACGTGGCACCGTTGCTTCACGTGTTTGCGCCAATTGTAAGATCGCAGGACCAAGGCGATATCGTTTTGTCATTGGATTTTGTTCAATAAGTCCAGTTTCTTCAAGTGCTTGAAGGTGGCGATAGGTCGTCGCCTTATCGCGCTTTGCCATTTTACATAGTTGTGACAACCCTATTTCGGGCCAATTGGTAGAAAAATACGTTAGTAATTCAAGGGTTTTTGCTGCGGATGACAAATGAAGGGGACCTTTCCATCTAAATTTAAAAAAAGTTTGACACAGGTTAATTAACAAGGCAACCTTTTTTCCAGAACAATGGTTCAATATATGAACCGACAATAGGGAGAGAGAAATGTCCAAATTTACAAAATCTTTGACGGCTATGGCGCTTGCGCTGGTAGCGATGACAGGGGCCGCACAAGCGGAATATCCAGAGAAACCAGTTCAGTTTGTTGTGCCGTGGCCTCCTGGTGATCTGGAAGATGTACTGACACGTATGATCGCCGAAGACTTTGGTGAGATGTATGGCGTGCCAACGGCTGTTGTGAACAAGCCTGGTGGTGGCGGTGGACCCTTCCCTGGTGCAATCGAAGTGGCGAATGCGCCAGCTGACGGTTACACAATCGGTTCGTTCATCATTGCGATCCCAGTTGTTGGTCCACAGATTGGTATTCCAGAGTTGAACCCAGATCCGTTTGTGCCACTGGGCAACTTCCTTACATATCCTTTCGTGATCGCTGCGGGTGCGGATGCACCTTATGATGACATGGCTGGCTTGGCGGCGCACGCGGCTGATAATGAGGTTGCATTGGGCCACTTTGGTGCCCCACTTGTTCCAACGCAGGTAACCTTTGGTTTGGCAAAAGAAATGGGCTTTGCCTATGCATCCGACGCAGCATTTGATGCTCTTGATTGTAACACACTAGCGTCTGGCGACGTTGATGTTATCAACACGACATTGCAGCTAATCTTGCCATGCTTGGATGATGTCAAAGTTCTGGCCTCCATCGGTTCCGAGCGTATTTCGCTGACACCTGACACGCCGACGGTTGCTGAGCTTGCGCCAAACCTTGATGTTGCTTTGTGGAACGGCTTGTTCGTTCACGCTGACACGCCTCAAGATGTCCAAGACAAGATCATTGCCGTTGCTGAGAAGACTATGATGTCTGATCGTGCACAGGCTTTGGCTGCTGAAACTGGCGCACTAGTTTACTGGCAATCTGCAGACGAAGTTAAGGCGCAAATCGCGATTGACATCGAAACACTTGCCGGCATCGAAGCATTGCTTGCTGAGTAATTAAAAGTCTCTGGGTCGGGCAGCTTTGGGTTGCCCGACCTTTTCTATTTTGCCAATCAGGGGTGGCTGCCATGTCGCGGGTCAAAACGCTTCAATCTTTGTTCAAGCGGTACCGCCGACCTGGCGATATTGTTTTCGCGTGGCTCATTCTTATTTTTTCGATCTTAATGTTATCACAGATCGGTGATCAAACGACTTATAAGAATGGCGGAAAGCTGTTTGCACAGCCTCGCTTTTGGCCAGCCGTTTCTCTGGGCCTCATGACCGTCTTTGCTACGCTTCATCTTCTGGGCTCTGCCTTGTCAGATCGTATTGAGGGACGTTGGCGCGAGGTGCTGTCATGGCTCGCAGCCTTTGAGTATGCGGGGTGGTTCATCGCCTATGCCGCGTCGGTTCCATATGGTGGTTACCTTCCAACAACGGTCTTGTTCGCAGTGGCGCTCTCGTTGCGTGCCGGCTATCGCAGTGCGCGCATGTTGATTGCCGCTGTCCTCAGCTCGATCGTGATCGTCGTGCTGTTCAAAGCGGTGTTGAAAGTGAACCTTCCGTCGGGATTGATCTATGAAACATTGCCCAATGGCTTGCGCCAATTCATGCTGACATATTTCTGAACGGATACGCCAATGGAAAATTTATATGAAGGCCTCGAAATGTTGGCGCGTTGGGACGTTGTTCTTGCGCTATTTGTGGGCTCAATCGGTGGTGTTATTATCGGTGCAATACCGGGTGTTGGCCCTGCGGTTGCCATTGCAATCTTGTTGCCTGCCACGTTCTCGCTTGATCCGATTGTCGGGTTGACCATGCTTTTAGGGATCTATGGATCGTCCATGTATGGCGGTGCGATACCTGCGATTTTGATCAACACACCTGGGACGGCGGTGAATGCGCTGACGTCTTATGACGGCTATCCGATGACGCAGAATGGGGAGGGGCACCGCGCCCTTTCGCTGGCGTATAGCGCGTCGTTCTGGGGTGGGATTTTTGGTATTGGCTGTTTGATTTTATTGTCACCTGTCCTTGCCCTTATTGCCCCAATGTTCGGCTCTCGTGAGATTTTCTTAGCAGCCCTCCTTGGGATTATATTGGTTGTACTGGCTCACCGCGGGCAAATTTTTGCCGCAGGGGTTCTCGTGATGTTTGGTATATTCTTGCAAACTGTCGGACTTGATGCTGTCACATATACGCAACGCTATACCTTTGGATACTCGTTCTTGAGCTCGGGTATTAATCTGATCGTTGTGGTGTTGGGACTGTTTGCGCTGAGCCAGGCATTCTTCCTTTTGACGGCGCCCGACAACGTCCCTGATACAAAGCCAGTTCAAGGAAAAATGACTGCTGGCATCAAAGAGTTGATGAAGCACAAACGTGTCGCGACGGTTGCGTCTGGTTTTGGTGTGATCCTTGGCATGATCCCTGGCACGGGCGAATTTACAGCACAGTTTATGTCTTACACCTACGCGCAGAAAACATCCAAAAACCCTGAACTTTTTGGAAAAGGCAGTCCTGAAGGTTTGATAGCTTCAGAGGCCGCCAATAATGCCGTTCCAGCTGCTGCTATGATCCCACTTTTGGCACTTGGCATTCCGGGTGAGGCGCTGACGGCGATGATGTTGTCCGTGTTCTATGTGCACAACGTGATCCCCGGGCCGCAGTTGTTCCAGAACCATATCGATCTGGTGTATGGGCTTTATTTCGCACTGATCCTGCTGAATGTAATCGTCATGATCTTTCTGCTGTTTTCTACGAACCTGCTGACCAAGATCATTCGCGTTCCCACGCGTTTCTTGGGGGTGATGATATTGATCTTGTCGTTTGTCGGGGTTTATTCCCTGCGCAATTCTTTGACTGATTGTATGATTTCAGCATCTTTTGGCGTACTTGGACTTGTTTTGAAACGCCTGAATTTACCGATTGTTCCGATCATTCTTGGCATGGTTCTTGGTGGTATTATGGAGGTTAAACTTCGCTCTGCGATGCCACGCCTTAAGACACCTTTCGATATGATTGATCGTCCGATTTCATTCATTCTGTTTACTATAATCATTCTGGTATTAGCGCTGCATCTACGTACGCTGGTGAAAGAATACCGGGCCCATCAAGGCCCCGAAGATCATGATTTACACGACAGTCAAACAAGGTAGCCCCATGGACCAGACCAAAATTGATGCGCTTCGCGCGCAACCCGTTGCAGCCTTCTCGCACTTGATCGACGGCAAACATGTCCCTGCTTCAGATGGTGGCACGATGGATATTCTGTCGCCTATCGACGGTCAGGTCTTCACTACAACAGCCAAGGGCACCGTCGCTGACATGCAGGCGGCTATAATATCTGCGCGCGACGCTTTCGAAGATGGTCGCTGGGCGGGGCAGTCACCAGCCGCTCGTAAAAAGGTCTTGATGAAGTGGGCGGATCTGATCGAGGCGAATGCGCTTGAGTTGGCGGTGTTGGGTGTGCGCGACAATGGCACCGAAATCAATATGGCGATCAAGGCGGAGCCGGGATCTGCGGTGGGTACCATCCGCTATTATGCTGAAGCTCTGGATAAGATCTACGGTGAAATTGCACCCACCTCGTTAGATATCCTGGGCATGATCCATAAGGAGCCTGTGGGTGTCGTTGGCGCAATTATCCCGTGGAATTTCCCAATGATGATTGGCGCATGGAAGCTGGGGCCTGCACTTGCGATGGGCAACTCTGTTGTACTGAAACCGTCTGAGACAGCGTCGCTTTCATTGATGCGCATGTGTGCTCTTGCTTTGGAAGCGGGCCTGCCGGCAGGCGTTTTGAACGCCGTCACGGGTGAGGGTGCCGTTGTTGGTGAGGTAATGGGCCTTTCCATGGATGTTGACGTTCTGGTGTTCACTGGATCTGGCGGCACTGGTCGGCGCCTGATGGAATACGCCGCTCGTTCCAATATGAAGCGTGTCTACTTGGAACTGGGGGGCAAATCTCCCAACATCATTTTTGCCGATACACCTAACCTTGATGAGGCGGCAAAAGTCGCGGCAGGCGGCATTTTTCGAAACTCTGGGCAGGTTTGCGTTGCTGGGTCACGTCTCCTTGTTGAAGCGTCTATTCACGATGAATTCGTCGCTGCCGTGGCAAAGGCTGCATCTAACATGCGGGTGGGTAATCCGCTTGATATGTCCACGGCGATCGGTGCTGTGAATTCTGAAATCCAGCTGACCCAAAACCTAGGCTATGTTGACACGGCTGTGAAAGAGGGCGGTGAAATTGTACTGGGCGGCACACGTATATTGGAAGAGACTGGTGGCTACTATATGGCTCCAACGATTGTGACTGGAGTAACCCGAGAAGCGACGCTGACGCAAAAAGAAGTCTTTGGCCCCGTGCTGGGTGTAACCGCATTTGATACCGATGAGGATGCTGTGCGCCTTGCCAATGCCACGGTCTACGGATTGGCTGGTGCTGTCTGGACAGGTAACCTAAGCCGTGCCCACCAAATGGTGCGGCGCGTGCGCACGGGTGTCATGCATGTGAATACATACGGCGGCGCGGATGGCACTGTGCCTTTGGGTGGTGTCGGGCAATCTGGCAACGGTTCAGACAAATCCATGCACGCAATTGAAAAATACATCAATTTGAAAACGGCGTGGATCAAGCTGTAAAGGGAGCAGTATAATGATGGACAAAACCATCCTTGTGATAGGCACTTATGACACCAAAGATGATGAACTTGGTTTCCTTTCTGGCGTCATAAAAGAACAAGGCGGGCAGGTCGTAACTATGGATGTGTCCGTGTTGGGCGATCCGTCAACGCCCGCCAAATATTCCAAACACGACGTCGCGACAGAGGGCGGAAGCACTATCGAGGCCGCAATCGCATCTGGTGATGAAAACCACGCGATGCAAATCATGGCCAAGGGGGCATCACTTCTGGCCGCTCGGTTATTCACTGAGGGCAAGTTTGACGGCATGATCGCTTTGGGCGGAACGATGGGCACCGACCTCGCGTTGGATGTCTGTTCGGCACTGCCGCTAGGTGTGCCTAAGTATATTGTCTCAACGGTTTCATTCTCCCCGTTGATCCCACCGGAACGGTTGGCTGCCGACACGCAGATGATCTTATGGGCGGGCGGTCTATATGGCCTGAATTCAGTTTGCAAAGCTTCGCTAAGTCAAGCCGCAGGGGCGGTTTTAGGGGCGACGCGTGCGGTCCAAATGCCCGATGCTGACAAGCCGCTGATTGGGATGATGTCTCTTGGTACATCGGCGCTAAAGTATGTGATCCCATTAAAGCCAGCACTTGAGGCGCGTGGATTTGAGGTGGCCGTGTTCCATGCCACTGGCATGGGTGGTCGCGCGTTTGAAAGCCTAGCAGGGCAGGGTGCTTTTGCGTGCGTACTCGATTTTTGCACCCAGGAATTGGGCAACGATGTGCACGGTTCCAACATCTCCGCGGGGGCGGATCGACTTTCCAATGCAGGCCAGTTTGGGACGCCTCAGATCGTTGCGCCGGGTTGTTATGACTTGGTGGATATTGTCGGCTGGCAACCGTTGCCTGACAAATGGTCGAACCATCAAAGGCACGAACATAACCGTTTACTCACCTCGATTGTGTTGGGCGAAGAAGAACGCAAACAGGTTGCGCGGGCACATAGTGTGCAGCTTGCCAAAGCGACCGGACCAGTCGCGATGATCTTGCCGGAACGGGGCTTGGGAGAATGGGACCGCGAGGGGGCCAATCTACACGATCAAGAGGGGCTTAACATATTCCTGAAGGAACTTGAGGATACGCTACCGGATAACGTCATTGCGCACCGCATCGATAGCCATATCAATGACGCAGCATTTGCCAACAAGGCATTGGAAATTTTCGATGACTGGCGGACAAAAGGGTTAGTCGTTTGAATTCAGATCTAAGAGACAAAGAAGATCGAGTAACGTTTCATAATTATCGGTGCCCAATTTGGTTTTGATATCGTCAACGATCTGTGTCGATTGGGATGTGCGGTCATCGATTATTTTTTGCCCAGCAGCGGTAATTTCGATAAGCTGGCGGCGCCTGTCAATTTCGTCACGTGTTTGGGTAATTAGGCCTTTGTTGCGCATGCTGGCAGCAATACGTGTAAGGCTCGGAAACAATAGGCTAGAACGTTCGGCAAGAGTTGTCGTGTCTAACAGCCCGTGTTCGGACAGCACGCGTAAAACACGCCACTGTTGTTCAGTGATGCCTGTTTCGGATAGCATTTCGCGGATTGGGGCCATGACACCTTCACGTGCTCGGATCAGCGCAATTGGAAGGGAGCGTGATGTGGATGGTAGCTTTGACGACATGCATTACTCGAATGGGTTGTTGGGTTTATCCACTGCTGCCAAGTCGTGCTTGACAATGCAAGTTCAAATTATCTAAATTTACAATACTTAACATGTTAAGGAAATGATGTGCCGCACTTTCATATCGAATATTCTGCCAACCTTGAGTCTCTTGTGGACATGGCACAGCTGTGTGAAGCGGTCCGTGCAAAAGCAGCAGCAATTGATACCTTTCCAATGGCTGGAATTCGGGTACGGGCCACGCGGGTTGATCACGTGGCGATTGCGAATGGCAACCCAAAGCATGGGTTTGTTGACCTATCCGTCCGATTGCGCGAGGGCCGCCCACATGATGTGAAACGCGATGCAATTTCACAGATTTTCGCCGTACTGACTGATTTTATGGCACCGTCGATGGAAACGCTTTCCGTTGCCCTATCCGCCGAGATGCGCGACATCGACGCTGATTTATCCCCGAAATTCGGTAACATCCGAGACCACCTGGAGGACCACGCATGACTGCGCTCGACACCAACATTACCAAACTTAATGGCTATCTTGAACGCTTTCGTGAAACGGGCATTCCAAACCGTATCGCTGGTCAGGACGCTGGCGGGAGTGAAGGCGTTTTCCAAACAACATCACCTGTTGATAAATCACTGATTTGCGATGTTGCCCATGGATCAGTCAAAGATATTGATGCGGCAGCAAATGTGGCGTCGGATGCTTTTGCGATGTGGCGCGATATGCCTGCGCTTGAACGTAAGAAGATATTGATCCGCGTAGCTGAAGGCATCGAAGCCCGCGCCGAAGAAATCGCGCTTTGCGAATGCTGGGATACGGGTCAGACGATTAAATTCATGTCCAAGGCCGCGTTGCGCGGTGCAGAAAACTTCCGTTATTTTGCAGACCAGGTTGTGCAAGCCCGCGATGGTCAGCATCTGCAATCGCCAACATTAATAAACATTACGACGCGCAAACCTATCGGTCCTGTGGGTGTCATCACGCCGTGGAACACGCCGTTCATGTTGTCCACATGGAAGATCGCACCAGCCTTGGCCGCAGGGTGCACCGTGGTTCATAAACCAGCCGAAGCATCGCCATTGACTGCACGCTTGTTGGTCGAAATTGCCGAAGAAGCGGGCCTGCCACCAGGTGTTTTGAACACGGTGAACGGCTTTGGCGAAGGTGCGGGTAAAGCGCTGTGCGAACACCCCAAAATCAAGGCGATTGCCTTTGTTGGGGAGTCCCGCACAGGCAGCCTGATCACCAAACAGGGCGCGGACACGCATAAGCGTAACCACCTTGAACTTGGTGGGAAAAACCCAGTTATAGTGTTTGACGATGCCGATCTGGACCGCGCATTAGATGCTGCAATTTTTATGATCTATTCCATCAATGGCGAACGCTGCACTTCGTCTTCACGTCTGCTGATTCAAGACACCGTTCGTGAAGAGTTCGAGGCTAAGTTGGTTGCACGTGTCAATAACATTAAAGTGGGTCATCCGCTTGATCCCGCGACTGAGATTGGTCCGCTTGTCACACAAGAACACTATGACAAAGTCACAAGCTATTTCGATATCGCAAAAGAAGACGGAGCGACTGTCGCTGCAGGTGGCATTAAAGTTGGGGATGAGGGGTATTTCGTCCGCCCAACCCTATTCACTAATGCCAACAACAAGATGCGCATCGCTCAAGAAGAAATATTTGGCCCTGTACTGACCTCCATTCCATTCTCAACTGAAGAAGAAGCGTTGAGCATGGCAAACGACACCGACTACGGCCTGACTGGCTATGTCTGGACCAACGACCTCACTCGGGCTTTGCGATTCACCGACGCGCTTGAGGCAGGGATGATCTGGGTCAATTCAGAAAACGTCCGCCACCTGCCAACGCCATTTGGTGGTGTCAAAGCCAGCGGCATTGGCCGTGATGGCGGCGATTGGTCGTTTGAGTTTTACATGGAGCAAAAGCACATTGGCTTCGCCACAGGACAACATAAAATTACTCAACTGGGAGCCCTCTGATGCCCGTACCAGCGCCAAACCTATACCCCGACTTCAACACAATTCGCCTAAGCCATGTGTGTTTGAACGTTAAAGATTTAGCCGCGTCTAAAAGGTTTTATACGGAGATTGTTGGTCTTCAGGTGACGGACGATTCCGACAGTCACATCTATTTGCGGGCGATGGAAGAACGCGGGCACCATTGCATAATTTTGCAAAAATCGGATCAACCGGGCACGGTTGAGGTCATGGGTTTCAAGACCTTCGATGACGCAGATTTGGATAAGGCTGAGGCATATTTCAAGGGGAAAGGTCGCCCAACATCTTGGGTTGCTCGTCCATATCAGGGGCGCACATTGTTGACGTCAGACAACATGGGCATCCCGTTGGAGTTTTATCACAAGATGGATCGTCTTTCCCCGATCCACCAAAAATACGCTCTTTACCGCGGGGTTAAACCGCTGCGCATCGATCACTTTAATTGCTTCAGCCATGACGTTGATGCATCGGTCAACTTTTATAGTGATTTTGGTTTCCGCGTGACAGAGTACACTGAGGATGATGAGAGCAAGAAACTATGGGCCGCTTGGATGCATCGCAAGGGTGGCGTGCATGACATGGCGTTTACCAATGGTACGGGGCCACGCATGCATCACGTTGCGTTTTGGGTGCCAACGCCGCTGAACATCATTGATCTGCTCGATCTGATGGCAACAACGGGTTACGTCGATAACATCGAACGCGGCCCAGGTCGCCACGGTATTTCCAACGCATTCTTCTTGTATATCCTTGACCCTGATGGGCATCGAATTGAAATTTATTGTTCGGATTACCAAACAGTTGATCCAGATTTGGAACCGATCAAATGGGATCTGCAAGACCCACAACGCCAAACACTTTGGGGTGCTGCGGCACCTGAAAGTTGGTTCAAACATGGGTCTAAGTTTGCTGGAATCGATACAAAGGATTCAACCATTAAGGCCAGCCCGATTATTGCGCCGTAATGATCGCTATGGCATCAAAAAACTGGTTAGGCTGGCATCGCTGCAAAAGGACTAAGGCATGAATTGGGACGAATTTGAACACTGGGGTAAACACATTTCTCAGTGGAGCGCGGACTATCACAAAACGCTGCGCGACCGTCCTGTGCGTGCACAAACAGCATTTGGTGAGACGGCTGCGCAATTGCCTCAGTCCCCACCTGATGGGGCGGAAGCCATGGAAACAATCATGGGGGATTTTGAGGCAATCGTGATGCCCGGGATTACCCATTGGCAACACCCAAGGTTTTTTGCCTACTTCCCAGCCAATGCTGCTCCGCCCTCAATGCTGGCGGAAATGTTAGTTAGCACAATTGCCGCGCAATGTATGCTGTGGCAAACGTCACCCGCAGCGACTGAAGTCGAAACCGTCATGGTTGATTGGCTGCGGCAAGCCTTGGGGCTGGCTGATGGTTATGTAGGGGTCATCCAAGACAGCGCGTCATCAGCGACGCTTTCTGCCGTTCTGACAATGCGGGAACGCGCGACAGGATACACAGGCAACCGTGATGGTTTGGCAAACAAAGGTCACATGCGGATCTATTGCTCCGATCAGGTGCATTCCTCAATCGATCGCGCCTGTTGGGTAGCAGGTATAGGCCAAGCCAACCTGGTTAAGATTGCGACAACGGGTGACCGCTTTGGCATGGATGTTGACGCATTGCGCGCGGCTATCTCAGCAGACCGTGAGGCGGGGCATTCACCTGCTGGCATCATCGCGATCACGGGCGGGACAGGTATTGGTGCCTGCGATACGCTCGGGCCAATTGTGCAGGTCGCTAAGGATGAAGATTTGTACACACATCTTGATGCCGCTTGGGCGGGTTCTGCAATGATTTGCCCAGAGTTGCACCGTGATTTTTGGGCTGATGTGGACGGCTTCGACAGCATCGTTTTCAATCCGCATAAATGGCTTGGGGCGCAGTTTGATTGCTCGGTTCAGTTCCTGCGTAATGCGCAACCCCAGCTCAACACCCTTAAGATTGAGCCTGAATATCTCAAGACAACTGGTGAAAGTGTCACCAATTACTCTGAGTGGACGATCCCACTGGGGCGTCGGTTTAGAGCGCTGAAAATTTGGTTCCTAATCCGGTCCTATGGTCTAGAGGGACTTCGCACGCGTATCCGAAATCACGTCGCATGGGCGCAAGAAGTTTGCGATGAAATCCGGAAAATTGATGGGTTTGAAATTGTAACGGAACCCATTCTTAGCCTGTTTTCCTTCCGTTGCCCCGGTAATGACGTGGATCAACAGCGGTTGGTGGATGCGTTGAATGATGATGGACGCATTTATTTAACACAGGGCAGTTTCAGGGACCAAAAGATCATCAGATTTCAGGTCGGACAATTTGACACAACACGCGATGACGTGATGATGGCGCATAGCGTCATTCAAGAAGTATGGGAAAAAATAAAATGAATTACGCAACTTATTCTACGGCTGGTGACACCTTCTATGGAGCGGTTACTGATGATGGGATGATCCCATTGAACGATGAATTCCCACAATGGCCAACGCTTTTTGATGTTGTGCAGGCAGGTGGTTTGGATGCACTTGAAGTCGCCGCCGGGGGAAAGACTGCCGTTCATACAGATTTTGAATTCGAAATGGTGCTACCAAACGCGCGCCGTATCTTGTGCGTTGGTGTAAACTTTCCTGACCGCAATGCGGAATATAAAGACGGGTCAGACCAACCCAAATATATGTCCCTATTCCCACGTTTTGCGAGTGGGTTCACCGGCCATAACCGCCCATTGGTTCGCCCGCCTGAAAACGAAACCTTGGACTATGAAGGTGAAGTTGCGATTGTGATTGGTAAGGCTGGTCGCCGTATCACGCAAGCTGACGCTTACGATCATATTTCTGCGATCACACTTTGCAATGAGGGAACCATTCGCGATTGGGTGCGCCATGCTAAATTTAACGTCACTCAAGGCAAAAATTGGGATAACTCGGGTTCAATTGGTCCATGGCTTGTACCGTTTAAAGATGCCAAGCAGCTTGACGATGCCCGCATTATCACCCGCGTGAACGGGGAAGTGCGCCAAGATGATGTGCTCTCGCGCATGATGCATCCGATCCGCCGTGAGATCGAATATATCTCAACCTTTATGACACTTCAGCCGGGTGATATTATTGTGACAGGCACGCCAACTGGTTCGGGCGCGCGCCTTGACCCACCACAATATCTAAAGCCCGGTGATGTAGTTGAGGTCGAAGTGAATGGCATTGGGATACTGCGCAACACTGTCGCGGACGAAACCCTATGACGCCAGACCATTACACAACCGTTGCGGCGGCTTTGCTAGAGGCAGAGCGCACAGGCGAACAGATTGGCTTGTTAACGCGTGATCATCCGAACATGGGAATGGACGATGCCTATGCGATCCAGAACGCAATTTATCGCGCGAAACTGGCGCAAGGGCGCAGCGTTGTTGGGTGGAAGATCGGCCTGACATCAAAAGCCATGCAATACGCATTGAATATTGATATCCCCGACAGCGGGATTTTGTTTGATAACATGGTGTTCGAAACGGGTGCAACCGTTCCTGAGGGTCGGTTCATTCAGCCACGGATCGAAGCCGAAATTGCATTTGTGCTCAAGGCCCCATTGGGTGGCGCTGACGTGACCCACGAAGATGTGTTGGCCGCCACTGATTATGTGGTGCCATCCATCGAAATCCTCGACACGCGGATTATCCGCGTTGACCTGGAGACGGGTAAAACCCGCAAGGTGTTCGACACGATCAGCGATAATGCTGCCAATGCCGGCATCGTGCTTGGTGAACAACGGCATGCTGTGGATGCGTTTGATTTGCGTTGGGTCGGGGCAATCACGTCACGAAATGGCGAGGTTGAAGAAACCGGTCTGGGGGCAGGTGTGTTGAATGACCCTGTCGAAAGCGTGGTCTGGTTGGCCCGCCGTATGGCGCAATATGGCCAAAGCATCGAACCCGGACATGTCATCTTATCAGGCAGCTTTATCCGCCCTGTTGAGTGCCCGCAGGGTTCAGAAATCACGGCCGACTTTGGCGACTTTGGTCGTGTCGACATTTCTTTCGCATAAGGACGTTTTCATGCCAGCTCCACACAACTCGTTTAAACACGCACTAAAAAACAATACCCTTCAGTTGGGCTGTTGGCTGGGGCTTGCGGATGCGTATGCCGCTGAGATTAGCGCAGGGGCAGGTTTTGATTGGTTGCTCGTTGATGCAGAGCATGCGCCAAACGATTTGCGCTCGATCGTAGCACAGCTTCAAGTGATTGCAGCGCGTGACAGCCATGCGGTTGTACGCCCCCCGATTGGGGAAACTTGGGTGATCAAACAGCTTCTTGATGCGGGTGCACAAAGTCTGCTGATCCCAATGGTCGAAAGTGCAGAGCAGGCACGCTCGCTGGTCGACGCGGTGACATATCCGCCGCACGGCGTGCGTGGTGTCGGATCGGCCTTGGCGCGTGCATCGGACTTTGCCGCTATTGGGGATTACCTGACAACAGCGCGGGATGAGATTTGCCTGTTGGCACAAGTTGAAAACCAAAAAGGCATGGATGCACTCGACGATATCTTGGCTGTGGACGGGATTGATGGTGTGTTTATTGGCCCATCTGATCTGGCCGCAGATATGGGCTTTATCGGACAAGCAGGCGCTGCTGAGGTTAAGGATGCAGTGGTTGGTGCGATCACCAAGATTGTGAAGTCAGGTAAGGCCGCGGGTATTTTGACCCTGGATCAAGAACTGCAAGAAAAGTGCCGCGATATTGGTGCCACGTTCATAGCGACAGAGATCGACGTGACCTTGTTCGCACGCACAATACGCGGGGCAGCTAAGGACGCAGCCCAACGTTTACACAGGGCTTAAAGGGATCTTAGCACTCTGAAAAAAACGTGCGATGGACTCGGCGTAGGCCTCTGTGTCAGCACCCTCGGTGAGTGACGATTGGGCCGCTTTGGCAACGTCTGTGGGGAGCTTTTTCGCGTATTCTGCGACTAAAGCTGCCATAAACTCTGGCGTCATCTCTGGATGGTTTTGTGTTGTATAGACGGTGCCTGCGATGTGGAATCCAGTATTTAAACATGCTTCATTTGCGGACAACATAACCGCGTTTTCTGGCAGGATCGTTACTTGTTCAATATGTGCCCCGTATTGCTTTAGGGTTTTTGGCATGTCTTGCATCCATGTCGTTTTATGTAGGATCTCAGAGTGGGTTAATCCAAATACCCAACCGTTTGGATTGGGCCCAACCTTGCCCCCTAGTGCCATAGCGATTGCTTGATGCCCAAAGCACGCCCCAAACATTGGGATGCCTTGCGCATAAATGTGTCTTATTAGATCGAACAATGTCGCGATCCACGGGTTTGTGTCATGCACGGATGCTGGGCTGCCTGAAATCATAACACCGTCGTATGCTTTGATGTCTTGTGGGAACACACCGTCTTTCACCGCGTATGAAGTGACCTGCCATGAGGGACGAACGGATTTGATGAGCTTTGCAAACTTCTCGCCGTCCTTTGGGTGGCACTGTGCAAAGGTGCTTTCGTCTGTGTTTGTCATCAGCAAGGCAAGACGCATTTCGGGGCTTCCTTTCCAAAGGTAATTACTTATCATGCTAAGTAAGTTGCATTCGCAAGAGGTAAATTCATGACGATATGGACACCTATAGATGCCGGTTTTTCCGATCTGACATCACATGACACATTTGTAAGTGGCACGCCCCTTAACACTTTCGCGCGCATGCGCCGTGACGATCCATTGTGCTGGACAGAATGGGAGGGCGGTAAAGGGTTTTGGTCTGTCACACGCTACGCCGATATCTTGATGATGAACCGCAACACTGAGGTGTTTTCATCGGCTCAAGGCATTCGCATGGAGGATCAAAGCTATGAAGAATACCTCGCGCGACGTACCTTCCAAGAGACTGATCCCCCCGAACATATGCAGATGCGGATTAAGCTAGCGCGGGCGTTTTCCAAGAATGTGATCTCAGGGTTTGAGGGTATCATCCGCGAACTGTGCGTTGGAATTCTAGACGAGGCTTTGCGAGACGACAGCTTTGACGCCACTAAAAAGATTGCACGACAATTACCGATGATGGTGCTGGGTCGCATTTTGGGAACACCCAACGAGGACCTGCCGTGGCTGGTCGAAAAGGGGGACGCGCTGATTGCGAATACGGACCCTGACTTTACGATTCACGTACTTGATAAGATGACGACGGATGAATTTAGGATGATGCCGTTCAATTCCCCTGCGGGGGCTGAATTGTATACTTATGCCAAAGACTTGATGGATAAGAAAAACGCCAGCGGTGAAACCGATGGTATCCTGCACCTGATTATGCAGCCCAGTGAAGATGGCTCTGTCATATCGGAAACGGAGTTCCGCAATTTCTTTTGTCTGCTTGTTGCCGCTGGCAATGATACAACGCGTTATTCCATTGCAGCGGGCATCCAAGCGATGTGCGAACAGCCCGAACTGTTGGAGCAGATGAAAGAGGGCGGCACCGTCTGGGATACAATGGCAGATGAGGTAATCCGGTGGGCGACCCCCGCCACCTATTTCCGCCGCACAGCCACGCAAGATTACGACCTTCACGGCAAGACAATCCGCAAAGGCGACAAGGTTCTATATTGGTTTGCCTCGGGCAACCGCGACGAAAATTACTTTGACGAACCGAACCGTGTTAATCTCATGCGCAGCCCGAACAAACACCTAGCCTTCGGATTAGGTGGACCACACCTTTGTCTCGGAATGTGGCTAGCGCGGCTCGAGGTCACGGTACTGTTTCAAGAGCTCAGCAAAAGGATCGTGGGTATCACTGCCGATGGACCTCAGTATTTTCTAAGATCAAATTTTGTTAATGGACTGAAATCACTGCCGGTGAGCATCACACGTGCCTAGAAGGAGAAGAACATGAAAGACAGATTGCGCGCGGTTTTTTGCGATCACCTTAGCATCATGCGTGGAAAGTACCTTCCGCATTCCAAAATCAGCGACAACGAAACGCGGTTTTGCAGGTCCACATTTGGCGTCCATTACGACAAGGATCTGCTTCCAGCACCGGGCGCCATGATGATGGAAGGCCTCCCTGATATGGAGCTGCGGTGGCTTGAAAGCGAAATCCGAGAATGTTGGGAAAGCGGCACGCAAATTGTGCTCGGCGATCTTTACGACACCGATGGCGCACCCCTGCCAATGTGCCCGCGCGGCGCGTTGAAGCGTGCGGTCGCCGCTTGGGAGGCTAAGGGGCTGGCGCCCAAGGTCGGGATTGAACTTGAGGCCTTTGCATTCATTCACGACGCTGACGGCAAGCTTGTTCCATACGACAGTCTTGGTGGTGTCGTTTATGGAACTGGCCCGTTTACTGACCCTCGTGGTTTTAACGATGCGATCTGGGACGTGGCTGAAACGGTTGGTTTCAACCTTGATATGATCACCGCCGAATATGATAGCCCGCAGTTTGAATACACACTGACGTTTGATGATGCACTTAAGGCTGTGGATGACATTATTCTCTTTCGCCAAATGGCACGCGAAGTGGCCTTGGCAGAGGGTGTGATCTTGACCTTTATGCCCAAGCCGATTGTCGAAGCGGGCGGCAACGGGATGCACATCAACTTCTCCTTTATTGATAATAACGGCGAGAATGCTCTCTCTGCAGGCGGCAAAGGTGGACCAGAACATTTGAATGATCTGGCACGCGGATGCCTATCTGGTTTACTGCATCACCATAAAGGCCTCGCTGGTCTTATAGCACCAACAACCAATTCCTATGACCGTTTGCAGCCAGGTTCACTATCAGGTCACTGGCAAAACTGGGGTGGCGATCACCGCAACGTAACGACACGCGTCAGCACAGAAGGTGGTGCCAAAGCACGCCTCGAACACAGGATGGCGGATGCATCGGCCAACCCCTACACCGCTGTGGCTGCAGTATTGCACGCCGCACTTCTTGGCGTTGAAAATAGTTATGATTTGCAACCGATAGAAACAGGCGATGGATTCGTCGAGACAGACGCAACGGTAGGTGTCGGCGCTGATCTAAAATCTGCAATCGCAGACCTGTCAGCTGACGTTGCATTGTCCAATGCAGTTGGTGCAGGACTTGTGGAAAATCACGTTTTCATGAAGATTGCAGAAGTTGAAAAGACCGAGGGGCTCACACCTGAAGCGCTAAGAGATTTCTACATTTACTACATGTAATTTCACAGGGTGGACCCATTAAGTAGTTGAATGCGCTGTGAAGGTTAACCTTGCTGTGGGCTACTACGTAAAAGTTAATGCGTATCAAAGATGGCCAATACAACACTTTCTGCTCTGAAGGCGCAGAAAGTGGCTCGGTCTTACTCCTTCGATCAACACAAATTCGAAACGTCCACTGGTTGATTGGTGCAAGTCTTCATTTCATTTTAGGGAACTGTACCTAACGCTAGCTGGGGCAGGCGCTACCAGAGTTCCTTAGCGGTGGTCTGGACAACCCGCCTGATATCCTCGAAACTAACAATAGGACGCTGCAGTAGTCTCGGTTCGAAACTTGCAGCAGTATACTCTTCTCAGTAAATTGACAGGACTCTAAAATGACCGCCAACACACTTGATCAACTCCGCCAAATGACCACCGTGGTCGCAGACACTGGGGACGTTGACGCGGTCAAGCGTTATGCTCCTGTCGATTGCACCACCAACCCTTCGTTGATCCTGAAGGCGGCACAAGACCCAGCGTCTTTGGATGTTATTAATGCGGAGGTTGCTACAGGCCGCGCTAAAGGCCTGTCTGCTGAGGAAATTTGTGCAACATTGACCGTAGCTTTTGGTGTGACATTAGCCAAACTTGTGCCAGGACGTGTTTCAACCGAAGTGGATGCATGTTTGTCCTTTGATACGACAGCCTCGATTGCACGTGGCCGTGAGATCATTGCTGACTACGCTACGCGTGGTGTCGATAAATCACGTATCCTTATTAAGCTTGCTGCAACTTGGGAAGGTATTCGTGCCGCTGAGGTTCTCCAGAAAGAAGGGATCGATTGTAATTTGACGTTGGTTTTTTCAATGGCTCAAGCGCTGGGTTCTGCACAGGCTGATGCTTTTCTGATATCTCCGTTTGTTGGGCGTATTACTGACTGGTATAAAAAGGCAGAAGGCTGCGAAAGCTATCCTGCCGATGAAGATCCAGGTGTGAAATCAGTACGCGAGATTTATCGCGGTTTTAAAGCTGAAGGTATTGATACCATCGTGATGGGTGCATCCTTCCGCAACATTGAGCAGATCAAGGCACTTGCTGGTTGTGACAACCTAACTATTGCGCCTGCTTTGTTGGATGAGCTGGAAAATGAAACTGGTGAGCTGACGCGTGTACTTTCGCCGGTATCTGAACACTCAGCAGTAACACCGGCTCTTTCAGAAGCTGACTTCAGGTATCAAATAAACGCTGATCCGATGGCTACTGAGTTGATGGCGAGTGGGATTCGGTCTTTTGATCAGGATCATCAAAAACTGATTGCTTTGGTCAAAAACGTATAATCGTACACAAAGGCACCTCATTGCTTGGATCTTAGGCGATGAGGTGGAATTTTTAGCGGCGTATTGATCGCCGTCTAAGCAATCAGGTTGAGATCCTAGCCGTTGGGCTTCAATAGTATAAAATCTCCCTTTAGATTCCGACAATCTACCAGTTTTGGTGCTTTGTTTTGCGACAGCTATCCATGTCTGCAATGTATGCGAATTAGGCATCATTTGCCCCTGCGTCACGTGTACAAGTTAAGCGTTCCAACTTTGTTTTCCAACTGCTAATAGTGAAAAAATCTCTCAAATATGATGGAAACGTATGTGTTTTTGCCCCTATAGTATTTGCGCGGACAAAAAGAATCACGCAATTTGGGTGCACAGAAAGACAAATCTGTAATCTTTTTTGGGAGGACTAACATGACATCTTTACGTAATACGGCCCTTGGCCTGGCAATGGGCATCGCAAGTGCTTCTGTTGCAGCAGCTGACGGTCACACTGAGTTGACAATCGCGATCGTGAACAACGGTCACATGATCAACATGCAAAAAGTTGCTGAAGCTTACACTGCTGACACTGGCGTTACTCTTAACTGGGTATCTCTAGAAGAAGGCGTTCTTCGTGAGCAAGTAACATCTGACACCGCAACCGGTGGTGGACAGTACGACATCATCAACATCGGTATGCAGGAAGCACCAATCTGGGGCGCTGCAGGCTGGATCGAGCCACTTGAGTTCGGCGCGGAGTACGACGTTGACGACATGCTACCAGCAATGCGCAATGGTTTGTCACACGAAGGTACGCTTTATGCAGCACCATTCTATGGTGAGTCTTCAATGGTTATGTACCGCAAGGACCTAACTGAAGCTGCTGGCGTAACAATCGCTGACAACGACTCATGGGACAACGTAAAAGCAGCAGCTGCTGCAATGCACGACCCAGACAACGGCGTTTACGGTGCATGTTTGCGTGGTAAGCCAGGTTGGGGCGACAACATGGCGTTCGTAACAACTGTTGTTAACTCATTCGGTGGCGCTTGGTTCGACGCTGACATGCGTCCAGCTCTTGAGTCAGACGAGTGGAAAGCTGCAATCAACTTCTATGTTGATCTATTGGGCAACTACGGCCCTCCAGGCTCAGAAGGCAACTCCTTCAACGAGATCTTGGCTTTGTATAACGAAGACAAGTGCGGCATGTGGATCGATGCGACTATCGCTGCATCATTCCTAGAAAACGACAACGTTGCTTACGCACAGTCACCAAACGCTGGTAACCCAGTGGGCGCGAACTGGTTGTGGGCATGGGCAATGGCTGTTCCAACTGGTTCACCAAACTCAGAAGCTGCACACGACTTCATCGAGTGGGCAACATCTAAAGCGTACATCCAAGCTGTAGGTAACCACCCAGACTTCGGTTGGGGTTCTGTTCCAACAGGTACACGTGCGTCAACATATGCGATCCCTGAGTTTCAAGCAGTTGCGAAATTCGCAGCAGCTGAGATGGCAGCGATTGAATCTGCAGCTCCAGCAGCCACAGACATCAAGCCATACGTAGGTGTTCAATTCGCAGCTATTCCTGAGTTCCCAGAAGTTGGTTCAGCAGTAGCACAAGAAATCGCAGCGGCATTGTCCGGTGCGAAATCTGTAGACGAAGCTTTGGCTGCGTCACAAGCAGCAGCAGACGCAATCATGTCTGAAGCGGGCTACTACTAAGCTATCTAGCTAAATAAAGTAGGGCTCGGTGGGAAACCATCGGGCCCTATCTTTTAATAAAATTTTCGTTCCTCTGGGCTGACGGATAATTATAAAAACTATCGCCTCCACAGACGAGCATCCGCCAATATTCGTACTTAATGAAACCACCGCTTCGCAAGGGTTACTTGAGCCATGTCCAATAGAACGCTCCCCCGCATACTCCAGACTCCAGCAGTTATCTTGTTGCTCATCTGGATGCTCGTTCCCCTCAGCATGACGCTGTACTTTTCTTTCATACGCTATGTTCTGAATAGCTCAATACGCCCTGAGTGGATGTCTCCTTCCCTCAGCAACTGGCGCGGCTTCGGGAACTATAAATACGTTCTGGATGCCAAAGATTTTTGGTTCGCTATCCAGAACTCTGTCTTCATTGTTGCCAGTATTCTTGTGCTCACAGTTGTTCTTGGACTTGGCATCGCTGTCCTGATCAACAAATCCTTCCCGGGTCGCGGCATTGTACGGGTTCTCTTGATTTCCCCATTCTTTGTGATGCCTGCCGTAAACGCAGTACTTTGGATTAACATGATCTTGGATCCAGTGTTGGGTCTTCAGGGGATAGCCGTTGGTAGTATCAACGATATGATCGACGGCCTACGTTATTTTCCTGTGATTGGTGCCTTTTTCAACCTCTGGCCGACGTTCGAACCTATATCGTTTCGAGCGACGCAGACATCAGCCTACGCAGTAATCATGATGGTCGCATGGCAATGGACGCCATTCGCAGTTTTAATCTTCATGACATCTTTACAGTCCGAAGATGAGTCTCAAAAAGAAGCAGCGACACTTGATGGTGCGTCCCCTTGGTCGCAGTTCATCAATCTTACGGTGCCACATTTGGCGCGTCCAATTGCGATTGTTGTGATGATCCAATCAATCTTTCACTTGTCTCTGTACGCTGAGATTGAAATAGTAAGTCGCGGCAGTGGTAACAAAAACCTGCCCTATTTGATCGGTGAATTTACCAACAACAATATCGGTGCAGCGAGTGCCACAGGTATCTTCGCAGTTATCCTTGCCAATATCATCGCAATCTTCTTGTTGCGTATGGTTGGCAAGAGTTTGATGGATTAAGGAACAAGACAATGGCAACAGTTTCTCAAAGCTCAAAACTTGGCAATGCCCTTTGGCCTGCACTGGCTTGGATTATAGCATTGGTTTTCTTCTTTCCAATTTTTTGGTTGGTATTCACCAGCTTTAAAACGGACGCCGACGCAGTGAAGCCAGAATTCTTGTTCTTCTTCACACCCACGCTCGAAAATTACACCAATATGACGCAGAATTATGATTATTGGCGCTTTGCGACAAATTCAGTCATCACTTCTAGCTTCGCTACTTTGTTCGCTTTAGTGGTTGGTGTTCCAGCGGCTTACGCTATGGCATTCAATCCAAGCCGCCATACCAAAGATATCTTGATGTGGATGCTCTCTACAAAGATGTTGCCGGCCGCTGCTGTTCTGTATCCGATGACATTCCTGACGAAAAACATGCTTGGTATCTATGACACGCACTTTTTGGTAATCTTGGTGCTGTGCCTGATTAATTTGCCAATCGTGATCTGGATGTTGTTTACCTACTTCAAGGAGATCCCCAAAGAGATCATCGAAGCAGGCAAAATGGACGGCGTCAGCACATGGGGTGAAATCAAAGACATTCTTATCCCACTTGCTTGGGGTGGTATAGCGTCTACTGCGTTGCTGACGTTCATCTTCTGCTGGAATGAAGCTTATTGGACAGTTCGTTTAACAACCATCGACGCTGCAACATTGTCTACGTTGATTGAAGGCAACCGTGCACCAGAAGGTCTATTCTTTGGTCGTTTGGCGGCCGTATCAACAGCTGCTGTTGCACCTATCGTTATCCTTGGTTGGTTCTGTCAGAAGCAACTTGTTGCTGGCCTCACATTCGGAGCGGTCAAGTGACCTTTAACGCTGCACCAACAGATCTGACAGGCAAAGTTTGTCTTGTCACTGGTGCATCTGGTGGCATCGGCGCCAGTGCAGTCGCACACTTTTCTGCACTAGGTGCTACAGTCTACGCAACGGATATTGCTGACGCTTTCGATGGCTCTGCAATCTACAAACGGTTTGATCTTTTGAGCGACGGCGATCTCAGCGCATGCTGCGATTGGATTGCTGAGATCAAGCCGGACGTGCTCTTTAACAACGCCGCGCTTTTCGCGATGGGTAGTGTGTTGGATGCAGGAGATTTGGTCCAACAGGACAAATTGTTTGGCGTTAACGTCCGTGCATTTTACGCAATCATGCAAGCCTGCGCTAAGTCTATGGTTGAGCAAAAACAGCTAGGTTCTATCATTAATTTGGCGTCACAGGCGGGACATCGTGGTGAAGCTTTGGTGGCGCACTACTGTGCAACAAAAGCTGCAGTCATTAGCTACACTCAATCCACAGCTCTTGCTTTGGCACCTCATAAGATTCGTGTGAATGCAATTAGCCCTGGTGTGATCGATACGCCAATGTGGGCAACTGTTGACGCGCTCTTTGCGAAGTTTGAGGACAAAGAAATTGGCCAAAAAAAACGTGAGGTCGGTGAGGCTGTACCACTTGGTTATATGGGTTCACCTGACGATGTTGCACGTGCTGCAGTTTTCCTTGCAAGCGAGCAATCTTCCTATTTGACCGCACAAACCATCGGTGTCGATGGTGGCAACGTACTGCGGTGATCAAATGTCAATAATTGCCCCAGAAATCGAAATGGTGGACCGCAGTACACGGTCAATTCGCTACCTACAACATGGCTGGCCGAATGACCTGTGTCGCTGGCACGCCCATGAAGAGTATGAATTGCACTTGATTACTGACACCCGTGGTAAGGCATTTGTGGGAGATCACATTGGCGATTTCAAAGCGGGCGATCTGTTCATGACGGGCCCGAATCTGCCGCACAACTGGGTCACAGATAAAATCTGGTCAAAGCCGGTTTTAACGCGCGATATGTTGGTTCAGTTTAGCCACGAAAGCGTTGAGAAATTGGCTGAAGGGTTTCCTGAATTTTCACAGGTTTTGCAGCTTTTGCAGCTGGCGCAATCGGGCATTATTTTTGAAGGTTTCAACCCAACGTTTGCACGTGGCCACATGGAAGCTATCCGTGACAATAGAGGTGCCGAACGCATCTTGTCCTTTGTCAGGTTTCTCGTGCGCCTAAATGAACATGCTGAAAAGAAAACTCTATCAGTTGCAAAGTTGATCCAGCCGCAAGGTGGGAGCAAACATGCGCGTATTGCTGAAGTCGTGGATTACATCGTCAAAGAATTTAGCGAAGCACTTTCAGTAAGTGAGGCTGCGAAAATGGCAAATATGACTGAGATTACCTTCAGCCGTAATTTCCAAACTGTAACTGGCCACAGCTTTGTCGAATTCTTAAATAGGATTCGCATCGGTGAGGCTTGCGGAATGCTGTATGCATCTGACGATCAGATCATCATGATCTCGCAGGCGGCTGGTTTTAAAAATCTTGCCAACTTTAATAGGCGCTTTTTGAAAGTGAAGGGTATGACCCCTTCTGAATATCGCGAAACAGCGCGCAAAGATCTTGCACCGCAATTGGAGAACAGCTGATGAACAATGCGGCAAACACCACTATTTTCGCGACAGAATATGATCGCTCAGCTTGTCAGATTGGTGTCGTCCACTTGGGCTTTGGCGCGTTTCATCGTGCGCACCAAGCAGTATATATTGACGACTACATGGCATGTTGCAATGATCTTCGTTGGGGCATAGCTGCTGTCAACCTACGTGGTACTGAGACGACGCACTTTGATGCGGCGGTTGCTGATATCAAAGCGCACGATGGGTACCACTTGAAATCTATTTCCTCGGATGGTGAAGTTGCGCTGCGTCGAGTCCGCCCGCACGTTCACTTCGAAGATTGGAGTGTTGCACCAGCGCAAGCGGAAGCGCTGTTATCCAAAGCGTCTGTCCATTTGGTTACCATTACAGTAACTGAGAGCGGTTACTACACTGATCCGAACGGAGACTTGAGTCTTTCTGATCCAACTATTAGCGCGGAGTTATCTGGTAGTACGCCACAAAGCGTCTACGGATATTTGCGTGGCGGATTAACTAAACGAACTGCTGAAACCGATGCTGCGCTAACAATCGCGTGCTGTGATAACATTCGCCAAAATGGTAAAATGTTGCGTCGCAATTTGCTGGCCTATTTGGTTGCTTGTGGTGATCTAATTTTGGCTGACTGGGTTGAGAAAAATGTAGCGTTTCCTTGTTCGATGATAGACCGGATCACACCGCGTAGCCCTGCTGAACTTGGACCTGAGTTATCGTTGTTGGTTGGCAAAGACGTTACGTCCCCCATCATGGCCGAAGATTTCATTCAATGGGTGCTTCAGGATAGTGCGGGTGCTGAAATGCCGAACCTGGCACAAGCCGGTGTTACCGTCACGTCTGATGTAGATCCCTACGAAGAGACTAAAATCCGTGTTTTAAACGGTGGCCATACAGCGCTAGCATATCTGGCAGCGCTTGAAGGGGTCGAAACCTTTGATGCTGCCATGCGTATTCCCCACTTAAACGAACACTTTCAGAATTTCGAAATCCAGGAAGTGTTACCCGCTATCACAATCGTTCTTCCGTTTTCAAAAGAAGATTACGTGGTCGCGATTGAACGTCGTTTTGGCAATCAAGCAATTGGAGATACCATTGCGCGCATCTGCGCAGATGGAATGGCTAAGTTTCCGATTTTCATCCGACCAACGCTTTCGGGCTGCTTTGCGCAGGGTATCCTGCCGATTTTTACCATTCGCAGTATTGCTAGCTGGTATGTTTTTGCACGCCATGTTGTTGCTGGGAAAATACCGTTTAATTATGTCGAACCCGGCTGGAGCGACCTTGAGGCTATGTTAGGCACTGAAGCGTTTTTTACTAACCGTCAGCTTTGGGGCGACCTTCCTGAAACCTATCCTGAATTCGTCGAAACCCTGCGACGTGAGATTAAAGAATTGGAGCTAAAATGTCCGGTCTAACCCTACGCGATGTCCGCAAAAGCTATGGTGAAACGCAAGTTATGCATGGCGTTGACCTTGATATTGAAGATGGTGAGTTCGTTGTTTTTGTCGGCCCATCGGGCTGTGGAAAATCAACTTTGCTGCGGATGATCGCGGGCCTTGAAGAAATTTCTGACGGGACTGTCGCTATTGGTGATGAGGTCGTAAATGACGTAGCTGCATCAAAGCGCGGTGTCGCAATGGTATTCCAGTCCTATGCGCTTTACCCGCACATGACTGTTTATAAAAATATGGCGTTTGGCCTGAAGCAGGCAAAAACAGATCCTGCTGAAATCGACAGTCGTGTTAAAGCAGCAGCTGAAATCTTACAGATCACTGAATACCTCGACCGCAGTCCACGCAACTTGTCGGGTGGTCAACGTCAACGTGTTGCGATTGGTCGCGCGATTGTTCGTAATCCTAAGGTATTCTTGTTCGACGAACCGTTGTCTAACCTTGACGCTGCGTTGCGTGTTCAAACCCGTTTGGAAATTGCGCGCCTGCATGAACGCCTGCAGACGACAATGATCTACGTGACACATGATCAGGTCGAGGCTATGACATTGGCTGACAAAATTGTTGTGCTTCGTGATGGCCGTATTGAACAAGTCGGTTCACCAATCGAGCTATATGAACGCCCAGCTAATGCTTTTGTTGCGCAGTTCATTGGTAGCCCGAAGATGAATTTCTTCTCTACAAAAGATCTTTCTGCGAATGCGACAAAAGTCTTGGGTGCCCCACTTTCAGAGACTACGAATGTCGGAATGCGTCCTGAGCATCTGGTTGTAACAACTAAGGCAAAAGCTGTTGTTGAAGGTCGTTTGGATTTGGTTGAAAACTTGGGCGAATATGCTTTGGTTCACTTGATTTCTGAAACTGGCGTTGAGTTTATCGCGAAGACTCTGAAACCACCAGAGGCTGCTAAAGGTGATATGATTGGTTTTACTATCGATTCTGAGCTCACTCACTATTTCGACATTGAAAGTGGCCTACGCCTCTAAAAATATTACTACTTGCTTGGACTGCCCTGTGTTGGGCAGTCCAAGTGAAGTCTCAGACCTTCGCCGCAGAAAGCCGTTTGGGCTTCGTGTTAATGGCTTTTTGACTTGGAGCTACACTGCCACTCAGAAGTGATAGATGTAGAAACAACATGACTGCATCACGCTGCTTCATAAGTCGATCGAAACTCTCTTTGTGAAGTCCTTCTGCTTTGTGAACCATTTCCGAAACACCACTAAGCTCTAGTAGCTGCTCGTGCTCATCCAATGTGGACAGTAGCATATGCTCGATTGTCTGATCTGTTATAGTGCTGCTTTGAATAAACCAACGCCAGATGTATCAGTCTAACCAATGCGGCTGGCATTTTCCCAGTATTTTTCTGAGGATCCTAGACGATCAGCATGTGTTGAATCACCGCTATCAAACAAAAGCGCTGGGTCCTGAAAAGCTATATATGTCCAGAGGTAAAGTTCTCAGCAAACGTGGTTGTTTCTTGTTCAGAGAACACATTGAAGAGTGCTCAAAGGCCGAAGGGTTTGAGACCTTTAGCCCACAAAATCATTTGCTTAAATCCTAGCTGGCGCACTATTAAAACAGCTAACGTCGATTGTATCGAGTGACAATTCGGCCCTTCATGCTCGCAGCATTTGTCGCAGGTTCTAAAACCAAGGTTGCAATTTTATTGCTGCGGCCTGGCACGATATACGTGGAGTTTCAGGAACCACTCCATCGATTTGCGCAAATCGATCCTGTAATTAGTGATTGCTGTAAACGGTTTTGGTCCAGTGAAGGTGAGCCTGTTACCTTGAACGAAGTAATTCCTCTCATCAGCTTTAGAAAGACCAGCGCGCAACTTGCTTCAGCTGGTTTGTTTCCAAAGGGAAATTGGCTAAACCCAAAGGTGACAGAGATTGATATTGAACTTGAAGCGTTTGAAGAACGTGGTGACATGTTGCTCGAAGAGGTGTTCTTCAGAGAAATAAAGTAAATATGGTCGTTATTTCGTGCCGGATTTGCCCATTCGTCTTGACTTCTGAGCCGCTGAGCGGTGTATCTGCCCAAAGTTTTTCGCCCACAGAGGGGACCATCCCATGCACGAATACCGTAGCCATACCTGCGCAGACCTGACAGCACTTGATGTTGGGGATAACATTCGCCTTTCTGGTTGGGTTCATCGCGTCCGCGACCACGGTGGCATTCTGTTCATCGACCTTCGCGATCACTACGGAATTACCCAAGTGCTGTGCGATCCAGATAGCCCAGTGTTTGCTGAGCTTGAAAAGGTACGTTCCGAATGGTGCATCCGCATCGATGGCACAGTTAAAGCGCGTGATGCTGAGTTGGTGAATGCCAAAATCCCAACTGGCGAAATCGAAGTGTTTGTGCGTGACCTTGAAGTCTTGGGTGCATCATCTGAATTGCCGCTCATGGTTTTCGGTGATCAAGAATACCCAGAAGAAACACGCCTGAAATATCGCTATCTCGATCTGCGCCGCGAGAAGATGCAGAAGAACATGATTATGCGGTCTGATGTCGTTACGTCGATCCGCAAGCGCATGTGGGATAAGAGCTTCAAAGAATTTCAAACGCCAATTATCACTGCGTCTTCACCTGAAGGTGCACGCGATTTCTTGGTGCCTTCACGTCTGCACCCGGGCAAGTTTTACGCTTTGCCGCAGGCTCCTCAGCAATTCAAACAGTTGTTGATGGTTTCTGGCTTTGACAAATATTTCCAGATTGCTCCGTGTTTCCGCGATGAAGATCCACGTGCGGATCGCTCGCCTACAGACTTTTACCAGCTCGACCTTGAGATGAGCTTTGTCACACAGCAAGACGTGTTTGACACAATCGAACCTGTAATTGCTGGCGTGTTTGAAGAATTTGGTGGCGGCCGGAATGTTGACCGTGATTGGACGCAGATTTCTTATAAAGATGCGGCTCTTTGGTATGGCTCTGATAAACCAGACCTTCGCAACCCAATCAAAATGCAAATTGTGTCTGAGCATTTTGCAGGCTCTGGTTTTGCGATTTTCGCCAAGCTTCTAGAACAAGATGGCACACAAATTCGTGCCATTCCTGCGCCAAAAGGCGGCAGCCGTAAATTCTGTGATCGTATGAATGCCTTCGCGCAAAAAGAAGGTTTGCCTGGCATGGGCTACATCTTCTGGCGCGAGAAAACAGCAGATGCTGTTGCCCAAGCAATGGGTATTTCAGTGAAAGAGGCGCAAGCCAAATTAAAATCTGGTGAAGTTGAAGGTGGCATGGAAGCCGCTGGACCACTTGCGAAAAACATTGGTCCAGAGCGCACTGAAGCAATCCGCCAACAGCTTGGTCTGGATGTTGGCGATGCCGCGTTCTTCTTGGGTGGTAAGCCTAAAGCCTTTGAAGGTGTTGCTGGTCGTGCCCGTAACGTGATCGGCGAAGAACTGGGTCTAACCGATAAAAACCGCTTTGCATTCGCTTGGATCGTTGATTTCCCGATCTACGAGAAAGACGAAGAAACCGGTAAGATTGATTTTGAACACAACCCGTTCTCAATGCCACAAGGTGGAATGAACGCTCTGCTAGGCGATCCATTGGACGTCTTGGGCTATCAGTATGACCTTGCGTGCAACGGTTACGAATTGGTGTCTGGCGCGATCCGAAACCACAAACCAGAGATCATGTTCAAAGCATTTGAAATTGCTGGTTATGGCAAAGAAGAAGTCGAAAAACGCTTTGGCGGTATGGTCAACGCATTCCAATACGGTGCTCCGCCCCACGGTGGGTGTGCTGCTGGGATCGACCGCATCGTAATGTTGTTGGCCGATGAGGCGAACATCCGTGAAGTTATTTTGTTCCCAATGAACCAACGTGCTGAGGACTTGATGATGTCAGCACCGTCTGAACCGATGGCTGATCAGCTTATGGACCTGGGCTTGCGCGTTATCCCGCAGGACTAAGTTTTTTTTAAAATCAATTTGAGGGCGGTGTAGTTTGAAAGCTACCCGCCCTTTTTGCGTGGCTGGCCCCGTGGGTTTCGCGCCGCGCAACTAGGGATTGGACTGTAGTGGAAAACAGCCTAGTGTCTGGCGGTGGCACGCTCTGATCAAACCCCGGCCATTTCTGGCCCCGTCGTCGAAAACTGGCCCGTGCCCCCGTATCCAAATAAGGATGTAATGAGGGGTAATTATTGCCAGCTTGAGCGGCTAGATGCGGAAAAACATGCAGCCCTTTTATTTCGTGTTTTTGAAGGGCACGATCAAATTTGGGATTATATGCCATACGGCCCATTCTCGTCATCAGCCCAGTATCATCGCTGGGTCAAAGAGGTCGCTGCACTAACAGATACAGTGTTCTATGCGATAAGGAATTTGCACAGTGGTGCCTTTGAGGGGGTCGCAAGTTTCTTGCGAATTTCACCTGGAGCCAGAACAATTGAAGTGGGCCATATCAATATGAGTCCTGCGCTTCAGTGGACGCCTGCAGCGACCGAAGCGATGTACCTTATGATGCAATGGGCCTTTGAGGCCGGGTACCGGCGCTATGAGTGGAAGTGTAACGCAGCCAACATACCGTCGCGGCGCGCTGCACAGCGTTTGGGTATGAGCTATGAAGGCGTGTTTCGCCAAGCTGCAATTGTCAAAGGTCGCAATCGTGATACGGCATGGTTTGCAGCAATCGATAGTGAGTGGCCCGCGCCGAAGGAGGCGTTTAAGGCGTGGTTGGATTCGTCCAACTTTGATGTGAATGGTCGCCAGAATGAACGTTTAAGCGATTTGACACGATTAGTTCGGCCCAACAGTGATCCGTCACTTTAAATCCTTTTCAAATGGTAATTCTTTCAGTCAGGCGTTACTGGATTAGTCCGATAATCTGCGCTGTTTCTGAAGAAGTTGGTTCACTTGCATCTCGTCTCGCGGCAAGTGCTTCAGAAGCCTTAAGCATGTTGTGGTCTTTGGCGCTGTGTGCGACGCCTCCGAGAAACTGTGCAACATAATCGAGCGTTCGATTGTCCTTACTGTCTTCAAGGACATCTGCCACATGCGCCATGTCATCTTGGTAAGTGATAGGGTCTGGAATGACAGTTTCATCCGTTACAATCCGTGGTCCATGCGGATGGCGATTTGCAGGTAGGTCCCTAAAATTGTTTCCTGAAATGTGGCAAGTAATGTGATCGGTTTTGCAAGGAACCCGTTGGTACCTGCCGTCATAGCCGTATCTCTTGAATGCGGGTTGCCTGAGGTTTCCAGCACGATTAATGGCCGCGGGGTATCCTCCACAAGGTCTTTGATAAGGTCCTTACCATTGCCACCAGGCAAACCTAGATCAACAATCGCGACCGATGGGTGATACACCTACAAGTGCTGTCGTGCAGATCGCAAACTGTCGGCACGTCGAATACGTGCAACACTCCGAAGGCAAAGCAAACGCATCGCTTCACAAGCAAACTTGCTGTCTTCGATTACCAGAACCGTAAGCCCCAATAGGGAGCGGTTTACAGTCGGGGCAGGCAAGTTTGGGCTGAAAGGGTCGATCGTATCCATGGCCCTACCTCATTAAATCTACTTCGACAAAGAAGCTACGCAAGCTTGGCTAACAGCCCGTTAATTCTAGGTGTCAAATAGGGGTGCGTCGGTGCGTCGCTTGCTCTTGTTGCGTATGGGCCGCATAAAGCGGCAAAGCGTCTAACTTCGGGGAAAAACATGATTGGTAGATTAAACCACCTTGCGATTGCTGTGCCTGATCTTGAGGCCGCAGCTGATCAATACCGCAATGCGCTGGGCGCTAAAGTGGGCGAACCGCAAGACGAACCGGATCACGGTGTGACTGTTGTGTTCATTGAACTGTCGAACACAAAAATTGAGCTGCTATATCCCTTGGGCGAAAACAGCCCCATCAACAGTTTTTTGGAAAAGAACCCCGCTGGTGGGATGCATCACATTTGTTATGAGGTCGATGACATCATTCAAGCGCGTGACCACCTTGTTGCAACAGGTGCGCGTGTTCTTGGGAACGGTGAACCAAAAAATGGCGCGCATGGTAAACCCGTATTATTCCTCCATCCCAAAGATTTTAATGGATGCCTTGTAGAATTGGAGCAGGTTTAAATCATGGGTATTACTTCAGCATTAGTATTACTGGCTGTCATCTGGTGGATGATTTTTTTGATTGTGTTGCCCTTTAAGGTGAAAACGCAAGGTGACGTTGGTGTGGTTGAACCGGGCACACACGCGGGTTCTCCTCAGGTGCACAATCTGCCCAAAAAGGCGATCATCACAACGGCTATCGCCTTGGTTGCATGGGGTATCATTTCAGCGATCATCTTGTCTGAAAAAGTACAGATCAGCGAGATGGAGTTCTTTAAACTCGACACTCTGAAATACGGTGATACAGGTGGGTAAAGGTCGCTGCACCTAAGATTGGAATAATCAGGTTGAGCAGAGGGATAGACAGCGGCATCGCCATCAAAATTCCTGCCACCCAGATAGTGCCTCTGTGTTGTTTCCGCATGGCCTTAACTTGACTGCGCCCAACAAGGCGCATCGCGGCCAAGGTGAAATATTCGCGGCCCAATAAGAAGCCGTTCAGCACCCAAAAGATTAATGGTGCAGCGAATGGGAGTAGGACATACAAAAACAGGGCTAGGAAATTGGCCCCCACCAGCACGCCTAAGAAGCTTACTGTGTCCCGCAATGCTTCACCAAATGGAACAGAGCGGACCTGTAGGATGTGGGGATAGTGTTTGTCCTCAACGGCCTGTGCGACCTCGTCCAAAAATAGTGATGTGATTGCTGAGGCAACGGGTACCATCAAAAAAATGGATAAGAACGAGATCAGAAAAAATGACCCCCAGCTGATGAGGTCAGAAATCCAGCGCACACTTCCCAAGAATTGGAAGAAGGCAGACTCGCCCGTCATGTAGTTAATTAGTAAAATAAAGCTGGTGGTTGCGATGATCAACAGCGCAATTGTTAGCCCAACCCCCTTAATCAGGACGTGTCGAAATCGCGGATCACCCATCTGCCCCAAGGCGGCAAAGAAGCTGGATAAGATCATTCGTTAACCCATGATGTCATTGCGCCAACGTCAGGTCGTGGGCGTTCTGGTGGTGCCGTGGTTTCCGTTGCGATGTGTATGAAGCCAGCGATGCGCTCATGCGATTCTAAACCCAGTGCGTTGGTCATAAATGCGCGATCATGGCTGACCCAGCCGCTAAGCCAATTGGCACCCCACCCTGCAGCAAGGGCTGCATTCAGCAAAGCCAAGCAAACAGCGCCAGCAGAATAGGTTTGTTCCAATTCAGGCACCTTTTCAGACGGCTTGTGCACCTCAACGACGGCGACCGCCAAGTGGCCTAAATCAAACTGACCACGACCCTTTTTGACTTGCTCGTCGTCTAAATCTAACGCCTTACCACGCGCTTCGGCGATTTCTGCTATGCGCGGCATCGCAGCCTTTTCGATAACAACAAAGCGCCAGGGCTCTAGCTTTCCATGATCGGGTGTACGGGCAGCAGTGGTGAGCAATTGCTCTATCTCAGACCGATCTGGAAAAGGCATGGATAGTGTTTTAGCGGGGCGAGATCGGCGCGTTTGTAAGAAATTTAGGGCTTCAGGATTGGGCGTGGGCATTTGGGACCTATCGATATTTTGTTAACATTTTTGGCCGTTAGGGCCCACTTTCAAGTGTCGTCAGATTATAGTTCTAGAATGTCTGCCATTCTATTGATCTCTGAAATCAGAAACGCCTCAAGGCGTTCACCTGGTTGGCGACAGGCAAAAGCACGTTGGAAGGGATCAGGCGCTGTGATTGAACTGCTGGACAATGCCTCTAGCGTCGCATGGCCGCAGAAGGGAACGTAGACTTCGGAATAGCCACCCTCGTGGTTGAGGACTAATTTACCGTCACATACCTTGTCGGCGACTTCCATAATTTTCAACGTTAATTGGTGGAAAGTATCCGCCGTTGCCAGCATCGTGGAAAGTGGATCAGTTACGGCCGCATCATACCCACAGGCAACGATAATGATGTCAGGATTATAGGCTTCGATCGAGGGCGCAACGATGCGGTCCATTGCATGAAGATAGGCAGAGTGACCTGCACCTGCAGGTAAGGGTACGTTGAGATTATAACCAACTCCATCACCTTGCCCGCGGTCTTCAATGTTGCCCGTGTCGAGCGGGTAGTTGTGTTCCTGATGAATGCTAATGCTTAGAACGTCATCGCGATCATAAAAGATCGCTTCTGTGCCGTTGCCGTGGTGCACGTCCCAATCCAAGACAGCAACGCGACCAGCCAATCCTTTGGCCTTGGCTGCTTCAATTGCAATCGCAATATTCGCCATCAGGCAGAACCCGTTTGGTTGATCTGGTAGGCAGTGATGGCCGGGGGGGCGTGACAGGGAATAGGCGTTGTCGATCTCACCTACTAGGACAGCTTCGACAGCTGAGGCACACAGGCCTGCGGAAAGGGCTGCAATTTCGTAACCACCTTTGGCAAAGGGAGCGTTAGGCCCCATTTCACCGCCATGTGCATCTGACAACGCTTTGAATTCATCTAGATAGCTTTCTGGATGAACGCGCAGCAGATCTTCTTTGCTGGTTTCAGGCGCTGTGCGTAATTCCAGCTCTTGGGTCAATCCTGTGACGTCCATCAAGTTTTTTAGGCGGCGTTTGGTTTCGGGGCTTTCGGGTATGCCACCAGCTGCAAGGGGTTGGATTAACCCGCCAAGGGGCTGTGTAAAAGCATAGTTACCGCCGCCGTGCCAGAATGTGCGTTCGTCCCAGTAAAACCCAGTAGTCATGATATGTTCCTATCCAAAGTTGGACAAAGCGTGGCCTAGGGCGCGCGCATTGTCCAGTTGTTATGGCTAGGTTTTATTAGATCGCTGGACGCACCATGCCAACGATATCATATGTCTTTTGCAAAATTGGTGCTGTGATTTCGCGAGCCTGCAATGCGCCTTTGGCAAGGATGCGATCGATCTCAGCAGGGTCGCTCATGAGGCGGGCCATTTCACCAGAAATTGGCGATAGTTTTGCAACGGCTAAATCGGCCAACATAGGTTTGAATTCACCAAACTGTTTGCCGCCAACATCCGCCAAAACCTGGTCTACAGTCATGTCCGCCATTGAGGCGTAGATGTTGATCAGGTTGCGTGCCTCTGGACGATCCTCAAGACCTTTTACCTCGGAAGGCAAAGCGTCTGCGTCGCTTTTTGCTTTACGAATTTTCTTAGCAATTGTGTCTGCATCATCTGTCATATTGATACGGCTGGCATCTGATGGGTCTGACTTGGACATTTTCTTGGAACCATCACGCAAAGACATCACGCGGGTGGCAGCACCCTCGATCACAGACTCTGTCATTGGGAAAAAGTCGACGCCGTAGTCGTGGTTGAACTTCGCTGCGATGTCGCGTGTCAGCTCAAGATGTTGCTTTTGGTCATCACCTACTGGAACGTGCGTCGCGTGATACACAAGGATATCTGCTGCCATAAGCGCGGGGTAGCCAAACAGGCCCAGAGACGCCGCTTGAGAATTTTTACCAGCCTTGTCCTTGAATTGGGTCATGCGCTGCATCCAGCCCATGCGAGCGACGCAGTTGAAAATCCAACCTAGCTGGGCGTGCTCTGGCACTTGGCTTTGGTTGATTAGGATTGATTTTTCGGGGCTGATGCCTGAGGCGATAAAACCAGCTGCCAATTCACGTGTGTTGTGCTGTAGGGCTTTTGGATCCTGCCATACTGTGATCGCGTGAAGATCAACCATGCAATAGATCGACTCTGCGACCTCGTCTTGCATTGTGACGAAACGTTTGATGGCACCAAGGTAGTTGCCAAGGGTCAGGCCGCCAGACGGCTGAATGCCGGAAAAGACGCGGGGTGTGAATGTCGTTTCGGTCATCTTGTTGTCCTCACTTTGGGGCAAACCCTCTGGGCAAATCTGCTGAGCTGGCTTACCCATGGGGCAAAGAGACGTCAACAGGCGCTCTGATTTGATAATACTGGAGAGCCGTCCATGAACCAAGATCACAACGTGCCGCCATTCAATCCAATGCCACCTGTTGTCTGGGTTCTGTTCCTTATTTTGACGGGGATTGAGATTGTATTCACTCTTGGCGAACAGGGCATCATCGGCGGTGCGCGGGCCTTGGGATGGCGCCTTGGCGCGATCACCGAATACGGGTTTTCGGGCGTGGCGTTTGATTGGATGATCAAGAGCGGGCAAATGCCGTTTGAGTACTTTATCCGTTGCTTCAGTTATATTTTTCTTCACGGCAGCTTCACCGCGGCTATCTTCTCTGGCGTTATTTTATTGGCGATGGGTAAACTGGTTGGCGAAGTGATGGGGCAGCTAGCCGTCATTATTCTGTTTGTTTTCAGCGGCGTATTTGGCGTGGTGGTCTTTGGGTTGCTTACGGATCAGGCATGGCTGATTGGCGCGTACCCCAGTGTCTATGGGCTGATCGGTGCCTATACATTTTTACTGTGGCAACGGGTTGCAGGGCAGGGAATGCAGCAACTGACAGCGTTCCGCCTCATTGGTTTCTTGATGGGCATCCAACTGATATTTGGTATTTTCTTTGTCACAGGACAGGATTGGGTAGCCGAATTAGCAGGGTTTGTCTGTGGATTTGCATTGTCAGTGATCGTGATGCCGGGTGGCCTTGCAAGGCTGCGCACCGCTATTCAACGCAAATGATTATCTGCGCTTAACTGCCTTTTTGAATTCTGAAATTTCGAACGCGCCCATCAAAAGACCTGATGCAAAATAAGCGATAATACCAATTGATATAAGAGCGATAAGGGCGATGTAGCGCACGCCAGCCATGCCAAGTGCCGAGGCCAATGCGACATGTGCAACCATCAAGACACCGCCCATAACAACAGAGGCTGCGGTGATGCGCCAAAGGCGTTTACGCAGCTGTGCATCAAAGCGGGCAACATCGCCCATGCGACGTGCGCCGATCAGCAATAATGCCACCATAGTCCATGCAGCAACCGTTGCTGCGATTGCTGGAGCTGTCCAGCCGATGATAGGGGATAGGCCCAGTGCAAGACCCGCATTGATGACCATTGCGACCAATGCAAACCGGAAGGGATTGCGTGTATCTTCTCTTGCAAAATAAAGGGGTTGCACGAACTTTTGGATGACGAAGGCGGGTAATCCTAGGCCATAAATGCTGACGGCAACGGCTATGGCTGCGGCATCATCTGGGCCGGTTTGGCCGCGTTCGAATAATACGGAAACTAACGGTAATGGGATGACCGTTAAGGCGATGGAGCAAGGGATTGTTAGGGCGAGCGAAATCTCAGCGGCCCGCGAAAACGCTGACTTTGCTCCCTTGTCATCGCCGGATTGAAGGCGCCGCGCAAGGTCGGGCAAAAGTACGATCCCTACGGCAATTCCAACAACGCCAAGGGGCAATTGATACAGGCGGTCCGCGACGAACAACCAGCTGACTGCGTTCTCAAATTGGCTTGCTGAAAATTGACCCACCACAAGGTTGATCTGCATCACGCCAGAGGCTAGTGCAGCCGGGACTGCGACCACAACCATCTTGCGCATATCCGGTGACCAACGCGGCATCGCGGGGCGCAAGGTAAAGCCTGCGCGACTGGCTGCAACCCACGTGAGCGCGAGTTGTGCGATACCCGCAAAAGGAACGACCCAGACGATCCAAACAACAACTTGTGCGCCCATGATATTCGCACAGATCATTGCTATGATCATGAAAATATTGAGTAAAACAGGTGCTGCAGCCGCCGCAGCAAAGCGTCCAGTGGCGTTCAGTACCCCAGAAAACAATGCGGAAAGTGACATGAAAAAGATGTAGGGAAAGGCAATTCGTCCAAAACCAACGGTCATATCAAAGCGGCTGTCACCGACAAAACCACCTGCTGTAAGCCAGACCATCGCAGGCATGAAAATCATGGCGATGCCAACCAAAAGCAGCACGATAAATCCCAGGCCAGCAAGCGCATCTGTGGCGAATTCATGTGGATCTGAATTGGCTTCTAATTTCTTTGTGAACATTGGCACAAAGGCCGCGTTAAATGCCCCTTCGGCAAAGAAACGGCGGAACATATTGGGCAGGCGAAAGGCCGCAATAAAGGCATCCATGATGGGGCCGGGTCCAATCAGCGACGTCAATAAAATTTCGCGGATAACACCAAGGACACGCGACATAAGCGTCCAAAATCCCACGGTTAAAAAGCCAGACAGCACTCGGATTGGTTTCACGGAATTGTTGGCCTCATATGGGTGATTAAGACAGTGACTAACGGGTTGGATAGGGGGCTGACAAGGGTAGCGCGCGTATTGTTAAGTGAGGTGTGGTAATAGATCGGTGACCCATCGTGCAGCATTTGTGGGAAAATTGTGTATTTTGGGTGCCTAAGTGTACAATTTAACGACGTCAAAAAGTATCAAATGAGATGTGTCTTGGGCAAACTATACATTTCAACACGTGAACTGTGCAGTTTCGTATAATTGTCAAAAACTACCGGAAAAGAGTTAATTTGACCAATTCTTTATACCTTAAGGTATTGAAATACCCACCGGAAAGCCGACAAAATAGTATACAATTATGACCAACACTGCGGGCGTAGTGGCAATGATGTCGAACAGTTTTTAGTTAGATTTTTGCAAGCCAGGATCGTTAGTGGAACTCGGACAATTGGTCCGATCACTGGCCTGGCTGCTAACTACCAAATCTCGTCATAAAGCTGGATGATTTCATCGACGGTTGGTACACGTGGATTGTTTTGTGGAGACCCTGATGTCAATGCTTGGGCTGACATAAGTGCGAACATTTTGTCATCTTTGTTGTGTCCAAGGTTGCGAGGTGTCGGCACTTCAAGATCCGCGTTCAATTGCGTTAAGCCCTCGACCAATTTGGCGCATGCGGTTTCGTCTGTGTCGGTGTCCGTCGCCCATTTCATAACACGTGCCACTTGTGCATAGCGGCTTGGGGCATGGCTCACTGAGAAGGCTGTGATTGCGGGCAATAGCATTGCATTCGATAGCCCGTGGGCAACGTGAAAGTGTGCGCCAATCGGCCGGCTCATTCCATGGACAAGGGCCACAGACGCGTTGGAGAATGCCATTCCAGCCTGAGAGGCGGCTAGCATCAAAGCTGCGCGCGCTGGTCCATTTTCGGGATCGGCGTAGGCGGCACGGACGTTGTTGGCTATCAATGGCATTGCTGAAAGGGCGAAAGCGTCAGTGTAGGGATGCGCACGTTTGCTTACGTAGGCCTCGATAGCGTGAGTGAGGCTGTCCACAGCTGTGTCTGCGGTAATCCTTGCGGGTTTGGTCGTGGTGAAAGTCCAATCGATGAGGGCAGCAGTGGCCACACAAGCGAGACCGGAGAGATTGTATTTTTCGGGATGTTTGGTGTCTGTGATCACGCACCAGCGTGTCAGTTCGCTGCCTGTGCCGCCTGTGGTTGGGATCAGTATTATGGGTAAGCCGCATTTGTCGATCTGCGTCGGTGCCTTGTAGTCGCGCACGTGCCCTTCGTTTACCGCCATGAACGAGATCGCTTTGGCTGTGTCCATTGGGCTGCCGCCACCGAACCCGATAATGCAATCAAAGTTTCCTGCGTTCAGTGCTTTGAGCCCATCAGTGACGCAGGTGTCGGTTGGGTCCTCTAACACCCCATCGAAGATGTATGGCGTGATGTTGTCGGCCTTGAGGATGTCAGTCAGGGTTTTGACGTGTCCAATTTTTATGAGGTTTGTGTCGGTCACGATCAGCGGTTTTGTAAGACCCAATTGCTGGAGGACCTCGCCTGTTTTTGATGCGACGCCGCCTCCGATGCGGATGATGCGGGGGGATTGAATGCTGGTGAGATTGTGCATGGGTTACCTTTTTTGTTGGCTGCGTTCGTGGAACACGAAGCCAAGGAAGTTCAGCAGGATTTGCGCCGCTAGTATCGCGGTGCCGCCTGTGTGGTCAAAATCTGGTGCGACTTCGACCAGATCGATCCCGACAACTTCATGGCGTTTGGCCACCGCTTGCAGCATCTCCAGCACTTCGTAATACAAGAACCCACCGTGGCTTGGCGTCCCTGTGCCTGGCGCGATGGAGGGGCAGAAGCCGTCGATGTCTAGGGTGACATAAACGCGGGCCTTTGCGGGAATGCGGTCGATAACACCTTGCGCTCCAAGATCGCGCATTTGACGCACAGAAATAATATCAGACCCCATTTTGCGCGCATCCTCGTACCCTTCTTTGGCGGTGGAGGAGACGTTGCGAATACCAACTTGGGTCAATCCTGTGACATATAGTTTTTCAGCCGCGCGGCGCATGGGGTTGCCGTGGCCATTGCGCACGCCGTGGCGTTCGTCGACGAAATCAAGGTGGGCGTCGATTTGAAGGATGTGGATATCGCCACGCCCCTCGAATGCATCAATGCACGGAATGTTGATTGAGTGATCGCCCCCGATGGTCACAGGAAATGCCCCAGCATCCAGCATTGCGTTTACGCCTGTCTTAATGTTGGTGTGGCTTTTTTCGGTGTTGGTGTGGACAATATCGGCGTCGCCTAGATCAACGATGCGCACGTCTGAACCTAGATAGGTTGCGTCGTCTTCGTGGTCATACGCACCACCGTGGCCAAAGCTGAACAGGGTGGATGCCTCGCGCACCGCACGTGGGCCAAACCGCGCGCCTGCGCGAAACTGCGTTCCGAAATCATATGGAGCCCCAAGGACAGCAACGTCTGCGTCGATCTTGGTCCAGTCAGAAACGTAGGGGCGTTTGCCGAAGGTTGAAATGCCAACGAAAGGCAGGTCTAGGCGTCCTGATTCATAGCCGTGTTTGGACATGGTAGCGGTCTCACTTTTAGAGCAAAGGGAATGGTATTTCCCTTCACCCTAAGTGTGAAAATCATACAGAGCCAGTGAATTCAAAACGATCACGCGTTAGAGCGTTTTGCACCTTCTGTAATCGCTTCGCGCAGCTTTTTCTCAAGCGTGGCTTGCTTGTCTAAAGACCGGTATTTCAAGCCGAACATATCCTTGACGTAAAAGGTGTCGACGGCCTGTTCACCATAGGTCGCAATGACTGCGTTGGCGATGTAGACGTTGAGAGATGCAAGGGTGCGTGTTAGGTCGTGTAACAGGCCCGGACGGTCACGTGTGTCCACCTCGATGATTGTATAAATTTCTGACCCATCGTTATCAAAGCTGATGTGAGTGGGCACCCTGAATGCACCTTCGCGTTTCTTGATCTTGTCGCGGTCTTTGATCGCTTCACGCGTTACCACTTCACCCATCAAGGTTTTGCGGATCATTTTGCGCAGACGCGGCAGTTTCGATGCTTCAAAGGGTTGGCCATCGTTGTCTTGGATCCAGAACGCATCCGCCACATAACCGTCTTTGGTTGTGTAACTGCGGGCATCCACAACATTGGCCCCGACAAGTGCGAGCGCCCCAGTAAGACGTGCAAAAATCCCAGGGTGATCGGCCATGATAAAGCAGGCGCGGGTTGCATCGCGATAGATATCAGGGTGCAGGTCCATCCGAATTTCGTCTTCAGATATGTTGCGCAAAAGGTTTGCAAACACGATATGGGCAGTGACGTGGTGACCCTGCCAATAGGGGTCATAATGGCGCGATGTTTCGATTTGCAGGTCTTTGCGCGGCCAGTCTTTGAGCTGCACGCGCAGGTTCTTTTTCGCTTCTTTGCCACGGTTATTGCGGTTCAGATCTTCCAACCCGTTTTCTAGCGCATCCAAGGTTTGGCTGTGCAAGGCGCGGATCAATACGGCCTTCCAGTTGTTCCACGTATTCGGGCCAACGCCGCGAATATCGCACACGGTAAGAACGCACAGTAAATCAAGACGTTTGACAGTTTTTACCAGCTTGGCAAAATCACGCACAGTGCGCGGATCAGCAATGTCGCGTTTTTGCGCCATGTCCGACATCAATAAGTGATAGCGCACGAGCCATTCAACGGTATCGACCTCATCAGGTTTCAATCCCAGACGTGGTGCGATCTTGCGCACCATTTGGGCACCCAAGATCGAGTGATCTTCAGGCCGCCCTTTGGCGATGTCATGCAGCAGCAACGCAACATACAGAACTTTGCGGTTCACGCCTTTTTCAAGGATGGAGGATACCAATGGTAGGTCTTCGACCAATTCGCCGCGTTCGATTTGGGCAAGGTTGGTGATGCATTGGATCGTGTGTTCGTCCACGGTGTATGAGTGATACATATTGAACTGCATCATCGCGACGATGTTTTCAAATTCTGGGATGAACGCCCCAAGCACACCCAACTCATTCATCCGGCGCAAGGCCCGTTCTGGGTTGCCGTGTTTGAGCATTAGATCAAGGAAGATGCGCTGGGCTTCGGGCGTTGTGCGCATGTCGTTATCGATCAGGTCAAGGTTGGATTTCACCAAACGCATTGCGTCTGGATGGATCAACATGCCTGTGCGTAGGGCCTCTTCGAACAGGCGCAACAGGTTCAACTTGTCTGACAGAAATACCTTTTCATCGGTCACGGTCAGGCGGTTGTTTACCACTTGATAACCTTCTTTGACTTTGCGGCGGCGCTTGAACCACCGCTCAAGAAGGGGACCGTCTTTGATGTGCAGCGTTTCAAGGTTGGACAGCAAGATACGGGTCAAATCACCCACCTCGGTTGCATGGCGGAAATAAGCCTGCATAAACACCTCAACCCCGCGCCGTCCGTCCGTGTCTTTGTATTCCATGGCTTCTGCCACCATGACTTGCATATCAAAGGTCAGCTGTTCGGTGGCACGTTTGGTGATTAGGTGTAGGTGCGAGCGAACGGCCCAAAGGAAGTTTTTGGCGGCGACAAAGCTGTCATATTCCTCGGATGTGAAGACGCCCTTTTCAACAAGGTCATCTGCGTCTTGAACGCGGTGAATGAATTTCGCGATCCAGAACAAGGATTGCAGATCACGCAGCCCGCCTTTGCCCTCTTTCACGTTGGGTTCAACGACATAGCGTTGGCCCTGTTTTTCGTGGCGTTTGTCGCGCTCATCCAGTTTTGCCTGAATAAACGCGCGGCCCATACTGGGTTTGAACAGATCAGACCACAGCTTGCGATCCAGTTCTTCGCCAAGGTCAATATCTCCGACTACAAAGCGATGTTCAAGCATCGCGGTACAGATGGTGTAATCTTCTGTACCCAGTTGGATGCAGTCGCTGATGGTGCGGGTCGCATGGCCTACCTTTAGCTTAAGGTCCCATAGTATATAGAGCATGGTTTCAATGACGTTTTCGGCCCAAGGTGTAACTTTTTGCGGCGTTAAAAATAGCAGATCAACGTCAGAAGATGGTGCCATTTCCCTGCGTCCATACCCACCAACGGCGATGACGGACAGGCGTTCTTTGGCGGTTGGTTCTGCGCCCAGTGTCGTAATTGCAACGTGCAATGCGGCGCAAACCAAATGATCAGTCAAGTAGGTGTAGGCGCGTGTCATCGGCCGGGAGTTGAATGGCTTTTCTTGGAAGGCTTGCGCGATTAGGGCGCGACCACTGGATTGTGCTTCGCGCAGCCAACCCACCATTTCTTTGCGTGCTTCTGTAGGCTCATTGGTGGCTTGGGCCTGCTTAAACGCAGCAATGAAGTCATCTTCATGGAAGATGGCTTCAGGATCACAAATCAGTGGTTTGTTTTCGGACGACGCAATCGGCCGTCCATAAGTGAGGTGCATTAGAAACCAGCACCGCTAAAGCCAGATGGTGCATTTTTGATCACGACCACTTTTTTGTCGCGGATGGTTGCGATGGCAAGGCCACGTTCGTTTGTGCCATCTGCCAAGAAGCGGAAAACGCCGTTTGCACCTTTGAACCCAGCACCTTGCGTGATTGCAGCTGCAGAAAGTGGATCAGTTTTGCCACTTTTGATTAGGGCACCGATTGCAGCGATACCGTCAAACGCTAGGCTGCCAATTGGGTGTGGTCGTCCTTCGTATGCCGCAGAGTATTGCGCGCGGAAGGCCGCACTTGTTGCTGGATCTGGAATGGCGAACCAACCACCTTGTACGCCAGGTAGGTCTAGCGTTGTGGCAGGAATGTCCCAACGCGTCAGGCCGATGAATTGCGTGGTGGCTTGTGATACACCTGCCTCTGGCAACAGCTGCGTCAGCAACGGAAGGGCAGAGGCTGAGGGCGACGTCATAAAGACCGCGTTTGCACCGCTATTGTCGACGGCTGCTTTGATCCGTGGGATCGCGGCCACAACGCCATCTTGGGACAACGGGTAATCAACTGATCCAGCCAACGTCACGCCACTGGCGGTAATAGCGGATTGGATCGCGTTACGGCCCAATTGACCAGCAACGTCATTAGCATGTGCAATTACGATGCGATTTTTGCCTTGGGACTTTGCGAAACTGATCATGCAGTTCGCAGTGTTCTGGAACGTTTGACCTAAGACAAAAACATTACCACCAGCGATGGTGGTGTTGTTTGAAAAGGACAAGATATTCACGTTCTGGCCGGCAACAGCCACTGCAGCAGCATTGGCCGCCTCTGCGTAAACTGGACCAAGGATAATTTGGGCACCATCGCTCACCGCTAGGGAGGCTTGGGTTGCAGCTGTTTGCGCATTGCCTGCAGTTCCGTAAACCCGCAGATCAATTTTCACGTCACCCAGATCACGCATGGCAAGGCGCGCTGCGTTCTCAAGGCTTTGGGCCAGCAGGTCATCGCTGGCAGAGCCAGAGCCACGCGGAACCAATAATGCCACGGCGATTGGTTTGCTGGTATCTACGGACAGACTGGAGTTTCCAATGCCTGAAAGTGTGGTCGGGTCACATGCGGCCAGACCCATTGCGAAGAAAGGTGCCAAAATAGGCAAACGAAACTGACGCAGTGACTTGCGGGCAGATTGGAAAAGCGCGAACATTGGTGCAGATACTCCCTATGTGCGCCGCTTGTTCGAGCGGCGTGATTTTATGCAATCATAAACGTCATGAAAGGCGGGTCCAGCTTTGAATTTTCAAAAGGTTCCCCTTGCACCCGGGATATATTTTGTGGGTGTCCCAATAGGCACGGCCCGCGACATCACATTGCGTGCATTGGACGTGTTGGCATCTGCGGATGTTCTGGCGGCAGAAGACACCAGAAGCCTGCGCCGTTTGATGGATATTCACGGTGTTCCCCTTGATGGACGGCGCATCATTGCGATGCACGATCACTCCGCAGACAAGGTCGTCTCTGGGTTACTCGACGCTACTAATAAGGGAAAATCAGTGGCTTATGCCTCTGAGGCTGGCATGCCGTTAATTGCAGATCCGGGTTTTGAATTATCACGCGCGGCGGTGGCCCAAGACGTCATGCAAACCTGTGCGCCGGGACCCTCAGCGGTGCTGACCGCGCTGGTTTTGGCGGGGTTGCCAACGGATGCCTTCCACTTTGCAGGATTCTTGCCCAATGCGACAAATGCGCGACGTAAAGCGTTGGAAGGGTTGGCCGGAATCCGCGCGACCTTGGCATTTTACGAATCACCAAAACGAATTGGTGCAACGCTTAGGGATGCGGCAGACATATTGGGTGGAACGCGCAAAGCCGTGGTTTGCCGTGAATTGACCAAGAAGTTTGAGGAACTGCGACGCGGAACCTTGGATGAGTTGGCCGAATCTTACAGCACCGGAAACGTTAAGGGCGAGATTGTTCTGCTGATCGATCGTGGGGATTTAGCGACTCTTAATGAAGTTGATTTAGACGTGGTGCTGAGAGAAGCGCTCGAGACGATGTCGATGCGGGATGCAGTTGATGCCGTTTCCCAAGCCCATGGCAAAC
>Ga0307995_1000131_pt1 | contig 52909 bp, 86 predicted proteins | sample EllFjometagen262_FD_203132 | JGI IMG/M metagenome (GOLD analysis project Ga0307995, IMG submission 203132) | Marine microbial communities from Ellis Fjord, Antarctic Ocean - #262 | ecosystem: Environmental > Aquatic > Marine > Unclassified | place: Southern Ocean | collected 2014-11-02 | reverse complement strand
GTGCTCAGCATGGTGCATCCGGTTACGGGATGAACCTGGTTCGTTATTCTGGAATGATTTCTCCAAAAATTCGTGTATTTCAGCCAGAATCAGTTGTGCGTTTTGCATCCGACCGGGAAAAGAATTCCGATATCGACCTTACATCCGTGACAAAGCGGACCAAATCCGGATTTTTAGATGCTGGAGACACCTCCGCAATGAGTCCTAATCCAGACTACCGTTTGATTACGGGTTCGAACAGCAACGATGCAACGCTTCCATTCTTCCAACTCCTTCAAGACACAGAAGAAGACCTACACGATCCTCACATCATCATAACAGGCACCAAATTCGTGCTTGATGAAGTAGATACAGAAGAAGTGCGTCAAATGATTCGCCGCTCAGGCCGTTTCAATTACAAAATCATCCAAGACCCCAGCCAAGCCTACAAAATGGAATCGGATGGCGTTACAGGGCCCGCAAACGGGTGGAAAGAAGCTGTTGAGGCAACTCGGGGCAGAAGAATGTCCTTCGAGGATTACAAGCGTGCTACGGATAAAGTCACGAGTCAAACAATGAACATGCTTTATGGGACATCTGACCAGCAGGTAGCAAAGCGGCAGGGTGCAGACCCAAGAAACCAACATAGGGGGATTTGAAGATGGCTAAGAAAGATAACGATGAAACTATTGGAATCGTAGTCGGTACTGCTATCGGTGTCGGATTGGTAAGTCTCCTCATTTCGGCTAAACCAGCAGAAGCGGTTGAGAATAAAGTGACTCCTCAGAGCAACCCAGCACGCCAACTCAAACAACTCGTCCAGAACTTTGAACCGCAAACGGCGCAAAATCCAACTCATACCCCACCATCATACTACAATCTAACTAATGCGGAAAAGGCACTCATGCAACAACAGGCGCAGAAAAATGCTGCAAAAAAGGCAAAGAAAGAGGCCAATTTCTGGGCAGAAGCGGCAAGACTCGCAACCCAAGAAAGGGCCGCTCAACAAGCGAGACTCACCCAACAAGCGAGACTCGCCCAACAAGCGAGACTCGCCCAACAGGCAAACCGCCAAGCCCAGCAGAACGCTAATGCGGAAGAGGCAAGACACGCACAGCAAGTCCGCCGATTGCGCTACGGCAACCCCTCCATTCATCCAGCATACTGGTTGAACGCAATGCGGAAAGGTGAGGCTGGGGGGTCAGGGTTTACTCCTGGCAGCAGTTTAGAACTTACTCCTGGTATGCCATCTTCCTATAGTTCACCAAACAACATAAGGTCGAGAGGGGTTCCTGATTTCGGGAACCACGGAATCGATTTCAACAACAACTCAACGCCGGACAGCGGCAACTGGGTGGAATACAGATCAATAAACAATTCATTTTTTAGGCCAAAATCAATTTATAATGACGGGGCGGTGGTTTGAAGATGGTTGATGTATTACCGGATGGAGTAACAGATATTGCAGATGGCGTAGTGGACACGGACACCATTATGCTGATGCCCAGCAAGATGCACCAAGGCGGTCATTCGCAAACCCAAGATTCTCGTAATATCACGGAACGACGAAGAAATCTCACTATTGCTTCTAAAGCCACAGAAGTTGTCCTTGACCAATTGGAAAGCGGCAACCTTGAGTATGTTTTGATAAAGGCAACAAGAACGCTTGCTGACGGAACCGAGGGAGCTTTACCGGGGAAACTCGCAGTTTTCCTTCAACTCGATGGATTCGCTCAAGGTGGGTTCGAAAGCATCTATGATGGAACCGTTGGGGCATCAGTCCCCGGTATTACTTTTACGACCATGAGTGAATTGAACCTGCCAGAACAAACCGGCATGTGGTATTTGACAGTGGACCAAACCGAAACGAAAGTTGCACTTTTCCGTGGCAGAAGTTACAGTCACCGCATTCGACTCAGTATCATGAATACAGACTCCACTTCATCTGTAAATATCGAATTCGTGGAAATCGCACGAAGACGACGAACAGCCAATGAGGGGATGTCTAACCAATACGGACACAAAACAGATCAATTGGGGTATTGAATATGACAATAAATTCTCGAGCAGATAATGCCTTCTTTGCCGAAGCAGTAACTCTTGGTGCAACAAGCTATGTTACCAACGGTGCTTCTCAATCTGGCACATCTCTCATTATCGACGGGGGGACAGGTAGCGTGAGTAAAGGCCAAACCTTCACCGTCGCAGGAAACGCCACTGTTTACACCGTGATTTCTGTAACCAATGCTGCATTAACGGATGCAACCTACGCTACAACCGTTACCACGGTCAAATACACTCCTACGCTTGCAGCCTCTCCTGGGGATGGTGTCGCACTCACATTTGCCTCAACTCTCCCGCTCCCGCCTCATCTGGTGACCAGAAACATAACCTTGGTCAACACGGGTTCCAATGATATGACTATTAGCGACCATTTGGCAACGGTGCACGGTGTCACTTTGGCCTCCGGTGCAGGTATGTCAATTGAAGTTTCAGACAGCTCTACTGTTTTCATCAAAGGCACTGCCGATGAAATCCTTTCAATAATCGGGAGTTGAATAATATGGGGAATTACACAGCGCCCGCAAGTTCAGCTATTTCAGGTCTTGTAACGACTCCTAATTTTGTCTTTAACGAGGATTCGGCGGATAAAGACCTACGGGTTGAATCAGATGATGAGACGCACATGCTCTTTGTCGATGGGGGGAGCAATAGAATCAGCATAGGCGACTCAACAGATACGCCTGCAGCAACTTTAGAACTCACAAACCATGCAACAGCCGGGGCATTCGGCGTACCACTCCTCCAACTAAACAGTAATGATGTTGATAAAATTGCAGTCGACCTCAATGCGGCAAACACGACTGCAAATGTATTCGACATAACAGCCAACGCACTCACCTCCGGGGCTATACTGAATATATCCGCTACGGGTCTGACATCAGGTTCGGCACTCAACCTTGTGACCTCCTCGGCACCGGCCAACGGAACTTCATCGGCCGTCAGTTCTTTCACAATGGCCAACACAAGCGTAAACAGCCAAACAGTCACCGGGTTATTATTCACTCTCAATAAGACCGGGTCGACGGCTGCAAGCAAGGCCTCTATCATGACAGGGATACATGTTGATCTTGACGACAATGCAAACCATGCTTCTTCAACAGCAACGATGACTGGTATGGATATCGATGTCACCAGCGCATCAACAGCCGGAACAAACAAAAATATCGGTTTAGATGTTGCTGTTAGCGGCGCCACAACCAACTATGCCGCTTTATTCAGTGGTGGTAATGTAGGTATTGGAACTTCTACACCTGTCGGTGACCTCCATGTAATCAGTGCCTCCACAGATAACAATGTAATCATAGAAACCACCGCAGACCCCGGCAGCGGTGGCGCACCCGATTTAATCCTGTATCAAAACCCAAGCGGGAATATACAGGATGATGATACTCTCGGCCATATTAGATTTAGAAGTAAAAATGACGCAAGCGAAGATGTGATGTATGCTGACATATATGCCACAGCAAGAGATGTAAGGGATAATCAAGAAGATGGTGACTTGAACATTAGAACAGTTGTTGCTGGAACCGAAACTAGTAGGTTGTATATGGGTGACACTGAAACAGTAGTCAACGATAACAGCAAGGACTTAGATTTCCGAGTAGAGTCGGATGGTAATCCCAATATGATATATGTTGATGCAGGAAACAATTTAGTAGGTATCGGTAAAGTCCCCGTTGCTGTACTCGATGTCGCTGGAGATATAAGATTTAGATCGCCGGTTGAGTCAATTGCTACTAACCCCTCTCCCGGGGTTGTTGAGTCGGGAACAGTCTTTTACATGAGTAATTCTGGAACAATTGCATTTACACTACCCTCAGAACCACTTGTCGGCACTCAATTTGTTGTAGTCAATAAATTAGGTAATGACATTAACATTACCCCCGATGGCTCAAGTAAAATCAATGGTGGATCTAATGGTGCGGTTGTGACAAACACTACTGCGTGGGCTGCTACAACCGTTGTTTGCGTAGCTGCAAATCAGTGGGCAGCATTTGGTGGTATTTGATGCTACCAATCAGCCATGGCACTGCCTCAGACCAAGGACCCGCAGCACTGTCTATTACTTTGAGTGCCACCAATACCAACATTGGCGTTAATGTAAGCGACCCTATGGGCGATTACACTGGCGTTAACGCCGTTGTCACCGGTAGTGAAGCCGCAGATTCGACCGCAACAGGTGCAGGCGGAGACGGTTCGTATTCTTATGCATGGACTGTGACTGAGGACGCCGACATCCCAGGTGTAGGTGCCGGGCCAAGTTGCAGTCTTACGACTGCGGGGACACAAAATACAGCCAGATACAATTCCGCAAGATGGACAGTATTACAACCACCAATCATCGACGGCGTCGGCAACCCAACCGGCAACCAAGCTTTTGCTCAAGCCATTTATACCTTGGAATGTACAGTGACTGATGGAACCAGCGCAACCGCCACCGCACAATATGTAGTCGCTATCGGAGCGGAGTGAGGGCGATGGTAAGGTATGTCCTGGATGGGTCTTTGAAAAAATCACGACCTCGCCTAATGAAGTTATATCGCAATCAATTCCCTCAATTGACCGTGGAAGTGGTGGAACGGTTTACCAACGCATTCAATTGTATTGCATGGACTATCGGTGTTCGAGACCGTTGGGTCTGGACTGAAATTGATATGAATGCTGATGGCGAAGCAAGCTTCTCGGAATTCATTACCTTCTATCAGAAACATGGGCTCATTCCTACTACAATCCGTTCTGATGCCGATGTAGCGATATTCGGATTCGAGAATAACGGGAAACTTGATGTCAAACATGGGGCAGTAAGGGAAAAAGGAACAAAAATGTGGCTTTCTAAAATGGGCCAAGGTGGTATTATCCGCCATGCTGAACTCGAAGTCTTCACGGACAGTCCCTATGGCAACCTTTTGCTGATGTTTAAGAGGGTTTGATATGAAAAAAGATAATAGAAATCTCCTAATAGCTGCTTTGCTTGGTGGTGCCTTGAATTCATCTTTGAGTTATCTGAGTGGTGATGGAGTGAATATCACCAAGGGTGCCAATGACAACACATTTGCATTGGTTCCCTCACTGCCATCGGTTTCATTCAATGCTTCATACACGCCGCCTAAAACAAAAACAATTGGAACGGCTTTCATTGCAGGCGGCATCATTGCCCCAGCCGTATACCTGTATTACATTAGTAGAACTTGAGGTGAATAACATAGAGTGCAAATGTGGTTCGAAAAGCATAGTGCAAGTGCCTCACGAGGGTATAGGGACACTTGAAATCTGCGAAGATTGTGGATTAACCACCCTCTTCCTTGGGAATTAGGGTAAATTTTTGGGGTTGTATAGTGCTCCATTTGCAGTAGATGCAACGATGATACTTCAGGGTAGTCATGGGGACAGTTTCCAAGCCGCGCACACCGTCGCATCCAGGACATACCTTTTCATCACCAACCGCCTCTTCATGTGAAAGGGGGGTCCACCAACCGCATTGCACGAACTGATCATAGACCATTTCTTTCACTTCAAAATTGGGCTGCGCAAAAGTCCACCCTCCTGCATAGGTGTATTTGCCAGCCGTGTAATCCGCCAAAAACCAAATATCCTCGGATGAATAAAGATACATATGTGCTTCATCTGCTGTTGTATTTGCGACTCTTTCGGATAGCTCGAATACCAACTCCTGCGGCCTATCGGTGATCATCATTCCCGTTTCGATAACCTTCGTTTTAGTCCAACCTTTGAATGCCCGAGTTGAATTCCCAGGGGAGTTAAAGCTGCCTCCATACCTGCTTCGAATAGTCGCACCGGGGCTACTGGTTGCCTTTTTGTCAATGTATTTTGGCTTTTGAACATGTTCAATCCATCCTATAAAAGCCCCCTTCGGCATCTTAATCATTCGTATGTCGTGCCCCTTCTTGATGAGTGCCTCTTCTGGCTTTTCAAATGGTAAAGACAATACTTTGTGCCACATTGGGTCGGGTGATTGGGCAGATGCCAAGCATGCCTTGCAAATGGGTATGTCTGGTAAGGCGTGCGATGGACGGTATCCTCTTTCGCCGTAAATGCGATCCGCAATATCCTCGTGCCCAGCCATTCGTATCAAGTGTGAAAGGTCGGGTCTCCAACTTCGGTTATGCATCGATTCGTATGTTGGTGGTTTTGCCCCACATCTGGCGTCTTCTCCATCGCTTTTATTGTAGATGTGGTATGCATCATCAAAGTTTCCAATGTAGGGTATTTTCTGAGGGTCTATCACTGACAACACTCCTGCAACAAGGGAGATTCATGCAACAAGGGTGCAAGATGTATGTTCTGGATGAAGTGGATAAGAGTTAGCCAAATTATGTTGAAATATCCCATGAAGTTACCGAGTGCCATGCACAAACCACCTGCTTCACTACACACGGGGGGCGTTCATATACCCTTCGCTCAACATGAAGGTATTTACCACCACTTCATGTTCCGAGAAGTTCTTAAGGCTCCACCACTTGAAATGAAACATGGCGGAAGTATATATCTGCTATACAACTTGGAGACTTTGAACAGATGACAAAAGATGAACAACATACAAACCTTACACCCGAGATAAAGCAAGCTTGCATGATGTTGGGTATCGCAGTAATGAGTGACATCCGCATGGTGGTTCGAGAAGAACTCGAACGGTTCGGTTTAGCGAACTCAGCAGCAAGCATGAATCCAAATGATGTGGCCACATGCGGGAACTGCGGTGAGGATAGGAGTTCCAAATGCAATACATGCGAAGAACTCGAACGGGACTTTGGTCGCCCAATTTCTGCGCCTCGATGGGAAACAACTCCTAAAACCACTTGCGGTTGGAAAACAATGGGGGTCGATGGTTGCAACACTCAATGGGATGAAGAAACTCAAAAGTGGATTCGAATTAAACCCCCATGCAACACATGCGAAGCGATTACAGCGATATATGCCGGAACTCTGGTTGACGAGGACCATCGTCCAGGAAAATATGAAACGGAAGGTGACGATCATCCGTGGGAATGGATTCCCGAAGAAGAGTCGACTATTCTTACAGTATCTGTTCCGACAGTCGGGTGGAGAGGGTCAATCAAAGACTTGATGGCTGTGAATAACGCTGCAATCAAAGAGCTACAGGCCAAGTTAGAGGATTCGCAGATGGATGAAGATTTGAGAGAAGAATTGGGTGTAGCGTTTGGTAGTAGATGGACTGAGCAGTTGATTAAACAGTCCGGTATGGATCGTTCGCTGCTCGGCAAACGAATATTCTTCACGCCAAATGGAGACCTTGATGTCGCCGCTATTGCAAATCAACTCGGAATATCAGAAGCGGTTGTTCGTGAAGCATATGAAAGGTGGAGTGTGTTGAATTGAACATAATATGTATCAATTGCACCATGAACTTCCATGGTGTGTATGGTGATTCATACTGTCATGACTGTTGGGATGAAATGAAAGGTGGTGAGTGAATGCCCTCAGCAGACCCCAAAGCCGAACTCATCATACAGTTCAAATCCAAAGAAGAAATAGACTGTGCCCCGTTTGAGAATCCTCGGCAAGCATACATTTGGATGAGAAACTTTACGGGCAAGATTTCAAAAGCCATGTATAGTGACCTGAATCACCCTCATACTAAAAGCCTCCACGATTTTGAAAGCGCACGAACCTTTGCTACAGAGAACCATGCGATTCACTTGTCTGCGGCCCGTTGCGCTGCAATTGTAAAATTCACTTTTGATATTGGAGATGAATAAATGCGAGCAGTAATCTACACAAGAGTTAGCACGACAGGACAAGAAATCGACGGGCACTCACTTGAAGAGCAAGAAAGGCAGTGCAAGCAGTTATTGGAACTCCAAAATCATGAACTCGTCAAAGTCTATTCAGATGTTGGTTCGGGTGGTTCATTTGAACACCGACCAGGGTATCGCCAGATGCTTGAAGAAATGAACACAGAATGGGACATGGTCTATGTTTGGAAACTTGACCGTTTGAACAGGAGTCTAAGCAATTCAATTATGTTCTTTGAAATGCTTGGGCAAAAGGATGCCTATATTTCATGCATAACAGAGCAAGTAGACACATCTAACCCTATGGGCCGCTTTATCATCAACATCATGTCCTCACTTGCCCAAATGGAGAGGGAGCAAACAAGAGAGCGGGTCATCATGGGAAGCGAAGCTGCTCGAAGAGCCGGTCGTTGGACAGGAGGTGTTCCTTATGGTTATGAAATCCCAATCACATTCGACAGTGCAGGAAATCGAATCGAGCGTGGCCTTTTGATTCCCAAAACTGAAGAGGCTCCAGTTGTACAAAAAATCTTTGATTGGACAGCGCAAGGTCTCAAAGTTTCAGAAATCTGCAATAATCTGGTTGAAGAGAGAATCCGCACACGAAGTGGAAACCTTATTTGGAATCAAAATACCGTTTCTGGAATCATTAAACGGCATGAACTCTACATTAAAGGATACAATCGGTACAATGGGGAATCAACTTGGGATCCAATCGTTTTCCTTAATGAAGACGAAGCAGCACGCATATCATCCCGGGTGGATGAAGAAGAATGACCAAAAGGGTGAAGCACATGGCCAACAACAGTGAATGCGAATGGAAATGCCCCACATGTTTCGACATTTACCTCCAACCAACATCTCCATGCACTACATGTGGGTTCAGATACGACAGGGAGTGAATAGATGAGAACAGAATATTACTTGGCAATAGGTATAGCCTTTTTATCCGCAGTTTGGAAGATTAGCATCGACGGATTTGGGTGGGATGTACTCGGTCTCTTTTTGATTATTGCAGTTTCCGTCGAATGGATCGGTTCAATATTTTTGAAACGGCATCATGAATTAACGAAAAATGACATTTACGAACAAGCGGCAATTGTTAGGGCCAACATCCGGAGGTTGGAGAAATGAAAATTACAGAATGCTTTTTTGCCATCAATTTGACCAAATTTAAGTGGGGCCGTTCCGCCGATGCCTACCTCCAGACTTACCGTCATTGGCGAAGTGATAACCTGATGCTAAGGGTGCAAGACTTCCTTCTGCCATTGAAGGCTACGGGAGCAGCCTTTGGGCCGTTTCAAACCAACCAGCATGCCGAGGCCATGCCAGCCTCAACTCTTGACGAACACGGCAAAGACTTCTTTGGCGATAGGTGGTGCATCGTTTCTGACAAAGCAACGGAGGCGACAGAATTCATCCGGCCTATGGCGGCCGATTCTCGCCTATATGTGTGTTCGAATCGTGAATGCGTTGGCGTTCAAAGATTCAAAGGTTCATGCTCGAAATGCAAATCGGAGGGCAAGGAATTTATCCCGACCATTGAGATTCGGGACTGGGAAGGAAGATTGGAGGCGCGACTATGATTCACACAATTGAGAATTCCAGAAAGATTATCTTAGGCAGAGTGGGATTGCTTCTCCTTGGCACAGGCATGTATTGGTCCAGTCTGAGCTTCGGCTTGATTGGAGGGGTCATCACTACATTTTTCGCACTTGACATATACTTGACATTGAAGGAGGAGAAACTATGAAAGACAATATTAAAAAGGAAAAAAAGCTTGAAATTATAGATGAGCAAAAGGCACCAAACATGAATTTGGACATCGACATGATGATTCAAAATGCTACTCAACTCGTGACAAATCGATATGAGGCGGAACTCAAGAAGCAGAAAAGATTCCATCATAAAGAGATGCAAACGCTAATCAATGGCGGTAAAGCGTTCTACAAGCCATCCTTATGGGCTCGCTTGAGCAGACGCTACAAAGACATTTACATAGTCTACAATCACAAAATGCCAGTTTACTGCCATCGTTCTAATTGTGAGACCAAGGGAGAGGGGGTCAATTGGGGGATTGAAGCAATAACCACCGACCTCGAATCCGCACTCGGTTACGCAGATTCATATTTCGAAGAATGGCAAGGGCACTCCGACTATACCTCAGTCAAAATACTGCACTTACAAGTAGACCGCAGAAGCCGGCAGGGTGCCTTAGTGGATGATGTGACGCTTGCTCTAAAAGATTGGAACCCTGATAAGCGCAAAATGGTTAAATCTAAATTAGAAGGGCAAACAGCAGATTCGCAGATCATAAATTCTCTTGTTAAGAACAGACCTAAATACGAATGATGGTGATGATGTGGGCAGGTCAGAAAGAACTGCGAAACGACTCATTCCGGTTATCGACAAAGTGGTGATGGTTGGTGATGAAATTACGGCTCGAGAACTGCTCGAAAGATTGATGACCTCGGAACATACCTTTGGGCATCGTCATTTCATTCCGCATGTGAACTCTTTCTATCACATTCTGCAACACTGCAATCGGTATCAAAAGAAAGAAAGTGCCAATGGCTGCAAATGGCGTAGGTTAAGTTAGGGATGAACGGTTATGATGAAGCGATACTTGGTCCGGTATGAGTGGTTAATCCTCATGGGTTTGTTGATTGCCAGTTGGTCATTATTGAATGTCCTCGGCATCACTGATACATCGAGCGATATATTCTGGTGCATAGCAGGGTTGGGTCTTGTAATAGAGGGTATTATCGAGTTATACTATGAAAAACAAGATGATAATTAGTTATTCATTCCAGCGTAAACCAAAGCCAAAGGCAAAGCAGTAAATGCCACAGCACTCATAGATCGTCGATTTGATTTTACCTTGAAAGCAGCTACACCCGCTCCAATCGAAGTTGCCAGGCCAAGTGCCAAAACAATTTTTTCATTGGTTGATAGTGTGGAACCCATCTTCATTGGGTTCGAGATAGCGGCGCCAAGTGAGGCTGGAGGTGTTCCTGGTGCAGAGGTGAAATCACCAAAGGTTACAGGACCCTGTCCGACATTGTAAGATGGAACATTGAGAAATTCGGTCATTCAATACACCTCAAGTTCTATCCACAGGCGTAAATGGCGAGGGGATCGCCGCAGGTGAAAGCAAACCAAAAGACCCAGCCGCCACTACCAACTGAACCAGAGCACGGTTGCGCTGTTTCGCATTGGCATCTTTGCCCCCGTCTTGAGACTTCAAGAAGTTTCTCCCGGAAGAGAACAAACTTCCGGCACCAACGGCTCCAATAATTAGGGTCATTATTGCATTCTTATCATCAACACCCCAGCCAGTATTTGGTGCTGGCATGCCAATGGTCAAAATATGCTTCATCGCATTTTCGCCAGTTTGCGTGTCCGTTACGGTTTGATATAGTGATGACCCAAGAGATCGTTCTACGCCCTTCGCTTCTCGAATAATATTCATTGCTTCGTTTGTTGATACCATTTCATTCACCTCGTTACAGTTTGCCGTAGACTCCAAAGCCGCCAGCAATAAAAATCATAAATCCAACAACGGCTAACATGAGGCCGTCTGGACTCAAGTCATCGCCAGCTGTGATTATTAGGAACAAGCCAACAATAAAGCAAGCAATCATCTGTATTACAATGACATGCTTGATTACATTTTTCCGAGGATTGAACCACTCGTTCATCAAGTTTCCAACAGTTGGGTTTTGATCCCCGTTGGATTTCCCGATGCTATTCAAAATATCTTCAATATCTTTCTTTTCGCCCAAGAAAATCACCGTCCAGGTGGCGGACTTGGCATCTGTCCGCCTGCAGGTTGTGCAGGCCCTACTGGCACACCCATAGTTCTGAGTCCAAAATTCGTCAAGGTGGAGAGTACGCCAGGACCTTTGTTTTGTCCCGTGGCCTCATCGAACAGCGATGCCATCGCTCCCTGCGAAGCGCTCAACTTGGCCGCTTCTCTATGGGAGGCGAGCGTTCTATCCGCTGCTTGTAGCAGCGTAGATTGAAGTGTTTGGCTAATCATTGCCATATCTGTTGTAACCTCTGCCATTGTTGTTGTCATCAATTGCTTGCCCTTTTCAGAGACTTGCTCAACCGCAGGTGCGATATGCATATTCCCTGCCTCGTCTTGGATAATGGATAATTTGAAATCTTTGAAGAACGAAGAAAGCTTGTAGTCGAGCATGGTTGATAAAAACTGTGCCAATACATTGAGGCCCTGCTCGGTTGCAAGGAAGCGAGCGACGGGCGATGCAGAGCGAATAATGTCGCTAAAGATTTCAATTTCAGTAGGGTTGCCATCACGGTAACCAAGTTCTTGATAAATCATAGTAGCCGAGGCTTGCTGATATCGAGGGTCGTAACCGCCACCGCCGCCGCCAGCGAAAGGCTGTTGCTGTTGATAGGGGTTGCCGGCCGCAGGTAGATTTGCAGGTTGCTGGACAAATGATGATGTAGGTGTAGGGGTTTGGGTTCGGGAAAGGAAAGAATCAGCCATAAATACAACTCCGGTATTACTTCTCCGAGGAAGTCCCAGCAATTGAGGCTTCCGCATATTGCTCTTCCAGATTCCGCATCACTCTAAGGTCCAATCGAATGTCGCAAATGTCCACTTCATTGTTATCTGGATTGGGATATTCGGTGATATAGACTCCATTCCCCTGGTGCTCTAACAATATTTTGAAAAAGGGTTCGATAGCTTCTACGAGTGCTGGTTTCTTAATTCGTTGCGGCGGCTCGGTAATGGGAACCATCTTGATTTTTCGTTTCTTCCAAAGCCAAAGGGAACGCTCGCCCATGGACTCCATGTGCTGTTGCTGCTTCCATTGCGTGTAAAGCCAATATAGCATCAATAACTCCGGGCTATACCCGGAGTGGCAAGCGTAGCCGCCATCAATGTTCGAAAGGGCAGTAAAAGCAACGCGTTGATTAGTTAAAGAGTCAATGAAAAAGTGACCTGCCAAAGTCTTTCCATCTTCCATCGGATCATAAGTGTCCGGATGCAGGAGGGGTTTGTTATATGCTTCAGGGCCAAGTGCTGACAGTCGTATGCCTGTCACGCAACATTGGCCTACTTCATTATGTCTCAAAAAAACACCCCACTTTCTTCGAGGCTTCAAAACCCTGCGTGCGTTCGCAATATTCTTTTTCCTGCGTTTGATTGGGTCGGGGTCTCGGTCGAAATCAAACTTGACCTGGCCGTAGTAGGTAGGGCCACTATCACCTTCGTTCATGAACATCCCAAGCGTTTCACCCGATTCAATGCTTCGCTTGTAGTAAATCCCAAATTGTCGCTTCACATTGCCAATTCCTTAATGCCGACATTGACCTTTTGATGGTAGGAATCATTACGCTTTGCAAGCGTGCTAAGTCCGCTTTGAAGGGTTCATAAATCGGATGGTCATTCATTCTTAATGTGCCCCAGTGATGTTCCCAATTGGTATCGAGCCATACATCCGCTTTGTTTGCAACGAGGCCAACAACCTTCGGAGTGTATGTCCTCCCCTTTTTCTTCAATTTTTTATCTTCGAAAGGATACTTTCTCGAAACAAGACAGTCAACAAATTGTTTGAAGATATCTTGTTGCAATGTGTCATTCGGATTTTCTAAATGTCTGTGATCTATTACGAAGATTACCACCTCAACATCCCTCGTAACTAAATCTTCAAGCCACAAATCAAAATACTTCGGGTGGCCTCCTAAATCGGTGGAGATGATTGTGCGGTTACTTGATTTGAGCGTCTGGGTATTCTGTAAGACTACTCTCTTTCTTGAAGCCGGAGGCGGCAGATAACGGCCCGAATCAGGGTTGAATGGATGGCTTGTAGATGTGTCCAAATCAGAGGCTTTTATCTCTTCAAGCTCTCCAGTGGTTGAGAGCTGTCTGCTAAGCGTTGTTTTGCCAACGCCAAAGCAGCCGTATATTCCGAAATTATGGGTTTTCCAAGTGTCCCACAGGTGCTTCAAATACAGGAAACCGCCGTATGCGATTGCCCAAGATGGATCGACCATGCTATCAATCCCAAGTCACAGGCTGGATGTCGGCAACTTCGTCTTCGTCTTCGTCTTCGTCCTCGTCGTCATCCCAGTCTTCAAAGTCATCGAACTCTTCTTCTTCTTCTTCCTCGAAACTCACTGCGGGTTGAAGCGTCAAGGCAGGTTCGGGCTTTGGTTCGGGCTTTGGTTCGGGCTTTGGTTCGGGGGTGTCTATCTTGAGTTCCTTTCGTATCATTGCCATCAAGCCGGGCGGTAATTCCTCATCGACCTTCTCGATTGTGGTTTCAGATTTAGGTGCTTCCTGTAATTCACTTTCGATTGCATCTCCTTCGCTGTATTCAATGGCCAGTGGCGCAAATTCGGTAAGTCTCAATCTTTCCTGCGGCGTATCGGTCCCTTCATCATACCATACTGTAGTAGCGCCGTAGGCCTCCATCAAGACTGTAATCAAAGCAACCCACTTGAGATAATCAAGGGGCTCTCTATTGGTGTGGACTGCAATTTGGATGGCATAGTTGTAGGTCCAGCCAACATCATCTGCCCACTCCCGGAGTTCCGGCTTCATCTGTTCTCGAAGGTCCTCAAGCATAACTCGGAATTTGGTTTTTTGAAACACCCATTCGAATTCAGATGAATTGGGTTTTTCCTTCATTCCAAATGCTCGGGCAACAGCAGCGCCAGGGGATTTGTTCGGTTTGCGGGGGAATCCAATGAATGCCTTGAGTGTCATCAAAATCGCCCATGTGCTTCAACCGTATAAATCAAAGGTTGAAAAACCAACCGAACAAAGAGAAGTCGAAGTAGTATTCTGAGACAGTAACCGATGCTGCGCTTACTAATGCAGCAGTAATTGAGTATCCAATCAATTGCATGCGAAACCAGCGCATGTCCCACTTGTTTTTCTCATGGAATGCGAGCGCCATCGTTTCGATGGCCCGTTCGCCTTCATTTGGAAAGAGGCCCAACTCTTCACCTCATTCGCTCGAGTCCAGTAATTAAGGCTTCATTATCTTGCAACGGCTGGTCGGAGTCCAACTTTTGCTGTTGCTCGCTCATGGCGCCCATCAACGCTCTTCGCTGCCCCTCCATTTCAAGGGACATCTGGAACTTCTGTAATTCTGCGTTCATCTTCTTCATTGATCTTCGGCTTTGAGTCATCATGGTCTGAATATATGTTTGGTCTTCCATGCGCTCTTGGAAGAATACCTTGTAGAGCATGAAGCTGACCATTTGGACAAATGTCGCAGCCATCATGAAAAGGCCACCAACCTTGAACCAATTTGTTTCTTGAGGGAACCAAAGCCCCTGTTGGTGAATCGCAACGGCAGCGCCAATTAGGAAACTGTTGACGAATAAAAGTGTAAAAATCCGCAGGGTGTTGAAGTCGCCTTCTTCTCCGCTCATAAAATCACCCAGTAGGTTTGACCGTTTGAAGGTATCACTTGTTAATTGTGTGGTAAGCGCGATGCACAACCCATGAACCTGCTACCGCTGCAGTTGCGCCAAAGAATAGGGAAGTCGAGGTTGCAAAGTCCTTGCCAGCCATCACAGGGAGCGCAAGCATAGCAGTAGGAATCATAATGTTAAGCATATCTTTGTTCCATTTCTGCCCCTTCAACCGATTCCAATCCATTCCTGCAAGTCCAGTGGCCATTAGCCCTGCTACGAGTACGCCACTGCCAACAATGACTCTGGTAGTCTTGTCTTCAAAAACTGGTTCGGAGGAAACCGTGTCGGATGTAGCAAAGTAAGAGAGGGCAGAACCGCTGACCACACCCAGCAAAGCGCCATAAGACCTCGATTGCTTGGATGAAATTCCCCTGAAAGCCGAAAGCTCTCCTATGAGTGAGCCGAGCATTCCGCCGACCAATCCGTATACAATTGAATCAGGGGTACTTGTCACGACGCTCTTCACAGTCCCCATCGGTTGGTTGACGGGAGCGAGTTGCGTTTGCATGGGCTGCTGACCTGCTACTCTTCGCATTCTTGAAGCATGTGTCTCTCCAACCCTTTGATTGCCCAATGCGTTGTAATTGTCTTTCCCAATATGGCTCGATGGTATCATTCAAATTCCTCCTCTTCATCCGCAGATGCAATCTCGTCAAATAATTTCTCGATTTCTTTGTCCGAGGTAAATTCCAACTCGTTTAAATCAGTGACAGGAACCTCAAAGTCATTCTCTTCCTCTTCTTCCTCTTCTTCTTCTACCCACATTAGGCCAGAAGCATTTGCTCGCATTCTCTTAGGGAATACGAACTGCGAAGATACGCAGCGGTAAGAGATGCTAATGCCGGCATAAATTGAGCGACGCTCTATTCGAACAATGGAATCAATCGGCCAATCAGCAGACACTCCGGTTGGTCTTGGGACACAAGCTCCGAGGAGGGCGGGATCGTCGATTGCAATAAGTGGCAGTGCGGAAAGAACAATTGTCCCATCTTTAACAAGGCCCAGGGGTTCAAGAACTTCAAGGGCTTCTTCATTGGAGAGAACTTCGTGGAACGGCACAAGTGCGTGTCCCATAACTCCCGACATGTGTTAAGCGAAGATGCTCTCTCGCTTGAAGATATCGCTTCACTCAGGAGATTCAGAGTCGAGAATCTTTTGAGCCAAGACGACAAGTTCAGCGTAAGTCAAGTGGACCTGGGATTCAGGGACCTGGGACTTAAGTACAATTTCATTTCCGGCAGCGTTCTTGAAGGCATATACAACTTCGATGTTGGTTTGGCGCATGAATCAAGTCAAGGGCCTCAGCCCTTTAACGGCATCGCTCAATCACTACGGCCCCACCATTTGCTTGCTTTGGGCTTTTTTGATTCTCTGGAAAGGGGGTTGTCGGATTCATCAGCCTCGCTCATCGCTTCACGATTTGTCCATTCATAAAACCGAGTCATGATGTCGGTTCTCTCTAAGGGCCGGACTCCGTAGCCGAGGATGTCCCAGCCGGTGTCGAGGCAATAATACTGCAGGGGCCTGTAGAATGCCTCCAAAGCAATCGCAAACCGAGCCTTAGTCAACAACTCTTCATTTTGTTCGCCTTGTGACAGGTGTTCGGCAATTTCTTTTTTGATTGTCTCTTGATCCAACTCGTTCGGGTGTTTGTAAACTACCTTGGGCTTCCCCGATACAGCGTCTAAACCTTCGTGGTGCTGTCCAGTGCCGCATGATGGGCACGAGAGAAGTCGAGTGTGCACTACTCCGGAGCGGTCTTTGGTTGGCATCGTTAGGAACTGTTCGAATATCTCTTCACTCCCACATGCCATGCATGGTGGGTGCTTTTCGCCTCTCTTGACTTCAAGGTCATCCATTGTGCCGCATTGGATTGTAATGGGCCATTCTGGTTCCATTACAATTTTCTTGCAAATCGGGCAACAATCTTTCCAGTCGTCGAATACTAAGCTTGCATCGTGTTTCATCTTTAACGCCTCACATCAATTTTTCCCAGACTTTTATTCCACAGAATCAAAGCGTCATTACGCCATTTCAACTCCCCGTAGACGAATGCATTATGGGTCATGGGAGCCCTCGCCTGAATACTTTCATGCCTCTCATCCTTTTGACAGTTTACTTTGGCTGTAGGGAGCCATGCGATTGAAGCACCATCGGCAAACAATCGGTGGCCAAAGTCACAATCTTCCCAACCATATACTCCATCAAAAGATTCATCGAAACCACCAACTGCCTCCCAAGCAGATTTTCGGAAACCCATGTGCATTCCGTAAAAATGAGACGCAGCCCACGGACCATTAGCTGCATTAGGATCGCTGAGTCTTCTGTCGGAGGCAGAACCGTTTAGGGTATAGGAGCCTACAACGGCATCGAAATACATTGAATAGGCCAAATCGTGAATACGGAGGGTATCTGGACCTACCGTAGTTAAATCATCGATACAAACAATCCAATCCCCCGTCGATTGAGAAATTCCAAGGTTTCTCGCAGAAGAAGGTGCAGGTCCAACCGCTTCACCAACATCCTTCAAGTGCTTGAATTGAATATTGGTTTGCATCATTGCCTCTTCGTAAAGTCCATCTCGAGAATCTTTAGCTAAATCTACATAGACAAGCTCTAACTCGAATTCGGTATTCTCTTGAAGACTCCTAACAAGGTCTATGAAGCCAGGGTCCTCTCGCGCAGTAATCACAACAATTGATATTTTCATTACTACTCCTCCTCGGAATCATTGCTTGTTGGTTCATCTTGGAAAGCGAGCAAAGGCGCCGTCCCATTTGGTCGGGGTGGAAGTGTCGAATGGTGGTGAAATGCCCATGCAGAAGTGATTTTGAGATAAGATGAAACATGCATCTCAGCAATATTTGTCCACGAATATTTCTCGGATAACGCTTTGACAGCATCAGCCATCCTCGTATATTGTGGCCTGTTGTTCGAGAATGTGTCAAGTGCAGCCTTGAGGGATTCAGCCAAACTGTCTATGTCGTCGGCGGTACACTTCCATCCATGGATTCCGCCAATGATGTCTCTTAAACGGCCTTCGTCAGTGGCAATAATTGGTTTGCCAGCAGATAAAGTCCTCATGGCTGCACCAGATGTTGAATTGACTCCAGTGCCAGCATAAGGGAATACGACGAGGTCACAGGCGTTGAGGAACTCATCCAAGCGTTCCTCGGAGACAAACTCCTTCGAGTAAAGAACGCCGTCGATTTGTTCCGCAAGGATTTCACATTCATTTGTGTAATCGTTTTGCTTTGAATCGGGGTGTTCTCCAGCAAATATGGCTATTTCAAAGTAAGGCGACGAGTCTCTTATTTGTTTGACGGCCTTCAAAAGATTCAGTGTGCCTTTAGATTTGGAGGGGAATCCATAGTGGAAAATAAATGGAATACCATTGGGCAACCCGACTCTCTTCCTCGCTCCTTTATCGGGGTGGATGTGGGCAGCGCCATGTGGGATGAAATCCACAGGCGCCATTATTGAGCCGGCGAGGTTCAATGCCAGGTTCTTGTTATGTAGGAACACTCCATCAGAACAAAGTAAGGCCTCTTTCACAGTGGGGTTGTTGAAGTCGGGTGTGTGTAATGTGGTGACTATGTGGATATTGGAATTCCTCAATGAACTCCAAAGATTGCCGAATCGCCTAAGCAAAGTCGCCTCGTGCTGGACATGGATGATATCTGGCTGGGTTCGGGAAATAGCTTCCATGAGTGAGTCGCCAGAGTGCCAGTTGCGATCCCAGCAATATTCAATTTGAATCCCGTCTCGTAATTCCGACTGCCCAAATTCTCCGCCTTCATTCACCTCAGCGAGAATGGTTACCTTGACTCCGCTATCAGTTAGTGAGCGTGCAAGCATTTGTGTGTAAGTTGCAATTCCGCATTTTATTCCGTAGGTGGAGAGGATTGCTACATGTCTTGGTTTAGTTGGCCGCACTTTGATTATTGGCGGGTAAAAGTGCCGAAACATGAAGTTTACCAAAGGAGACAAATATTTTGGGAAGACGGCCTCGGGTGTGTGCTTCAAAGCCCACTCGCTCGGGTCATTTCTTATCCCCGCTTTCCATTCGGAATACAAAGTTTCCAAACGAACAACGATGCCTGGGATGTCCGGCAATCCATAATTGCCATTCTCTCGAAAGCCGTCGATTGGAACTACCAATTCGCTTCGGTGATTCAAGTCTGGCATAGGCCCGTAATTGGTATTGATGACAGGTGTGCCCTGCATCTGGGCTTCAATTTGTAATACTCCAAAACCTTCTTGATTCGAACAATGCAAAAGTGCATTAAGGCCTTTGAGATAATTTGACAAGGTTCTATCATTCCAGCCTTCGGCTGTCGATGTAATATGTGACTCGAACCACGCTCCGCCCTCGGGAGGCTCCTCCATCTGTGGGTGATTTGAATGGTGTATCCAAAGTTTCACATCTTTTTTACCAATGGAAAATTGATTCCACGCCTCAATAATCCTCTTTGGCGATTTTCTTTTTGAGAAGTCGCCCCAAAATCCAACGGTGAATTGCCGGGGATCTATTGGCCATAAACGACTCGACCTAATGGCAGAGTGTGTTTTTACGATACTGTTTCTTGGCGCAACATGTGGTAAAAGGAATGACCCTGTGATTCCAAACTTCGTCATTTGGTTCAATCCGAAGCTTGACATTGCAACTGGTATGGATTGGGAAAGCGTTTCCATCGATTGGTCGGAAAAGTCTTCGCAATCTATTGGCGCAATAACTGCCGATGGGAATGTGGCAAACAAGTCGCCCCATTTGTGGATGTCGCCCAATGCAATCAGAATCCACCTGTCGATGGATTTTTGAGATAGCCAGCGATTCACGGTCTCCTCGATGTAGGTGTTGGAAAGATTCCCCGGTTTGCTCTCAACTGGCGCTACAGTGACTCCTTGATAGTCAAACGGTGTAAGGTCATATCCGAAATCACAAATATGCAAGACTTCATGTTCGTCTCTGAGATACTGTCCGATATGGTGGAGTTGCTTTCCATATCCGGTTGGTGAGAAGGGGGGGTTGCCCACGAGAACGACTCCGTCCATGCCCCGTGATATGCTTCAACCCTTTCAAGCAAACGCAATATCGAATTCCACAACTTTGGTTTTTGAAGTTTCAATTGCTAATTGCATCATGATGACGGCCAGTCGAGTTGCGTCGATATCCGCACTTTGAAGCTGTCTGCGAATGCTTTCTGCTGTCTCCATCAATTTGAATAATTGTAAATCGTCAAGTTCCTCAATTTCCTTTGAAGCAATGCTCAGTGCGCCCATCAAATCTTCGTCCATTCCGCTCATATTGTTAGTTGCTACAGTGGCCAGTCAATATAACCTTCGCCAATCTTGTAAACTGTGGTAAGTTTATACGGTTGGCACGCCTGGCGTCAAACGACAACCATGGCGAGAGGAAAAAGCATTCATGTTGACGGTGAAACACACGGCAGGCTGGCGAAAAAGGGCTCCTTTGGAGAAACATTTTGCGACATAATAAAGAGATTATTGGACCAAGCAGATCAAACCGAATTATTGGAACAGACTCCTAATGAGGTGGAGTAAGTTGGCTAAACTCAAGGTTCTGAGGCAAATTGAAAAACTTTTCCTTCGAACCGGTGAAGATATTCTCAATTTTGACACCATCATGGCGAACATCGATGAGCGCCGAAGCACCATTTTAGGCGTCTTGTCCTCCAACAAGAAGGTATTTGCCAAAATAGTCACGAATGAATGGCAATACATTCCAGACACTCGGGGTTCGATTGAAGAGATGTGTACTCAATACGGGTTCGATAGAGATGAAATAGAGCACTTAAGAACTGATGACGGGGGTTTGCAATACTCTTGGGTCCGAGTCAAGCCTGTGGGTGATACAGTGTCGAGGAGAGAATTCCACTACCTCATTCATACAATGCAAAAGTGCGGCGAAATCATCGAGGAAAGCCGTGACGGCGAAGTGTTCGCAACTGTTTGACCACTGTTGATGGTATTTGGCGAGAGCCCTCCTCTGCAGGATTGGTCAAAACCAATGGTTTTTCATGTATGCGCAAGTCCTTTGCAGCGACATAAATACGCTTACGGTTAATCATTGCCTCTTTAGAGAGATTCATTCCACCGAATCTGCGTTCACGCCTCCCTGTTTGTCCAGCAGCCAAAAACAGGGATGCACAAGCTTGCACATCGGCAGACATGCCAGGTAAATGCATTCCCGCAATTCTTGTTGCTTCTTTGAGTATGCTTGGTGAGGTTTCAATCTTGCTCACCAGTATTGAAAGGAATTCCAATGCGTCGATGCGGTTTGTATTAAAGAGATTATTGGATCGGGCGTCGTTGATGAATCGTTTGACGGTTTTTTGGTTTGGCTTATCTGGGTGCGAAGCACAGAGTTTCGACAAAGGTACTGGGATGCCCGAATTCAAAGAAGCAACTCTCAAAGCAGCCACAACTGTTACTTTGTGCCCTCTGCCGCCAGAAGAACTGCCATGTTTATGGAATAACTCAAACAACCGAGTTGCCTCTCGAATCCCCCTTGCATCAATGCCGTAAGCATCAGCAATGTTTTCCATTTGGAGGCGAGCCTCATCTCGAGCCCTTCTTGAACCTGATTTTGAAAGCGTAAGATTGTCAGCCGAAGAGGTGCCAGACTCCTTGTCGAAAGTCTTGTTATTGGTTTCGAGGATGTCCAATGCCCCAGTCACACCACATAATCCACATGACATCTCCCAAGCAACATTCGTGTTTTTAGTTTCATTAGACATACTTTGTTTATTCTGCGTCAACTCCTCCAAAGTATATGATAGGATTTTGTCGGAACGGGATTTACTTGCCACTTCACCTTGCTTAGCAAGGAAATAAAGCACCAAACACCTGTCCGGCCAACCCTCTTTGCACTCAACGCCATCAAATGCTGATGTTTCCAAATCAGAGAACTCGGAGAGGTCCGCCATGATTGTCCATATCGGGTCTTATTGATAAATCCCGACGGCATAAAGTAATGATAACATTGTAATTACGCTGAAATAGGGCTGCCCAGAAGGTAACCCTTGTTCGACCAGGGCAAAGGTCGGGGCGATCTAATCGGGTTTAGGCCTCTTTTATGAAGGCCGACAGCATAATTGAATGATAATCATCTAATTATGGTGAAGTAATGGCTCGAATAGAGCTTTTAGATCACTGATTACCAGTAATCGTGGCAATCTGCCCCGTTTATCCAGGGAATTAGGCCTCGCTTATGAAGGCCGACAGCATAATTGAATGATAATCATCTAATTATGGTGAACTAATGGGTTCGAATAGAGCTTTTAGATCACTGGTTCCCAGTAATCGTGGCAATCTGCCCGTTTATCCGGGAATTAGGCCTCGCTTATGAAGGCCGACAGCATAATTGAATGATAATGTTTTAAAATACATGAAATAGGGCTTGGCTTAAGCAACCAACGGCCTAATAGAATGAGAGACCTGAGAGGGGGAATGGCACAGTCCAGACCCTAAGCCTCCGATGTCTCAATAGAATGAAACACTTAACAATAAAAGTCGGTGGGGTTACGACCCCTCACAAACCACTGCCAGTGAATCCGTTTAGCAACGGAGATTCACAACAGAATCATGGTTTACCGACTGCACACGAACAGGATATTGCGATACCTATGGCTTACGCCACGCACCCTGTTTACGCAGCAAGTCGAGTATTGGTCTGGTAGCTATCCAGACCAAGTTCTCCTCCGGACTCTTAGTAAGGGTCAGAAGAGGAAGATCTCTCGAAAGAGCAGAAGACTTGCGACCCTAACCTGCCAGGTAGCAGTATGGGATGCGCCAATAATGACCCTGGAGACAGGACAAGGACAGAACAATTCGAAAGGGCGATTTTGATTCCGGTAAATTCCGGATGAAATTACTGTCGACAGACATTTGATAAATGCTTCCCGCAGCAATGTGGGTGGTATAACAGGATAGGAGTTACTCCGACCTACACCTCTTGAGGAATGGTCGAGTTATCATACAAGTGCTTTGCACTTGAGGAAATTCCCTATATCTTATCTCCAACAATGGGTCATTAGTTAATTAAACTTAACAACTAAAATACTTAACAAAACTGAACATGTCAATAGACAAATCTGGGGTCACGGACCCACAAAAGACGACCGTGTATATGCAAATTGAGTTACATTCGATACCGATGATAGTGGAGACCAGCCATGCAACGCATGGCCCCCGTCTTCTCAAACATGCGAAAAGAATGACTTGGAGCGAGTGTCCAAAATGTTCCGAAAACATGATGGATACGAGGATTAAAAAATTGCAACAAACCACCAGTGCGGGAACGCGTTGGTTGGAAATGATTGATGGCGAGGTGTGCTTTATCGAGAAGATAGGCCGCACAGTAGTCAAAATGATTGAAGGACGCGAAATGGACAAGGGAACTTTCAAACGCCGTTATCAACAACAACGGTTCGGGGAGTTTACAGGTTCATATTCATACGAGCGAATGATGACCAAGGAACAACGAGACCGGCTCTGGGAAGACGGCGAAGTTGTAAGGGAAACAGACAAGCGCCGTATAACAAAAGCCGACCGCAAGAAGATTGGACCGTTTATGCAAAACAATGCCAATTTGAAACTTTCACACGACAAAGTGGTGTGTGGCCTTCACCCTGAAACTGTTTTCGCAGTTCGAGGGTCTTTGGCGAAAGCGACAGCACGAACCATCAATACTGCAACATATCGGCGGGAACTTCACAATGTTTGTGGACACTACCGCATTCTCGCATCAGGCGAACGAACCTGGGTTAGAACACATAACCGAGGCGGTTTCTGAATACTACTTGATTGCATTTGAATGACAACACGCCTGCTTGGAGGGCAGGCACCACCACTTCAAAGAGAAATACTTGAGGAGTAAACTTGAGAAAGACGGCAGGGTTGCCGAGCAGCACCCTGCCATCTATCCAACTGAACATGAACTAAACTGAACAAAAATGCTAAAACGGGGGCTTGCTTAAGCAACCGATAGCACAATAGAATGAGAGGAGGGTAACACCTGAATCTTGAGGAAAGGTAGGGACGAAGTGGAAGTCCCGTAAATGAGTCCAGTCCATCCCAGCGAGAGTTGCAGGGTGGATAAAATGAAGACCCCCTCACGCTGAAACCAGAGATGGTGGAGGCAAAACCGCTGAAACCAGAGATGGTGGAGGCAAAACCGCTGAAACCAGAGATGGTGGAGGCAAAACCGCTGAAACCAGAGATGGTGGAGGCAAAACCGATACACCCGGCTGCCGAGCGAAAGCAAAGCAAAAGACAGGAATGTATGCCGGCCTGCGAAAGCACCGTAAAATGAATCGGACCAACAAAAGAAACAAGCAGGAGAACAAGCAGGGAGGTGGACCATCGAGAGATTGTGTTCGTCACCCAACCAGTCGATACCAAATTGCAATGGTGGAGATAGTGCGTTCTGTGAATGTTCTAATGAAATCTATTCGAGAGATGACGACGATTTGGAATGTTTCTAATGTGAACCATTTATGCAAGATGGGGATTTTGAACTCGAAAGAGAACTTAACAACACGAAAATACAACCCACGAGGAGAAATGCTCGTGAGTGAAAGGTTACAGACCACGCAGAACACTTGTTAGACAGATAAAACTGCTGACATAGTTCAAAGGATAAAAAGAAATCAGGTTTATCCCTGTATCTTCAATTCTTTAGCGAAAAACCACGGGTAAGGCTCCCGAGAGCGAAATAAGAAAAGCCAACTTAACAACACAATTTGCCCCTAACAAGACTCGCTCTTGGGGGACACTTATGAATACCCCACCAAAAATAGGGGAAGAGCCATTACCGACACAAACGGATTAGGCACGGTGTTGAAGCGCCAGCCCATTCTATGGGGAAACAAGGGTAATGACGATACAAACAGACCCCGAAAGGGGTATCCGCCCGTGCTGCGGAGAAAAAACAGAGTGCAAGCCAGCCATGAGGTTGGACAATCCTAACAGAGAGTCCAATGGTGTATCATGGCAACTTAACGGTGACTGAAATGGATCCAAACACAAAAAACAAAACGGAAAAAACGACTAAGGGCTCGAGCCTATTCTCGAGGATGTTGACAATCTTTGTGAACATGTTGAACTACACGATGAGAAACGGCGAACCGCTTATCTCCATTGTTTTCCCTGCAAGGGCGAACAAAGGGGGTCCACAAGGACAAAGCGTAACGATCAGTTTCAACCATCAGCTTTTCAAAAGCATAACTGGCATTGTCAAAGAAAGATTGGGCAATGCCATCAAAGGCTTTGGTGTAAACCAGAGTCGTGCCGAACGAAAAGCGGAAGGACAACAGGTCAATTCCGATTCTGCTGAGACGACCAGCGCTGCGACAGAGATGTTAAATCATCCATTCGTGGCCTTCATCAAGGCACAACTAACACTGATTATCAACGCTCCTAAGCACATCTGCCAAACTGGTAGTTATGCCGGACAATCCTTCTGGCACATAACCTGTGACGGAATTGGAAATATGAAAGTGCAGTTGCAACCGTGGGCAAACGACAAGGCAAACTGGAATACTTCTCATAAGGGGAAGGCGGTAAAGCCTTGGTTTAAACTCACCAGTGACGAGATTGAATCACTGTCGCAAGACATGAATAATCTCCAAACAGCAAAAAACAACAAGAACGGTCACACCTGGAAAAGTGCGGCCCAAAAAGCAAGAAACGATAAGACAGACTACACGAATGCCATTTTCGGCCTTAGCCAAATACTCGGCTATGCTGACAGCTTCAAGTTGCCTGCACAACAACACTACCCAACAGGGATTTATGTAATCCAGAACGGCAAGAAAGTCGCACCACACAATTTAGTGGCTGGTTACATCAGTAAAGAAAACGAGACCTCCTTCAAGGTGAGTCTCGCCCAAACCAAAGATACCTACAGCGGTCCTACCAAGGGCCAGGACAGGTATGGGGTTATGAGTGCAACAGATTTGAGCAAGATGGTATGCAAAGCTATTGAGAACGACCAAGTCGATTTCTCAGGCGCCACTTCCAAAAAAACCAAGAATTTCTTTACCGGTAAAGTTCCGGGAGACTTGGTGAAAAAGAGCAAGGAATGGGTGCACTGGGCAGACCAATGTTTGACTCAAGAAGCACACCGTGTAATTTTCAACGACCACATCAACACACCGAAAGTGGGCAAGACAATCGCAGAACAACTAAAACTGAAGAGTAAGAAGGCAAGTTCGGAACCAATCGAGAAATCGATGATGGGGAAGGGCGGCGCCCTCGTTAAGATGCTCTTCAGCATAACAAAACCTGATATGGGTACTACTCCACCGAATATGGTAAATTCTGGCTGCGGCCAGTTTGACCGGAAAGCGTTTGGAAATGGTATTCCTACAACAGTAAACGGCCACTTCTCACAAGAGCATATATTTGATGAGAAAGTGAATTTAAAAGCCTTTGCTGCAGGTGAACGATACTGCAGTCCAACATGCGGCTGTCTCCTTTGTGAAAACTCGGAGATGGATGCACAGTGGAGTCAATTTAAGAACGCTTGTGGAGCCAAAAACTTCAAAGTGCCTGTATTGATCCCTGTAAAAAGTATGGATGATGTCCCAACCCAAGGCCGTGACGAAGACGAAAACGGCCGTCAACAGTCAATCTACAAGGACTTAGTTGCACACGATAATCCGAGTGCGCTTCGACCTCCGTGGTTTGAAGGTGATGTATGGGCGGCGTTTGATGGTCAGTCAATCCACGCATCTGTGTGGTCTTGCAAGGCACCAGAAGGCTACGATGGTCCGGGACTGGACTCCGGAAACCCTGGCTTTGTTTCTTTTGTAACACTGACAGCAACGCAAACTCACCCAATTGAGTGAGTGATTACCAAGAATCGGGCAGCACAGAGTAAACCCCCCCTCATAGCTTCAACTGTGGGGGTGGGTCGAGCAACTCACAAAAATGAATATGGAAGTAACACACGCACAAGTCTCCCACTGGGTTAGAAGTTGCGTTGTGTGAACAGAGTAGGAGAGAACCTCCCTTAACCCGGATGATTACCGGTCACAAGGAAGGGCGACAACCGAAGGAGTTCCCTTGCCAGCAGGCTTGCGAATATCGGTGACTCGACTTCAACGAAACCATTTTCATTCATTACACGGGGTCGCCGGTAAGCCGCTACCTCCCTGCTTCGGCAAGGAAGGTAGCCCCGGCGACCCCACCAGTCGTGATGAATCCGAATAACCGAATAAAAACGAGAGAATTGAATAAATAACCGAATAAAAACGAGAGAATTGAATAAATAACCGAATAAAAACGAGAGAATTGAAATTGAGAGTGACACCGAGTCACTCAACTTAACATGGACACATTGCGCTTGAGGGGGCCTCGCAGGTAACTGTTGAGGTCCCCGACCAGCGCAAAAGGAACAACACTTAACATGGACACATTGCGCTTGAGGGGGCCTCGCAGGTAACTGTTGAGGTCCCCGACCAGCGCAAAAGGAACAACACTTAACAGACAAAATTGATGGCCGATGGCCATGGAATGTAGCAACTCCTACCGAAAACCTGCCAATCGACGACCCTCCGGGGCTTAGAATGGATAACAGGCTAATAAGTCGGATTGAAAAATCGAGTCAGCATACTCGACTGGAATCGCATAAGGGTGAAGAACCACCTGTGAGATTGATGGCGAGAGCCGGATTGATTACAATGCACCGCATTCATGGAACTCGGCTACCGGCCCTCACAGGCCGGCCAGGCGGAAAGTGAAAGCTTAATTTCAATTGACGGATAGATTCTCGCAAAGAATCGTTCCACCGTTTACCCAGTCAAAGCCGTAAGGTGGAGGTGGGGTAAACAACTGAACATGACTGGACTGAAATTACCCGTAGGGATACGGAATAACAGATTAGTATGGAATAGTGAATCAAAACTCGCAAACAGCTTCACAACGGAGCAGTGCGAAGAACAACACAGTATTTGGGTAACTCGGCAACGCCGTATGGAAGAGAAAAACATGCTTGAAATGAGCATGTCTTGTCCAAACGGCAACTGGGATATCCTCATCGCATTAGATGAAGTAGGAGAAATCGCATACAAGTGGTATCTTCTCGCAGGAAACTGAACGGATAGAGAGTCAATATGCACAGACGAGGAGGGAGGTAGACCCTTGATTGGGCTCTCTATTCACTTTTAACAACTGAACATGCAAAAGCGCAGAATTTATCAGAAGAAAGAATTCGATAACTTTGAAGCGGCGAGACTGATTAGAAATATCAATAATCATTCGTCGTTTATAGTAGAATTCAGTCAAGATACAGGACAGATGGTTGCAAACAATGGGTCTTTCACATTCAGTGGAAGCGACGAATATGGGCTACGATTATTGAGTCAAATCGATGATCCCCAGGTGAGTCTTTTACCATTGCTACAACAGCCACGAAATATACAAAATATGTATAAGAAACTAAAGCCTTATATGTATAAATTAGGGGAAGAAACAGATTACGCAATCGGTGCTGCAAAGCCAGAGCGTGTAACTCGCTATCACCTTTGGCCGTGTCCGGAGAACGCAGAGACACGGGTCGAGAGAGGATATCCTCACAAGCCGGGAGACCAAATTAGACTCCCAATAAAGTGGGATGAAGTCCCCGTGAATGAAAGTAAGACCTTCACCGAATCATCTTGGAGGTCCTTGGATGAAAATGCACCTAAATCCAACAAGCGAGCAGGCCCGAATACCAAGAACAACGGTTCAGGTAAAAACGGCCGACGCCAAGGTTGGACTACAAATACAAACTACAAACATGTGCTAAATGACTCCAAAGGATGGAAAGGACGGAAAGAAAGTGAAAGAGAACAATGAACTGAACGGAGAGTGTCGAATATGCTGCAATCGCGGAGGGGGGTAGACCTGAGAGCGGCGCTCTCCACTTAACAACTGAACGGAGGACGGGCAAGCGTCCCTCTTCCACCTACAAATTATTAGACCAGTCTCGAGTGTCGAGATTGGTCCTTTTTTTTAGCCTCAGTGAAAAGAGGGTTTATCGGGATGATAGCCCACCGACTGAACATGGTAAAAGACCGAATAATGGGAAGACGACCAATTAAGGGTTTGAAAGAAGGCGATTCAGTCTCAACCAAAGTGTTGAAGGCGAATGGATTGCTTAAGGACACCCCGCTTTCCAATTCCGTGAGGACATGGAAAGTCGAGTCTATGAAACAATCAGACATACAACTTCTCAAAAAGAAGAAAATGAAGATTAGCCAAAAGACGGTTATTGTTCTCGTAAATGGAAAAGGCGAGAAGCAAAATAGGACCAGAACTTTTTGGATTGACTGAACATGACTAATTTGAAGGAACAGAAAATGACAGAAGAGATTCAAAAAAAGATTACAAGTAGTCGTATCGACAGGCTCAACAGGTTAGATGTTGATGCGAGAATGGAGTTGATGATGCAGTTTTATAGGAACTACTCCGAGAAGTGTATTGAAATGCATAACAGACGGTTCCCGTCAAAGAGAATCGGAAACGACCCAAAGCGGGTCCTGAATCAACTGCTCCAATCCGACTGCAGATTGCAGCGAAATGATTGAGAAACAACTGAACATGGGATTTTGGAACAATAAATCGATAGAAGAACAAGAGGAAACCTTTTGGAAAACGCCGCAGGGAGAAGAACCCGTGCCGGATATATCTATTACCGTGGAAACACAAGAGATTGAAGTTAAAAATGAAAAGAAATTACCCGTTAAGTCAGTATCAGCGAAAGTTGAGGCTGGACCAAGGAAGATTACAAGTCGCATTGACAGGACCAACAGATTAGATGTTAATGCGAGAATGGAGTTGATGGTGTCCTTTTACATGGCCGTTATCAATGGTGTAATCAAATCACTAATTGTGCAAGGTGGACCCGGACTGGGAAAAACCTACATGCTGAAACAATGCTTAAAGAAAGCTGGTATGGTTGAAGGGAAAGATTACCTCATCATCAAGGCCGGTGTATCGGCATTTGGTTGCTATACAATCATTTGCAAATGGGCAGAAATGGCCGAGCAAGCACTTCAGGATAATAAGTCAAAAGGCGACAAGGCCAAGAAGGCAAAGAATGTTGTGTTGATTTTTGACGATGTACCGTTGAACCTTGAGAAAAGACTGACGGAGATAATTAAAGGAATAACCGATTCAAGCGGGGATGAAAATGATGGGAGAAAGGTTTCATGGCTGACAGCAGCAACAGAAATCGACCCGGAGGCAGCAAAAGCCAAGGGGAAACTACCATCGGAAGTCACCTACAAAGGCGGCGTCATCATCATTACCAACGAAGAGGAGAAGAAAATAGACAAACCCTTGAAAGATAGGGCTCTCTACTTGCCTCTTGCGGTGTCGGATGAAGAAATGATGGTTAGAATGAAACTCCTCGGCCCGAGTATGGGCCCTAAGTTAATGGATGAAAGGCTACGGCAAACAGTCGTAAATTGGCTTTGCTCAAATGAATTCGAAGGAGAAGAGAGATCAATGCGCACATTGCACAAGGCGTTACACCTTGCAGCAGCCAATCCTAAAAATTGGAAGAACATGTGTCAAATATTGTGAACTGAACAATGGAACGGAACTGGATTGGAAAAGTGGGACAGGCGATAGTGCCAGATGTGGAGGGGAAAATCAAAATATACGGCGCAAGCGATGAGACGGCCGATGAAATCGTGAAGATGATTTCCGATATTTTAGAAGATGGTGTTTCAGAAGAAATCGCCATAGTTCTCTTCAAATCAATTGTAGAACCGAAGGGAGGGAGGGTGACCGTTGATGACAATTTAGTCATTTTCAATTTCACATCGGATTCTTAACCGGAATCGTCGAGATTAAAAATGCTTTGAAAGAGGCATGTTGTCGAATGAGAAACAACTGAACATGTCGAGAATGGAACACAAACCGTGCAACTGCCCTGATTGCCAATACTGCATGACAGAGACAGAAAATGAAAGAACCGAAAGGTTGAACGCTGAAATACTTCGGCGGAGAACCCAAACAGCGGCTGAATGGAAGAGGGAAGAAATAGTAACTCTTTATCCGGGTGCTCTAATGCAAAGAAAAACCGCACAAACCTGTCGCAACAAGATTTGCGCATCAACAATACGGAAGCCAAGTAGCTTGCTACAATATGTTGAGGAATGTAAGGCGTGTGGGGAGAAATATTTTGAAAACCAAAACTGAACATGGTTAAAGTGAAAACTAAGAAGAAAGCAAAAACCTTTGAAAACTCAGACCTCATTGGATTCCTTGTGGGCTACTGCCAGGAATTCTTCGAAGAAGGCTTGGGTATGACCGAGGGGGAACTTGAGGAGGTGAGTTCACCAATTCAAGAAGACCCATTTGCTAAATGGCTACAAGACCAAAAAGAATTTTTGCAGACTGCAACGAATTCCGATTTTGATGATATGGCCGAGGATGAAATACATACTCTTCTGCGTAAGGCGGCATTAGGTCTAATCCTCAACTTTTATGGGATTACGAGATACGACGATTTCAACAAAGAGGCGTATGGCTGGGATGTTGAAGATATCTGGATGTTCTTTGAAGACGAAGAATGGCTTAGTGCATTACAAGAGCTAAGCGATGACGACAGAACTGATTTTGAGATGGTAGGGATCATTGATGAAGAGGAGGAAGAGGAAGAGGAAGAAATGTCCCTTGATGAAGCAATTGCCAGTAATGCAATAGCAGATTTGGCGGCAAATGTGGAAGGGGAAAAACTCTATCAAGAGAGTTTGGAATCTCCGAATATCGCCAACTTGCCGACTATACCAGAAGAGGTGGAGTCGTCAGTGGAGGATTTTATGAATGAAATCAAAGAAGCGCAAACACCCGTGGCAGAAATAACTTTGCCACTTTCGGTGTCGAGTGATGCAGTGCCTTGGGCGACCTTGGCCGCAATTGCAAAACACAAGTCGAAACTCGATAAAAACGATAATCCAGTAAAGGCCCTTGCAAATGCGGTTGAAGAACTGGTCGATGAAGGTGCGGTAGTGACGCAGAGAGGATTGCTCGATGCAATGCTCATATTGATTGAAGCAGAGCCAGCAGATGCCCAAAGCATCGTTGAAACCTGGTCGAAGCTAAACTGAACATGACTTTCAACGATATAATCGATGAATGTGATTGCGTGAATTACAAAATCGCAAAGACGAACCGCCAAAGTTGCCTGTTTTGTGGACGGGCAATGGTTGAGGGTGACCTCGGCATATCAATCACGAACTCACACATGCCTGAAACCAAGGATAAAAAGATGAAAGCATCAAATCTTTGGATTCATGGGGTGTGTCGGCCATGGTTGGGTGGTGAATTACGAAACGAAAAACATGAAGACAATCGACGGATAAACTTGAAAAAATGCACATCTACAAAACAATGGTGCGTTTGGTGTGGTTGCAAAATCACAAAATCAATCCAAATCGAATTCAACAATAGTAGTGACGCAAACACAACCAAGAAAACAATTTGGATGCACAAAAAGTGTGCCAAGAAACTGGGTCAAGGATTTCATTGGAAAATTAGAAATCTACCTTATAACTGAACATATGGATAAAGTGGCAATCACTTTCACAGACAAAAGAACAGGGAAACGGAGGTGTCTTGTTGATCCATTCAATGACGGCAAGGTATTTGCTCGGTGGCTCATGTATGAGCAATTCGTACAGGACCTTGAGATTATTGAAATCGACAAGGACTTACCAGTTCAGGCTTGCAAAAGAATGCTAACAGCTGAACTGCCATCCTTTTTCAAGAGAAAGAACTGAACATGACGATTATGAATAAAGAAGTCGGAATGGCGCAAAGGTTAGAACTCTTAGCCAGGACACTTTATCAGGTGAAAAATGATAAGTCTGTCTTGAATCGAGCAGTAAAAGACCTTGATGATGAACAAAAAAAGGCTGAGGCAGAAATTATGATTCTGTTGAGGAATGGAGGTGGAGGTTACGATATTGGGCAACTCGATTCTCGAATTGAAAATGGAGTGAGCCATGTAGTAATTGGAAAGAGATCGGGTGGAGGGCATTTTGTTAAGCCCTGGGAGAAAGACACAGTCGTTCTCGCTAACCCCGCATACATGAAGAAACACAACCTGCTCGGCAGGGTTTGAAATGGTTAAAAATCTTTCAAGTCTGCTACGCATAGCCGCAAAGAAACCAGTGGTGGGGGAAATAGCCAAACTCGTGAGTGATGTTGGTTCGTTCCATGCCGGTGAATTCGTTGAGGTTCTCGCCATTAAAAGGAAAAACAAATATGAGGTTGAATCAATGATTACCGGGACAATTGAAATCGTCGACGGTGATGTATTGAGGGCAGCCGAATAACTGAACATGTTGAGTAAAACTAAGACTGCAAAAAGCAAAGGTCGGCTGTTTGAACAAGTGATGAAAATAATGGAGGAAAAATCAACTATTATCGACTTATGGAAAAACGGAATCCTTTCAATCCAAGAAGAGGCTTGGAGGGTAATCGGCCAAGATAATTTTTATGTTGAAACAATTCGACAATACGAACTGGAGCAAATTGGCCTCAAAATCAATCACAGCGGGGTAATTGAAAAACAGGACAAATTCCGTATATTTCATCTGGAACACAAACCGAGCAAGTGGGAGTATTCCCTGTGCATGGTTAAGTTTTCCAATGGTTTGATTGATACAGCCATGACGCTTAGTGCAAACAACGGATACAGCGGGAGCCCACTTACATTACCGTATCACTACGATCCACTCTACAATGTGGATAGTTATGAGGGTTTGATAAATCAAATCTACTCTGAAGCACAAAAGAGGATTGAGTGCTATTTCGGGAAGAATCCCAAAATCAAGAAAGGGTTATACGCTGAATTGGATAAACAAATGGACCATGACGGCTTTGGAGGCCTAAACTGGCATGAATAACTGAACAATGGATATATTTGTAATCCTAAAAGAAAAGTTTCAAAATGACGAATACGAATGGGCGATTAACATTTTCTCCATTGAAAAAGGAGATTCATTTTTCGAGCATGTGGACTGTGAATTGTTCGATACCGAAAAAGAAAGGGATGATGAATATCTCAATATGGTTAAAGAGGGGTTTTTGAGCCTCAAAGAATATAAGGCTAATTGACCCATTACTGAACATGCCAACACATTACGATGATGGAAGGATTTTCAGAATACGACACGACCCATTTTACGGGGAAGAAGTCACTCTGAAATTAACAAGAGAAGAATACAATGCGCTGCTGCTGGTCAATCCGACCACAGTTGGTGGCCGTCAAAGAAGGGCCATCGGTATGCTGATTGATTTTTTGATTTCGGAAACTACAAATCCTGCATTAGATCGGCTATTTCCGAATGTGCAGGCAAGAACTCACGATGTCGAAACATCACAAGCAGCGATACCCAACTCAAAGCGTTGGACCAAAAACCTACACGACGCCTACGAAATTCTTCGAAGTGCGCCAGATGGTTTGAATGATGAAGAATCACAGGACCTCTATGCTCGAAAGAATGAAATCGACCGCAGGGATATCGGAAATCGCTGGAGACCAGCGAGGGTGGCATTGGTCGCCATTGGAGCCGTGAAGAATACAGGCAAGAAACGAAAGGTGCGTTCCGGTAGGGATGCAATCGTTTGGAGTGCTGTTGACCCTACATGGACTCCTCCCGCAGTAAACGAAACACTGCAAAAAGAAGATATCATTGGATTGATTGGACGAAGAGGATAAACTGAACATGTTTGAACGGCTTCAATGTGAGTCCTGCAACGGTTGGAAAACCGTTGGGAGGATGGACACAGGAAAATATACCTGCACTAAATGTAGGGGTGAACTCAAGAAAAAAAGTGGAACGAAGACAAATTGTGGTAAATGTGGAACAATTGGTCACAACCGAAGGACCTGCAAAGCAAGTCCAAACTGAACATGTTACTAAGAATTGACGATAAGGCTTGGGAAGTAATCATAGAAACACTAACGATGGATATCAATAGTGGCATGATTGAACCAGAAATAAAAAAAGAACTTGAAGAAGCCGTTGAGGGCGTAGAATACACGAGTGAGTGGGCAGTAATTATTCCAGAAGATGATGGCGTGAGTCTTAACGACTTTCGAATCATTCTTGAAGGAACATATGATACAAATGGTATCGTGGAATTGCTACGGACTCACAAAGAGAATCCAGAAATGGTACAATTCATTGCCGATATGATGGAACACTGAACATGAGCATAAGAAAACTGGAAGAAGGTGAGAAAACAGTAACCCACAGATTGAAAGACACACTCTTAAAGAAGGGTGTTCACAAAAGAACATGCAATCGTTTGATTGTGTCTTCAATAGGAATCGCAAAAGCGATTAGAGTTATTGAGGAAAAGGCGTTTGGGCCGGATGACTCAAATGCGCATGTCCTCGGTATTTTGAAAAAAGTATTGCATAAATCGGAAATGAGTCACATGGCTGAATATTCGGGTGAGGCAATGAAGAATACCTACGAATCAGCGTGTAAGGCGCTTGAAGAAAACTGAACATGGGAAGAGAATTGACTCAGGTAGATGAAACTGAATGGTGGATTATTGAAACTATGAGCGGCTATGGTTGCAGAGTTTCAATCTCGTTCACAAGTAAGGAAGAAGCAATTGGAACACTTAGAAAAGGGAATTGTGATGAACAAGTCCTCGAAGTGTTTGAGAAAAATAATGGAATACATTCCATGGACTTCAATGCGAATGGCCAATTTAAGATGAATGGAGTAAAAATTGACGAGGCATTAGGCAACGCCGATGCGCTTTGCCCTTCGGGGGAATACTCATTGAGTGAGGATGGAGAGTGCGCTCACCAGGGATGTGATGAACATGCTTGGGCGTTTTACCCCGCCTTCGAGGCTGAACTGTGCGAAAAGCACGAAAACTGAACACATGACGAACGATAATGAACCAAATACGGAAACAAACTTAGTTGGATATGCAAGAAAAAACAACCAAGGCAGTAGCATAAAGATAAGCATCAATGTTGATGCATTTGAGACATGTGAGACATACACGACAAGCGATGGGCAAACCTATGTTCCCCTTTCGATGTCGATTAGTGCAATTGAGAAAATTTTGAGTGGTGAACGCGCAGTTACGACTGTCGTCCAAACCACAGACAACTGAACATGTCAAAAATTAACGAGACAGAGAAGCCGGGGTTCATCAGTGAATCTGAAACGGCATATGGAAAAATATGGAACGAACCGGGCCAGGTCAGAGCAACGGTGTCGAGCTACTGGACCGAACCAGACAGCACTTGGTATCAGCCAAAGGGTTCACATTTGACCGTGAGGTCAATTCGTATTACAAACGAGATGATTGAAATGATTCAAACTGGAGAATTTGATGGTTGTACAACTGTGGCAAACATAATTTGGTCGTGGGGACCATGCACAAAGTTTAACGAATGGCTTAAATCCAATGGGCACTGGAACTCCATTCACGCTCGGATGGGCGACTTTTAACACTGAACATGACAACAATGAATGAAAAAACTCATTGTGCGTGGTGTCTTAGGAAACTGGCAGAAAAAAGCATCGGGGTCGGAATAGGCCCTGAATGTAAAAACAAGCTACCCGAGACCCTCAATGTCGCAATATGCAATCGGAGTGAACACGCACATCACGAATTTAGCGGTGATGATACCGTGTCCGATGCCTCAACAGCATTCAACCATTTTGGAGATTCTGTTGATTTACTTTTCATGCTCAACTCAGATAATTGGTGGAGCGAGGGATCCGAACTTGTAGAGGATGTCATGACTGGATGGGCGTGTTATTTCCGATGTGAAGGAGAGATACACCTCATCGACCATGTAAAACGGGGAGAGGAGGAAGTAATAAGTTGGGATGTAATTAACGCAGAGATGAGGAGAAAGGTTGCAGTTATGTGCAGCGCCAGTTCATCAACAAAAATCAACCTTCATTGGGTCGATTCGGAACTGGGTATGCTGATGAACAGAGGCTGCTACAACGGCCCTTATCCCATTGGGATGAAATTATCTGAATATGCAAAATTCAAATGGAACGGCAGTGTAGATGACATACCGTACTGTTATGGGTGCGATATGGTAATTATGAGGGATAATGAGAAAGAAGAAATACTGGCCAATATGAAGGGTATTGTGGATACTTACGAGACTTTCAAATCCAAGTGGCCAAATCACAACTCGAAACTTTACCAGCTTTATGTTAAAGAATGTGAAAATGAGCATTTGGAGCAAGCGGGAGTTTACGAAGTATGGATGAATGATATAGAAAAGGACCCAATGAATGCTGCAGAGGTGTTCATCGGAGGTCCGCAATACTATGACCATTTCGAGGCTGCCCAATTTTTTGACCGGTGTAATGTCGTTCAAAGTGGGGAAATTGAATGGGATACCAGATACGGAGGCAAGATATTTGAATACATCTTGCTGCCTTACCTTTTACAAACATTACCGCAGGCATTTGAGGCCGATTGGCTACCCCGAGAGGAAGTTCAATCATGGTATGACGAATGCAAAATGGATTTGTTTGAATTTACGGAGGGGAAAGCAGAAGCACTTCCAGACCCCGAACATGACATTTGGGAAACACAACAATCCGAGGCAGTAGACGCTCTTCAAGAAGATTTGAATGAGATGTTTGGCCATGGTTGGTAACTGAACATGAATGAAAGGAAATTCAGAAATAAGGTGCAAAAAGCCAGAAACTTGCGAGAGGAGATTCGGAAGAACCGATTCCTTGGCACTGAGACCAGTGCGGACACTTTCCAAATTCTCAATGATCGTGAAAGAGAAGGTGAACAACTAACGCAACTAAATACTTTGATGGATGATACGCAGAAAGAATTCTGCGAGGATTTCAGCCTGAAGGGGCTTGCTAATGAAAGCGAATGGATTGGTGGCATCAAGTGTACGAAAGTCGGATTTGTCGGCAAGCAAGATGGAGGTCTTGATGAGATTCTCAACACCTGGCTCGTATTGGACAACGCAAAGAAAGTCGAAGGACAACACAAAGAACTGAATAAAATGAGAAACAAACTCGAGAAGATTAGCAAAAAAGCCCTCCCTAAATTAACAATTGATGAGGAATTGATGGCGAACGCTCTCGGTGGAAATTATTCTCCAAAGAACTGAACATGACCGATAAAGAAGAACGGACAAAAGACGATTTACTTGATGCTACCGGCAAAAGAGTGGATGAATATCTTAACTCTCAGCTAAAAATAGTAAACGAAAAAGGCGAGGAAGAAGATACGGGGCTCGATGCGTGGTTTCAACCAAATGATTGCAACGGATTTAGAATCACGAAGGAGAAAATCAAAGAGATTCATGGCTACACAATGGGCTGTAAGGAAAATTTACTTGATGACAAGGCTTTCCAAGCCTTGAGCAAAGAGCGTCAAGAACTGATTTCAGAAACGGACTCGCTCTTTTTACTACAGGGAACCTTAGAAAACGGAGATATTGTCTACACTCACTGGCTACAAGAAGGTGCGAGATTCGCACAAAAAGTAGCATGTGACTGGTGGGATAACGCCGAATCTGATATTTTAGAAGAATGGGGGTTAGATTACTCCGACTTCGACGAAAACTGAACATGATCACATTGTATCAACTTGAATACACGGATGAGATGATTGAATACTTGAACGGCCCAGGTGGTGGTTGGAGTAATGCGATTAAGAAATACGAATTGATTGAAGCCGACCAAAATATGAGGCTTGGTGCTGAAAGATGGGAAAACCGATTCTGGAAGCATTACAAGGCTGTTGCAGAAATTAAAGCAGAGGATTTAGATGACGGATGGATTATTGGAAATAACGACCATCATGAGATGGTAAAGGAGGGTTCTTTGAAGCCACTGTTGCCATACATAGCATCCAAACGGACAGGCCGAGCCAAAACATACATGATGGTAAACATGCATTCAATGTCTGTTGGAAACATCTGTAAGATGAATGAAGAATACTTCATCTGTAATAGAACCGGTTGGAAGAAAGTCAAGATTGAAACTGAACATGCTAAAAATTGATAGCGAAGAAGTGATAAGAGGAATAATTATCAGAACAAACGGAAAGGTAGAGGATTTCTTCTACACTGGCTATGAGAGTCTCCGTGACGGAGTCGGAGGGCTCATCGAAACCATCATAACTGGATGGGGTGATACTCGATGGGACTTATGGGGTAACGAGGAAGCAAGACTTCTGGGTTTGCCAATAAATATAGTCGGTATGAAATTCGTTGCAAACGCATCGGACAGGGATATACGCCAAATAGTGTCACTGCACGGTGATATGATTATACTGGGTGTCGACGACGAAGGGGATTCAATAGGATGCCCAGAAGCAACAGCACGACTCGCCAAGTCTTTCGCTATGTTTGATGAACCAACAATAAGGTTCACAGCATTAGACGAAGACGAAAACTGAACATGAAACGAAAAGATGTGATACGACCTATTTTTGGAACAGTTATATTCCAGCCATTTGCATTCCTGTGGTCATTATTGACCGGGGCACCGTATCTTTCGGAGATTGGACCCTTTGTTGTATATTCAACATTGATTTTCATTCCGATATACGCTTGGTATGAAAAAGCATACCCGACTGAACAATATGGCTTACAAAGAAGAGACGATTAAAATCATCGAAGAAATGAAAGTGAAGGAGGGAAACCCAAATAGTTGCAAAGCCATCGATATCAGGCACACCGCTACTAATGAGGGCATGATGCCTACCAATATGAAGGATATACAGGTGACAAAGGAATGGGCGGCGCAGAGGGTTGGCGATTTATACGGCATCGTTCATGTTCCCGGCTATTTGAATACAGTGCCAAACAAGCTTGGCCACACAATTCGTGAAGCCAAGAAATTATTGAAGGGCAACGGATCCAAAATAGAAATGGTTCGCTGGAATGTGGCGGAGTATGAGTCTTTGATTAAGACCATTTTGAATTATGCAGAAGTGACGAAAGACGGCACCATCAAGGTAAACCGTCAAGAGTGGCTTAGTGCCATGAATACGGTATTGATTGCCTATTCAGCAATGCATGGTCTGGAAAAAACAACAATCGAGGCCCATTTGCAAAGAGAATCGTCTAAATCAGTCGATTACAATGGGCGGAAAAATATGAGGTCATCAGACGAACCAAGGCGTGTAAGAAATATGCTGCAAGGTGGTTTGAAATCTCAAGACTGAACATGGAATACCGGAAATTGGAAGGCCCAAAAAGCCGAGCGAGACATCGGAGAGTAGAGCGAATTGAAACAAACAATCTTTTCGCCAAAGCATGGGGTGCCGACAAGACAACCAAGGAAATCTTGGGCAATCTAAATCGGGATAATACTCCGAGAAATATTATTTGGGTTACTGCGAAAGCATGTAGCTTGAGGAAACAGGGCTACAACCTGCCGCGAAGAGACTATGATGGACAGACTCCAACAGCAAGAAAGCTGATGGGATATAGATTGTTCTCTAAATTTTGGAACTTAATCGAGGAGGCAGGGAGTGTCTCCCCAGAGACAGGGTGTGTTATTCGGAGGGCGAAAAGATTTAGCGCACTTGTGGATACAAATTTAATGCAATTATTTGAGGGGTCAAATATGACAACGGACAAATTGATTGAATTGGTCCCCTACAGCAGAGTAACTCTTCTTAGAAGGCTGCGAGCCTTAGAAGATGCAGGGTTTGTGACATGCACTTTGGCTAATTATGGAGGCCGAGGGCGAGGTTACAACTGGAACATAAACTGAACATGTTAATTGAATTACCGTATATCAAAAAAGAACCAGTGAGAAAAGAATCAATTGGTAAGGACGGAGAAACGATTCCAAAGGCTAATTTTGATATTTGCCTGTGCAGAATCGGAGGAAACAACAAGACAAGTGACAATGTCACGGATACAACCAGAGGATGCTCAGGTGGCTGTTATGGCTGCTATGCAGCAAGGTCAATGGGTGTGTTTCAAGGAAGAAGAAGATTCGACCAACCAGTAGACCAAATCGTAGTCCAAGAAGTCATACAACACGACCTCTTGGAAATGGTTCGCAAGGAACCATACTTAGATTGGGTTCGTAATGGTGTGATGGGAGACCCATCCCTTAATTGGGAGAGCGCAGTTGCTTTTTCGGAAGCAGCAGGGCGTGTCGCCATCAGGACGGTTATCATCAGCAAATTCTGGAGCATACCTACCCAAGACCAACTGCAAAGACTTGCCCTGTCAGGTGCAATTTTGCATTTTAGCCTGATACCAGGTTACGAATGGGCGCCAGACTTGAAAGTTGGAAAAAGGCCCGACGGTAACCGAGTCCGAGACATAATGAGTGCGCTTGTCGCATTTGATAAAATGACGAGACCAAGCAAGATGAAGGTTGCAGATTCTGTTTACATGAGAATCTGCTCAGCCGAATTTGATAGGAACACTGATGTCGGTGACCTGCTTGGGCACACCCAGGACTTTTTCAAGACCTTTGCAAAGAAGATGGGTTTCCGTATTTTGGAGACGCCGTGGAAATTTGAGGGTTCGAACGATCCTCGGTGGGAATACCTCGACCATGAGAAAATGGGTAGAGTCACTTCCTATACGACGGGAAATGCAGGCCGAAAGAAAACGGCGGGCTCAATTTTGTCGGAAGAAGGTTTTGACAAATACAAAGAATGGAATCCATTCGTGATTGCTTGCGACACCTCATGTGATGTGTGTCCCAATCAATGCGGAACAGTAGATTCTCAAGATGGTGCCAATATTCGCCTCCTCATACAAGAAGGGAAAGCGATTGGTAAAAACTGAACATGATTGAAATAGCGGAAGGACAAAAATTCTTCGTGGAGAAAATGGATGGAACACCCATCGCTCTGGATGAATACCGAGAACTTGAAAAACAAATCGAAACCGAATTAGGCGGTCCGGCGAGTGCCGAATATGAACTGCATGTTGACCACTGGGGTTTGGCCCCAGTGAGCATACGCCCAGTTCAACTATCAGCATCCGCAAGAGGGAGTGATGCAGATTTCATCGAACAAACATGGCTACTAAAGAACCTTTTTGAAGAGAACAATTACATCATGTATGGAAGTATTTCATACAGGAAAAGATTGGATGTTCCAGTGGCTTGGAAAGGCGGTATTGATGCAGTAATCAAGAATGATTATTTGCAGATACGAATATCGAAACTAAGCGGGGACAACGGAGTTACCTTTTGGAAGGGTAAATTTGTAATGGAGCCTTTAGATGACTGAACATGGTAAGAAAACAGATAATGAGCACAGTGCGTAAATATCTCCAAGAAACAGGAGATCCGAAGAGCACGCAACAAATCTTACATTATGTAAATAATAAATTGCGAAACGGCACAAATGCGAGGCAATTGGCCTCCTTGATGCCAAGGATAGACAATGTTGAACGACTTGAAAAAGTTAGAGTGTCGAGTCTGGGTGGAGGTTCGCATCAAACGGGAGTATGGCAATTTAAGGAAACTGAACATGAAACAATCGTTACGATTACGACTGTGGGAATATTTGAAAGAGAACAAGTCAACATTGTTCTCAATCTATGAAGAATTCCCAGATGAAAAAGAAACGACAATTCGTGGACGGCTCAATGAGAACCTTGAGGTTTGTTTCAAACGGTTAGGCCGAGGCGTTTACATTGCCACGGATGATGAAATCAAGGCAGTATTCTTGGAAGGGGATACCTGGGATGTCATCAAGACCCTTGAAACAGAAAGCATCGACGCCATTATAATGGATTCACCCTATTCTGCTCTCGATAAGCAGATGCAGGTCGGAACTACAAGGCGGAGAAACTTACAGGGTGGTTGGGATTTTGAAACAAAGGATCTTGACAGCGAACTTCTGACAGAGCTGTATCGGGTTATGAAGCCAGGAGGGCACATGTTCTCCTTCATGCCCGCAGCAAAGGCTGACACGGTAGATTACAACCACAATCAAATTGAACTTGCTCGAAAGTCCGGTTGGAAATTTCAAGCAGGTTGGGTATGGGACAAAGTGTTGATGGGCATGGGTTACACCGGCCGATGTCAGCATGAGTTAATTCACTTCTTTTCGAAAGGAAAGAGGCGGTTCCCTTCAAGCCTGAAAATTACGGATGTGAGGACATACAAGAGAGAGCACAAGAGCCGCAAAATACATCAAACACAAAAGCCAATAGGGCTGCTGGAGGATTTAATCCTATTCAGCACCAACCCTGGCGAGGTTGTGTTGGACCCATTTGCAGGCTCAGGCTCTACTGCCGCAGCGGCACTTCAAACCGGTCGGAACTCCATTTCAATTGAAATAGATGGGGCAATGGTCAAGAAGGCTTGCGGATACTGAACAATGGAAAAGCACAGCTATGAATGCGGATGCGGTTTCAACACGATTGAAACAGAAGATAAAGTGGAGGCGTTGAGAATGTTCATCGACCACTACGGAGAGGATTGTGACTGTAGTCACCACGCAAATACTGACCCAATGAGGTGTCATGAGTGTGGGATTGAAGCCCCAAGAGATGGATTTGATGTTTATTTCAAAGTCATGATATCTTGGAGACTTGATACGATTGAACGATTTGATTTGACGCATGAACTGCAACACATCAATGAAAAATACGATTTCGACCTTGAGGATGGTGGAGCGGGTTCGGGGATGGGTATGCGTGACGAGGATTGGGGGACCAAATACCGCGAAACAGCAAATGCCATCTTCGATGAACTTGTTGACATTGCAAAAGATTGGCCAACCTTGGATGAAATCAAGGTTGTTCGGATCACAAGTCCGACAGACGATGATGATTTTGAAGGATATGAAACAGAAACACTTCTCCTTTATCCAGTAGATGGAAAGGTAAAAGTGAAATTTAACTGAACATTAGGGTGGTGCAAAATGCTTGCACCACCCTCGTTTTTTAGGCCATGTGAAAACGGGGTCTCTAAAATTGCTTAGGGGTGCGACGGCATAATAGAATGGTGGAACAAGAATGTGCAACATGCGGAATGGAACTCAGATTATGGGAGGGAATGCATAATGTTAGGACTAAAGATAGAAAAGAATGCTGTCCTGTGCTTAAATGCATTGAAACTGAACATGTTAATGAAAATGTCACTGAAAGACCGAGTCCTACGGGGACTCATAGAAAAGAATTTCACACTATGTCCTAAACGCTGGTCTGCTGGTGCAGACGGAACTGGAAAAGAACTTTTCAAGCCGCATTGGTTATGCAACGATATAACCGGTAAATGCAAAGGGAACATGAAATGGGCTCAAACATATCCGGCGGGTAGAATAGAACATAGATGGGTTGTAAACAGCGATGGCGGATACTGGACCTACGATTTCTTTTGGGATGAAAAAGGCGGGCCTTGTATGAACGGCGAAGTCATTATACAATGCCCATACTGCAACTGAACATGGAAAAATTCTCTGAATTAAAAGAAGGAGTAGATTACATCTTTTTAGGTAAAGATGAAGATATTGAGATAATTAACGAGTTAAGTAGTTGCTCTGCATCATTGAGGGCTGCATCTTTGAACAAGTGGTATTTGGAATCTTATCAAATGCCGCCAGCACTATACACGGAAGAAGAACTATCTCCTTTCAAATGCAACTGCTCTGAGGGGATTAGGCAGCACTGTGATTATAGTTTCACAGCTGATAACTGAACATGACACAAAAACATTGCGCAAAGTGCAACGAAGCGATTAACTTCGCAAATGAAAGCGATAATCTGGGGATTGGAAAAATCAGCCCAAAGGACTGGTGGGGAAGAACAATCAGGGCGTATGGTTGCGATACCTGCTTTGACTACTGGTGTGAGGATTGGATGAATCCTCATGACTGGTGCTACATTTACGAAGGAGAAAAGAACTGAACCATGAAACTAATGATATGCGACTACTGCAACAAAAATGAGTATAAAACCACTCTACTATTTTGTAAATATGGGGATTGCACAATTTGTACCGAATGTGCAACGCTTGCTGGAGAGGGGTGGGTGGAGGTAACTGGCCCACGCCGTTTTGATGATTGTTGCTTTGAATCTTTCAAAGATGGCCTTGAAAACTGAACATGAGATCGAGGAGACTACGGGCATATTGCCGTGAATTTTTGAAAAATGGGCCAAAAAACACAAGACAAATATTGGACCACTTAAACGAAAAGATGCATAATGGTACAAATATGAATCAATTAGGCAATGTTCTGGCGAGAGACCCAGACATTGAAAGATTGGATTGGACCAGGATAACTGGCAGACAAGGAACTCACCGCATAAGAATGTGGGACCTTAAGCAAGATGATGACTGAACACATGGAAAACAAAAGTTGGACAGAAAGAATGAGCGAAGTAATTTGCACCACGAACCCTTTACTTGACGCAGATAAGTTCCTGGGTCTTCTTGAAGAAGATTGGGGAGTCGAAGAATACATGGAAGCAGTGGCCAACCTTGGTGAACCGAGCCTTGCATCTCCGAATGGGTGGAAGAGAGCCGAATTGGTGAATTCATTGATTATTGAATACTTAAAAAATGGGGCAATTAGCCCTTATTACTGAACATGACCGAAATAATAGAGAGGGACGAGATAATTGCATTTTTGATGGAGAATTATGATGGCAGTAGCTGTTTCATTACAGTAGAAGAAGGAAATGCAAATGACCAATGGACAGTGGCAGATTTATTCCTTCGAAGATGGCTCAATGATATGGATGACGCCCCAGGATGGGGATTAACGAATGTGAAAGGTGTTTACGAATATTTGTGCAAGCACAAAACTTCTTTGATTGCGCACAATATGGTGAATAGAAGTGCCAAGAACAATTCAGGTTTCCTTTTATGGGAAAACCATGAATTTGATAACTGAACATGATAAAAAGATTTGCATTACCGATTCACATTTTGGGGGACACTATTATTGAGCAGAACATATTGAATCTGCTTGTTTCTGGAACATTTGACAGGAACAGTCCGACAGTAAGGCCTTACAAGAATAGGCCAGAATTCGATTGCGTAGTTCTGCATGATTCCATTAAGAGGGAGCGGGTAGAGGCAATTGTTGAGATATTGAAGCCGCATAACAGGCAGATGTGTTATTTCGAGCAAGGGCCAAGAGGCGGCTGGAAAAAGAACTGAACATGAAAACGAACATCTGGGATGAATATTTTGGTGAAGGGGAGACATTGTGTGCAATGGAGGAACTCGAAGTTTACTTGAGAACTGTTGACGAGGAGACACTAAGCCATCTACTTGACTCCTACATGCCGCCAAAGGGCGAGGATTGGGATGCGGTAGATGCGTTTCTTGATAATTTGAAGGACATGCGCAAAATCGAAGCAATGAATGAACTTGCAGGTTTGTTCTTTATGCAGGTAGAACTCACAACAGAATCGAAAGACTGAACATGGAACAAAACGAATACGACGGGAAAACATACGCCGATTATTGGGACCACATATTGAATGATACATGGAGCCACAATGATTGGTTTGACATAATGTGTGAATTGCTATGGAAAAAATACCCAGTGGAGAGACATGAATCACATGCAGACTTATGGGCTGACCCAGTAGTCAAGAGTGAAGAAGAAATGAGAGAACTCATCGAAAAGATTGAATTTTACTGGAAGGATAAAGTTCGCCTACTCATGGAAGTAGTATCTGAAATGTCTACGGTAGAATTGAAACTGCGCAGTGGAATAGTCAACTTCATCCAAGAGATAGATAGGGGATGCTGCGATACAGAACCAGTTGACTTTATAATCGAAGAATTGAAAAAGGTTCTTGAGAACTGAACATGGAGAATTTAATCAATATATTGAATTATGATTTCAGCCAGGCCATTGGTTCATCAAGTGGATTTAACGGTCCTGAGCAATGGACACTCAAAACGCCTTTGGATATGGGCAACGATGCCATCCACAAAGCTTTTTTGAGCACTATGGAAAAGGTAAACCAAAATGAAGACATGACAAGCGCAGACAAGGTTTGGGTATTCACCCGAGGCGTCTTGGAGCAAATGGCTTGGTATGCGGGAATTGGACACCACGAAGTCTACGATTCCGCAGTGATAGACAGGCCAACAAACTGAACATGGCAAAAAAAGAATTGCGCAACAAAGATGACGCCGAACAAGGCCTTCGAGAAGGCCGATATGGTGGTTGGATGTTGGACCTGTATGGAGTCGAAGGTGGAGTCGCATGGGATGACATGAAAGAAGTCATCGAACGCTATACATGCGACTGGAGAATGTCCGGGGAAGGATTCGGGGATATTGAGGTCACAATCATGGATGGGTCCAAGGGGAAACTAATCGAACTACGGGAGGAAATACTTCTCGAATTCTCCGACTCCTACATCGTTTTCGATGCAGAAGAGGAAGAATAACTGAACATGGGATTGATAGAATTGAAAGGAAAGAAATACAATGTAGTGGGCGGGACATATTATGATCTTGAAACAAATGACGAAGTGGTTAATGTGTTGGAAAGATGCAGAATGAATAACACAAGAGTCGTTTTGGATTACGGCGACACCACAACAGGCAAATCTTGGAATGAAAGATATGATGTCACTGGCAGGATTGGCAGAAGTTCTGGAAGAATAAAGGTGCCTCTCTTAATTCACAACAAAAGAAGCACAGGTGGTGGAATGGTATTGACACGCTGCATAATCGGTATCAAAGAAAGCAAGGGTAGTAAAGCACTCTATCGCTTCAAAGGTGAAGAAAACTGAACATGGAATTAACAGAATTAGAGCTGACCGTGATGGATTATTTAATCGACAAGGGATGGTATAATTATGGGGGTGAAGTCGAATACTCCGATGTTGAAACCTCTCAAGTAAGTGAACACACAGGAATCTCCATGGAGAAACTGCGTGGTGTATTGTCGTCACTGATTAAGAAAAACATGATTTGGATCGCCCATTACAATTGGGAGCACGGACATGACAGCGACGAATACCACAAAGAGGGAATGAACATTGTGTATAGTAACAGGAACGCATATTCGCTTCGGGGTGACCTGGAGGTTTGGGATGAATACATCAACGGAACATGCTTAGTTTGCCATAAAAACAAAGCAAATGAGTATTTTCCGAATCCTAAATATATTAAGCCAGGACCACAATATACTGTGAAATTTAATGCGGAAACCAAACAATTTAGTGGGGTGTATCGCCATCTAAGGAAAGGGCGCCGTCCGGACTTGGATACACATTTCACACATCGTTTGATGTGCGATAGATGTTCCCAAGGGGAAACTGAACATGAAAAAAGATTATGTAAAATTAGAAGCGGTGATTGCCCTATTGGGTGAACACTCTACTATGCTAAGTTCGATTATATTAGCGGAAAGGGTTGACAGGTATAATCAAATTATACCTGCTCGGTATTTGACCGATGAAGACACTAAGCCGTTCCGTGATGCACGAAAATTGCTAATTGAGATACGAAACAACGAACGAAAGCGTGAACAAGACGAACACGCAATAGCGTTTGCTAAAACGCAGCAAAACTGAACATGGAAGAATGGACTTACAAAGAAGTAAATGAGAAATTGATGAAAGCATCAAATCCTTTGCATGAAATGTTTAACACAGAAGAATTGTGGCTTGATACCCAAGTCAAAGACGGAATAATTGCGATTATAAGCAACTGGCCTCATCCGGAGATTACGGCAAAACAAGCCAAGTCATTCAATAGATTTTTGAATCTAAGCCTGGTTCGTTTTACCGGCGGTCCGAGAGAGACGGCACACGGAATGCCGGTTTTCTTGCCGGACGGACCGATTGAAATATATTACTGAACATGGAAACTGTTTTGAACGAAGAAGCAATCGAGCCTGAATGGAATGACGACATGACAAAAGAGGCCATCATCAAATGGTTTATGGAAAGAATGGAAAATGTCCCAGACGGAGCGAGAATGGATGTTAAGATTGGGCTGTCATACGAAAAGGACGGCGAATGGATTGACGCATGAACTGAACATGGAAAATTATGCAAGCGATAACGCCGAAATGATAGCCCAAAGAACGGTGAACATCTCCGATCTCACTGACACAGTTCTCGTCACTCTCATAGAAGGGTTACCGGACAAGTGGCACCACAAGACCTTCAAGCGAAAAACCAAAGTTGCAAAGGACTCGGGAGGATTTCAATTCCTTTTGAATCCAGAAAAAGCAGTTGGGTTTGATGTTGACCGTCTGATTCAAGACCATCACAGAGTTGGTTTTGGAAATAATGACATCATCATCACAGCAGATGTGCCGATTCCAACAGGAATTGCACTTGAAGCGTCTGTAATCGAGGAAAGGCAGCAACAAACTGTCTCCTGGTTTGACCGGATGAGGGAATCAATCTCTCAAACGGTTCCGGTGCTACATGGACAAACTCCAGAAGAGGTGAAAGAACACTTGGCCATGTTTGGCCTAAATGACAAAGAGATGGTATGCTTAGGGTCAAACCTTGCGCAAGCCCAAACCCGAGTCATGGATAGAGTTGGTGAAGGCAAACAAAGAGGAAAAAAGACAACGAAGAAGATTCCAAGAATAAATCTGTGGAAACGAAACATTGAGTGCATCAAGCAGATGGGAGAGAATCCCCTATTCTTGCTGGGTGCAGGTGGAATGAACGCAGCACCAATCGCAGCCTTGCTGGGTGCGGAGGCCGTCGATGCGAGTAGTTGGCGGTTGAATGGAATGATGAGACAAATTTACGATACAGAACATGGGCGATTCATCAAGTGTGGAACGAAACAACGAAACATTGAGCGCCCAATATTTCAAGATTTCTTGAAAGGGAGGCTACAAGAAGAAGACTACCCTTTCTTTGGAATGACGGTGAAGAACCTCACAAGAGCATTCAGCGCAAACGGAACCATTGGAACCGAAATGCGTTCTTATCACAACCTTTGGGAAACAAATCGTGACGCGAAAGTGATTTCGACATTCGAAGATGACCCAGATGGATTAGTGAGGATGCTTGAGAAGAGGTGGACCTCAAGTGGTTGGACCGATCATCAAAACTTGAAGATATTGCAGATGGCAGCAAACGCAGTGAAACACGCAAGCGTGCCAAGAGAACTCGCTAATTTTGCGAGAGCGAACTGAACATGGAGAATTATAAATTCGACAAGGAGGAGGACAAATACTTAGTGCGCTCAACAAACATCACCGAGCAAGATGGATGGTGGTATTGTATAGGCTGCGAAAAACAGAATACTAATTGGCGTGAGTGGGTGGAACTAACGGGGGGGAAGAAGTATTTCCATCATGTCAATTGCCCAAGAGGTAAAGAGGACTGAACATGGATGGATTGCCGAATGGAGAAGATGAGCCTGGATACTCAGAAAGAGTTGCAGCGTTCGAGAAAGGACATAATAGTAAACTACTGTCATGCGAGTGTGGTGAATTCTCGCTGAATATCGTAAGATGGTATTACAAGTGTATTACGGAGACGGTGTCAATGCGTTGCAAAGATTGTGGGCAAGAACTGGAAATTACCCCCCAAGGATAAACTGAACATGACAGATAAAATAGGGAAATGCAATGACTGTGATACTCAAATGATTCGCACAGATGATACATGGGTGAGGTGCCCCGATACTAAATGCGGGTATCAAGATGTTCAACCACATCCTGCCCGTGAAGAAAACTGAACATGAAAGTTCTATATGTACAAGGAGAAACAATCTTAGAGACTGTTTTGAATGAAGAGGGCAAGAGCCAATATCAAGGATTGACTGTCGAAGAATACAATGATAGATACAATGTCAAGGCCGAAGTGTTCGATTTTGATGTTGCATACAATATGATGGAGGCCGCATGCGATAAAAAGTATCTGAGGGAATGGGAGGAAATCACCGAGGAACGCTATGATGAAATGTTGGGTGTGTTGCCTCCTGAAGAATGGACTGTGTTCGACGGTTTGGTAATATGGAGAATATGTGAATGGATGACCTTCAATATTACCGACCATTATGCAGAATACAATGGAAAATTTTACGGATCATGTTTGAGAACGGATAGCATGAAAAAACTCGGAAGGAACCTTTTGAAACAAATTGGGAACTGAACATGGAAATAGTGTGTCCAGTATGTAGGGGCTATCTCGATGTTGACATTGACTGGGGCCAAGCCACATTCAGTGGCGTAGTTGACGGTGATAGCCAAGAACTAATCCTCGAATTAGGGGAATGCGAAAATGATAATGAAGAAGGAGAGACCTGCGGAAATGCAGCCACGATAACAGGTTATTTCGAATTGAAAGGAACTCAAATCGAATGGGATAAAGACTGAACATGGATAATTGGCTAAATACGAAAGCAGGAAGGGACTTCTCAATGAGAACGATACCTGATATGACGAAAGCTTTGAACAGATTGGCAGATGCCTTGCTTGTTCAAGATGATTCTGCGCTTGAAGAAGCAATAGGAGAGCGAGACTGGCAAGCGGATGCTTTCATGCTATACAAGGCCTTGAGCCGATTCAATAAGGCCCATGGGCACAAAGAGATTGTAGCCGCCAACACAATGGCATTCGATATACTGTCAAAGGTCTCTTGGGACTTTAGAAACGAGTATGTGTGTCATGAATGGCCGGAGGCTAATGATGAACATGGAAAAAAGAAATGGATATCGATGATTGAATGGCACTGTGATGTGTGTTGTGGTGCAATGTTTGACCATGAGGGCAATGTTGTTCTCAAAGGGAACAAATATCCCTGCCAAGCAGTGCCTGCTTCAATTGATTATGAAGGATTGGTTAAAATTGCAATGGAGGGTGGCGATGACGAGCCGGAACTCGGCTATGAGGAAGGGCACTACGAAACGATATTGAATTTGGAAATAGGATCTACTCATGTCACGGAAGAACCGTTTAACGGCTTTGTGATTTGGCGAAGAGTAGAATGAACTGAACATGACTGAAATCTTGAAAGAGAAAAAGTGTAGCAACGGACATGCTCTCCATTGGGTAAAGACCGGATGGCGAAAGAACGAGAAAGCCTGGAACATACTCTGCGATGATGGAAAATACATCGTGACAGAGGTTTGTGGGTCTTGCGGGAAAGCATGCGGTTTGTCGCAGGACATCGATTGCGATTGGTGTAGCGAAGAATTGCTTTGCGGTTGTCGAAACTGAACATGACTGAAATAAAGCAAGTTAGCTTATGGAGGGGCGAAGGCAAAGCAGATGAGTGCTACCCAATAATTTTCGTTAATTCGAATATCAAGGGAAACTCGAGTGTGTCCTACAGTAGATGGAAAAAAGCAGCAGCAAAACAGATTGTGAAAACCAATGACATACTCATCGATGTAAAGACTCATTTATTTGAATGGGGGAAAACAGCCCCGAAACGGGGTTATGATAAGACTGATTTCCATGTATCTTTTGATAATGGGTTCACCTACGAAGGTCGCTTTGACATGGAGTTTGGGGGATTGGATGATGGTCAAGATTTCTTTCGCAGCCTGAGAGGCCGCATGGAATATTATTCTGGGTCACACTGGACCGACTTGGGCAACTGGGGTCCAACAAAAGAAGAGCACGAAAAATATCAAGAATCGCTCAAGGCGACTCTTGCTGAATGGTGACTGAACATG
>Ga0307995_1000130_pt1 | contig 52961 bp, 37 predicted proteins | sample EllFjometagen262_FD_203132 | JGI IMG/M metagenome (GOLD analysis project Ga0307995, IMG submission 203132) | Marine microbial communities from Ellis Fjord, Antarctic Ocean - #262 | ecosystem: Environmental > Aquatic > Marine > Unclassified | place: Southern Ocean | collected 2014-11-02 | reverse complement strand
CACTAGCAGAATCTAAAGGCCAAGAAGTAAAGCGTATAACAGCAATTGCTGAACGCAAAAACAGACTTAATGATTTAATGGAGCCTTTGAATAAAGGGCAAAGAGAGATCATGACAGATTTACTGGAATCAGTACAAACCAATAGACTTCAAAAATCTTTTGATAAGTACCTCCCATCAGTGATTGATGGAAATACTCCGGCAAAGAAGGCAGTCTTATCAGAGGCAAAAGAAATTACAGGCAACAGAGACAACACTACAACAAAAACAAACACTAGTTCAATGCAAGATGATAATGTCGTTGACATTCGTCGTTTAGCTGGTTTAAAATAAGGAGAAAACTATGTCGGAACTACTAGAAAGCCGCTGGTCTGATACAAAAAACGCACTTTTGGAAGGCCTACAAGGTACCAAAAAAGCTGTAATGGCAACTACACTAGAAAATACTCGTAAGTATTTAAGTGAATCTGCTGGTGCAGGCGCAACGTCAGCTGGCAATGTCGCAACTCTTAACAGAGTTATTTTACCGGTCATCAGACGTGTAATGCCAACCGTTATCGCTAACGAGTTAGTTGGTGTTCAGCCTATGACAGGCCCAGTGGGACAAATCCACACACTACGAGTTCGTTATTCGGACACGTTTAATGCTGGCGCAAGTGGCGCAACAGCAGGCGAAGAAGCACTATCGCCATTCAAGATTGCTGAATCTTATTCAGGCGCAACTACTGGTAAAGCAGCTTCAACTGCCGCACTAGAAGGTGAGTCAGGTAATAAACTAAGCATCCAAATCTTGAAGCAAACAGTAGAAGCAAAATCACGCAAGCTATCAGCTCGTTGGACTTTTGAAGCTGCTCAAGACGCACAATCAATGCATGGTATTGATGTTGAAGCGGAAATCATGGCAGCTCTTGCACAAGAGATTACTGCTGAGATCGACCAGGAAGTACTAGCATCGCTAAGTACACTTGCTGGTACAGCCGGTTCTACTTATAACCAAGCAACTGTTAGCGGTACTGCTACTTTCGTTGGTGACGAGCATGCTGCTTTAGCTGTTCTAATCAACCGTGAAGCAAACAAGATCGCTCAGCGTACACGTAGAGGCGCAGGTAACTGGGCTGTTGTTAGTCCTTTTGCACTAACAATTCTACAATCTGCTACAACTTCTGCGTTCGCAAGAACAACTGAAGGCACATTTGAAGCTCCAACTAACACTAAGATGGTTGGTACTTTGAACAATGCAATGAAAGTATATGTTAACACATATGCAGCAGATAGTTCTGATATCCTTATTGGATATAAAGGTTCAAGCGAATCAGATGCAGCGGCATTCTATTGCCCATACATCCCGCTAATGAGCTCAGGCGTTGTACTTGATCCGTCTAGCTTTGAGCCAGTTGTTTCGTTCATGACACGTTATGGTTATGTCGAGCTAAACAACACAGCGTCATCTTTGGGTAACGCTGCTGACTATCTAGCTAAAGTTGACTTGTCAACTAACTCAGCTAACGTAAGTTTCCAGTAAACTTTACAATAGTTAATAAAAACAGGGCCTACGGGTCCTGTTTTTTTATGACTTTTTTTAATTAAATGGTTGACAGACGTTCTTATTAGTGCTATTATATATACATAGCTAGGAGATATCCTTTGTTATGATAGTGCAAGGAACAAGCAACTGCAACGTTGCGAACTTGGCTGACACCTGTAGTGGGACTGTATGAGCGTAGAGATACGAAGATATGGATTTTGGACTTAACGGTTCGATGTTAGGCGCTCCGACTTACATAGATGAGTTGCTAAGGAGTTGTTGGTAATCATTAATCCCAACCTATCACCTTATTATGCGGGTATCGTATAGTGGTTATTACGGTAGGTTTCCAACCTTTAGACAGGAGTTCGATTCTCCTTACCCGCTCCATACATGCAGTACAAGAAGGTTAGTGTTTTTGCACTAGCCTTTTCTTGTTTCGGATAAATACTTGTGTCATTAATCGTGCCGCACTTTGCGGACTTATGCAGAAATGACCCACTGCGTAAACCTAGAACGTTTTAAAGGAGATAAACAAATGGGAAGACCACTTAATAAGAAATTTTTCGGAGCACCTACATCGGGCGGCAACGAAATTAAAGTACAGTTTCATAACGGAACTTCATCAGTAAACGGTTATATTGTTAAGCAGCTTGGAAGTAAGAAATTCCGTTGCACAGATGGTGTAATTGAAAAAGATTGTTTCTTAGTAGACAAAGCAGCAGCAGCTATTGCAGCAGGCGAAATGAGTATTGTAATTAAAGACGATGGCGGCACTGTACGTCAAGTTAATAAAATTGCAGGACGCAAAATGACCATGGATACTAACGCAACTATTGGTTGGAACTTTAGTACTGCTACAGACGATGGTGCAGCTCAGATAGAAGAAGCTGGTGATGGATCAGAAGTTGCAGCATTAACAATGAACGCAGCTACACAAGCAAATCCAGGTGCAATTACATGTACAGCAGACCATCTACTAGTTAACGGCGACAGAGTAAGAATTACTGGCGTAGTTGGCATGGTTGAGCTTAACGGCAAGGTATTCACAATTACTAAGACTAGTGCAACAGCATTTACAATTGGTGTTAACACAAGTGGATTCACTGCTTATGGTAGTGCAGGTACAGTAACACAAGTTGAAGCTGGCGCAGACGTGTTTGAAGCTAACTAAGATTAGTTTGGGGGATTAAGTTCCCCCATACTTTTTAACTAGGATAAAAGAATGTCAAAAGTATTAAGAGTAACAGACGGTGACTACAGAATTGTAGTAGATAACGGCGCTTCAGGCACAATCTACTTAGACACCACCAGCGGAGCAGCAAGCCCAAGAGGCACTGTTGTAATTACTGGCGACCTTGAAGTTAAAGGTACACAAACAACTGTAGAATCTACTAATACTACTATTGCTGATAACATACTAACATTAAATGACGGCGAATCAGGCGCAGGAATACGTGCGAGCTTTGGATATAAAGCAGGTATTGAAGTTGACAGAGGTAGTTTACCCACTGCAAGATTAGTATTTGATGAACAAAGTCCATACGTAGCTGGTGGCTCAAGTGGCACAGGCTCTTTTAGGTTTGAAGATCTTAATGGAGACTTTCTTCCACTTAACGTAAACAGCCTTAATGCCGAAGGACCGTTATATGTAACTACTCCTAATAGTGCTATTAATGTAGCAGGCACAGTTGATTACGAAAAAAATGTATTTACGTACACAGGCGCAGCAATATCTAGTGCAACACCTATTAATAATGATTTTATACCAAACGCCAAAGGCGTTGTAGATTATATAACATATGCATTAGGAAATAACTTGCAAGCAGGCATTCAAGATGCTAACACTAGTGTAACTGCTAGTGACTTTGACACATCAAGTAATGAAAGTGTAGTAGTTATTACTGTTGATGGATTAGTAGCAGCCAATTTTTATTCTAATAGAACCGAACTTGGTGCTATTAAAATACAAAACAATGAAATTTCAACAACTAATAGTAATGAGCCGCTACTTTTAGCAGCGCCAGGTACCGGATCAGTGATTGTTAAAGATTCTTTTGAAATAACTGAATACTTATACGAAGATGACGGTGTTGCTCCAGCTAGTACTGTACCCGATAGTGGAATAAAATTATTTTCTACTACTGAAGGAACCGGTGATACTGGTCTATACTTTGTAAATAAAAGTAATACAACTGGCGAGATGATAAGTAAAAATAGAGCACTACTTTATGGTATGCTTTTTTAAGGAAAACAAATGGCAATAGTAAACGCACAATTAAAAACAACAGCATTAGATATACTTGATCCCATAGGTGGAGCAGGGGTACCTGCAGGTAAGAGCTATGCTATTACAAATATTATGGTTTGTAATACAGGTGATACTAACGGCGCATCATTTGATATGCACTTAATACCACAAGGTGACGCACTTGCTAATAAAGTTACGCGAGTTATTAAAGGACTTGAACTTCCAACAGGCGAAACATTTACTTTTGATAGCGAACGTATAGTATTAGAAGCAGGAGATAAACTTGTATTTGTAGCAGAGCCTGACTTAGGGTCATTTCTAACAGATTTAGCAGCTACCGTAAGTTATTTGGAAGTATAAATGAGATTAATTAAGCAACAAACTACTAGTCAACGTACTATTCAACCTACTTCGATGGGCATTCATACTAGTATCTTAGATGAAGTAAAAATAAACAGTACAAATGTAATGCTTGTTCCTAAAGGAACAACTGCACAGCGTCCTGCATCACCTAATAATGGGCATGTACGCTATAATACTACAACCGAACAGTTTGAAGCATATCAAAATAGCGCCTGGCGCTCAATGCGTTTTAAAGAACCTAATCAAGACCCGGGTATTACACAACAAAACTTAGGTAATGGAGATGCAACAGCAGTAGTGTTTGGACCGCTAGCAAGCGGAGACGCAGCATATCCAGTACCGGCAGCAGCACAAAACGTATTAGTGCATGTTGAAAACGTTTTTCAAGTCGCAACAACAAACTATACACTAGCACAAAATCCTGCAGCAGCAACTGGCAGCGGCGCAACAGTCGTAGCAGGATCATTTGTTATTGGAACAGAATATAAAATTATTACTGCTGGTGATACAAACTTTACACTTATAGGCGCAGCAGACAGTAATGTAAATACTGTATTTACTGCAACAGGAGCAGGCACCGGAACAGGTACAGCAAGAGTATCAGGATACTATCTTGTATTTGGTTCAGCACCTGATACATCTAAGCCAGTAACAGTATTACACAACTTCGACAAGTAAACCTATAAATACTGTATAGGAGACACATTCCATGTCACAAGTCGGTAGAATAACAGGTCCAGTACTAGCAGCCAACCTCGAACGTAACGGTATTGACCTTTCGTTTAAAAACACATCATCAGATACGCAATTACTTTACTTAGATGTTAACACAAACAAACTCGGGGTTAATAAAGGTGTAACTAGTTACGAATTAGATGTTAACGGCTCTATTAAGTCTACTAATCTTATCTCTACTACCACTAGTAACATAGCAAACTTTACAATTCAGAATAATGAATTGAATGTATTAGTAGGGGATATAAATTTAAACGCTGCCCAAGGTATTCAGATATCAAACTTTGAAACTGATAACATTCACATTAGTGATAACACTATTTCTAGTTTTAGATCAAATGCAAATATTGAGTTAGCGCCTTCAACAGAAAGTGGTGTTCTAGTACATACACTAGATAATCCAAATGCATATGGTACAGCAGCCTACGATAACTTTGGTTACTCGGTTGCAATATCTGGTAACTTGGCAATAGTTGGTGTTCAGAACGAAGATTCTTTTGGCTCCAGCGCTGCAGGTAAAGCATACATATTCAATGTAACCACCGGTGCTCTAGTACGTACATTAAATAATCCAAATGCTTATGGTGGCCCCACAGGTGATAGATTTGGTCGGTCAGTTGCAATATCTGGTAACTATGCTATTGTAGGTACTTATGGCGAAGATGATGCAGGTGGCAATAGTTCAGGTAAAGCATATATCTTTAATGTAAACTCAGTGTTTCCATTACACACACTAGATAACCCAAATGCGTATGGTGGTAGTGGATCTGATTACTTTGGTGAGGATGTTGCAATAAGCGGTAACTATGCTATCGCTGGCGCTTGGCAAGAAGATGATGCAGGTGGCAATGGTTCAGGTAAAGCATATATATTTAATGTAACCTCAGGTGCTCTAGTACATACACTAGATAACCCAAATGCCTATGGTACAAGTTATGCTGATTACTTTGGTTTCTCAGTTGCAATAAGCGGTAACATGGCTATTGTAGGTGCTTACAGTGAAGATGATGCAGGTGGCAGTGGTTCAGGTAAAGCATATATATTTAATGTAACCTCAGGTGCTCTAGTACATACATTAAATAATCCAAATGCTTATGGTACAAGTGCAGGTGATAGATTTGGTTACTCGGTTGTTATGTCTGGTAACAATGCAATAGTTAGTGCTTGGGGCGAAGGATCGTTTTCAGGTAAAGCATATATCTTTAATGTAACCTCAGGTGCTCTAGTACATACACTAGATAATCCAAATGCTTATAGTACAAGTGGATCTGATGACTTTGGTTACTCGGTTGCAATAAGCGGTAACATGGCTATTGTAGGTGCTAAGGGCGAAGATGATGCAGCTGGTAATGGTTCAGGTAAAGCATACACATTCAATGTAACCTCAGGTGCTTTTGTATCTACAATAGATAATCCGAACGCTGCTGGTACAAGTGCAAATGATAGATTTGGCTCCTCGGTTGCTATATCTGGTAACTCGGCTATAGTTGCCGCTCATGCAGAAGATGAATATGGTCAAAAAGACGCAGGCAAAGCATATATCTACAACGTAGAAAACAATACTACTGAAGTCTTTTCAAACTTAGAAGTTTTTGGAAATTTAGATGCAACTGGTAATATTAGTGCTGATGGTAACGTTACTATTGGTAATGATGATACTGACGATGTTGTATTCAATGCAGAACTATCAAATAATATTATACCTAATACAAATGATACATTTGATTTAGGAAGTTCAAATAAACGTTGGAACGAACTTTACACAAATTTATTAAACGGTACAAGTGTTAGTGTTGAATCAATAATAGTCGAAGCTGGCGGTGACTTTAGTTTAAGACAGGGTAATATATTTTATGTAAGTAAAAATGGTAATGATACTAACACAGGAGATAGTGTACAGGCACCATTTTTAACAGTCAAACGTGCATTACAGTTTGCTGATGCAAGTATTACTGGGCCAGTAACTATTCAAGTGTTTGCTGGAGACTACGAAGAAGAATTTCCATTAACAGTACCTAGTAACGTCACAGTCCAAGGACTTGACATGCGTAACACTATTATTAAACCAACAGCAGCTACAAACACAAATAACTGTTTTTTAATGAATGGCGAGTCAACAGTACAAAATTTAACAATTAAAGATTTTTATACAGGTAGTGCTTTTAGTTTTGTATCAGGATGTGTTATTTCTACTCGTAGTCCGTACATACAAAATGTTACAGTTGTTACAAAAGGCAGTGTTGTTAGTGCAAGTGACCCAAGAGGGTTTGCACAAGGCGATGCAGGTAAAGGCGCATTAGTTGACGGTGCTAGTGTTACTAGCGCAAGTGAAGAAGCAAGTATGTTATTCCATAGTGTAACATTTATTACGCCGGGCGTTGATGCTATCACAATGACTAACGGAGTTAGAGTAGAATGGCTCAACTCGTTTACATACTTTGCTAACAGAGGATTATATGCAGTTAATGGCAGCACTGGCCACTTGTCAACAGATGGCTCAACTACTAAGTATGGTGCAGAAGTAAGATCAATTGGGTCAGCAAACGTATACGGTAATTTTGGTGCAGTAGCAGACGGTGCTGATACATTAATGTATCTAATACAACATAACTTTGGTTACATAGGCTCAGGAAAATTTTTAGATAACGATCCTAGTAGAGCAATACAAGCTAACGAAGTTACTAAAGCTAATAGCGGAACAATATATTTTCAATCAGTTAATCACTTTGGCGACTTTAGAGTAGGCGATGCTTTCTTTATAGATCAAGAAACTGGAAACACTAGTATTGTTTTAAGCGAAGCACAAGTAGATTCACTTAACGGAATAGTAGTTAACTCAGGCGGCGAAACAACAGTAATTAATGGCTTAAAGATTGATACTACAGATTTTATATTTGCAGGAAACTTATTACAGACAAAGACAAAAGACTTTAATGTTAGTTCTGCAGGCACTATTAACTTTACTAGTGATGTTACAATTTCCCAGAACCTAACAACAACAGGCAATATTACTATTGGTGGATCATTAATAACTTTAGGTAATGAAGCATCTGACACTATTAATTTTAATACACCGTTCAGTCAAAACATTGAGCCTGACATTAGTGGTGCATATAATTTAGGTTCAGCAAGTAAAAAGTGGAGTAAAGTCTCAGCAACTGAAGCAAACTTTGCTGACATTAACTTTAATACTAATGTTATTACTACTACTGTATCAAATGCAGATTTAGAATTACGTGCTAGTAGCACCGGCAATATTTATTTGCCAACTAATAATGTTGAAATTACAAACGCTGCTACTATTGTAGGAGATACTGATTTACAATCTGCAAATATTACAGGTGCAATTGTGCAAGCTGGTAATACTACTATTAGTAATGGTGCAGCTATTACTGGTTCAGTTCATGTAACTGGATCATTAACTATTGGGTCAAAAGCACAATTAGAAGATGTTTTAATAGACGGCAACCTAATTACAACTACTGAAGTTAACAATAATTTAGATCTACGTGCTAACGGAACTGGTAATATTGTTATCCCTAACAATGATGTTGTAGTTAGTAATGCAATGAGTGTTAACGATGTTACTGGTGTAAACTTAGTTGTAACAGATGCAATGGCACTGAATGAAATAATTTCTGAAGGTCAAATCCAAGTTGATGATAATTTTATTGCTACTACATTAAGCAATAGTGATCTTGAATTACGTGCTAATGGCAACGGTGGCATTCAGATGTTAAATGATATTTCGTTTAATCAAAATATTGTTAGTACAACTGCTGATTTAAATTTAACTTCTTCAGGAAATGTTAATATAACAAGTAACAGTTCTTTATTAATTCCAGTAGGCAATGACGCACAACAAGTAAACACCACCGCAGGTAATTTTAGATTTTCAAACAAAGATAATGTATTTGAAGGCGCTGCTGGTGGCGGATATGTTGGATTCGGAGGAGTGTTTAGTAGCGATAGGCGTACAACACTTACAGCGCATCCTAGTAATAATATTATTAATGCAGTTATAGACACAACAACCGTTGCACAAGTTACAAGCACTGGACTTACTGTACATGGATTACAAACTGACGATATTAATATTGATGCTAATACTATTAGTACTACGGTTTCAAACAGTGACCTAGAATTAACACAAAGTGGTACAGGTAAAATTGCAATTACCGGTAGTGATACTTCGTTTAAAGGCAGTACTATTACTAATGCTAGTGCAGGAGCATTAACAATATCAACTACTGGTGGATACACTAAGTTGAGCGGCAACACCGCAGTTGTATTTCCAAACGGTACTACAGCACAGCGTGGTACAATTGAAGTAACAGGTGATACAAGATACAACTCTGAGCTTGCATATATGGAAGTGTATAACGGAACTGAATGGCAATCTGCTCAAGGCGGCGGCGATACTGTTACTTCTGACTACATGAATGAGCTAATTTCAATATGGGCTATAACCATAGGCTAACGTACTACAAATTCCTAAATACGATAAATACTATTAATGCAGCGCACGACCATGCTTGCATTAACAGACTGTGGTCAACCCGCAATGTAATGTGGTTGGAGGGACAGGATCCCCGTGTTGAGGAGCAAAGATGGCTGTAGGTCGCATATCGGGTCCGCTCTTAAAGGAAAACTTAGTCCGTAATGGGATTGATTTAGCTTTTGAGACCGACTTATTATATTTGGATGTAAACAATCAGCGCATTGGCGTAAAGACGACGACTCCGACACACGAAGTACAAGTTGCCGGCACAACAAATACAACAAACTTATTAGTAGATACACAAGCTAATTTAGCTGATATCGTTGTCTCTGGTAGTACAATTAGTACAACTAACCAATATCTTAACTTAGGTACTTTGGACAATGTTGTATATCAAAATAAAGCAAGAATTGATAGTATTGACATTGAAGGCAATGTTATTAGTACCAACTCTTCAAATTCTAATTTAGAATTCCGCCCTAACGGTACTGGCACAGTTGACGTACATTCTAACATGAATGTAACTGGAAACATACACGCAACTGGAAATATTACAGCCGACGGCGACATTACTATTGGTGATGCTAATACAGATAGTATTATATTAAATGCAGAAATTGCAAGTAATATTATTCCTGATGCTAATAATACATATGCGCTAGGATCTAATCCTGCCACAGGTGGTAAAGAATGGAATGATGTTTGGGTTAATAATTTTTATGCAACAAATATTATTTCAGATGGTTTAGATGTTGATGGTATTGATTTAACACTACGACAAGGAAATACTATATATGTTGCTGAAAATGGTAACGATTCAAATTCAGGAACACACCCACAAGATCCGCATGCAAGTGTTAAACATGCATTAAGTACAGCAGTTGCAGGCGATACAGTTCATGTATATCCAGGATTGTACACAGAGATATTTCCGCTAACAATTCCAGCAGGAGTTACTGTAAAGGGCTTCGGGCTTCGTTCAGTAACTATTAAGGCCACAACATCAACACGTTATAAAGATGCATTTTTACTTAACGGCGAAAGTACTGTTGAAGACTTAATGATAACTGGATTCTTTAGTGGACGTAATAACTTTACAATTGCAAGCGGGGGCGCAGCAACTGGAACATTAACAGCAAACGTAGGAACAGCACCTCAAGCACACGCATACGTAAGTGGCGGCACAATCACTAACGATGATAAGTCAATTAATATTGCAATAACAGGATCTACGTATAATAATGCTACTGGAATACTTACTGTAACTTACACAGGTACAGCTCCTGCTAATGGCGCAGAAGTATTTTTAGAAGGATTAATATTCAGTTGTAATGGCGGAAATAGAACATTCCCAGATAACGGTTATGCATTCCGCTTTGCAACAGACTATGTAGTAACTTCACGCAGTCCGTATATTAGAAACATTACAGTAATTACTTCAGGTAGTACAACTACTGTTGAAGATCCTAGAGGATTCAATGCAAATGATGCAGGTAAAGGCGCATATATTGACGGCGCATATGCAACTACTGCTAGTAAAGAAGCAAGTATGCTTTTCCATAGCGCAACATTTATTACACCAGGTGTAGATGCTATTGTTGCAACTAACGGTGTGCGTGTTGAGTGGTTAAACTCGTTTACTTATTTTGCAAAAAGAAGCTTTCATGCTTATGATAGCAATGAAGGAAAGTACAGTAACGGTAAAACACGCATCAGATTAGGCGGAGTTAGCGGAACATTTGCTGCTGGCAACACAGTAACATTTACATCGGCAGATGCTTCTACTGTGGCAACTGCTACTGTTGAAAGCGTAGTTGGAGATATTCTTGTAGTTGATGGCAAAAATATAAGTTTGATTGGGTTTGACACAACACCGCAAAGTATTAGTAATGGTTCAGGGGCAACAGCAACTAGTATTATAAATTACGACCTAAGAGACTTTGGTGCAGAAATACGCATGATTGGTAGTGCTAGTGTCTATGGCGACTTTGGATTAGTTGGAGATGGACCAGGTGTAATTTTTTATGCTATTGGACACAACCTTGCATACATTGGTACAGGTAAAGAAGTTAGTAACCAAGTTACAGAAGTTATACAAGCAAATGAAGTTGTAGAACTTAATGGAGCTAAAGTAAGATACAACTCAGTTGACCACAAAGGTGACTTTAGAGTTGGTGATTTATTTTATGTAAATCAAGAAGATGGAACTGTTAGCTTTTCAGTTAACGCTCTAAATATTGATTTAACTCAAGGTGTAACATTTAATACAGGTGGTAGCACTTCATTCATAAGTGGCGAACGTATTGACACTGGTAATATTAGAATTACCGGTAATACTGTTAGTAGCACATCTGGTGATATAACTTTTGATGCACAAACCGATCAAATTAATTTACAAGACAATGTTGCAATTACTGGAGATTTAGCTGTTACTGGTGACGTAAGTATCGGCGGTAATATTGTTATAGGTGACGAAGCTTCAGACACTATTCAAATTGTTGCTGGTATCAATAGTAACTTAATTCCAGCAACGGATAATTCATACAGCTTAGGTACTGATTCAAACATATGGTTAAACTTATATGTAGACGAAGTTGAAGTTGACGATATTAGTATTAGCACTAACTTTATTACAACAACAGTATCAAATGCAGATTTAGAATTACGAGCCAATGGCACTGGTAAAATACTTGTACCTAGTAATAATGTACAAGTTGATAATAACTTAACAGTGAGCGGATTATCAACACTAGCAAATACTAATATTACTGGAACAGTTACATTAGTAGGCAACTTAACTGAAACAGGTAACTTGGATGTTACAGGAGATGTATCTGTAACGCAAGCACTTACTGCTGACTCAAGTGTACAGTTTGAAGAAATACTAGTTGACGGTAATGTTATTTCAACAACCACATCAAATGCAGATTTAGAATTACGTGCAAACGGTAGCGGTAGTATTATTATTCCTAGCAATGATGTAACAATAACTAATGACCTAGCAGTTAGCGGCACGCTATCTGTTGCTAATATTAATGTTACTGGTACTGTGCAAGCTAATACTTTTTCAACTGGTAATATTTTAATAGATGATAATTTTATTACTACAACAGTAAGTAATAGTAATCTTGAACTACGTGCTAATGGAACTGGTAAGATTGTTTTTGAAGACTTTTCTTTTGATAGTAATGTTATAGAAACAACAGGCGATCTAGTATTACAGCCTAGCACACAATATGTAAAAATTAATTCTACTGGAGCATTAAAACTTCCAGTAGGCACAACAGCGCAACGTCCTACAGCAGCAGCTGGTCAGATTAGATTTAACTCTACCTTAGCACGATTTGAAGGGTATAACGGAACTGCTTGGCTCGGCATTAGAGGTGTAGAAGATTTAGACGGTGATACAAAAGTTACTGCTGAATTAACAGATGGCGCAAATGATAACACTATACGATTTAATGTATCCGGAGCTACAATTGTAGATATTGATGCTACTAGACTTAACGCACCAAGAATAACTGTAGATAATATTCAGTTGGACGGAAATGTGATAAGTACTATTACAGCAGACACAGACTTACAATTTACAGCTAACGGCACAGGATCAGTAGTATTTGATAACTTTGCTATTAATGGGAATAGCATAACTAACATATCAGCAAACGCTGTAACTACATTCGAAAATACAAATGGTGGTTATGTAAAGTTTGATGGTACATACGGTATGGTTTTACCAGTTGGTACTTCTGAGAATAGACCAATTCCAGCGTATCGTGAAACTGGAATGATGAGATTTAATAGTCAAGACTCTAGAGTTGAAGTATTTGATGGAACATCGTGGGTAAGTGTAGCAGGTTCAAGTGGATCAATAACAGCAATTGATGCTGAGGATATTGCTATTACAATGGCAGTAATATTCGGATAAGGATGAGATAAATGGCAACGTTTTTTAGAAACAAAGTAATTAATGAAGTAGGCACAGTACCAATTGACGTACTAGTAACAAATGGGGCAACGCGAGCAACTATAATTGGTTGCAGCTTGGCTAACCTTACTGCAAGTAACGTTTTAGGAAGCGTTACAATTAGTGATGATACTAGTGTAACAGGGTTCTATATAAAAGACATTATTATTCCGCCTAACTCAACATTAAAAGTTTTAAATGGCGGCGAGAAGTTAATTTTAGCACCAGACAACAAATTAAGTGTAGTATGCACACAAACAGCAAGTTTAGATTGCATACTAAGCTACGTAGAAATAACATAAGGAAAGTATAATGTCAACATTTTATTTAGGAAGTAATCCGGCAGATGCCTCAGGTGATGCAGCTAGTAGATTCTTTTACGCAATTAAGAGAGACGAGGCTGGTATGTTATTTTTTGCTAAAGTAGACCAATTACAGGATCAAGATACTGTTACAATTAACAATCCGGGATTAAATGAAAATGATTTCAAAGAGTTTGAATACGGAGTTGATTTCTTTGACGGACGCTTAGAATCAGATCATAGTAGACCTTACAGTAATTTAGAATATGATCAATATCGTTGGGGTAGTAGGAATGTTTTTTACTATATAAATGATAACGGTGAGTTTGTTGTTAGATTGAATCAAGAATACATTTACCCAGATGATGCAAAAGTTTAAGAGGAAATAGAAATGGCACAAGAATTTAAAATTGGTAGATTAAGATATACATGGAAAGGCGAGTGGGCCACTGCTGTAGTTTATAACAGAGATGCTGTTATACAATACAATGGTAAAACATATATATGTATGGAGCCACACACTGCACAGGCAAACTTTTATGATGATTTAAACTATGTCACAGGCGGCGGTGCAAGTACTCCTCGTTGGTTATTAACTATAGACGGAAAAATATGGAAAAACGAGTGGCTACCTAACACATTTTATTCTTTAGGTAATATAGTTAAGTATAGTGGTATTGTATATATTTGTACTACTCCTCATACAAGTGCAGCACAAGAAATTACTAGCGAAAACTGGACTACATATTCTAGTTTTGATAAATGGAATAATGCTTGGACAGTTAGTACTGTTTATGGCGTTGGTGATATTGTACGTTATGGCGGCATAGTTTATAGATGTACATTTAATCATATTTCTGCTGCTACAACAGATTTAGGAATAGAAGTAAACTTAAACTATGCTTCTCAAGATGACGGTTACTATGACCAACAAGATGGTGATGATAGTACACTTGGCGCCTGGGAAATCGTTAATGACGGTATTGAATACAAAGGCCAATGGCTTGAAAATATTAGATATAAAAGAAATGATATTGTAAGAAACGGCGCTGATTTATACATTGCAACTGACGGACACACTGGAGTTATTCCTTTTGACTTTAATGTACCTGGCGATGGTCCAGATGATAGTACACTATCTGATAGTACTAGTTCTAAGTGGGCATTATGGCAGCCGGGCACTTCTATTAAAAGTGATTGGTCCAATTCAGTCTCGTATCAAATTGGTGATGTGGTAGCATACGGTGGTTATTCTTATCGTAACTTAGTATCTAATAATGTTAACAATATTCCATCTTCAGGATTACAAGATGACAGTACATCGTTATGGGACGTTGTTACTGAAGGATACGAATATAGATCTGAATGGATGGGAGACCAAGCATATAAAATTGGTAGCGTAGTATATGAAGGCGGAACATCTTATGTTGCAACAGCAGACAGTCTAGGCGAAAGTCCTTCAACATATAGTGTTACTGCTACTATTGTAGAAACAGGAACTACAGGAAAAACTGTAAAATTAGATAGTACTGCTGGATTAAAGCCAGGCATGATATTAATTGGTACAGGATTATATGCAGGACAAACAATTGTAACTGTTGACGATATTAATACTATTCAAATTAGTCAAGTACCAGATGTTGCTCTACAAGGTAACAACACAATTGACTTTGTTGGATTAAATTATCTTTATTGGAATATACTAGTACAGTCTACTAGGCATACTAATTTTTGGACTGATAGTGCTACGTACTTACCAGCTGACATAGTAATTTGGGGGAATGGTACATATCGCTGTATACAAAAACATGCATCGGGCGCACCAACAAGACCAGACTTAGATACACAGTTTGTATACTGGGCACCTCTTATAGACCATGCTAAAGAAAATGCAGGTAATACAGTAGGCGACATTGTTACTAGATTAAATGACGTAAATATTCCAGTTCCTATTCTTCCACTAGATGAATCTGGAGTTCAAGTAGCAGTAGGATCAACAGAAGATTATGTACTACAAGCTGAATCAAAAGAACTAGAATGGAAAAATATACAAATTGTTCCTAATGTTTATTATGTCTCCCCAGACGGAGTTGACGCAGCTACTGGCGGAAATGATCCTGATAAACCATACGGCTCGATTAAGTACGCCTGCGAGCAAATTGAAAACGGAACACAAAATCCAAATGCTAGGGCAATATTAAAAGCAAATAAAGAATTTATAGTAGAAGAAATGTATGAATGGATGGTTTGGAAAGTAGCAAATAATAGTGATCCATTTACTTCGAGCTCAGTATTTAATGCAGTTTCTACAAAACGTGATGCTAGGATTGTACTAGATGCAATATTATGGGACATTACTCGCTTAGACGATGCTACTGGATTAGTCCATGCTAATACTAAAACTGTATTTGCTGCAAGCGCATATTTTGCAATAGAATCTAATACTACATTTGCTTCAGCAGGAACAGAAGCAACTAAGACGTTTATTGTTGCAGCGTTAAGTCGACTTTCTCTACTTGCTTCTAATACACTTAATCTTGTTGCTCCAGATACTAACTACCAAGTATTGAACGGTAGCTATGCTTGGAGTGCTGCAACTACATATGCACTAGATGCAAAAGTACTTTACAATGATGTATGGTATATTAGTTTAGCAGCTGATACAGTAGGTCCTTTACCTGATGCACTAAACTCGGTACTATGGGCAGTATCAACAGCACCAACAGGATTAATAGAACAAAATTTATCATTAGCTACAGCCGAAACTCAAGCAGCAATTGATGTAACTGCACTATTTGCAATTGTTACAAATGCTATTTCTAATGAAGATAAAACATCTATACCTCTTCCAAATGCTTCATATACATATACTGTGCAAGTTAAGACTGGATCGTATTTTGAAACTCTACCAATTAAAGTGCCTGAAGATACTGCACTTAATGGTGACGAACTACGTGGAACAATTGTTTTTCCAAAAGCATCAGTATACACTGGAGCAGTTTCGTCGAGTGCAGCAGACAATACAATCGTACTTCAAGCATTAACAAACGTAGTAACAGGCCAGGCTATACAATTCTTTACTGCAAACGTAAATGAAGACTTTGGCGGAATTGTATTAAGTCAGACTTATTATGTCAAAGACGTTAACATAGCAACTAAAAGTATAACCATTGCACTAACTGTTAATGGCACAGATGTTGCACTTACTACTGGCACAGGATTTATGACAGTGTATGCCGGCGATTGCTTAAAAGACATGTTCCATGTAAGAGACGCAACTGGCATTCGAAATATGTCATTACAAGGACTAGCTGGCTTTTTAACTGCAAGGAACGCCTTTAACACCCAAAGACCAACAGGTGGCGCATATGTTTCACTAGACCCTGGAACAGGTCCAACAGATACAAGTGTATGGATTAAAAGACGCTCGCCCTACATACAAAACGTTACTAACTTTGGTGACGGATGTACTGGATTAAAAATTGACGGATACTTACACGATGGCGGTAACAAGTCTATTGTGTGTAATGACTTTACTCAAGTACTATCAGATGGCATCGGCGTATGGTGTACAGGACCAAGCGCATTAACAGAGTGTGTATCTGTATTTGGTTATTATAACTATGCAGGATATTTTGCAGAAGACGGTGGACGTATACGTGCTACTAACGGTAACAGTTCATATGGTACATTTGGCGTAGTTGCAGAAGGCTATGACAATACTGAAATTCCTATTACTGCAACTGTTAATAATCGCTCTGCACAAGTACAAGCAAGTGTACAAAGTGCCTTTGGCGCAAACGCTGAACTACTTTCAATGCAATACTCAAATGCTGGTTCGGGGTATTATGAACAAACAACTAACATGCTCAAGTATAGTAATAACTTTTTACAAACTTGGACAAACGATAGTAAGGTAACAATACAACAAAACGTGTTTTCTCCACAAGCTGAAGCAAATGCTTGGACAATAACTGGAACAACTAGTAATGCTGTAGAAGGATATCTAGAGCAAGCAGTAAGTGTTACTCCAACAGGATTTGTGTATGATGCATTATCAACGTTAAACGTAACAGGATCTGGAGTTTCAGCGCAATTTAATGTCACAGTCGGTGCAAGTGCATATACTGCTGAAGTATTTGCGGCTGGCTCGGGTTATGTGACTGGTAATCAAATGCGTGTACTAGGAAGTCAACTAGGCGGCATCGACGGCGTAAATGATTGTTTTTTAACTGTATCTGGACTAGCAGGAAGCGGAGTTACTGGAGTAACAGTATCGGGAACAGTTCCTACTAACAGTGATCTTAAATCAACATTTAGTATATATGTTAAACAAGGAACTTCTAGTACAATTGATATTGATGCAATATATAGTGGCACTAGTGCAGTAACTAGTTCTGTTTCTTATAGTTTTAGTACTAAGGCGTTTATAGCAACTTCAGCAAATAACGGATTTACTCCAGTTGAATACGGAAGACTAGAATTGCCAAATAGTTGGACACGAATATGGTTTACCTTCCATGATGCAAACGCACTAAACAATACGTTAACTATAAGAATGTATCCAAGGGGTAAAACAGGAGTTTCAGCAAGTGCTGAGTTCTACGGAGCACAGTTACAGTATGCAACGGCACCTACTTTTTACTTAGATACAACCACAAATATGCCAACATCATTTGCAGACTTTAGTGTTATTGGTGCAGGAACCGGAGCTGACTTAGTTGGTAACGAGATCCGTTCAGGAGCAGTATTTGAAACACGCTTAACTGACACTGGTATTGGAGCAGGTGGACGTAAGTATTCAGTTGCTTCAAACAACGCTCAAGCAGGAGATACAACAACTGTTACATTATCTGGTGCAGATGAAGGCACAGCAACACAGTATGTAGGCATGAGAGCATTCCTACAAAGTGGTACAGGTGCAGGACAATATGGATTTGTATCAAAATTCGACATAAATACAAAAATTGCAAACGTAATGAAAGAAACTTTTCCATTATTAGATATTACTGGGACTACAACATCAACAAACTTAATTACTGTAGGCACTGCTACCACAGGTAACTTATTTTTAAATCAACCAGTTGAATTTATTCCAACTTATTATAAATCAACTATTACTGATACTGCTTACAAACAACTAAATGTAATTGCTACAACTGGTGGCTCAGATAATACATTGCTATTTGAATCGACTGCTTCAATGACAGTTAATATGCCTTTAAGATTTTATGGAACAGCATTTGGCGGACTAACTACTAACTTTACATATTACATTAAAGAAATTGTAGATGGTACTACTATTAGAATTACTACTACGCCATTTGGATCAGCGCTACAATTAAATAACGATAGCGAAGATGATACACAAATTTGTACTATGAAATTCCCAGGTTACGATAAGTTATTAACTGGCCCAACTACTAGCATGCTTCCTAATATGCCGCTACAGTTTACAGGAACTGCAATTGGCGGAGTTTCTGTTGGTTCGCAGTATTATGTACACGATGTTATAGATGCAACTACATTTTCAATATCTGCACAAATTGTAAATATTGCTGTAACTGCAACAACTGTAACTACAAATAAAATTACATACACTACTGGTCCAAATGTGCTAGCAATGAATCCGATTATATTTTCAGGAAATGTTACAGGTGGGCTAGTTAGCGGAACAAAATATTATGTTAGAGAACTTGTTGACGCAACAAACATTACTGTCACAGATGCACTAATATCAACAGCAGTTACCGCAACTGAAGCTAGTACTAACTTAGTTACAGTGACTTCTACAAGTGGATACATAGCAGATGCACCTGTACAATTTGTAGGTAATGCATTTGGTGGGTTAACTGCTGGAACAACTTACTATGTACTTGCTGTTAATGACGCAACATCGATGACAGTATCAACTACTCCAAGCGGCACAGCAGTATCATTAGCAACAGCTTCTGGTGCAATGCAAGTAAAGACGGTTGGTGCCGAAGTAGTATTAAGTACAGCAGCAGATGCATACGGTGGCACAACACCCGGAGCGTCAGAAACTATTGCATACGGGTATGGTAGTATGATAGCTACTTACTCGTCGTCAATGTTTGGAGGCGTTGCTACAGGTACTACGTATTTTGTAAAAACTATTGATAGCGGAACAACATTCACAGTTAGTGACACATCGGGCGGAACTGTAGTAACACTACAAACTAGAACGGGATCGATGAATTTAGGTGAAGCAGGCTGGGATCATATTAATCCGGGTACTGAAGTTGAAACTGCACTAGACAATTCAACAGTGTACTTTATTGAACCAAGGATCGACTTTGCTGCTCCGTCAGTATCGCAGACTCCGTATACATTACCTTCTGCAGGCGCAAACACATACGCATCGATTGCTTACGGTAATGGAAAGTTTATGGCAGTTGCAAACGGCGGTGAGACAGCAGTTGTGTCATCAGATGCAGCAACTTGGACAGCAGTGACACTACCAACAAGTAAAATTTGGTCAAGCGTCTGTTACGGAAACGGCTATTGGGTAATGCTTTCGGCAGATGGCGCACAAGCTGATGCAGGGTCAGCAGTTATATATTCAAAAGCAGATGGTAACGGCTGGCGTGATACTTTAATTACATCAGTTAGTAAATGGTCAGGTTTGGTATACGGAAATGGAAAGTTTGTAGCAGTAGCAAGCGATGCTGGCGGAACAGCAGCAGCAGCATATTCAACAAACGGCGGAAAAAATTGGACTACTGGTACAGGCATAGGCGCTGCACGTTGGACAAGTGTTGCATACAACGAAGGTACATATGTAACAGTAGCAGATGGAAGAACATTTGGCGGTGTTGCTGCAACCGGAGGCGGTGGTAGTGGAGTACAATTTGATGTAGTAGTTAAATTTGGCGGCACTTACACAACTGCTGAAGTTACGCTTACTGAAGGCCAACTTGGATCTGGATATGCTGGAGATGTGCTTGGCGCTTCACCATCCGACGGAGATGACATTGTAATTCCGGGTACATCATTAGGTGGCACAAGTCCAGCTAATGATATAGCAATATCAATAAACGGCGTTGGAGACGGAGGACTTGGTGGTACTGCAGGAGAAGTTCTTACATTTACTATAGACAGCGGTACTGCAAATGCTAGTGTTGGCCAATATGCAGCATACAGCACAAATGGCATTGCTTGGACTACAGTAACTTTACCAGAAGCTGGACAATGGACAGATGTGTCTGCAGGCAACGGATTGTTTATAGCAAGTTCAACAACCTCAGCAAAATCTGTTTATAGTGTAGACGGAATAAATTGGCTATCATCACCATATTCAATTGCAGCAGGAAAAATTGAATACGGACAAGGTGTATTTTTAGCATTATCAACAACAGCCGGAGCAGGCTGGACTAGTGAAGATGGTGTAATTTGGAAATCTTGGGCTGCCACAGATGATACATATGCTGACGTTGCGTTTGGTTGGACAGGACTAACGTATGAAGGAAGTTGGGTTACAATTGGCGGAACTGATACATGGGCAGGTAGTAAAGTACAAGCTGGAGCAAGAACAAAAGGTCGAGCTACAGTAAGTTCAGGAAAAATAACATCGATAAGTACGTGGGAACCTGGGTCTAACTATGCTACTGTACCTGTTATAACTATTACAGATCCAAATGCAACTGTTCCAGCAAGTACAGAAATTAGATCCAGTAATGGCACACTAGCTAATCCGTCATTCTTTAATAAAGGTACAGGGTATAATACAAACTCTACTTCAATTATAATTAATGGTGGTGGATATGCGGATACCTTCCAAACAGGAACACAATTAACTGTTGACGATTTAGATAGATTACCTGGACCAGGAGATAACTTAATTATTGCTGGAGTAGATGAAATTTATAAAGTTACTAGCGCAGAAGTTGTGTTTGGAACAGTAGCACCAAACATTAAAGCTAATCTTAGAGTATCACCAGAACTTACAACTCAAGATAGTCCTATACATGACTCTGCAATTTCAATTAGAACCAAATATAGTCAAGCACGTTTAACAGGACACGACTTCTTGAATGTAGGTTTTGGAACAAAGTTAGAATCAAGATATCCTGGAGTACCAGTTGACACGGTATTATCGCCACAAGACCAAGCTGTTGAAATAAACTTTGGACGAGTGTTTTATGTGTCAACTGACCAAGATGGTAACTTTAAAGTTGGTAGCTTATTTGCAGTTGAACAAGCAACTGGTATTGTAACAATTAGTGCATCACAGTTTGGATTATCAGGACTGGATACATTATCACTAGGTGGTGTTTCTATTGGTAACGCATCAGTTATTATTAGGCAGTTTAGTGTTGATGATACCTTTGTTGCTAACAGTAATGAAATTATTCCAACACAGCGAGCAGTTAAAGCATACTTAGAAGGAAGATTAAGTCAGGGTGGATCAAACACATTTACAGGACAGTTAATTGCTGGTACTGTTCTAGTAGGTGGTCCAAATAAAATAGCAAGTACTATACCAAACGGCAACGTTGGATCGGTAGTTAATATGCCGGTAACATCAAACTTCCAAGGACAGTTTACTGGCTGGGACGGCGACGGTATGGCATTACAACATTTTGTGAATAGTTGGGTACGTTAAAGACATGTTTATAACCCATGTTTTTATAATAAGATAAATAACAATAGTAAAGAATTGATGGAGCTAAAATGGCAGAATTTAAATTAGGTAGAATAAAATTTGTTTGGCAGGGTGCGTGGACAACAGGTACGGGATACGTTGTAGATGATGTTATTAGTAATGGCGGCCAAAGCTATGTGTGTGTTAAAAACCACACTGCAAGGACTCTATTCACAACAGACTTAGCAGATAATCCTACTTACTGGAACTTAGTTGCAGGCGGCACGACCTGGACAGGCAACTGGGCAACAAACACATATTACAATTTGGGCGACCAAGTAAAGTATGGCGGAACAGTGTATGTTGCAACAGCAGCGCACACTTCTGCTGCAACAACAGCAATAGGGCTAGAAGCTGATCAATCTAAATGGGATGCCTTTGCAGCAACATTTTCTTGGGAAGGTTCTTGGTCAACTGGAACACGATATCGCGTAAATGATTTTGTATCATATGGCGGTATCACTTATGTTTGTAACACGTATCACACATCTGCCGCTACCTTAGCAGACGGTTTGGAAACAGACCAATCTAAGTGGGACGAGTTTAACAAAGGCATTACATACTTAGGTGCATATGCCGGTACTACACGTTATCGTATTAACGATGTAGTTAAGTATGGTGCAAGTACATGGATATGTAAAACTCAGCATACATCAGAAGCTGCCTTTAATGATTCCAATTGGGATATCTTTACTGAAGGTATGCAGTTTGAAAACACTTGGTCAAACAGCACAGTTTACCAAGTTGGAGACACTGTTATATATGGTGGATACTCATATATTTCTAGTCAAAATCATACTGGTCAAAATCCAGTAACTGCAACATCATACTGGAACGTTTATACAACAGGATTTAATTTTAGAAGTGACTGGGATACTTCAACTGCTTACTTAGTAGGTGATGTTGTACGCTTAGGCGGATATGTTTATCTTGCAAAAGCAGATACTACAGGTAATCTACCACCAAACAATTCATATTGGGACTTACTTAATTCTGGAATGAATTATACTAATGTTAGTCAAGTATTTTCAGCAGTTGCAGCAACAACAGTAACTGGCTCAGGATCAAGCGCAACATTTAACATTACTAGACAAGGAACTGCGTATTCTCTTGCTATTGCAAATGGCGGGTCAGGGTTTGCTGATGGAAATACATTAAGCATTGCTGGTACAGCACTTGGTGGATTAAGCCCAGCTAATGATATAGTAATTACAGTTACTTCAGTAGACAGCGGTACAATTAATGCTGCAACAGTTGCAGGCATTTCAGTAACTTGGACAGTAACAACACAATATAACAAAGGCGACATTGTATTCTTTGCAAAGAGCAGTTACATCTGTGTTGCAGGACATGTTGCTAATGCAGGAACAAATAGACCAGATGTAGACACAGCAGCAGCATATTGGAACTTACTAGCAGCTGGATCAGAATCATCAATTCTTACAACCGACGGCGACACATATTATTATAGTGCTAATGGTCCAGCAAGACTACCAGTTGGTACAGATGGACAGATTTTAAGAGTTAAGAGTGGATATCCTACTTGGTCGTATTATGGAATTGTTAATAACTTAGTTTATGTTTCAACTACTGGTACAGACAGTGTAGGCGATGGTTGGGGACTAACTGTTGACAAGCCTTGGAAGACTGTAAGATTTGCTGCAAAGCAAGTTGAAGATGGATATTTAAATAGAACATCTACTACTGTTTTGAAAAAGAACAAACAGTTTATTATGAAGGAAATTAGTAACTGGGTAACTTATACTTACTCTGTTGATATTACTGCTTCGGTTGCAGCTACAGATGCATTTACATGTGCTAGTACTGCAAACTTAACAGCTAATATGCCTATTGAATTTACTGGTACTGTAGGCGGAGTCACAGCAGCAACAAAGTATTTTGTAAAAACTATCATTAATGCAACTACATTCACTATTAGTGCAACAGCAGGCGGAACACTTATTCAGCTTACTGATCAAACTGGTACTATGACTGGAGCATTATCATATGACTATGATAAATGCCAACGTGATACAGGAAAAATAGTTGATGCATTAGTATTTGATATTGGACACGGCGGAAACGAAGAAATCACAATAGCAGCACAAGCATATTATACTGTGGCAGGAACTGCATACATTAACTCTAACTTTGGACAACAGCTAACACAAACAATTGCATCATATAATTATATGAAAGATCTTGTTATTGACGTAGTACAAAACAAGCCAGCAGTTTGCTACCAAGCTAAGAATGGCGTATATAACGGACCTAAGCAACACTTTACATCAGCAACAACATATATACAAGACACTGATATTATAGCCGAAGTTAATACACTTTTAAGTGTAGTAACAGATGGTATATATGTTGGATCAAAGACTGGTATTCCGGCAGCTGTCTTTGCAACTAATACTATTGCAGTTAAGACAGGTACATACTTTGAAGTATTACCAATCGTAATTCCAAAAAACACAGCAGTAGTAGGAGACGAACTCCGTGGTACAGTAATACGCCCACAGCCTGCTATAGCTACATTATCTAAAGATACAGCAAAATCGATATCAGCTATTAGACGTATGAAGGCTCTTGTTCCTAACTTATTAAGTAATACTAAAATTTACAGTACTACTGGTAATACAGAAGTACAAGCATATGTTTATGATTCACATGAAAGTATTTTAGAACCGTCAGTAAATAGCAATGTTGCTATGATGAATACTATAATAAAAGGCGGAACAGTGCCTGCTATTGTGTTAACTGACCCAACTGAATACGATGCTGGATTTTTAAATGCACGTAGACTTATTAATGCTAACAAAGCATTTTTACAAGCAGAAGTTAGTGCTTGGATTGCAGCACAAGTAACAGGATCAATTGCTCCGTTTGCTGGATTTACTTATGATGCAGAAGCGCAAGCAGATTGCGAACGTGATACTGGAAATATAGTTGATGTTGTTTCATATGATTTAACATATGGCGGAAACTTACAAACTAGTGTTGCAGCTCGCGCTTACTATACACTAGGCGCATACATCGGTACTGCTGATTCAAAACTAAGAGCATTAGCTGTACAAGATAGACTTAGAGATATCATTGACAACATTGTTACTGGTAATACAGCAGGATGGACAGAAACTCCAGCAAATGCCGAAGTACAAGACGTAAGCGGCACAGCAGGATCAGCAGCAGCATCAAACTTTGCAGTAGCAGCATTACTACAGATTCGTACTACAATTAACACAGGAGTTGAAGCTGCACTAGTACAACCAAGTACAACTCACGTAAATCCACGTATTGTGTCAGCGGTTACTGCTGTACAATCTGCAAAAACAACTATAGCTGCATCTGTTATTTCTTGGATTAAAAATAACTATCCTGATTTAACATTTAACGAAACACTATGTACACGTGATACTGGATACATTATTGATGCACTAGGCAATGACGCCATGTTAGGAAGTAACTATGCTTCTATTAATGCAAGTAAGTCTTACAGACGTGGAATAACAAGTACTAATGTAGTAATTAATAGTCAGCTATTAGAAACTACTGGTGCTATTAATTATCTAAGTGAGCTTGTTAAAATTGAAACTAAGGGTACAGATACATTAACTGCTAACCTTGGCGTAATGACAGAAATACTTACATCTGGAATTGGAACATTACCAACAGCAGTATTTCCAGATCCAGTTGGTATGGATGCAGGATATTTTAACGCTCGTAGATTACTTATTGCAAACAAAGTATTCATACAAAAAGAAATTAGTGCCTGGGTCGATGCACAGATTGCAGCATCAACATCTCCGTTTAACGGATTCGCATATGCCGGCGATAACCGTGTAAAGTGTGAACGCGACGTTGGATATACAGTTGATGCAATAATATTTGACTTAACTTACGGTGGTAATTTAGGTACAGTTATTAATGCTCGTTCATACTATGCAAACGGTGTACTAGTTGAAGTGAGCGGCGAAGATCCTGCTAAAGCAGTTCAGCTACGTATTAAAGATATTATTGATAACATTGTTACTGGTAATACAGCAGGGTGGACAGAAACTTCAGCAAATGCCGAAGTACAAGTTGTAAGTGGCACAGCAGGTAGTGCAGCGGCAGCAACATTTGCACAAACAAGAATTCAAGAAATACACGATACAATTGATACTGGTACAACACCAACAACAGTAGCACCTGTAATTACTTGGGCAAGTGCAGCACTACAAGCCGACTTTGCAAATGTACAAGCAGCTAAAGCTCATATACAAGAATCTGCTGTTAACTGGGTAATTGATACTTATCCAACACTATCATTTAATGCAACAACATGTTCACGTGATGTAGGATATATTGTTGATGCACTAGCATATGACTTAGTACTTGGCAGTAACTTCCTATCAATATGGAATGCAATGAGTTACTATAGAGCAATTGCTAGCTCACAAGTTGTTGTTGCTTCGCAGCTACAACCAACTATTGGTATTATTGGATACGTTGGCGGAGCAGTTACAGAATCAGCAAGAGGTATTACAAACTTAACTGGTAATACTGTTGCTAGTGATAGAATTACGCTTAGTGCAAATACTATATCAGATATATTTAATAATGGTGCTGATTCGGTACCTGTTGAAGTTATGCCTCTTCCGTCAAACATTGCAGCTGGATTTATGAACGCAGCAAGACTAGTTGGGCTAAACGCTACATATATTAAAGCAGACGTTAGTAAGTATATTGAAATAAATTATGCGGCTGTTTGGACAGCACTAGGTGCAACAGGACAGGCAACATGTCAGCGTGATGTTGGATACATTCTTGATGCTATACGTTACGACTTAACATATGGCGGCAACACACAGTCAATAATAAGTGGCAGAGCGTACTTTACTTTTATTAATTTTAATGGCGGCACGGCACTTGAAAAAGCAGCAACAGTGGCAGCATATGGACATATTAAATCTATATTAGATGACATTGTTACTAAAGCTAGTGTAACTGCTCAAACAGGAAACACTGAAACACAAGACACAACAGGAACAGCAGGTAGTGCTGGCGCAGCAACATTTGCACAAGCAAGAATGCAAGATGTTGTTGATAATATTAACAATGGCGTTGAAAACGCAACTATTGCTCCTACTACAACACAAGTAGAAGCAAACTTAGTAGCGGGCGCAAACAGACTACTAACTAACAAAGCTGAAATTCAAAGTGACGGTTTAGTATATGTAAGAAAGTTCTTCCAAGACTTAACATTTAATCAAGCAACTTGTTCGCGAGACATTGGATACATGATCGATGCATTAGCATACGACATGATGTTTGGTAGTAACTTTGCAGCAATTGTTACTGGAAGAAGCTATCATAGAGCATTAGCTTCCAACACAGTTGTACTTACTACACAGAAGAAAGCATCACTAGGACTAGTTAAGTTCTTAAAATATAAAACTAAAGCAGTAGCATCAGGCGGAGCAATAGCACAAGTTAGTGAAACTGTTGACGATATTGTTGGAACAATAAAAGGCGGCGCCAAAGTAAATACTCTTTGGCCTAGCTACACTGGTGTTGACGCTCAAGATTATGCAGGTGCTAAACTAATACATCAGAACAAAGCGTTTATTGCTAGAGAAACATTACAATATATTGCAACTAACTATCCAGCTATAATACATAGTGCAGATGGTTGTATTGCAGACATTGACTTCATTGTTGATGCACTACGTTATGACTTGACTTATGGTGGCAACTTTGCAACACGCCAAGCAGCACTAGCGTACTATGCACAAACATTAGCTGATGGTAGTTTAGGTGCTGGTGCATTGCAAATTACTGCTGCTGATAAAGTAGCAACAATAGCAGCATACGGTAATATGAAGGCAATTATTGCAGACATTGCCCAAGGCGGAACTGCTTATACTGCACTACAAACAGGTGTAACACGTATAACTGGTCTAACAGGCGATGCAACTACTGCTGGTCTAACAAACACTAAAGTACAAGCATTAATTCAATACATTGATGATAAAACAACAATTACTGAAGTTCTTCCAAGTACATCTTGGGTAGACTCTACAAAGGTAACACAGGCTGGACTATTAATATCTGCAAGAGCAGCAACAATTACAGCTATTACAGTGTTTATTAATACTAACTATCCAAACTTGACTTATAATGCTGCAACTTGTGAAAGAGACGTTGGTCGTATAATTGACGCTCTTGCTAATGACTTAATGCTAGGATCGAACTTCCGTTCAATTAAAGCAGGTATGGCATATCATCAAGCACAAGCAAAATTAGCAATTACTGGATTACAACGTAAACCAACATTGCAATCTATGAGACAGTTGTATAAATTAGTTACTGACATTGTAGCAACTGATGCTGCTTCATTAAAAACAACTAAACATAATATGAAAACAATTATTAACTTAATTGATAAAGGTATTAATGAAACTCCAGAAGTTTACGGTACTATGACATATTATAATAATTCTACAATGCATCGTGCTGCTGAAATACTTAAAGCAAATACAGAATACTTGGCTAGTGAAGCAACTGCGTGGATTACACAGAGCTTTGGCGGACTAGTTACTGATGCTACTGCTATTTCTAACGTATATACAACAAGTACAAATCATAACTTAAGAGTAGGTGATCCAGTTGTATTTACTAACGCATTTGGCGGCACAGCAGATGACGTAACATACTATGTGTTTACAACACCAAGTCTTACTACATTTACTGTAAAACTTCTACGTACAGATACAACTGAAGTATCTCTAACAACACTAACATCATCTTCATGTACTGTGCGTTATGCATTTAGTGCAGCATTATGTAAGAGAGATATGCGAGAGTATGTTACTGCACTAGTAGACGATTTAAATGGATCAAGTAATTATAAATCAACTAGAGCTGCTGAACTATATGTTAATGCAGTAGATGGTTCAGAATACTCAGATATGTTTAGAACAAGAAACGCATGTGGTTTAAGAAACTGTACACTAAGTGGACTAGACGGAGATTTATCAGAAGAGAATGATTACTATACTAAGCGTCCTACAGCAGGAGCATTTGTTGCACTTGATCCAGGTTGGGGACCAAATGATGAAGCAGTATGGGTACTAACACGTTCGCATTATTCACAGAACGTTACTATGTTTGGTACAGGATGTACTGGCGCTAAAATTGATTCAGGACTGCATAATGGCGGTAATAAGTCAATGGTTAAGAACGACTTTACAACTATTATCAGTGATGGTATTGGTGTATGGTGTACTGGATCAGATTCATTAACAGAGCTTGTGTCAGTGTTTAACTATTATGGCTATGCAGGATATCTTGCAGAACTAGGTGGACGTATACGTGCTACTAACGGTAACAGTTCATATGGTACATATGGAGTTATTGCTGAAGGTGTATCAAGTGCAGAAGTGCCAATTGTTGGTACTATTAATAACAAAGGAGCACAAGCACAAATTACTGATGTAATTACAGATGCTACTACTGAAGTATTAAGACTTGAGTTCGGAAATGCAGGATCAGGATATTCAAATAGTTTACATGTTGTTAACGGTGCAGGCTATAATGCTGCTGCAATTGCAGATGAATTTAGAGATGCTAGTACATTTGAAACAAGAATTATTGATATTAATAACTCCGAAGGCACAGGTGGATCAAGTTACGTTACAGCAAGTAACGCAGCACAAAGTGGTAACACAACACAAATTACTATTGCAGCTACAGACCAAGCATTAAGTGCAGCATACGTTGGTATGAGAATACAAATTGTTGCTGGTACAGGTGTTGGACAATTTGCAAACATTGCTACCTATGGTACTGGTAGTAAGATTGCTACAGTTACTAAACCATCAACAGGTGCAGCAGGTTGGGATCACGTAGTTCCAGGTACAGCAATTGTTGGTGCACTTGACTTAACAACTAGTTATATTATTGAACCACAAATATCTTATACAGCACCAGGTTATACTGCTACTGCGAGAACATTAGCAACAAGTGCTGATTGGCAAGAAGTTGCATACGGAGATGGCAAATTTGTTGCTGTTGAAGCGTCAGGAACAATTACTAATTACTCAACAGACGGAATTACATGGGCTGATGCAGGCGCTTTAACTGGCAACCTAGCATGGACCGACGTAGTATATGGCGGCGGTGAAGGTGCAGAGGCTACAGCAACAGTTGGCGGACTAGGCGGCGAAGGCGCTGTATTAACAGCAGTGTTTGGAGTAGCTAACGTTAACGGAGATCCAACAGGAGATCAGATTGCAAGTGTAACAGTAGTTAACGGTGGACAAGGTTATACAACAGCACCAACTATTACGTTTACTCCTACAAGTGGCGGAGTAGGTGCAACAGGTGTTGCAGCAGTTATTGATGGTCAGATTAGAGAGATAACAATGACTATTCCGGGTTCGGGATACAATACACTTCCAACAGTTACGGCAACTTCAGATAGAATTACCGAAGCTACAGTTTACGCTTGGGGACGTCATTACTTTAGTGATCCAACAATAACACTTACAGCACCGTTTGTTGGTACTGCATGGGCAGCAAGTACAGCAGAAGATTTAAATGATATTTTATACCATGTTAACACAGGTGTTTCACCTAACGTCACAAACTGGTATAGAGTAACAACTGCTGGTACAACAGCAGCAACAGGTCCAGTACATGCTACAGGAGCAGTTGCAAGCGGAAGCGCAGTATTAACACACATCGGTGTATCAGCAGTATTAATACCGTCTAGAACATCCGAAGCAGGTGCAACAGATGGACTTGTTAAATTAACTGTACAGCAATCAGGTGCAGGTTATACTACTACACCAACAATTACAGTACTTGATTCTAATGCAAAATATGTAGCAGTTGCTACATCAACTGACGATAACTGTTACACAACATCAGCAGGCATTGCAGGAACAACTGCATGGACTGCAGGCGGCAGTACAGGAAAAACTGATTTAACATCATTAACATACGGTAACGGAATTTTTGTTGCTGTAGGTGGAGCAAGTAGTGCAATATCAAGTACTAATGCAACTAGTTGGATTAGCAGAACTATTCCAACACTTGGTTCAGGAACATATTCAGATGTACTATATGGCAACGATGTTTACTTAGCAATTGCAACTGGAACAAATGTAACAGCAAAATCTGATAATGGTAACTCTTGGACAGCTGGTGGCACTATGCCTTCGACTGCTGCATGGGGAAGCGTAGCATACGGCAACGGACGCTTTGTTGCAATTGAGACTGGTACAGCTTCAACTAAAGCAGCAATTAGTATAGATAAAGGACTTAACTGGGTTGCTACAACATTACCAGCAAGTACTACGTATAATAAAATTGCATACGGACAAGGGTTGTTTGTAGTAGTGTCAAATAACACTATAGCAGCAACTAGTCCAGATGGTATTACTTGGACACAGAGAGCTATGCCAAGCAGTTCAAACTGGAGAGCAGCAGCATTTGGTAATACAGATGATAAACCAATATGGTCAGTATTATCTGGAACAACAGGAACAATAGCAGCAACACTTAGAACAGGAGCACAATCAACTGGACGAGTTGCAGTAGCAAGTGGTACAGTAACAGAAGTACGTATGATTGAGCCAGGATCAGGTTATCCAAAAGGTCCTGTGACTGCAACCAATGCTACAGGAAGTGTTATTACAACTAACGATACTACTAACTTAGTAGATAATCAACCAATTGAGTTTAGAGGAATGTCAACTAGTGGACTTCTAGAAGACATAACTTATTATGTAATTGCGTCAAGCATTGTTACAAATACATCGTTTAAAGTATCAGCTTCAACAGCTAATGAAACTCCAGTTACATTAATAACTACTACTGCACTAAGTGGTAATTACACAGCTGGACCAATATATACATTAACTGATCCTAACAAAGTTAAAACTTGTAACTTGCGTATTAGAACAGGCGATGGCGCACTTGGTAACCCAAGTTTCACTAATAGAGGTGCTGATAATACAACTGCTACATCAACAACTGCTGGTGACGGCCATGCTAATTTGTATCAACCAAGTACGTTTATTGACGTAAGTGGACTATACGAAGCACCAACTGCAGGTGCAAACGTTGAATTTGCAAGTTTACCAGATGAGTACTATAAGCTAGTTACTGTAACTAATCTATTAGGATCAAAAGGTAACTATAGTGCTACATTGCAGTTAAATCCAGGACTAACGGTGTTAAAGGCACCAAGTCATGGAGATAAGGTTACAACTAGAATTAAATACTCACAAGTACGTTGTACTGGACACGATTATCTATATATTGGTACTGGTAACAAGACACAGACTAACTACCCATTTGTAGATATTACTAAAGCAGTTCTAGCAAATCAAGAATTATTTAGTGGTGGTGGACGAGCATTCTTTACAAGTACTGACCAAGACGGTAACTTTAACGTTGGTGACTTGTTTGGAGTACAACAGGCAACTGGTACTGCTACACTAAATGCTAGTGCGTTCAACCTAAGTGGATTGAACAGCTTGCAACTTGGTGCATTAGAACTAGGTATTGATAGTGCTATCATTACGCAGTTTAGTACAGATCCATTCTTTACAGCTGATAGTGATAACATTGTTTCAACACAGCGAGCGATCAGAGCTTATATTACAGCACAGATTGGTGGCGGTCAGAGTAGTTTGAATGTAAACACATTAACATCAGGTATTGTGTATATTGCAGGAAATTCGATAAGTACTACTACAGGAGCTGGTATTAACATAACGTCAAGAATGAACTTTACAGGTGGAATAACTGGTACGCCAGTAGCACTTGCATTCTTTATGCAACGATAAACGGAGAAAAGAAATGGCAACAGGAAGATTAGAGACCCCAATAGCAGTTGGGAACGTGTTAGGAGCAAATACTACAGTGTATACGGTGCCAGTTGGTTCGTATACAGTGTGTAACGTATCATTAACAAACACAACTACAACAGCAGTAACAGTAAGGTTAGCATTGGCAACAAATGCTGCAACACCTGGAATTGCAGAATACATTGAATACGACACAGTAATTGCTGGCAAAGGCGTATTTGAAAGAACTGGTTTAGTTATGCAAGCAGGGTTAAACCTAGTAGCAGTATCTAGCGTAAACGCATCATTATCGGCAACAGTTTACGGTATCGAAACGTCAATTACATAAGGAGTGAATAATGCCAAGATATAATACTATATATCCAGTAGCAAGTAGAGATGGTGTTGGAACTATACAAGCGCCAGGCACAGGGCAATTTGTGCAGCTCACTGGTACAGCGCCATATACAATAACGCTACCGATGCCGTCGATGTTTCCTGGTGCACATCAGTCATTTTATAATAGCACTGGCGGTGTAGTAACTTTATCAACTCCGGCTGGCACTATACGAATGGCAGGGGCAGATGCTACAACATTTGCAATGGGAGCTGACTCGTTTGTTAGTTTAGCATCAGATGGTACAGACTATATGCTGTATGTTAATACAGGTGGCTACATTACAGCAACGGGTGGTCTTTTTACTGGTCCTTTATCTGTTAATGGAGCAAATACGTTTAACGTTGGAACTGGAACAACTACACTAGGTGGTGATTTAACTGTAAACGGCGCCAATGTTAAAGCAAGTTCTGCGCATGTACCATCAACTGATTATGATTTAATAACTAAAACATATATGGAAGGCGAATACGGAAGACCGTGGACAGTACAAGCAGCTAATACAACAGTAGTAGATGGTGGAAGGTATTTAGTTAATACCGGAGCAACTGCATTAACACTTACTCTACCAACAGGTTCAGCAGTAGGTGCAGTAGTTCACTTTATTGACTATGGCAGAACGTTTAATGTTAGAGCATTAACTGTCGGTAATAACGGCCAAAGAATTATGGGAAGCATAGATACTATGACAGTAAATACTCAAGGTGCTGCTTTTTCATTAGTTTGGTCAGGTACTACTAATGGTTGGCTAATTACACACGGTATCTAATAAGGAAACAAAATGGCTATTGATTATAACGGATTAAAAAAGATTACATCAGCAAGTATTGTTGATGGCGCTATCACTGCAAGTGATCTTGGATCTAATGCAGTTACTAATGTTGAAATTGCTAACGGCAATGTTACAGCAGCTAAACTAGCAACGAACGCAGTTAACTTAGGCACTACTGTTGTTACAGGAACTTTACCAGTATCAAAAGGAGGCTTAGGCACAACTAATCCTTATGGGGGAGCTTTCCGTACTATTATATCTAATGGTTCAGCAATTAGCAGCAAACAACACGGTGTTCAAGGAATGCAAGTGTTTACAGGCAGTGGCACATGGAACAGACCATCTAATGTAAGGTATATTAAAGTACAAATTACAGGTGGCGGTGGCGGTGGCTCAGGACACGGAGAAAGTGGCGGAGCAGGTGGCTATTCAGAAAAAGTTATTGACGTAAGTAGTATTAGTTCTGTATCAGTATCAATTAGTGGTGAATCAAATGGCACATATTATTCAGGTGCAGGCGGTAATGGAGGTGGTAGTAGCTTTGGACCTTACCTATCAGCAGGTGGCGGATATGGAGCAAATAGAAACAATCAACACTCAGGCGGCCTAGGTGGCGTAGGTAGTGGTGGCAACGTTAATACATATGGCGGTGGTGGAACTAATCACCACGGACGTTCAGCGACAGGAGGATCTAGTTTTTGGGGAGGTTCAACAGGAGCTGGACACCCACAAGGTGGTAACTTTAGTCATAATCATCAAAATCATAGCGCACCGGGCAGTGGCGGAGCAGGTGGATATCATCACGGACACAGAGGTTCAAATGGACGTCCGGGTTACTGCGTAGTGACTAATTACTATTAAACAAGAGGCAAAGGTTAGAAAATGGCATTTAATTATAGTTCACTAAAAAAAATTACAACGGCAGGTATTGTTAACGACACAGTACAGACCGGAGACCTAGCTAGTAACGCAGTTGCTAGTGATGAAATTACTAATAGCACAGTTGTATCAGGAGACCTTGCTGTAAGTGCAGTTAACTTAGGTACTACCGTTGTTACAGGATCAACAGCAGTAGCCAAAGGCGGCACTGGACTAACATCAGTTGGTAGTGCTAATCAAGCACTAACTATAAACTCTGGCAATAACGGACTAGTTTATGCGCCTACTGGATTATACGGCATGCAAGTGTTTACAGGCAGTGGCACCTGGACAAGGCCAAGTGGCGTTAGATACATTAAAGTACAGATTACAGGTGGTGGCGGAGCAGGCTCAGGACACGGAGAAAGTGGCGGAGCAGGTGGCTATTCAGAACGCATACTTGATATGAGCGGAACTTCTAGTGTGTCAGTATCAATTAGTGGTGAATCAAATGGCACATATTATTCAGGTGCAGGTGGTAATGGAGGTGGTAGTAGCTTCGGACCGTATTTGTCAGCAGGTGGTGGATATGGAGCAAATAGAAATAACCAACACTCAGGCGGCTTAGGTGGCACAGGTAGTGGTGGTACAGTAAACATATATGGCGGTGGTGGCCAATCACATCATAACAGATCCGCTGTCGGTGGAGATAGCTATTGGGGCGGCTCAACAGCAGCTGGACACCCACAAGGTGGTAACTTTAGTCATAATCATCAATCACACAGCGCACCGGGCTCAGGTGGAGCTGGAGGCTATTTTAACAGCCATAGAGGCTCAAATGGACGCCCAGGTTACTGCGTAGTAACAATGTTTTATTGATAAGTATATACAAGAGGAAAAGAAATGGCATTTAATTACGATTCACTAAAAAGGATTACTTCAGACAGCATTGTTGACGGCAATGTTCAAAATTCTGATATTGCTAACAATGCAGTAACTACTGCTAAAATAGCTAACAGTGCTGTTGGATCTAATAAACTAGCAACGAACGCAGTTAATTTAGGTACTAATGTTGTTACGGGAACAGCAGCAGTATCCAAAGGTGGTACTGGACTAACATCAGTTGGTAGTGCTAATCAAGTTTTACGCTCAAATGGTAGTAGTAACGTTTACGGTGATATTGGACTTCGTAGTATTCAAACATTTACTGGTAGTGGTACATGGAATAGACCTTCAGGCGTTAGGTATATACATATTGCATTAGTAGGCGGCGGTGGTGCTGGATCTGGTCACGGAGAAAGTGGCGGAGCTGGTGGCTATGCAGAACGTATACTCGATGTAACTGGTATTTCAAGTTCGTCAGTATCAATTAGTGGCGAATCAAATGGCACATATTATTCAGGTGCAGGCGGTAATGGAGGTGGTAGTAGCTTTGGACCTTACCTATCTTGCGGCGGTGGATATGGAGCAAATAGAAATAACCAACACTCAGGCGGCTTAGGTGGCGTAGGTAGTGGTGGTACAGTAAACATATATGGCGGTGGTGGCGGCAGTCATCACGAAAGTATTGGCCCTGGTGGAAAGAGTTTTTGGGGCGGCTCAACAGCAGGAGGTCACCCACAAGGTGGTAACTTCGCACACAATCACCAATCACACAGCGCACCGGGCTCAGGTGGCCGCGGTGGATATTACAATAGCCATAGAGGCTCAAATGGACGACCTGGAATGGCCGTAATAACGGAGTATAGATAAAATGAAAAAAGCATTAATGGATATTCAGGGAACAATTGGACAGATTGAAGAGCCCGGAGACGATTTTGAAATTTACAACGGAGACGATGCAACTATCCAATGGGTAGACGCACCTGACGATGTACAACTTGACTGGACACTAGAGTGGAGCCCGGCACAAGAAACAATGATATGGGTAGAGAGAGGAGCTCCATTTACTGATCCAGAAATAGCAAGAAAAATTGCATACGGTGATGTAGGTGATCAATTAGACATGATTTATAAAGAGATTGCTGCTGAAGGTAGTATAAGCGCATCAGGTCCTTGGGCCTCGCATATTGCAGGAGTTAAATCAACATTTGCTGCGGTTCCAGCTAGCGCTGAAGCTGTAACAGAGGAAGAGCAGATGGCACTAGAGGCAGTTACTGAACCAAGTGCTGATAACCCAGCCAAACTGTCTAGTATAGAAATGCCATGCTGGAAACGTTGTAGCGGATGGCACGGCAATCAGTAATAAAAGAATTTAAAGGAGAATAATTATGCCAACACTAACTGCTGTTAGCCCAGTACTTGTAGATAACATAGGACTTGGAAACTCGACTTCATGTCCCTTAGTATCGTTTGTAAAGAAAGATAACATAGTAGTAACGTTAGACGCATCAAATCTTACGTTAACTTATGATGCTGCTGAAATGCTATACAAAGGTACTAGAGGTGTATATAGGTACAGGACTACTGGTCCAGCTTATACTGCAACTGCATAAACTACAAATTTTATAATATAAATCAGGAGTCTTTAAGGCTCCTGGTTCTGTCTTACCACATTTAAAAATTATGTGCCGAAGTGCTTATAAATATTAGATATACACAAACTAGGAGTTTTTATGGATATTAAAAATATAGCAATTATTGGCGGTGGATCAAGCGGCTGGATGACAGCGGCTGCACTAAGTAAACTTTGCCCTAATGTAACTGTTACATTAGTTGAATCTAAAAAGATCGGAACTGTTGGAGTCGGAGAAAGTACACTAGGGCACATAAACAGGTATTTAAAATTACTAGGGTTAAAAGACGAAGACTGGATGCCTGCATGTAATGCAACATATAAAAACTCTATTCGTTTTACAAACTTTAGAGAAAATGACGGAACTAGTTTTGAATATCCATTTGGTGCTGGCTATGATTTTACTGACTGTAATTCAGGATTAGCAACACACGGACACCTAGCTGCATTATACCCCGACGAATTTACTCCTGATACATTTGCAAAAATGTATGCATCATCTAATACTGCACTTGCATTACATAATAAACAAACTAGAAATAAAGACCGCGCACTAAGGCATTTTAACTTTGAGTATGATACTGCATATCACTTAGATGCCGGATTATTTGGAGAGTACTTAAAAGATGCTATATGTATTCCTAATGGTGTAGTGCATAAAATAGGTGACGTGCATTCGTATATTAAAGACAGTAAAGAAAATCTTACTACAATATTATGTGAAGACGGAACTAACGTATGTGCTGATTTGTTTATTGATTGTACTGGATTTAAATCAATGTTATTAGAAGGATGGATGGGTCAAGAGTTTATTCCGTTTGATAAACATCTTGCTAATGACAGTGCGTGGGCATGTAGACTTCCGTATACTAATAGAGAAGAGCAAATGCACAATGTTACTGATTGTCATGCACTTGGCAATGGATGGGTATGGAACATTCCGCTATGGAGTAGAATTGGTACAGGTTATTGTTTCTCTAGTAGGTTTATTAGTAAAGAAGGCGCACAGATAGAATTTAAAGAACATCTAGAAGCAACATACGGAAAAGAAATTGCTGATGCCGCAGACATGTTCCATATAAAAATTAAACACGGATATCGACGCAAAGCATTTGTAAAAAATGTAGTAGGTATTGGCCTAAGTTACGGATTTGTTGAACCATTAGAGTCAACAGGATTGTTAACTACACACGAAAACATTCTTAAATTAGTTGATCTAATAAATCGACGCAAAGGATATATAACTAATTCAGAAAAAGAAGCATATAACTTTAGTGTAGAGTATGACTTAGTTGGCTTTAGAGATTTTGTATCTATGCACTATGCATTATCAATGCGTACTGATACTCCTTATTGGCGCTGGGCAACTCAAACTAACGAATATCATCCTTTACAGTTTAATGATTTTATTCCTCAATATAATGTTTATACTAATTTATTAGTAGCTCTTCAGAGTGCAAATACCTTTCAAGAAGCAAACCAAGGTGCAAACTATATAGCCGCCGGTATGGGAATTAATACGCATTCAACTCCAGAAACAGTTCGCGAAGAATACAGTAATGGTGATGCAAGGTCTGCAATCACCATTAACGGCATAGAAGCATTAGAGCATTCGCGCCAAGAATATCACAAACAACAGGAAACCTTAACGGAATATATGGATACATTGCCAAGTCATTATCAGTTCTTAAAAGATGAGATATATGGCGGTGTTGACAACTATGAAGATTAAAACTACTACTATAGTTGGCGGTGGGTCTAGTGGATGGATGGCTGCTGCTGCACTAAGTAAACTGTGTCCAGAGGTTGATGTTGTTCTAGTTGAATCACCTGATATTGCAACAGTAGGCGTTGGAGAAAGTACACTAGGACAAATTAATTTGTTTTTAGATTACTTAGGTCTAGAAGACGAAGATTGGATGGCTGCTTGTAATGCAACATATAAGAACTCTATTCGATTTACAAATTTTAGAGAAAATGACGGAACTAGTTTTCAATATCCCTTTAGTGAAGGTTTAGACTTAACAGACAAAATAGGCGGCGTTGAAACACATTCAGAGTTAGCAACACTATACCCTAATGAATATACTCCTGATACATTTGCTAGGTTTTATGCTACATTGCATACACACATAGCTGATGCAAATAAACAAACTGCCAATGACGGTAACTTTTATAGACATTATAATTTTAAATGGGATACTGCATATCACACTGATGCAAAATTATTTGGCGAGTACATGCGAGATAAAGTTGCACTTCCTAATAATGTTAAACACATTAAAGCTACAGTAGTTGATCAGAAAAAAGATGATAAAGGTAATTTAGAAAGTTTAACATTAGATAACGGAACTGTATTAACTTCAGATCTTTGGTTAGACTGTACTGGATTTAGTTCTATGTTGTTAGAGCAATGTATGGGATCAAAGTTTAAATCCTTTGATAGCCACTTACATAATGACAGTGCCTGGGCTTGCCGTGTGCCTTACGAGAACAAAGATGAAGAAATGCACAACTACACCGACTGTCATGCATTGGGTAATGGTTGGGTTTGGCACATACCATTATGGAATCGTATTGGTACAGGCTATGTGTATTCGTCAAAGTTTACAACTGCTGAAGATGCTAAACAAGAGTTTATTGAACACTTAAAAACAACCGGATCAATAGAACGTGCAGAAAATGCAGAGATGTATCACGTTAATATGCGACATGGTAGAAGAGAACGTGCGTGGGTTAAGAACGTAGTAGGCATTGGTCTAAGTTATGGATTTGTTGAACCATTAGAGTCAACAGGCCTCTTGACAACACACGAAAACATTGTTAAACTAGTAGAGATGTTAAACAGAAGAAACGGCTTTATTGGTAGAACAGAAATAGAAGCATTCAACTTTAGTACAGAAATAGAAGTATTAAAGTTTAGAGATTTTATTTCTATGCATTATTCTCTTTCAATGCGTACTGATACACCTTACTGGAAATATTGCACAGAAGAACACGAATACGAAAAAAACTACTTTGAAGAATGGTTACCTAAAAGCCAACAGTATACAAACCTACTAGGAACAGTAACTAGTGCTAGGAAGTATCCAGATACTACATTTGTTGCTGCATTATATATTGCTGCCGGTATGGGATTTAGACCATTGTCAACAAAAGAAATAATACTTAGTAAACCTAACAGACTAGAACAGTTAGAGTTTACAAAAAAGAACTTTGAAGCATACGAAAAATATATAATAGAAGAAGTAAATAAAATGCCTACACACTATGAATTTTTAAAACAACGTATATATAATGGGATCGATGATGTTTAAAAAAGAAAAGTCTTGGGTTCGTTTTTACTCAATGGAACCTGGCGTTGCAGAAGTCTTTCCGATTATACCTGCGCATAAACTAAAGCGTAGTTGGATGCAACGGAATGATCCTCCTGATCCAGATAACGGTAGTATGCACACCAAAAACTGCCCTGGAATTACTAAATTAGTGTCAATGGGGTATGTAGTATGTGCTCCTGCAGACTTTACAATAAGAACTGATGCAAATAATAATACAACATTTGAATGGTCCGAAGCAAGAAGATTTAATACCGAAGATGGTGATAATAAACGATATATTGGATACCATAACCAACATCAAACAGAAATTACATTAGATGATCCTAAAAAATCATTAAAGGTAGCTGTAAAAGTAGACACACCTTGGAGAGTAAAAGCGTCTGATGATATTTTATTATTACAGGTCCCTATAGCATATAATAACGAAGCTCGCTTTACAGCAGCACATGGGATATTAGATCCTCGTTATGGACACGTAGTTAATGCACAGTTATATTGGCATGTGTTAGAAGGCGAAACACTAATTAAAGCAGGTACACCATTAATGCACTATATTCCAGTGCAGCGTAATTTTAATATTAGCAATATAGATTTAATAGTCGACGATGCAACGCAAGATGACAAAGAATTAGAAAAAGCATTTAACTATTCAAACGATTCTATATTTTTAAAGCACGACAGCCTCAAGTCAAGATTAAAAAGAACCATGGCAGTAATGACTAAGTACAAACACAATAGGAGAAATACATTATGGACTTCAATATCGAACTCGATATCGCAATTACTAAAGTAGAAGCATCTTTAGCAGAAGCAAAAGAAAAATTAGCAGAGATGGAAAAAGACTTTGCTGATGTTAAATTAAATCCTTATGGGATTACATCTATTGACTTCCAAGGAAGACAAGAGTTGTTAGAAGATGCAACAAAGATGGAAGGTTGCATCATGGGATTACAGCTAGCGAAAGATACTTATGAGTCAAGTGTCGCAACAGCTTAATGCAATTGATGTATCGCCGTTTCCAAAACTTGTATGGAAATTTAAGTATAATTTTCCATACGAGACCTTAACTAGTTTAATATCTGAACTTACCTCACAAACACCTAATAATTCGGTCTTAGAAACTGGCGCAGCGTTTTCAACTGCGTCAGCACCACAAGATCCACCACATACTTGGCCAGAGCTACACGACTTTAGACAGTGGATAGGCGACCCACTTGATTTACTTTGGCAACATAATAATTTTGATAAACACCGTGGATCAACTGTAACTAATTCTTGGATTAACACTCATAAAAAGGGTGGCGCAACTCTAGAACATAATCATAATTTTTCATTATTTGTAGTTACTGCATATCTTAAACTTCCTAAAGAAGGTGGGTTTATTGAATTTAGAGATCCTTTGGAATATCATAAAGCTAATACTCCTATTATACCTGAAGAAGAATTATGGAAAGCTGTGCCGTGCGAAACTAACGATGTTCTTATTTTTCCAGCCTGGCTAAAGCATAGGGTACAAGAAAGTAAATCAGACGAAGAAAGAATTGTAATGACTATGAATATTGGACCCGGTAATGGATAACACAATAAATTTTAATTTTTGTACTCCTGATGCTAATTCTTTTGACAAAGAAATGTTAGTTAAAACAATTGAAGAATGGAATGTTGAGTACGTTGCATTAACTGAAAAAACAGGATATTGGATTGCCGATAACCCGTTTAACGGAAACTGCTTTGAAACTTATAAGAATCTTATTGCAGCATTTCCAGTAGTAAAGAATAATAACGCAGGTACATCTACTGATCCAAATCCCTTCGACACAATTCATTTACCGGAATGGTTGACAAGATGTGTAATTGAACTTATAATAAGATATTACATTAACAATGTAGAAAGCTCTATAGTTAATAACACAGTACACGAATGGGGAAACTTATATTGGAAGGATAAAAGTAAACCTATAGAAGCATTTAGAATACCGCACATTGATTACCCAAACGGCATTGTTGGCAACTTGTGGCTTAGTAATCATCCTTATGGAAGCAGCGGAACTAACTTATACGAATATACAGGAAACGTACATGGGTTACTTTATGACTTTCAAGTTGATGACACACACCCGCTGTATAACAGATATAAAAACCTATCGTTAACTAATAGACTACCGCAATGGAAAAACTTTAGTGATGAAGAAGCAGAAGAATTTGGATTTAAAAAACTAGCAATGGTACCAGGAGAATATTCAAAGATTACAATGTATAAGTCAAACACACCGCATTGTCCTTATATAGATCCAACTATTGATTTTAGATGGAGTCATACATTTGCTTTTGAACACGACACACTTAGTATGAAGGACGTTTTTAGATGAATACAGATTTTTACTTTCCGACACCTGTATGGTGGGAAGATACTAATATAGATAACACCCCTATTGTGCAGTTATGTAATAAACTACGTACAGAAGATCCAGATGGTCGACTAATTAGTAACAATGGTGGATGGCAATCGAAAGACTTTAAATTACAAGAACACAACGAGTTTATAGATTTTGTAGATGCTGTTGCAGATATGTCAATGAGTTGTCTTAATGATTATGGGTATGTTAACGGTGCATATAAATTAGAAATGCTTAATGGATGGTTTAATGTAAATCAAAAAGGTAACTCTAATCAAATACATACACATGGCGGATCATTTATTTCCGGAACATACTATGTACAAGCTGAACAAGATCAGAGCGAATTAATTTTTTATAAAAACTTTACAGAAGACTTTGTAATTTCTTCAGCAGGCCAAATAGACAACTTCACTGCTATTAGCGGAGCAACTTGTCGATATCCTCCAAAGACTGGAAGATTAATTTTGTTTCCGTCATATGTTCCACACGGCGTAATGCCTAGTACTAGTGATAACGAACGTATTTCGTTAGCATTTAATATGAGGATGGTTGATGTATAATAATATTGCAGAAAGAATATTCACAAAAGTTGACTTAGAAAACGATGACAAAGCGTGTTTCTTTAAAGACTTTATTGATAATCCTTCAGATCTATTAACATGGAACGATGTTGCAGACTGCATGAATAATCCTTCTTTTTATGATTTTGAATTAGTTGATCATGACAATCAAAAAGTAAATATACCTGCACACGCTAAGACGTGGAATTATCATAAACCTATTCAAGATAAAAAATTCCTATTTGATAATGTTAATCATGGACATACTTTAATTATTACAAATTACGGGTATCGTAATGCTAGTACAAATGCATTACTAGATACATTTGAACAAATGTTTGATGTGCATGCAGCAATACACGTATATGCTGGCCTAAAAAAATCTAAGTCGTTTACAATACATGACGATTATCCAGCAAACTTTATAATACAAGTTGAAGGAGAAACTCGTTGGCGAGTATATGAAAATAGAATATCATATCTTTTTAAAACAGGTAGAATGAACGGCAGGGTAAATACTGATACACTACGTACTGCAATTGACGTAACATTAACACCGGGCGATGCACTTTATATTCCGTCAAGGGCATACCATTGTGCAGAGCCTTCGGACAAACGATTATCTATTAGTATTCCGTGTTGGCAACGTCTTGCTACAGAACAACCCGAAGCTAGGACTGATAGAACAACTTATAGGATAAAAGATGACTGATATTATAGAAATACCAAACTTAGTTGATAGTGAATACCAACGTAAAATGTATAATACTGTAACAGGCGTTGATTTTCCTTGGCATTATTTAGAAGATACTACATACGAATTAGGAAATAAAAAAAGTATTAGTACTCCGGGATTTTCTCATTTATTATTTGCTAGTGATGGCAATCAAAGCGAATATCTAGATATATTTACACCAATGTATTTAAAGGGTATAGAAGCAGCAGGTCTAAAGCTAGTATCAACATTGCGTCTTAGATTAGGATTTCTTTTAAAAACCCGTTATACATTACCAAATATGCCATATGTGTATAATACTCCGCATGTTGATTTTGACGTTGATCATTATACTGCATTGTACTATTTAAATACCTGCGATGGCGACACAATCATTTTTAATCAAACTGAGGAAAGCGACAAGTATTCCACTAAGCATCGTAGTACTCCAGAGGCAGGCAAATTTACTATATTTGACGGCAACCACTATCATGCAAGTTCGTGTCCTAAAATGGAACCGTCAAGAATAGTGTTAACTATGAACTTTACTGCGGAGAAAATTTAATGGTACGAGCCGATCGCCCCCACATTCCTACTACTATAATTGATAACTTTTTTGAAACTCCTAGTTTATGGAGAGACTTTGCATTAGCTCAAGAATACTATAAAGGCGAAAGGGGCACTTGGCCAGGCACAAGAACAGCAATGTTAAGTGAATTAAGTTCTGAACTATACGAAATATTAGAAATTAGATTACTAGAACAGTTACCTATGTTTACTGGTCTAAGCAAAGTAGAATCTACCTTTCAGCTAATAGACGAGACCTGGGGTAAAGGATGGGTGCATGACGACAATCCAGAACATGACGTTGCAGGTATTATATATTTAAATAAAGGTGCTACGTTAAATACCGGAACTACTATGTACGAAGGCGCAGCTGATATTAACGGAGAGCATTATTCTAAATTGTTTCAGGAAGATGTATTAAGTACAGATCCAGAAGTAAGAAAAGGATATGCAAAATATAGAGATGAACAACGTGCATTTTTTAAACCAGCAATAAATGTAGATTGTGTATGGAATAGATGTGTAATGTTTGATCCAAGGACTTGGCACAGTGCTGATAACTTCTTTGGTACCACTAAAGACGACACTAGATTAACATTAGTATTTTTTGGGAACACATAATGACAATTGATATAACTACTATCAATAATAATGCACGAAATAGTGCAGAGCTTATTGCTAAGAACGACTTAAAAAATAGAAGAAAAACAAAGTTTTTACCTACTAAGATAATTGATAACTTCTTTGAAAGTCCTAGTTTGTGGAGAAAATTAGCATTATCACAGCATTACGAAGTTGCTGGAGAAAACCCTAGTACATATCCAGGAAAGCGAAGTCCCTTTTTAAATCAAATTGACGGCGAGTCATTTGAACTGCTAGCTAGAGGACTACTGAAGCACTTACCTATGTTTCGTGGATTTAGTGATTTATGGGCAAACTTCCATTTGATCGATAGTAGTTATGGCAATGGATGGGTACACGACGATGATCCTACGCTATCTGTGTCTGGGTTAATATATTTAAATCCTAATCCAGCTGCTAATAGCGGTACAACAATATATAACGATCGACACGATGCTCAGGCTGCCAAATATAATGATAAGTTTAAACAAGACATATTGTATGCTACGCCCAAAGACAGAGAAAGTATAAGCAAGTATAGAGAAGAGCACCGATCTTTCTTTACACCTAATACTGTTATTGAAAATGTATATAACAGATGTGTAATGTTTGACCCAAAAGTTTGGCATTCTCCTAATGAGTTCTTTGGCTCAACAGACGATAGTGCTAGATTAACATTAGTATTTTTTGCAAGGGGCGGATAATGAACGATATTATCGAAATTAGAAATGTAGTATCGCCAGGATATCAAGACTTTATACATGAGAAAGTTACTAGCTTACAGTTTCCTTGGTATTTTAATACTAACCTAGTTACTCCCGAAGCAACATTAAAAGATGAAGCAAATATTCAAGGGTTTAATCACTTTCTTTTTGAAGAACAAAAACAAGTGTCGCCAACATTTGATTCTATATACCCGTTGTATCTAAGTATAGTAGATCAATTAAAGGGTACTGATATTAAATTTAACCTACTTGAAAGGATGCGGTTTAACTTAACTTACGCAAATCCATTGTCAACGCTTCCTTGGCATATGCCGCACATTGATAGTATGTATCCGCACTATAATGCAATTTATTATGTAAATGACAGCGACGGGGATACTGTTATTTTTAATGAAACAAATGAAGATTATAGTGAAGACTTTGATGTAATGAAAGAAAACAAATTTACTGTTAAACAAAGAATAACTCCTGAAAAGGGAAAGGTAGTTGTATTTCCTGGACATTATTATCATGCAAGTTCATTTGCTAAAAAAAGCAATTATAGATGCGTACTAAACATTAATTTAGGAAAAATATTTTGATTTTAAGCACACTTTTAGATTCTATGGATTATAAAATACATAAATCACAAACAGTAATTGATCATCAATTGCTAATGATTAATGACTTAGATATAGCACAGGCTCATGTAAAAGAACATTTGTCAGTAACAGATTTAACTTGGAACTATAGATATTATAACATATTTGCAGTTACATCACCGTCACCTACATTTTTTAATTTATTTAAAGAAGTATGTAGTATTATTAGAGAACACGTAGGCGACGATAGACCTTTGTGGATGCAAAGTTGGTTAAATCGTCATTTGCACAATGAAGTATTAGATTGGCACGGACACGACTATCCGTGGCATGGATATGTTTGTATAGATCCTAAAGATAGCACAACGCTATTTGAGGAATATGATATTAACAATGAAGTAGGAAATATATACATTGGCCCTGGACATAGGCGACATAAAGTAGAATCACTTTCTGCTTTTGAAGGACATCGATTAACTTTAGGATTTGATGTACATGATGAAACAGGAACACCGTATGATCAATTTGGAATGGTACCAGTATTATGATTAATGAATTAGACTCAAAAGATTTTGCAATAGTATTGCGCAACGTAGTTAGCGAAGAAATATGTAAGTTTGCTAGTGCAGAATTTAGAATGGTATCAACTTGTGTAGATCTAATGGATGGAGGAGGTGATGGGGTAGGTAAAGAAATTGGACTTACTGAAAGTTTTTCAATATATTCTCCAATATTTATAGAAACACTATCATTGCTAATACAGCCGCATATTGAAGAAGCTGTTGGTAAGAAACTGTTGCCTACATACTCATATGGAAGAATATATAGAACTAATGCGAGGCTAGATCCGCATTTAGATCGTAGCAGTTCTGAATATACAATATCGTTATGTTTAGAAAATGATCCAGTACATGATGATTGGCAGTTAGTAGTAAAACATAAAAATAAAACTCTTGAATACGTATCTTTAGGGGTAGGAGATGTATTAATTTATCCAGGAAGGGATCTTAACCATTGGCGCGAAGGTGCATTTAAAGGTACAGAACAAATACAAGCATTTATACAATATGTCGATGCTGCCGGGCAGAGTAGAGACCTAAAGTGGGACGGCAGACCAGCAATGGGAATGCCTTGGGAAACTGCTAATCAATTAGTACATGATAACTTAGCCACACAAATGGAAACTATGAAAAATGCTAACGGTGAAGCCGTCAGTACTAGACGTAATAGCGGGCATTAATAATGACAAAACCTAAAACACATTCACTGTTTCCAGTTGAAGTATTAGAGTACCAGCAAACTGGAAAAACATACGATGTCATTATTGAGTTACTAAGAAACGAAGCGTTTAAAGAGCATGAAGCATATTCTTCGTTAGCCAATATACACACAATTCCGCATTATAACGAACCATTTGAATTTATAAACGAATGTTTAGAAGACGTTAGAACTAGGTATAGTTATGATTGTGAGAAATTTGAAATATCGTCTTCTTGGTGTAATATGTCAAAACCAAACAGTGGGATGAATCATAAATTTCATAGACATTCTATGAGTTATCTTAGCGGAATCTTTTATATGACCGAAGGTGCGCCTGTTGGATTTGAAGATCCAGTAATGCCAAGAACTATGAATCAATTAGAAGTTCTTAGATCCGACGGGTATGCCCCGTTTGAATATATTGCACCAATGCCGGGCAAACTATTATTATTTCCGAGCTGGTTGTATCACTGGACTAAGCCGCATATTGATGATTTTGAAAGATGGAATATTTCCTTTAATGTATTGCCAACAGGTAAGATTAACTATAATATGGGAACAGATTCCACAGCAAATATAGAATTAAAAAACTAATGAAAAAGATAAAATTAGATATGCCTGTTGTAATATCACAATTAAAGGACCATACTAAAATTAAAGCTGATGTACTTGCACTAATTAATTCCGAAGTAAGTGGAGAACAAATAGTAGAGGGAGATACTTTAGATATTAGTAATTGTGATTATAAAATGTCAGATAAGGACCGATCTTGGACTAAATTAATACAGCCGTACATACTAGAGAATATGACTCATGTATGCAAAGACCTAGGGTATGATGCATTTAAGATATATAACATTTGGTTTCAACAATATAATGAAGGAAGCACACATGGCTGGCACATACATACGCAGTGCCAATGGTCTAATGTTTACTACTTAGATATGCCAGAAGGTTCTCCACAAACACAATTAATAAACCCGTGGAATCAAACAGAAGTTATTACTATGGATGTTAAGGAAGGAGATGTATTAACATTTCCTAGCTTTGTTATTCACCGTGCTCCTGTGAACGAAAACACAACAACTAAGACCATTGTTAGCTTTAACAGTGATGTTGAATTAAACTATGGAAAATAATATATGAAATTTGATAATATTGTAATTGTAGGTGGAGGTAGTGCAGGTTGGATGACCGCAGCTACTCTTATAAAGGTATTTCCAAATAAAAATATTACTGTAGTAGAATCTGCTGATGTTAGTGCTGTTGGCGTAGGCGAAAGTACAACACAACTTATGCGGCGCTGGCAACATTTTTTAGAAATACCAGATATTGACTTTTTAACAAAATGTAATGCAACTAATAAGTTAAGTATTAGATTTGAAAACTTTCACAAAAAAGACGGAGTAGGATTTCATTATCCATTTGGAAGACTAGATGAAAGATACTTTAATGTTGCAGATTGGTTTGCACATCAGTCTTTAACAGGAGTTTCATTTGAGGACTTAGTATCTGATATGTCACCTATAAGCGAATGTTTAGATACTAACAAAGTTCCAACAACACCATTTGGTGATAATTTTGTTGGAACTACCTGGAGTTTAGAAAACGATGCTGCCTGGCACTTTGACACACATAAATTTTATGCATACTTGCGAGACGATTACTGTTTACCTAAAGGAGTAAAGCGTGTAGTTGCACATGTAACTGACACAACAACTGATGCTGAAGGATTTATTACTAGTGTACATACTAAGCAAGGCAATATAACTGGCGATTTGTTTTTTGATTGCACAGGATTCAAGCGGGTATTAATCGAAGGTGCAATGAACGAACCTTGGGTAGAGTTTAATAATAAAACTTATACTGATAGCGCCTGGGCAGCAGCAAGGCCATATAAAGATAAAGAAAAAGAACTACGATTGTATACTAATAGTGTAGCACTTGATTATGGATGGGTATGGGAGATACCTACATGGGAGCGTATTGGCACAGGGTATAATTATGCAAGTAAATACATTAGTGACGAACAAGCACTAGCAGAATTTAAAGAATACCTAGGACCAGTTGCTAACGAAATGGAGTTCCGTCATATTAAAATGCGTAACGGTATGAGCAAACGTTTATGGGTTAAAAACTGTGTAAGTATTGGCCTTAGTGGAGCATTTATTGAACCTTTAGAATCTAACGGATTAATGAGCGTCCACGAATTTCTATTAAACTTTGTTAATATTGCAGAAGGTAAAGACACATTAAATAATTTTGACGCACATACATTTAACCATGTTAATAAAGAACAGTTTTTGGACTTTGCTGATTTTGTTACAATACATTATGCAATGACAGTAAGAGACGACACACAATACTGGCGTGACATACAAAATCAAGAGTTTAACGATAGTTTATTATTAAAAGAAATATATAATTTAAGAGGAGCTAACTATCTTTCAATTCCTGATAGATTTCAAAATCTAGGAGCAAATACATATATGTTAGCTGGACATAAAATAAATCCGTATTCGTCCTTTAAACATAGTAATATGAATTTTTGGAGCGACACGTTTCCTGATCAAATATATAATTTAGATACTATTATTAAACCTAATAACATTAGTAAGAAAAAAATAACAGATACATTCCCTACAAGCGTAGAGTATTATGGACAGTTTCATAGTTGAACCTAATCATAGTGATGAAACTAGGATTTCGATTGCATATAATTTTAGTTTACAATAAATACATGTACGCAAGGAGTCGATAAATGTCAAAAATGATATATGAAATAAGAGCTTACTCACCAAGTAAGAATGAAGTACAACGAGAGTTTGATCAAGATGCTCTACAAGGACGTCCTACACAGACTGCTGCCCTTGCACAACGTAAGGCAGATGCATTTGCTTATAGACTTAATTTACAAAAGAAGTTAAAGGTTAATGATTGGGAAGGTCAAACTATTTTGATCTCAACTATGATCTAATAAATCTATAACTTTGAATACTGTTTTAAGTTTTTCTAAATTAACTTTATGCCGAAGGGTATTGTTTAATCCGTGATGTAATGGCTTTGGCCACTTACCGAATTCTACCCAGGCATATCCGTTATGTTCTACATTTAATGCAGGCATAAATTCTTCTTGTATTACACATAGATACGTGTGAAAATGAAACCTAGTATCATTACTAATAAATGTTTCTAACGGCATTGTTTTTATAATATCAACTTCGCCAATCTCTTCAAAGATTTCACGCTTTAAACCTTCCCATGGAGTTTCTGCACCTTCATTAGTGCCGCCAACTAGACCCCAAAGATTATTATGCCGACCTTGTGCTCTATGTAAAAATAAAAAACGTTTAGTATTAAGGGCGTATACAATAGCGCCACTACAAATGATATTATCTAGCTTCATACTAATAATTATCTTAGTACGCTAATCTCCAGCTGCCTCTTGGATATTCGCCGTCGTATGCTAGTACCCATTCGTTGTTTTCGTATTTGTATTGCTTGCCAGTAGTAAGATTTGAAGTATATATAACTGTACTGTCTTGCGCACTTGAGTCAAACACAATAGTCCAAGCAGTACCATTCCATTCGATAATGTCATTAGCACTAGCTACAAAGTCAGTGCCGTCTGTATTTTTCCATGCATCAGGACCGTCATACACATAGTTATCAGGTGTTTCGTATCCAGCATCTTGTCCAACATTTTCACTGTCATTAATATCAGATAATATTAGTATCCGCGGATTGCCTGATTTTAATGAAGTTGGATTAGTTTTATACGGATTAATAATATAATCAATTTTATTCTTATCGCCATTTGGTCCAGAAATAACTGTGTCTGCAGGTAAACTATCAGTATCCCATGTAATAGCTAATTCGTAAGGATCAACTGAATTAACTACAACAGTGCCTATAATATCATTTGTTAAGTCTTGTCTAGACAACCGTAATTCGGTAACACCTGTACTAAATTCAAACGGCATACCTTTTAAATATCCAGTCCATGTTTCAGAACCAACTACGCCTTTATGGACTAGTTTAGCAGTTGTGCCCATTACTAATAAGCCGTAGTTATCATGTGAATTAATTATAGAAGTGTCAACGTCAGTAACACTTGTACCTTCATTTGTAATTTGTTCTTCAACTCCGGTAGGATTGTCAAAGTCATCAACTGATACTACTTTAGTCTTAATATTAGCTTGCGGAGTATCTTCAAAACCGCTACCTGCTCTTGATAGATCTAAATCAATTGTGCCTTGACTCTCGTTGAATATACTTTGTATAACAGATGTAATTACCCCTAGACGTTTAACTTTAACAGGAGGACTAATATATATTGGTGTACTAAATGTTAGTGTTGCAATATCAATATCGCTTTCTGTTCCTACAGGAATACTTCTGCTACTAAATGTAAGACCTGTCATATTTACTACACTTAAACTTGTCCAGTCGACGTAGTTATCTGTTGTTTGAATTTCTAAACTTGGATTAAACAACATTAATA
>Ga0307995_1000125_pt1 | contig 53680 bp, 45 predicted proteins | sample EllFjometagen262_FD_203132 | JGI IMG/M metagenome (GOLD analysis project Ga0307995, IMG submission 203132) | Marine microbial communities from Ellis Fjord, Antarctic Ocean - #262 | ecosystem: Environmental > Aquatic > Marine > Unclassified | place: Southern Ocean | collected 2014-11-02 | reverse complement strand
ACTCTCCATTGTAATGTTTTGTTTGTTTCCTAGCTATTAACTCTCAAGATAATTGACAAGGTTTTTTACTTTCCTTGTTTCTTAAACCAATATGTAAAGAACTTTTCTTTGTTTCCTATCTCTCGATTGGGACGGCAAATGTACGTACTAAAAACGTAACTCCAACAAACAATTTTTAAATTTTATCTACTGTTTCTGCCGTCAAATAAAAGAGCGTGCTTCTCTCAAAGCGGGTGCAAATGTAATTAGCTTTTTTTCAATTTCAATGAGTGGTACATTCTTTTTTTTAGAGTTTTTTTCTCCATATTGATAATCAAGGTGTTGACAATGAAACGGGAATCACTTTACCCTTCATAACCTGATGTGCTGTGGTCGCAAAGTTAAATATGTAAGGGCTCAAGTCCTTAGAAGTGACTTTTGCTTTATAACCAGGAAAGGCAGATTCAAGCATTTCTGTTTGAACCGCACCGAGTGCAAGGCAGTTAAATGACCATTGGGTTTCTTGAAATTCGCACTGTAAACATTCCGTCAAAACCACAAGTGCTCCTTTCGAAGAGCTGTAAGAGGTTAGTCCTGGAAACTTAACCGAACCCTGTACACCGCCTATTGAGCTAATATTTATAATGTGAGCAGTAGGGGTAAATCGTTTCATTAATGCCTGGATTAACAAGAATGGGCCAAAGACATTAGTTTGATAGCTATACTCTAATTCCCTTTGGGTGATATCCTCAAATGCTTTATTTACAATGGTACCAGCATTATTAAGGAGTACGTCCACGGGATAATCAGGAAGTAGTGCAGTGTCGCTATGAGTTACATCAAAAGCTACTAAGTACAATTGAGAAGTATAAATAGCTTTAAGTTCAGCCAACGGCGCTATGTTTCGAGTCAAAACAACGACATTCCAACCGTTAGATAAAAATTCCTCTGCGGTAGCTAAGCCAATGCCTCTTGAGGCGCCTGTAATCCATGCGAATTTTGAGTCTTTGTGATGTGCCATATAGTATAGGTATAAAAAAACGGCCCAAACTTATAGTTTGGGCCGTCTAATATCGTGAGTAAATTGTTAGTTTATACCAACATTGTTACTGGATTCTCTAAGAAGCCTTTCACAGATTGTAAGAACGCAGCACCTGATGCGCCATCAATTACTCTATGATCGCAACTCAGTGTAACCTTCATGACGTTGCCAGGAACAACTACACCATCTTTGACGACAGGTACTTGCTTGATACCTCCAACCGCCAAAATACCAGCGTCAGGAGGATTTACTATGGCCGTAAACTCCTCCACACCAAACATTCCAAGATTAGAGATTGTAAACGTATTACCCTCCCAGTCTGAAGGCTGTAATTTCTTGTTCTTTGCCTTAGCTGCCAAGTCTTTGACTTGCGCTGAAATTGAAGATAACGGCATTTGATCAGCATGACGCAATACAGGTACCAATAAACCGTCCTCAACAGCAACTGCCACACCTATATGGACATGATCGTTTTGACGAATATAGTCACCCATCCAGGCAGAATTAATAACAGGATGTTTTTTCAGTGCAAGTGCACAGGACTTCACCACTAAATCATTGAAGCTTATTTTCACCTCGCCTGAAACATTCATAGCTTTTCTGGCATCAATAGCATTATCCATATTGATATCCATAGTGATATAAAAATGGGGTGCTGAAAATTTACTTTCACTTAAACGCTTGGCAATAATCTTACGCATTTGACTTACAGGAGTATCGCTGTAGTTTTCTACTCCAGCAGGAGAGCTATGTTGAGCTGTCATTCCTGGTTGAGGAGAAGTATGGAATGCTGGATTAAACGAATCAATATCACGTTTCACCACTCTTCCATGATCTCCAGAGCCTTTTACCATGGCAATATCTACACCTCGTTCCGCAGCCAGTTTTCTGGCCAAGGGAGACGCTTTAACAGAGTCATCAGCTGCCAAAACGGGTAATGGTGTTGAAACAACTACTGGAGCAGTAGTTACTGGAGCCGGAGCTGAAGGAGCTGGGCTTGTAGCCACTATTTTTTCCTCTATTATTTCTTCCGTATTTCCTGATTTGAGGGCTTCAATGTCCTCACCTTCATCGCCTAAGATAGCTAAAACGGTATCCACTGGAGCTGCCTCACCTTCATGCGTTCCTATGAAAAGAAGTTTACCTTCTTGACCAGGGAAAGCCTCGAATTCCATCGTGGCTTTGTCCGTTTCAATTTCGGCAAGTAAATCACCTTCGTTGACGCTGTCCCCTATTTGCTTGTGCCATTTTGCCACTACACCTTCAGTCATGGTGTCGGACAATCTCGGCATATTGATAACTGTAGCCATGGATTCCTTTTTAGTCTTTGATAAATGGATAGTCCTCTTGAGCATAGACGCCCAAGTAAACTTCTGATGGATCTGGAAAATCACTCTTCTCTCCAAAATCGACACATTCTTTCACTAAATCTTTTACTCGTTGGTTTATTGCGTCAATTTCGTCCTGAGTAGCCCACTTCTCCTCCTTAATTTTGTTTAAACAAAGTGTGATAGGATCTTTTGCTTGGTATTCTGCTACCTCTACTTTTGATCTGTATTTTTGAGGATCAGACATTGAATGTCCTTTGTATCTGTAGGTGCGTATTTCTAGGAGCGTTGGGCCTTCACCACTTCTAGCGCGTTCCATAGCTTCGTGAACCGCGTCGTATACAGCTATCGGATCCATACCGTCCACTGCTCGGTTCGGCATATCATAACCTTCCCCCAATTTATGAATACTCGTATGGTTTGCGGTACGTTCTACCGAAGTACCCATGGCGTATCCGTTGTTCTCAACAATGAATACTACAGGTATTTTCCAAAGCATAGCTAAATTAGCCGCTTCATGCCATGCTCCTTGACGAATGGCACCGTCACCCATGTAAGTTAGGGTAACGTTATTTTTTCCATTGTATTTATCTGCAAAAGCCAAACCCGCACCAAGTGGAATCTGACCTCCAACGATACCGTGACCGCCCCAAAAACCGTGCTTTGGTGAAAACATATGCATAGATCCCCCTTTACCTCTAGAGGTACCGGTTACCTTACCCATGAGCTCGGCCATGATTCTACGTGGGTCCTCACCCAATGCCATAGGCTGAACGTGGTTGCGATAAGCAGTGATCATCTTATCTCCTTTCTCCATAGCAAAAGCAGAACCGGCTAGAATAGCCTCTTGTCCGTTGTACAAATGCAGAAATCCTCGTATTTTTTGCTGAATATAAAGTGCAGCGGACATATCCTCGAATTTTCTCCAGAACAACATGTCTTCATACCACTTCAAGTAAGTGGTCTTAGTAATGCGCTTTTTAGCCATTGCTTAGATGTATTTAGTGCGACAAAAATAACGTAAAACACCACTTAGCAAAATAAGATGGACGATTTAGTTTCAGAAGAACGATTGGGTTACCTAAAAGTTCTACTGGGCAAGAAAACCGTCGATATTAAATCTCATCGAGAATCTCAATGTATTCTCCAAAGGTGATCGTGTCGTAGGACTGGCGGGGATTAAATAGGCCATATCTATGGTAAATACGTTATATACCAAACCAAATCCTAGCGTGATGTACTGACGATTTCCCTTTAATTTATGCTCATTTAAAAATCCGGTTCTAGCAAAAAGGAAGTCGTTGTACATGTATTCCGCTCCAAAATTGTATATATTTTCCTGAAGCAGCTCTGAAAACCCGCCAGGTTTTGAGCCCGGGTTAAAACTCTCAATAACTCCCATTAACGGAGTGATATCGTCTGAATCTATACCTGCTATTATTTCGCCATTAATTGGATCTAAATCAGGAGGTGTAGGCACGAGTAGTCTATTAATGTCTAGGTATACCGACAACTTATTGTAATCGTCTATTTCCAAGTGATAACCCCCTCCTAAACGAAGGTTTGTGGGGAGGAAATCAGAATTTCCACTCTCTGAATAGGCGATTTTAGCACCAAGATTTGTCATTGCAATACCCGCGCTAAATGCTTGACGACGACCGTTCTTTATGTTTGCATAGTCACCTTGGTAATAAAAACCTAGATCCGCAGCTCCACTTTGCCCAGGCTTCGTCTGTAATCCTTGTACAACTTGTCCTTGGGCAATGTCTGAATAAATCCATCTTAGGGCAGTTCCTGCGCTCCAATGGTCACTCAACTTTAATGCATAGGCTACGTCTACATAGAACTCATAAGGATTGAATGTACCCAAGCTATTTCCTCCTTCATCAGTAAAGTTGATTTCTCCCAAAGAGAAATAACGTAAAGAAGTTGATATACCTTGACGATCACTTAAAGCTTTCGTATAGTTCACGTAAGCAAGGTCAATATCCGGAACTAACCTTGACATCCAAGGAGTGTAAGACAAAGACATACTTGCTTCTTTATTTTCTAAAAAAGCCAATTTAGCAGGGTTCCAAGCGCTAGAGTTACCGTCAGGTGTTGTGGCAACCCCGACATCTCCCATAGCACCAGCTCGCGAATCCGGTGAGACTAAAAGAATGGGTACCGCCGTAGTAACGACGTTGTATTTTAAATTATCCTGAGCCATTGTTGGTAGTGTAAAAACTACAGTCAGAACAAGCAGTGTTATTTTTTTCATAAGTGTTTGGCTAGTCACAGCGCAAGTTTAACGTATAAATATGAGCTTTTCTTGTATTGAGGTAGATTTTCCATCCTCATTTCTTTTCCAAGTAGCTCTAGCATAATAAAATCCTGTAGTCAGTTTCCCTGAGGGAATATCACTTATTTTAAAAACAGGCAAGGAAGTTTCCGATGCTTGTAGGGTCAATTGTTCACTCCAACTCCATATGGTTTGACCTTGGTTATTGACAATATCAAGGCTCAGAACACCTGTTTCAGACTGCTGGTTGTGGTTTAAATTAAAACGAACTTCAGTTGTAAATGGATTGGGGTAAGCCAACAAGTGATTAAGAATTGGCTCATTATGATCCAAAACAATAAAGGACAAGCTGTCATATCCCCATTGATTTAACACATCCCATGCTCTCAACTCCAGCAAATGCTTTCCAACCGCTACGTCATAAAATGGATACGCAAGGGTTCCTGACGTGAAATCATCCAGGTCACTGAGGTAAAAATCATTTGCGCTAATCGACTCGCCATCTAAGGTCAAGTTAATGTTATGGCCTATTCCAAGACCGACTGCATTGATGCCACTTTCATCCGAAAGCTTGCCTATTGCGATGGGGTTGGGTCCTGAAATCGATCCACTTTTAAATAACGTATCGTTTATAAAAAGACGCACTTCTGGGCCTTCATTATCCGTTACTATACCGTCATATATCCCGCCTATGAGCAGGCTTGCATCTCCCCCCCATGCATCCCTGCTCGCGTCGGATGCGTATGAAGATACTTTTGGTGACCCAACACTTAAGTTAATATCCAAGGGAACCCTGAATGTTAATTCGAATGAGCCGTTCTTAACAGAGGCAATTCCTCTGAAAATAGCATTCGTCTGGGTGGTGAAATTAAATGATGTGCCTGAACCATCATTCACCTGCGTTGATTGAGGCTGTGATTTGTCATAAAAGTTGAGCCAAACATTTCCATTAAAATTATTGATCAAGCCTGGGTTCACCGTCTCAGAAATATGTCCTTGTACACGAACCCATGACAATGCGTTTAGCGTATCATTAAACTCCGTCCAAAGCTGTCCATTAATACTGTCCATGACTACTGCTAGTTCTGGGCGAGCAAGCGGTAGCGCGGGATCACCTATGAGCGAAAACTTGATTTTATCTCCACTAATGTTGTTGTTCTTGGTCGTTCTAATTACGTCACCCAATCTTGGACTTTCCAGAGACATCATTTGTTGATTCAGCAATCTGTTTATGTCGTAAGTACTGTTTGTTGCGAAGACGCTCCTGGTTGTTGAGAATAGCGCTATTGCGCCACCTATTGGGTTAAGCAATAATTGCTCTCCAGCGCTAACACGATTGGGATCGTCAAAACGTGTGAACTCGCAAGTGATCGTAGTAAACACGGGCATATTGATCGAATTCGTCCAATTCTGGATATCTTCCAATTGTAGAATGCGCTCAGTCGCCCAACCCACTTCACCTCCATGTCCGATATAAGAGACTAAAAGTGCGCCGTCATCGACCTCTCTAAACAATTTTTCTCTGGCGGTCGGATATCGCTGAGAACCAGGCTTTGCCTCTTGCTGGTAGGCATCAGCATAAATCTTTATTAGGCTTAATTCTGGACGCGTTGTATCGAGTCGTTTGGCCAAGGCATCTTGAACCACGGCAAACTCCTTTTCCCAGGCATGATCCGCATCATCGGCAACAAGAATTGCTTTACTTCTCCAGGGACCAAGTCTATTTTGAGCGAACAAGTAGCGATCAATTTTATCCACCATTTCAGTAGATTCCAATATTGTTTTGACCGGAATTCTACCAATGCCAAGGTCCAGGTCTTCTGCGAACCAATTAACACCCTCTCCTTCATCTAGATAACCGAAATAGTCATCAGTTATGTACGAGGAATACAAGCTGAAACTGCCATAACTTTCAAAAGTTGGTACTAGATTTGATCTATTCGGCAACTTATCCTTGTAATCGAAAGAAGCATCACCAAAAAGAGTTAAATACCTCAAATCTGGAGCATACATTGTCTTCAAGTCAAAAAGAAATCTACGAATAGCGGCAATGTCAGGTGTGCCACAATTTATTATTGCGTAGATATTCTCCAGACTAATCGCTTTGGTCTGTAGTCCTGAATTTTCATGAATACTGGCCAAGCGATTCGCTTGAAACATCAGAGAATCAGGTGCGATGATTAAATTTGCGATACCGTTGTAGTATGGCATTTGATTTAATTCAGACGTGCGCTCAAACTTGGGTAAATAAGCATCACCAATCGCACAGAGGACATATTCACGTTGGAGATCTTCTGACGATTCCCAGGAAACGACTCCAGCTGTATTCACCGATGATATTTCTGTAATTCCCTCTTTATTAGTCACTTCGAAAACAAGAGGTTGGCTATCTGTATAGGATACCTTTATTAAGGAAACGTTTCCTGCTCCGCGAGAGAAGTTCTGAAAACGCTTTTGAGCTTGATCATTATACTGGTATTGATTACTCGTCCGGTAGTTAACAATGAGCTTGTCCAGCCACATGGCTGCACCGGCATTACCAGCTTTATCGAAGGACAGACTCACCTGTGCGCTAGCACTGGTCTGGAACAACGAGGACTTAAGTGTCTTTTCCGTGACGTAATGTGACACCGATGATGTGCCCACAGCAGGAAACACGACAGATCCAGCTCCGACGATAGATAATGATGTGTTTGACGTAGAGGCTCTGGCCACTGCGGAAACTTCAATTTCTAAGGGTACACCAGTCTTCGGCACAAAGGGTAGCGTGTAAGTCCTTAACGTGGTAAAGTCATACAAATCACCGAACCATCTTCTACCCGTGCTCACTAAATTAACAACAGCGGTGTCATAAACCCAGATTTGGGCTGATTCATTAATTTCTCTCGTCGCGGACATACCTTGATGCAGGAACGATGACATTGTATTGTCATACAAATGGGACAACGTAGCAGATACTATGAAGTATTCTCGTTCAGAGTATGGATGTGCTTGATAGGAGTAAGTACTGTCCGATAACTCGATTTCAAAAGGAGTGTTTACATAAAAAAGCACTTTTGAATCCACATCCAAAAGCCCATCCGCATCAATTATTTTGAGACTGACTAGAGAGACCGTGGACGCTGACATTGAGTTAGTACTCGATAGTGCGCCGTCGGTTTGATTCCATAAGACCAACCTAGAAAGTGAGTCGCCAGCGTTAAGAATTCCTTTAGCCATCAATTCAGAACCAGTTAATTGATGCATCCCTGATTTTGAGGTTGAATACAAAGCATATTCGCCTACCCCCCAATCCATTTGCGCATGGAGGATGGTGGAAAGCAGAAGGAGACATGCCGTAATGTAGTTCTTCATGAATACAAATTTATACTACTTTGATAACAAAACATGATGTAAAAACGTTTAAACACAACGAGAATTCAGGCGACAATCGTACTTTTTTTCCTTATACTTGTTGCTTGAAAACATATGTAAATCAATGAATGCATTGAAAACGCGCACGTTATCGCTAATTATTGGATTGACTATCAGCACCTTAGGTGTTGCACAAGATGCTCATTTCAGTCAGTATTACGCGAACCCTATTTATCTAAATCCAGCCTTTGCAGGCCTGGAAAGATGTCCTACGGTGCACTCTAACTACAGAAATCAATATCCTGAACTGGGTGTTTATCAAACTTATTCCGCCTCATACGATCAATACGTGGATAAGTTGAACGGTGGAGTAGCTATCATGGCGCTTAAAGATGATGCTGGTAATGGAGCTTTGAACCTCACAGAGGTAAGTGCCATATATAGCTACCATTTGGAAGTTAACAGGAATTTCAACTTGTTGACTGGATTTCAAGCCACTTTCCGACAAAGAAGTTTAGACTGGGGACAGTTCACTTTCCCAGACATGATTGATCCGTTTTATGGGTTTGTACTTCCTACAAATGAAGTAGCACCAGGAAACAACTTTAATAACCATCTTGATCTTAGTTTCGGTATGTTAGGCTTTACGGACCGGTGGTACATTGGCGTTGTAGGTCATCACCTCACAGAACCTAATGAGGCTTTTTTAAGTCAAAGTCGTCTTCCATTGAAACTAACTGCACATGCCGGAGCGAACATTCCTCTCGGCAGAAAAAGATTACACAACAGTTTACAATCTTACATCGTTCCTAACGTTGTATACCAACAACAAGGTTCAGCCTCACAGTTAACCGCTGGAGTGAGCTTTGCAAGAGGTCCGTTAGCTGGTGGATTAGCGTTGCGTCAAGGTTCTTTTAACCCAGATGCGATTATTTTCATCCTCGGAATTACGCCACCTGATCTACCATGGACCTTTGGGTACAGTTATGATTACACCATAAGTGACTTGACCAATACGCTCGGGGGGTCTCATGAAGTAAGCCTTGGCTACAAGTTCCCTTGTAGAACACGATCAAGTAAGCTGAAGCCTCTTAAATGTCCAAAATTCTAATTACCAAATAACGTTAGTTCATGAATAAGTTCATTCAATTTTCGATTGCAACATTTGCAGCGGCCTTGTTAGCCAGTTGTGCTGGTACTGAATCTAATACAACCGGCTGGGCAATTAACAACAAGAAAAACGGCGGGTTCCAATCGAACCTTAGCTACAAGGGTCAGGAAACTGGTCCAGGTCTAGTTTTCGTAGAAGGTGGTACTTTCATGATGGGCCAAGTAGAAGAAGACGCCGTAAAAGACTGGAACAACATTCCACGTCGCGTTACAGTCAGCTCATTCTACATGGATGAAAACGAGGTTACAAACGTAGACTATAGAGAATATTTGTATTGGCTGCGTCGCGTATATGACTACGATTACTACCCGGAAATTTATAAATCAGCTTTGCCTGACACCTTAGTATGGAGAGACAAGTTAGCCTACAATGATAATTTTGTTGAGAATTACCTGCGCCATCCTGCCTACAACTATTATCCTGTTGTTGGTGTAAACTGGCTTCAAGCTCAACGATTTTGTTCTTGGAGAACTGATCGTGTAAATGAGTCTATTTTAATAGAGAAAGGAATTTTGAGAGAAATGCCTGATCAAATGGATGCAGACCATTTCAACACTGAAGTATACCTATACAAACAAGGTGAGTACGTTCAGCAAAACAAGAAAGGTCTGAAAGATCTTAATCCAACGAGTATTTATGGTAAAGAAGGTCGGCCAGCGCGTATAGAAGATGGCGTAGTACTGCCAAAGTATCGCTTACCTACTGAAGCAGAATGGGAATATGCGGCTTATGCAGACGGCGGAAAGCGCATGTACAACCGTGTTGTTGATAAGAACAAGTACACCTGGAATGGTAACGCCACTAGAAATCCTTCTAAGCAGGATAGAGGAGATATTCTTGCCAACTATAAAAGAGGTAGAGGTGATAACATGGGAACTTCAGGATGGTTAAATGACCAAGCAGATGTGACCATGCAAGTACGCTTTTATCCTCCCAACGACTTTGGTCTTTATGACATGGCAGGGAACGTTGCAGAATGGGTTATGGATGTTTATCGTCCTGTTACATCTTCTGACGTTACCGATTTCCGTGCATTCCGTGGAAACGAATTCAAACACTACGATAAGAATTACCAAGACATAGGTTCTCTTGAGGTCTTACAGGATCCGCAAAAGGAGGTCAGAAATGGTGATACCGTTATTGTTCGTTTGCCAGGTCAACTACCTACACGTGATGTCACCGTAGAGGAAAATGTAACGAGACGCAATTACAGCAAGTCAGATTACAGAGACTACTTGGATGGAGATACGGAAAGTTCACAAAACTACGCCAACCCTACACAGGAAGGTGAAGCTCCTATGTATGACTATGGTAACAAAACCTTAATAGGTAACACCACTCGCGTATACAAAGGCGGAAGTTGGAAAGACAGAGCATACTGGTTAAGTCCAGGTACTAGACGTTATCTAGAAGAAGACCAGAGTAAAGACTACATCGGTTTCCGTTGTGCGATGGATCGTGTAGGATTCCAAAATCAGAACAGCGGCAGAAGCAAACGACCATCGAAGGTAAAACGTCATAATTTCAAGCGTTACCAAATGTAATTGATGCGTAAGTTCAAAAAATATTAAGCCCCGCTTCCGCGGGGCTTTTTTATGCCCTAAATTCACTAGAATCTATTCATTACCTATGACTCCATTTGATGCGTTTCTCGAGTGTGGTGTGGTCACCACTGATACTAGAGATATCATTCCAGGTTCCGTTTTTTTCGCTCTGAAAGGAGCGAATTTTAACGGCAATGACTTTGCCCTACAGGCACTAGCCCAAGGAGCTAGTTATGTCGTAGTTGATGAGGTTATAGGTCAAGACATTAGAATCTTACACGTTTCTGACGTGCTGGAGGCACTTCAATCTTGTGCAAAATCGTGGAGAAGTCACTTGAACATTCCTGTAGTTGGTCTTACTGGTAGTAATGGAAAAACTACCAACAAAGAATTGATGCATGCCGTGTTAAGTACGAAATATAAAACGCATGCAACTTTTGGAAATCTAAATAACCACTTGGGCGTTCCCTTGACCCTACTCTCCATGAGCAAGGATACCGAGATTGCTATTATAGAAATGGGGGCCAATCATCAACAAGAAATTGCCCTACTCGCTAGCATTTCCAACCCAACCATTGGGTATATCACTAATTACGGAAAGGCTCACATGGAGGGGTTTGGGGGTCTCGAAGGTATTATCAAAGGGAAGTCAGAACTTTATGACTTCGCCTATGAACACCAAGCGAAAGTCATGGTTAACTTTGACGACCACTTACAATCAGAAAAGACCAAAGACCATAATAGATTCGGTTTTGGTCATGATCAAGGAGGAGTTACCTGGAAAAGCACTTCTTCCAATGAATTTGCATCTATTCAACTCGAAATCAAGGGCAAATCAACTTCCATAAAAAGTCAACTCAGTGGCCACTTTAATGAATCAAACTTGGCAGCTGCGGCAACAATTGGTTTACACTTCGATGTGCCCTTAACGGATGTTAAAACAGCTTTAGAGGCTTATGTTCCGTCCATGAATAGAGTGGAGTGGAGAAAAACAGATTATAATACGGTTTTAATGGATGCATATAATGCAAACCCAACCAGCATGAGCTTGTCCATTCAAAGTTTTGGCCAATGGCATAAAACTGGGCTCATGATCTTAGGTGATATGTTTGAGCTAGGGGAATCCTCTAAAGTTGAACATGAAGGAATTGTTAGAGAGGTGAATCAACTGGGAATGGCCGAAAATTGTATACTCATTGGAGAACATTTCTCTGACTGCGATTTTGAGGGGCTTAAATTTAAGACTGCCCAGCATCTAATCGAATTCTGGCAAAAAAAAGGCGCCCCAAAGGACGCCTCAATCTTATTAAAAGGATCAAGAGGAATTGCCTTAGAAAGACTCCTACCCCATCTCTAATATTTAACTGTTTTTAATCATATCACGAGAGATAACGATGCGTTGAATCTCAGACGTTCCCTCGTAAATTTGAGTGATTTTAGCATCACGCATGAGACGCTCGACATGGTACTCTTTTACAAAACCATATCCACCATGAACTTGAACCGCTTCTGTAGCTACCCACATAGCAGCTTCTGAAGCTCCAAGCTTCGCCATAGCACTTTCCTTATCATAGTTTTTGCCTTCATCCTTAAGCCAAGCAGATTTGTATACTAACATACGTGCTTGCTCTACCTTCATCTCCATATCTGCCAGCTTAAAGGCGATCGCTTGATGTTCATGAATTGGCTTACCAAAGGTCGTACGCTCCTTTGAATAGGCTAGCGCTAAATCTAATGCTCCCTGTGCTATTCCCAGCGCCTGAGCTGCGATACCGATACGACCCCCACTTAGGGTTTTCATCGCGAATTTGAAACCAAATCCATCTTCGCCTATTCTGTTTTCCTTGGGCACTTTCACATCATTAAACAATAAGGTATGTGTATCCGATCCACGGATCCCAAGCTTATCTTCTTTTTTACCGACGATAAAGCCATCCATGCCTTTTTCAACGATAAGTACGTTAATACCTCTGTGGCCTTTTTCTCTATTAGTCTGGGCTACGACAAGAGCGATCTCACAAGTACCACCGTTTGTAATCCAATTTTTAGTTCCATTCAACAAGTAGTGGTCGCCCATGTCTATGGCAGTTGTACTCTGCGACGTCGCATCTGAACCTGCTTCGGGCTCACTTAGACAAAATGCACCGATGTGCTCGCCTGATGCTAATTTGCGTAAATACTTGGTCTTTTGAGCTTCATTCCCAAAGGTATCCAGGCCCCAACATACTAAACTATTATTGACACTTACAACAACGGATGCAGACGCATCAATTTTTGAAAGCTCTTCCATGGCTAAAACATAGGACATCGTATCCATACCTGATCCGCCATAAGCTGGATCAACCATCATACCCATAAAACCTAGCGCTCCAAGTTTCTTGATTTGGTCGTGGGGAAATTGTTGTTTGTCATCGCGTTCAATCACTCCAGGCAGGAGTTCTGTTTGGGCAAAATCACGAGCCGCTTCGCGAATCATTAAATGCTCTTCTGATAGGTTGAAGTTCATCGAAAATTCTGTTTATAATTGGTCATGCAAATGTACAATGGAAGTAGCAATGTTTTAGGATTAATGAGTGGTACCTCGTTAGATGGTATGGATGCTGCTTTAGTGCGCTTTTCAGAGGGGGGTGATGTGCCATGGGAATTACTTGAATACCGTCATTTTCAGTACCCTAAGGAACTGTTGGATTTGGTAAATAAGGCGTTTACAAGTCCTGATCTTCTTCGAGATGTCGACATTGCGTTTGCAGAATGGACCATTCAATGTATAAAAATCACGGCGCAAGGATCCGTTCATCCTATAGATTTAGTCGGAACACACGGTCAAACCATATTTCATCAACCGGAACGTAAATGGACGTATCAAGCTGGGTGCATGCCTTATATTTCTAAGAAGACCGGTATTCCTGTAGTCACTAATTTCAGAATACAAGATGTTCTTTTGGGAGGTCAAGGGGCTCCGTTAGTTCCTTTTGGCGACATGGTACTTTTCGGCGAATATGAAGCCGCACTTAATATTGGAGGGTTCGTAAATGTCAGCGTAGGTAAGCCACTATTAAAGGAGGGGGTCTCCGCTGCATTTGACATTTGCCCAGCCAACATTGTATTGAATCAATTCGCTCGAGAATTGAACGCGGACTTTGATAATAACGGCGAATGGGCCAGAGAAGGTGCAATCAATCAGTGGGTTCTTGATGAATTAGACAGTTTGGCATACTACGAATTGACAGGACCGAAAAGTCTTGGGGCAGAATGGGTAGAGTCTGAATTTATACAACACCTTGATATACTTTCTCCTAAAGATGCTTTGGCCACGTGCGTTGAGCACATGGTTCATCAAATCGATAGAATTCTACATAAAAAGCAGGTGTTTGTTACCGGTGGAGGAGCGCTAAATAAATACCTCATACAACGGCTTGAGTATGCTGGAGTCGAATGTGTGCTTCCAAATAAGACTATGGTTGATGCGAAAGAAGCCATCATTTTTGCACTTTTAGCCTATAAACGAATACGTGGTGAAAATAATGTCCTTGGTCATACCACTGGAAGCAGAATTGACCACAGTTCAGGGTGTATATTTAACCCTTAGATCTTACCTTTAACAGCCTAGAATAACAGAAGACATGAAAGAACAACTACGCGCCTTTGAAGAGCGTCCAGCAGAAATAGTATTCCACTGGCATGACTCGGAAACAGAAGCCAAAGGATGGGTCGTCATCAACAGTTTACGCGGCGGTGCTGCCGGTGGTGGGACAAGAATGAGAAAAGGATTGACTCAAGGAGAGGTACTTTCTCTAGCAAAAACAATGGAAATCAAGTTCACTGTTGCCGGACCCGCTATAGGTGGTGCCAAAAGTGGAATTGACTTCGACCCCCAAGATCCCAGAAAAGATGGTGTCTTACGCAGGTGGTATAAAGCTATTTATCCGCTTCTTAAAAATTACTACGGTACAGGTGGCGACTTAAATGTTGACCAGAAAACAGAAGTCATACCCATGACTAGTGAGTTGGGCATATTACATCCTCAAGAAGGTGTTCTAAATGGACACTACCAGCCTGGGGACTTCGCTAAAGCGAGAAAGATAAAGCAACTTCAAGACGGAGTCAGTCTGGCCGTTCACTCTAAGGACCATACACCAACAACAGCGGGTACGCTAAAAGTAGGCGACCTCATTACAGGATATGGCACAGCGATGAGCGTTAAGCATTTCTATGAACTTTGGGGTGGTGATGTTAAAGGCAAACGTGTAATCATTCAAGGATGGGGTAATGTAGGTTCTGGAGCCGCATACTATTTGAGTCAAATGGGCGCAAGTATTGTCGGGATTATTGACATTGCGGGTGGACTTATCAACCCCGATGGATTTTCTTTTGACGAGATTGTGGCGTTGTTCAATGCGAAAGATGGTAACGCCCTGAATGCAAAGAACATGATGAGTTTTGAAGACACTAATAAGGCTATTTGGAATATGGGTGCGGAAGTATTTATTCCAGCCGCAGCGTCAAGGCTAGTCACTAGTGCTCAACTGGATCAAATGCTTGACCAAGGTCTAGAAGTGATTTCTTCTGGTGCAAATGTTCCATTCGCAGATAAAGAAATATTCTATGGTCCAATAGCCGAATTAGCCGATCAAAAATGTGCTGTAATTCCAGACTTTATTTCTAATTGTGGGATGGCGCGAGTTTTTGGATACCTCATGGAGGATCATGCAAAGGTCGAGGATGTTTCTATTTTCAATGATGTGAGCGATACTATTCGCACAGCCTTGTTTGATGTATACTGCTCAAGTAATGAAAAAACGCACCTTACATTTAACGCATATTCAAATGCACTTAAACTTTTAATCTAATATGATCTACACAATTATGCTCGTCGTGTTTGTCCTAGGTTACGCAGCGATAGCCTTCGAACACCAACTTAAGATTGATAAAGCAGCAGCAGCGTTAATAACCGGTGTACTGACCTGGACGCTCTATGTTTTAGCAAGCAACAATGTGCACGAAGTTGAGGGACAGCTGCTTCATCACCTATCTGAGATATCATCTATTTTATTCTTTCTTATAGGCGCAATGACCATTGTTGAACTTGTTGATGCACATGAGGGGTTTGCTGTAATTACAGATAAGATAAAGACTACAAATAAGGTGAAGTTGATGTGGATCATTGGCATCTTAAGCTTTTTCTTTTCCGCCGCATTAGACAACTTGACAACCTCTATTGTTATGGTAAGTTTGCTACGTAAACTTATTGAGGACAAGAAGCAACGCTGGTTCTTTGCTGGTATGGTTGTAGTTGCAGCAAACGCTGGAGGAGCATGGTCTCCTATTGGCGATGTTACGACGACTATGCTATGGATCAAGGGGCAAGTTTCAGCAGGAGCGATCGTGCAAAGTTTGATTGTACCATCACTTGCTACCCTACTCGCTCCTCTGGCCATTCTATCCTTTACCCTAAAGGGCAACGTCCAAAGACCTATAAAGTCAGAGAATGCCGAGCATTACACAGATCCAACCACTCCTTTTGAAAGAAACTTCGTGTTTTTCGCTGGTGTCGCTGGACTCATATTTGTTCCTGTTTTCAAAACAGTAACACATTTACCTCCTTTCATGGGGATGATGCTCTCTCTAGGTGTTTTATGGATCATTACAGACATTCTACATCGAAGAAAACCTTCTGAAATTAGACATCATTTGAGTCCGCTAGGAGTGCTGCAAAAAATAGATACCCCGTCTGTCCTTTTCTTCCTGGGTATTTTGTTAGCAGTCGCTTCTCTACAAAGTATGGGACAGTTGGGAGATTTAGCCAACGCTTTAGACCATAGTATTGGCACGGATACCCAAAACGGAGTATATGTAGTAGGATTAATCATCGGGTTACTATCTGCAATTGTAGACAATGTACCATTGGTGGCAGCTGCAATGGGAATGTACGAAGTGACAGAAACAGGATTATTCATGCAAGACGGTACTTTTTGGCAATTCTTAGCCTATTGTGCGGGAACCGGTGGTTCAGCACTTATCATAGGATCTGCAGCTGGTGTAGCCGTAATGGGGCTAGAAAAAATACCATTTGGTTGGTACGTGAAGAATATAACCCTATTAGCACTCGTTGGTTATATAGCGGGAGCTGGAGTTTATATCCTTCAAAACATGTTATTCTAACGAATTTCGAACTTGTTGATATTTCAAAGGCCCTCGCGAAGCGGGGGCCTTCTTTTTATAGATATTTGAGTAAATCACACGAAACTAATGAGCGCAATTTTCTTTCAAATTCAAACTGGTGTAGACGCAGTTCTTACTGAAGAACCTACTGAAAAAACCATGACCATTCTAGAGCTAATGACTTCTGGAGGGGTAGGTGGGATATTGATCATGGTAACCCTGGGTATACTCAGTATTTTCGCTGTTTATATATTCTTAGAACGCTTTGGCGCCATGCGAAACGCGAACAAGGTTGATCCTAATTTTATGAATAATATTAAGGATATGGTCATGGATGGCAAATTGGACGCTGCAGGCGCATTATGTAAATCCGAAAGCACTCCTGTTGCGCGAATGATAGCAAAAGGTATTAGCCGCATAGGCAAACCACTTGGAGATATCACACAAGCCATAGAAAATCAAGGTAAATTGGAAGTTACACGACTTGAAAAAGGATTACCTATGCTGGCCACTATTTCTGGTGGCGCTCCTATGATTGGGTTTTTGGGTACCGTTATAGGTATGATTCTTACGTTTAAAGAAATGGCAAATGCTGGAGGTCAAATCAAACTTGATATGATGGCTGAAGGAATATATACAGCCATGACGACAACCGTTGCAGGTCTTTTGGTGGGTATTATTGCCTACTTCGGTTACAACTATTTAGTTACTCGAGTTGATAGGGTGGTCTATAAGCTCGAGTCAAGTGCTATGGATTTTCTTGACCTTCTTCACGAACCTGCATAACACTGAGCTATGAATCTAAGATCCAGAAGTAAAGTAAGTGCTGAAGTGAACATGTCGTCGATGACCGACCTGGTGTTCCTACTCCTTATATTCTTTATTCTAGCCTCTACACTTGTAACTTCGAGTGCTTTGGACGTTGTATTACCTAAAAGCGGTGCACAAACGGTTAAAAAGAAGAATATTGCCCTTACCGTAAATGAAGCATTAGAGTTTGATGTGAATGGCACCATAGTAAGTTATGACCAAGTAGAGCGCATGCTTATTAATGAGGCCAGCAAACTCAATAGCGATGAAGAAGCAGTTGTTGTTTTACGCGTGGACCAGAGTGTCCCCACCGGTGAAACGGTACGAGTTTTGGACATAGGTTACCGCAACAACCTGAAAATGATTATTGCAACCGACCCGAAATAATATGGCGTTCAACGAAAATACAAACCGAAATAAGGCACGTACCTGGACCATTGCGATCCACGTGCTTTTATTGTTGTGGTTTGCATTTACCGGGCTCAAGTATCAAGACCCACCACCAGAAGAAGGTATTGCTATTAATTTCGGTTATGAAGAGAGCGGTAATGGCGATAATTCACAAGCGGCCGCTGTAACTCCTCCTCCTCCCACTCCATTTGAGACTCCGGTAGCTACTCCAGTGGCGCAAGAAGAAGTGGTCACTCAAGATACTGAAGAGGCTCCTGTTATAGAAAAACCAAAAGAAAAGCCTGTCGAAGAAACACCCAAGGAGCCTGTAGATGACGCTCCTGAAGAGAAGCCTACTAAGGAGCCTGTTTCTGATCCCATCCCTGATCCAGAACCACAACCCACAGCTGAAGAAATTGAGCAACAAGCACAGCAAGCTAAATTGGACAGGATGTTTAATACGAACAACAAAGGCTCAGGCACCGGTGAAGGCGAAACAACTGGCGGTGGCGATCAAGGAGATCCAAATGGAGACTTGAATTCACGAAGACGCACAGGAAACGGAGGGATCGGAGGCAATGGAAAATATTATATGTCCGGAAAACCTATCACTCTTCCTGAGCCAGAAACAGGTTGTAACTATGAAGGTGTTGTTGTTGTTAAAATTGCTGTAGACGCTACGGGCAAGGTATTTGAAGCCGAATTAGCTCCCAACAATCAAATTCCTAATGGATTAGCCATGTCAAACTTTGGATCGAATACTTGTTTGATCAAAAAGGCGCGATTAGCAGCCAAAGCCTCAACATGGAGCGCTGATAACAGTAATCAGAGAAGAGTTGGCTTCATCGTCTATCGATTCGAACTACAATGACCTACACAGAAGCTGTTGATTGGCTCTATGCAGCTGTTCCAAACTTCCAAAGGGACGGTGGAAACAAGAATTATAAAATCGGCTTAGAAAGTCCAGAGGCTCTTTGGAATTACTTGGATAGGCCAAGCGATGCTATTCCTACCATTCATATTGCTGGAACAAATGGAAAAGGCTCTTCCGCGCATTTGATCTCTGCAGGTCTACAAAGTATGGGCTGTAAAGTCGGTGTTTTTTCTTCTCCACATCTTTTCAACTTTAGAGAACGTGCGAAAATAGGAACTAAGATGGTTCCTGAGTCGTTTGTGGCGCAATGGGTTTCCCAGCATAGAGGTGAAGTTGAACAAAAAGGAAATAGCTTTTTCGAGTTAACCCTGATGCTCGCCATGAGTTGGTTTGAAGAAGAAAAAGTGGATTGGATTATCCTAGAAACAGGTATGGGTGGGCGACTTGACGCTACCACAATTTGTACCCCTGAAATTTGCTTAATAACTAATATTGGATTGGATCACAAGGAATGGCTGGGTAGCACTAGAGCGGCGATTGCACGCGAAAAGGCAGGAATTATGAAGTTTGGGATTCCAGTTGTTATTGTAGAAGATGATCCGAAAACTTCACCCATATTTATTCAAGTAGCCAAAGACAAAGGTGCTCCATTGTTTTGGGCTGCGCCATATAACGCAAGTAGTGACTTGGTCGGAGAATACCAGCCCTTAAACATCAAAGGCGCCGCCGCAGTTTTAAATTTACTACACCCTGAATTCCATGGCGTTTGGAGTGATGGATTTAAGCGCGTAGCTGAACTCACTGGTTTTTTCGGGCGCTGGTCGATCATCGGACATTCGCCTAGAATAGTTTGTGATATGGGACATAACGCCCATGCCTTTGTTCATTTGGTTGAGCAGGCAGAGAGAGAGTGTCTTGGAAGGGTTCATTGGATACTAGGGGCCACTGTAGAAAAAGATAGTAAAGCAATACTGTCTCTTTTACCCAAATCGTCTTCATATTACTTTACTTCATGCAGTAGTCCTAGGGGTAAAAAAGGAGAAGAGTTGGCGAAAGAAGCAGACCTCTTAGGACTCCATAGTGCATCTTTCACAGATGTCAATAGCGCCTTGAGCGCAGCGAAAAAGAAAGCAGCATCGGAAGACCTTATATTTATTGGCGGAAGTACATTTGTAATAGCAGATTTAGAATTATGAAAAATATTTTCCTCTTACTACTTTTCATCCCTTTGAGCAGTAATGCTCAAACCGAAGAACTGAAACAACGCACCGCCCTTTTCTTATCAGAACAAGAGGGAATATTCAAGGTAAAAGAGCTCAATGGAAGCGAGCCAGATTATGGAGTGCTTCTAGAGACTCAATTCATACATCACGAATATTTTCAACTCAAGCAACTGGATAAAGAACTTAATGAACTGGGTAATCTTGTTCGCCCTAAATACGACTTGAGTACGTTTGCCTATGAGGATGAGCAAGAGTTAATGTATGCTTTGAAATTTTGGTTCAAAGAGTTTATTGGAGGGAAACGAGTAACCCCAGGTCGAGATTACCGTACCGTAGACCACGTAGATCCTGCTATTATTATTTTAGATAAGACTACTATTACGGTGCTGACCTTAAGTTGCTACGCCACCGATACAGAAGAGTTTAGAAACTGGCGAAGCGCTATGTTAGGCGTTTTTGGTAGTCCAAGCGCCAGAGTTATAGAAATCGGATGTAATGGCCCCATAGAATGGACTAAAAACGCTCCAGATCCAAAAGACCCTATTTGGAGACGCTAAACAAATCACTATTCCTATCAACCGCATCACGCATTAAGTTCTATCCCACTTCCTAAATTCACCTTCACCGGTTGTTTAGAATTAGCCTCCTTCACATCACGCGAAGTAATAGAGGAGCGGTCATTCAATCTAAGGCCAAGAGCAGACTTAATATGACTATTATTCACTGATTTATCCCCTTGTAAATCAGCCAAGGTTCTGCTCAATGCCAATAAACTCTGCTGTGCTCTAATACTCACCTTTTGACTTGAGCATTCTCTGTAAAAATACCTCCAACTAGATTTTCCCATGAGACATACTCCTTCCAAAGCCGCTGTAGAGAGTTGTGAATTTTGCCTTCCTTGCCTCTCCATTTGAATCTTCCATGCTCTTTTTACTCTGGACTTTATCTCGCTCGAGGCTTCTTGTGACTCATCCGACCAGAGCTCAGGTTGCGTATAAATGGTCATGTCCAATCTATCTTTCCAAGCCGCTGTTAACTTTTTCTGATAATTATTTAAAGTAACAGCGCTGCATCCACAAGTCTTTTCAGGGTGGTTGAAATTTCCACATGGACATGGATTCATGGCTAAAATCACTTGTACTAAATGGTGGTCCATCTGTTGCAGTAACTGATCAGTGACTTTTATTGGGTAGCTTGAAAATTCATCAAGGAATAATACGCCTCCAGACGATCTGTAAAACGCACCAACCTCTTTACTGAGTAGCCCGGTAGGATAGGCAGATTTTCGATTGATGTGTTCCTCCATCAACCACGCCCTTAAATGCGCTGTACCCGTAGAGCCAAACAATTCTCTTTTTGTTAGATTTCTATCTATGAGCTCTACGCGTCTAATACCGGATAATGCGGCTATACACTCTTGCCCTTCATATGAACTAAACATAGATCGTATCGGATGTGTTTGAAATGGATTGATTGGTGGCAGTATACTACTTAATCTAGAGGCTAACATAGTTTTTCCAACACCTGGAGGTCCTATAATCATTAAATGGTGTCCCCCTGCAGCTGCTATTTCAAGAGCTTTTTTTAATGGTTGTTGTCCTGCAACATCAGAGAAACAAGAACCTTGGATTAGACTTTTATCGTCTGAATTTACACTTAAGGGTGAGACCACTGAAGCAAGAGTTCCGTTGGCGAAGAAAGCTGTTGCATCATATAGAGACGACACCTGGCAAAGCTCTAATTCAGGGAAAAGTCTACATAAATGATGATAGGTAGACCTAGAGAAATTAGTCACTACTCCCTTCTTATGAGTCTGTTTAGCAAGTACTAGAGCATTATACATGTCTTGAGATGGCGAAATATTTCCATCCAACCCCAACTGACCTAATATGATGTATTGACCAAGTCTGTGTACCGGTAATTGCTGGCTCGCGCATAGAATACCGATGGCAATAGGCAGGTCATAATGCCCTCCCTTTTTCTGAATGTCCGGTGGTAAAAAATTCAATGTGGTCCTTTGCCCTGGCCAATGCCACTTGTTGCGCTTTAAAACCGTGTAAACTCTTTGCTTAGATTCTTTCAGTGAAGAATGAGGATTTCCTAGTAGGTGCAACCGAATCCCCTTCGAGATATTAACCTCTAAGGTGATCGCAACGTGAGAAAGTGAAACGGGTTGAGTAGTGTGTAACCTGACAAGCATAATAGAAATATTTCCTATCAAAATGTCGATTATTAGATCAGCTGTGCAACTTTAGTGAACAACTTTTAGAACTTCACAAAGTCGTCAATTGTCGAAACATCGACTACTCCTCTACCTTATTAGCCAATTGTCCACAAGCCGCATCGATATCTTGTCCTCTAGAATGTCTGATCGTCGTTATGATCCCTTTGCGCTCAAGAATATCTTTATACATGTCAACCGATTCCTGAGACGCCTGCGTATATGGGCCATTATCAATCGGATTGTACTGTATGATATTCACTTTAGTGGGGATGGCACCACAAAACTTAGCGAGGGCTTTGACATCTTGCTCGGTGTCGTTAAGATCCTTCCAAATCACATATTCAAAAGTCACTCCCCTACCGGTCTTCGCGTACCAATATTGTAAACTTTCACGAAGGTCAACTAACGTGGCACTTTTATGCGCTAATGGCATAAGTTTAGCACGTTTCTCCTCAATTGCACTATGCAAAGATATAGCCAGGTTAAACTTGACTCCATCATCTGCCATCTTCTTGATAAGCTTAGGAACTCCGATCGTGCTTAGCGTGATTCTTCGAGGGGATAAACCTAGACCCTTAGGGTCTGTTATTTTCTCTATGGCGGCAAGCACATTATTATAATTCAATAATGGCTCTCCCATACCCATGAAAACAATATTCGTAAGAGGGCGCCCAAAATACTCTTTACCTTGATTATGAATAACTACGACCTGGTCATAGATTTCATCTGGGCCAAGATTACGCATGCGCTTTAAAGAGGCCGTAGCACAGAAAGTGCAATCAAGTGAGCAGCCAACCTGTGAGCTTACACAGGCAGTAATCCGTTTTTCGGTAGGTATGAGTACTGATTCTACGAATGCACCATCATGAAGCTTAACGGCATTTTTGATCGTACCATCTTTTGATCGTTGCATAAGATCAACCTCCAATAAATTGAAGTTGAAATTAGCATTCAATAAAGTTCTGGTAGATTTACTCAGATTGGTCATCTCATCGAAACTTGAAGCGCTTTTTTGCCACAACCACTGGTATACTTGTTTAGCGCGAAATGACTGCTCATTATGTGCTTCAAAGAACTCAATGATGGCTTCTTGACTCAGTCCTCGTATGTCCCGTTTCTTCTCAATCATGGAAGCAAAGATACATTCAAAGCACTTGCTGCCCTAGGGTAGATCTCTTTCAATAAGAACACCCATCTTACCCATTTGGTAATCCCTCATCGCCTCCATAATCTCAGTTTGATTATTCATAACAAACGGTCCATAACTCTCTACCTTTTCTTGAATAGGCAAAGCGCTTACAAACAGTATTTTGCTGGCTTCAGAAGGATTCAGCGTGTAGATTCCACTAGACATATGATACAGCATATGTTCTTCTACGATCCCGTATTCCTTTATTGAACCTCGCCCACTTAGAAAGTACAATAAACCATTTTCGCCTTCCTGTACTTCAAAGGTCAGCGGTTCTGTAGTCGTTTGACCGTGCATAGCGGCAACGCTATAAGCACCTTTAAGAGGGCCCTTTTGACCTCCAGGAATAGGACTCCCAGATGTGATTCTTAAATCCGGATGTTTTGATACTGCAGGTAATTCTTTTTTTTGAAATGGAAGATATACCGGCTCCATCATTTTATGTGATTTAGGAAGGTTAATCCAAATTTGAATGATCTCTTGGACACCGCCTGACTCGCAAAGTTGTGCAGGTGGACGTTCACTATGAACAATACCCAAACCTACATCCATCCATTGAACACCCCCAGCACCAACCACGCTGTTGTTGCCTCTGCTGTCTCTGTGATGCACGCCACCCTGCCAAATAAATGTCACCGGTGAAAAGCCACGATGAGGATGTGGCCCTACACCAGCATTCCACTTGTCACTGCCTACAGTAACCTCAGCGGTATGGTGATGAATCAATAAAAATGGACTTATTTGATCTACAGATTGGGTTGGAATCGGTTGCTTGAGTGGTATGTTCCCCATCATCACTTCATGGGCAGGGAGTGCACGCAATATTGGCATCTGTCTGTATTTAATATTTACGATAAAATCATCATGTCCAACTTAAAGAATGTCTAACAACTCATTAAGTCGGGAAATTTCAAAAGTCAGCTTCTCTCTATGTGGATTTTTGTTTGGGTTATAGTAAACTTGATCTATACCCTGCTCCCGAGCTCCTATGCAATCAGCGATAAGATTATCACCTATCATGAGGCTATCCTTGCGCTGCGCAGCAGCCATCTGAAGTGCCTTTCTGAAGATCTTGGCATCGGGTTTGTTTACACCTACTTGATCACTACACAGTAAAACATTGAAAAGTGGTTCTAAGCCACTTTCCGAAAACTTAATCTGCTGACTCTCTTGGAAGCCGTTGGTTATTATATGAAGGATATATCCTTTTTCTTTTAGAAAATGGAGTACTTCACGGGCACCTTCAATTAAGTGATTTTGATAAGGAGTCTCATGAATATATCGCGTTTCTAATGTCCACGCAACCTCCGGAGCTGAAACACCAAAGTGCTCAAAAGTCTCTTTAAACCTGGATTCGCGAAGACCTTGTTTGTCTATTTCGCCTTTTCGGTACATCTCCCACTTCAATTCGTTAATAACGATGTATTTACTGAAGAACTCAGTGAATTCCGGAAGTCCTATATCCGCGAGCTTTAAATCTATAAATAGCTTGCGTAAAGACATTTCAGAATTTTTCTCAAAGTCCCATAATGTGTGGTCCCAATCAAAAAAGAGGTGTTTATATTTCATTTAATAGGTTGAATTAGGTTTAAACAGCCGCGCCCAAAATGGCAACCTGTTCTCTATGTGCATATAAAAAGGTTCATTCTTAGCGCCAAAACCAGTATAGAATCTTGATAGGCCAGGTAGGCTACTTCCCTCGAAGTCTATAACATGTTTAGATCCCGCGACCGTTTGGATATGCTGGTCGATTAGCCATGCACTAACACCATTATCCTTACCCCACTCACTGGTGGCGTTCAATAAAAGAGTTGTTCTTCCTTCCCAGTCAATCCAACATTGAGCACCGGCAAGCTGATTGTACTCATCGCGAACAGCGTAAAGGCGCGCTCTTTTTTGGTAGCTACAAAATTCCAAGAGTGTCGTTAGACGGTCAAGTTCCTTTGATGAGATGCCTGTTTTATCCTGAGTTGTGGTTTGCCAGAGTGCGACCGCCTCTTTAACGGTCGTCCAAGATGCCCATTCTAATTGCAATTGATTGGCCTTCTTGATACTTCTCTTATTTTGATTAGAGTATTTCGAAATCAAATCTTTATACGACGGCGAAACATCAATAACCAGGTTTGCAAATTCTTTTGGCTTCCAGTTCTCATACAATGAAGTACCAGGGCTTAGAAAAAACTCTCCATATACCATATGTTCCATGGCACTCTCAATCAAAGATTTCGACCATTCCGGTGTCATGGGTATCCGGGAATACGGTCCTGTGGACTGCGTTCCAAATGGACGAGTCGAAAATTTAAATCTATTCTTAACGCGTGGGAAAACTGGCATAACCACGTCATAATCACCATATACGAGTGCATCCCAGCTGTCTGACAACCAGTTTAAATACCAACTAAACCCATATGGTTGGGGGAACTCGACAGAGGACACGCACCTATCCCAACGCTCGAAATCTATGTCTTGATGGGGTATGTACTTAAACTTGTGCAGCATCAATAAATTCTTTGTAAACCTTAACCCATCCTTGAGTGTCTGGCTCTATTTCACCAAATGTTCTGTTGTGCCAAACCGTGATCAATTCACCACCGACTTCTTTGACTTTTTCCGGCCAATTTTTCATTTGATCTAACGACTCTTTTGGACCTTTTTTTTGATACATATAGTAGGTCGTATCCATAAAAACGAAAGGATGAATAACCAGTGGTAACTCCGCCTCCAATTCTAAATCATAAAAAGTAAAGGGTGTAACTAAGCTGGCTCTAAATCCAGCTACCTCAGCATAGCCCATGCTGTGGTCATGGGTAATTCCAAGATCTAATAATGTCCTAAACGTGTGCGGCATTCTCATTTTCAAATAATGTTGTCGAGATTGCCTAACCGGTTGTCTCAGTACCTCTTGGAGGTTATTGAGCTCCTTAGAAACGAGCATATCTTGGCTGTCAGACGCGTAGCTAGGATGTATCCCTACTTCCGACCAATCAGATATCTCACGAAGTTTTATCGCCGCTTCCGTACTATATGGACTTATGTTTCTATCATTTTTTCCAAACTCTGCAAAGAGCATGAAGTAAAGCATCGAGATTTGATGCTTTTTATTCCAATTTCGTTGCTTTCTAAACGTATCAAAGGGATCTCTTTGTACACCCAATAACACCATCAACCTGGCTCTGAGTCGTTTGAAATCTAGCTGCGTAATATCTCCAGCTATGGCCCCCATAGTGCGCAGAGCTCCCTTTCCTTTGTAGGCAAATAGATTATCTATGTCTACCGAACTGGTGTAGGTGTAATATTGTTTCAACTCAAATTGAGCACCGATCCAAAGCTTTCCAATCTTGAGCGCCCATTCGTTAATTAATGGACGTTCTAAAAAACCGTGGTGGCTCGCGAAACTTTCACTTGCAGGAAAACGACCATGCTGGTCCGCTATAAATGGCAAGTATTCTTCGTATCGAGATGCGAGGAAAAAAGCTGCGGCTAATGGGTCAAACGGCAAATCGCCCATAGATCGCTGACAAAATATAGGCAGCTCTTCCCATGTTGTACAATAGAATTCCTGATCTACGAGTTCTTTTTCCCAAAGCAGGCCTTGAGGAGAGATGTGTAGCGAACCTTCTATCGGCGTTGGGCTATAATTAATCTTTATTCCCTCAGCAGCAGAGAACGTCTCTACATCAGAATAGTGGATTACCCTAACTCTCATTGCGGAGGTGAAAAGCACCTTTGACGCCCATCGAAATCTAGGTGTATCCTGGGCGCTATATAGGGAGATTATGGCATCCATTGTCCGCCATTTACATGTAAGGTTTGACCTGTGGTATAGGGGCTGTTAATCAACAGCTCCACATAAGAAGCTATTTGCGCAGCAGCACCAAACTGGCCAGAAGGAATCGTCGTTAGAATTTCATCCAGCATGGGTTGAGGAACATCGTTTAGCATTCCTGCGTTCATGTACCCGTAGGCAATCGTATTCGCTGTAACACCTTTTGAGGCGGTGTCTATTGCTACTCCCCGGACATATCCTTCGAGCGCACTTTTACTTGCTGCGTAACCACTCGTACCAAAGGAAGGTTTGTGTGCCACCACAGAACTTACGCAAATGATGCGCCCAAAATTCTGCTCGCGCATATGGGTCAATACTTTTTGAGTACATCGAACCGCGCTATAAAAGTTGGTTTCGAATAGATCGTGCATTTGCTCCACGGTTAATTTCCAAGCAGGAGCAGCATGCGCAACTCCTGCGTTATTTATAAGAACATCCGCTCCGCCTAAATCGTTCACCCAGTCAAAGAGAACATCTACTTGTTTCTGGTCGCATAAATCAGCTGCGAACACCTCAGCATCAATAGATTCCTCCAATAAAAACGACGTTAAGGAATTAATGCTACTTTTTGTAGTAAGTAAAAGACGATAACCTCGCTTGTAGAGCAATGGAATGATCGCCCTGCTTATACCGCCACCTGCACCTGTGATCAAAATTGTTTTCATGAGCCTTCAGGAGTATACATGGTTACACCATTACGAGAGTACTCCTCCAAAAGTATGGATTTCATTTTAGCCGCATCCACTAAAAGCGATGGGGCATCTCCTATGACAACTCTTCGCAAGGCGCCGCTACGTTCTAATATGGGGATAAGCCCATCGCAAAGACGACGTTTACTCATTGTTGGGTTGTGTACTTTAGTGAGGCAATCTACTGTACGTGAATCAGACAATTTGACCTTGAAGAGCTTACTGTTTTCAAGATATATAGGAAACTTGAATATGGCAGCACCAATAGCATCTTCTATCACATGTAAACTGGTACCCGAGTTGATCAACGTCGTACCTATATAAAGGATTTGCCCCCCTTGTTCCATGTGTTTATACCATGGACTATTTAACCCATAAGACGTTCCGTCCGTATGATGCGCACTGGTGTAATATTTAGCTTTAGGACCCATTGCTGAAACAGGCTCCAAAGGGTGGGCACTCCGATGTGTTGCCACGTTAGATCTGAAATATTCTGTAACTGCACCCATTTTTGATGGCGTATTTTCCGGATCATACAACGCCAATTCGTGCTCCGCCTGAAGGGAATCTACAGGGCTAGTAGGCATAAGTAGTGTTGTGTTTGTATCTAGTGATGCTACCAAGGCTCCCACTAAACCTTGTGGGCCACCCTCTACATATCCTATAGCACTTAGTGCACTATGAACCATTAAATCTTTGTGAGGATCAATACCTGCATTCAGTATGGACGCTTGTAACGATTCCTTATTCCAAGTCTGACCAGCCGCTTTTAAGGTCTCTAAAGACTTGCGATTTGCTTTTTTCTTTCTTGTTCGATTCCACTGAAGTAAACCAGCGGGAAGTAAGGACCTAACTATATTTTTCACGTTCATTTAACAAACTGTCTAACATGTATTTCGTTGCCCAATTAGGCAAACCAAAAGTTTCATAGCGTCCCCAAAACGGAAAACTACCTGGCAAGGCTCCGAGCGTTTCAGAATTCTCTCTAGCACCACGCTTAGCGATGGCTACGAGTAAAATATTCATTTTAAGAAAAGCTTCTTCCCAGATAGGCTCTCCAGTAATTTGAAAAATACTTTCCCAAAGAATTGCTAATTGGGCACCTCCTGTGGGAATAAAACTTTCACTCCCTATCCAATTTTTAGTGTATCGACCGCTAAGCATTCCTCTAGAAAGAAACTCCGTCGCTAAGACACGCGCAGGTACTAATGCGGCCTCTTTAAAATCCTCATTGGAGAGTTTAACCCCTATGTTCCATAAACCGTCGACCGTGTAGGCAACGGTATGGATAATGGGCTTATCATTTTTATGAAGGGTGTTGTCGCAATTCGCAAACCATCCCAACTCATTCTGTTGCGACATTACCCATTTCGAATGAAGCAGGGCCTTTTCCTTCCACGACTGAGCTTCGACTGGGAAAATATCCACCCACTCTAGTATGGGCGCTACCACATACGTACCGTATACCCTGATTTCCCCCATAAAGTCGTTACTACTGAATCTTCCTTGGTCATCCAACTGTTCCCATATCCAGTCAATACAGCGCTTCGCAGCACCCTTCCAATCCTCAGATTGATCAACGCGGTGAAGTGCGTGCAATCCACGTAAAATTTGACCACTATTAAAGACCACAGAAGGTCGGTCTTGGTGTACATATCCACCAGGCCAGCCACCATCAGCATGTTGAATACTCAACAACCATTTCCCTGCGGCAACTGCTGCTTGTTTTGACTCCACAGACCAAGCAGAATCCGTGGTGCTTGAATACCTCAGTAAGGTCGGAATGATATAACCCGTTGTTTCAGGATAGGAACTGGTCCATGATGTGTTAAAGTAAAACGTACTAGACCCGGCATCCTTACCAGTTGTCATACTATGAATGAGCCATTTTGCTGCATGGTGCATCGCTTGACTTCGGTCTTGACTATTTTGATGTTTTAGATAGGAGCTTAGATAGACGATTTTATTGACCTCCGCCAATAGAAAGCGCCAATGATTGTACTTCTTTAAAAAAATTGTCCAATTCCTTATATAGCCTACTGCGCCCATCTACAATAATCCTTGATCTGAAAAGCTAAAGTAGCCACTTCGAGCCACAATAAGGTGATCTAATAGGTTTAGATCTAAAGTCAAACATGCCTCCTTTAATTTTTTTGTCATTCTCTTGTCATTTTCACTTGGTTTTAAGGCGCCGGAAGGATGATTATGCGCAACAATCATTGATGTAGCACCAAACGTTATGGCACACTTCAATACTATTCTTACATCTGTTACGGTTCCTGTAATTCCACCTCTAAATAGGGACTGGCAACTCAAAGGAATGTGCGCTCTATTGAGATATAGTACATGGAATTCTTCGTGCGGAAGAAAGCGTAAAGCCTCAAAATACGTTAAGGCATCTTGACTCTTTTTAACTACTAAAGGCAATTTACTAGGAGAACTCCATGCTTTATGCAACTCTAGCATAGCTAAGATTTGCTTTGCTTTCATGGGGCCAATTCCCTTAATGCGTGTCAGTGTTACTATATCCGCCATTACAATTTGATCTATTTCAATGAAATGTTTTGCTATTTGATCTGCTAAAACATCCACCTTCTGATATTTACTAGATCCATTGAGTACAAAACTGATTAGCTTTTCCTGTGACCAAGGTACCTGGTCGTCAAAAAATAGTACATCCTTCATCGTTGATATCGTTAGGGGTTGTTAAATAAGTTCGACTAGCACGATGAAAAATCCTACTTTTAACCCAATGAAAATTGCAGTTCTAGGATCACGAGGTATACCAAACCGCTATGGAGGTTTTGAAGAGATGGCTGCTCAAGTTTGCCCCCTGTGGGTAAAGGAGGGTCATCAGGTGACGGTGTATGCCATTTCCGATCATCCTGACAAGCAAGAAATTGTAGAGGGGGTAAGGGTTATTCCTATTTTTAACCCTGAAAAAAATATGGGTCTCGCAGGCCAATTCATTTATGATTTTCTAGGTATTCTACATGCTCGAAAGCAGAACTATGATATCATTCTACAGCTGGGATATACCACGTCTGGCGTTTGGTCGTTTTTATGGCCCAAGCATAAAACCATCACTAACATGGATGGGCTCGAGCATAAAAGAGCAAAGTACAGGGGTCTTCTCTCTATATTTCTAAAGTGGTCAGAACGTCGTGCTGTCCGCGGTTCAAAACTATTGGTTGCTGACAATCCCGAAATCGCTGCTTATTTAAGGAAATTTAAAAAGCCGATTCAAACCATAGCCTACGGTACAGAGGTCGTGCCATTTGAGTTAAAAGCAGCGGAATTACTAGAGCAGTTTGATCTAACCTCGAAACAGTATCACCTGCATATCGGTCGAGTTCAGCCCGATAACCATGTCCACGAAATTTTATCTGCAGCGGAAGACAGTGGTGAAACCCTGGTAACTATTGGTGATTATTCGACCCGATACGGCCGAACCCTAAAAGGTGCTTTTGACCATTGTAGAAACATTCATTTCCTGGGCAGTATTTATGACAAAACCATACTGAATGCGTTAAGACAACACAGCTTGTTTTACATTCATGGCCACAGCGCCGGAGGAACGAATCCCGCCCTATTAGAAGCACTGGGCTGCGGTTGTTTTGTTCTAGCACATGGGAATCCATTCAACGGAAGTGTCCTGGGCGGTCTAGGTGGATTGTGGGTCCAAAGTGACCAGCTGTCTGAACTACTGCAGCAGCGGCCAGGTAAAGAGATCTTAGCGCAGCAGCAAGAGCTTGCCTGGGAACGTATGAAAACTCATTTTCAATGGAAGGATATCGCAGCGCAGTACATCGATGCTTTCCATGAAATCGGGAAATAACAATAAAAAAAAAGCGTCCTTTTCAGGACGCTTTCTTTTTATGGTCTATTAGATGATCAACATCGCATCGCCAAAGGCAAGAAATCTGTATTTCTCTTTAATGGCGACCTGAATAGAATGCATGGCCAAGTCATGACCTAACATCGCACTATTCATCATAAGTAATGTCGAACCCGGTGGGTGAAAGTTTGTTACCATTGAATCCGGTATCTGAACTTTATAAGGCGGAAACAGAAATTTGTTTGTCCAACCTTCTGTAGCTGTAACACGACCACCGGTCGTTAGCGAACTTTCAAGTGTGCGTACTGTAGTGGTCCCAATCGCACATACGCGACGTTTGTGCAATAAAGCATCGTTAACTACATCTGCACAGGGCTGCTCCAAGAAGAACTGCTCACTGTCCATTTTATGCTTGCTTAAATCTTCCACTTCCACAGGACGGAATGTCCCTAATCCAACGTGGTGGGTCAATTCTGGTAAGTGAACTCCTTTAATTTCCAAACGCTTCATCAGATGCTTCGAGAAGTGTAGTCCCGCAACTGGTGCTGCAACCGCTCCTTCCACTGAAGCAAAGATCGTCTGGTAACGTTCTGCATCCTCCAGAGTAGGCTCACGGTCTATGTACTTTGGAAGAGGCGTCTCTCCCATCTCCGTTAATTTTGCACGGAATTCTTCATAAGAACCGTCAAACAAAAAACGAAGAGTACGCCCCCTAGAGGTCGTGTTATCAATAACCTCTGCCACCAGAGAGTCATCTTCACCGAAATATAGTTTATTACCTATTCTGATTTTACGAGCAGGGTCCACCAAAACGTCCCAAAGTCTGCTTTCGGAATTTAGCTCCCTGAGCAAGAAGACCTCAATGCGTGCACCGGTCTTCTCCTTATTTCCCCACATACGTGCTGGAAATACCTTCGTGTTGTTCAGTACCATTACGTCACCATCATCAAAGTAGTTGATGATTTCGTGAAAGTGCTTGTGTTCAATTTCACCGGTGTCCTTGTGAACCACCATTAGGCGGCTGTCATCACGGTGAAGCATAGGTTCTTGAGCGATGAGTTCCTTAGGAAGCTCATAGTCAAAATGTGAAAGTTTCATTTTCATAGCTTACGGGCTTTGAAAAGTTTATAAAAAAAGAGAAATGCGAAGATACGATTTCGTACCCCCCTTTGTCAAGTAAAACAACAAGCAATTCCTGGTGAACAATAAAGTTCCTGAATTTGTTAGATGTGTATTGAACAATCTCAAACTAATATCTTAGCACTACTGCGACATGGGGGTAAATCTGCACACTGAACTATCGGCCATTAGAGCCCAGGAAAATGACCTTCATTACAAGGACGTATTGATCGGATACAAGGCACTCTTAGGTCAATCAACTGAAGGAGAACGCATTTTAACGAATCTTTTTCGATCTAAGGGTAATGAGGAAAAACTTGATTTTAATGCACTTAAGCCAAGCCATATTTATCACATCGCTGACATCGAAACATTGTGTATAAATTTTAGATTGAGATTCCTAGACTCAAAGCTATTCAGAGGAACATTCCCTGTGGAGGCTATAGAGGCTATCAAAACATTCCAAAGCGAACAGAACCGAGAGATCACTGGATTTAAAATGATTGCACCCGCACCCATGTTTAAATTGGCCGAAAAAGACAAAGACCCCTTGTTGATGGTACCTATGGGTGGTGATTATTATTATTTACTCGCTAAATGGGGCAATGACTTACATCCATTAAGAAAGGTGCTGGTCTACCCGTTCAGAGACTTTGAAAGCTTATTAAAAACTGTTTTTGCCTTTTGTCTTGCCGTAGCATTACTCTTTCCTGAAAGCCTTATTCGCAGTAATCAAGACACGGGAACCATTATGCATCTCAGGGTTATATTATTTTTCTGGATGTTCTTTTCTACCAGTGCCATGACGGTGCTATATGGCTTTAGTAGGGTGAAGAATTTCAATACCAATCTTTGGAAAAGCAAATATCTTGACTAAAGGCTAGGCGTCAATGGTGTTTACAAAATGTTCGCTCCACTGGATTGGATCTTTGGCGCCTTCTACCGAATACGAACCAATTTTAGTCCTTCGTAAGCCTGCTAGATGAGCCCCTGAGTGTAACGCCTGCCCTAAGTCGTGGGCTAAGGATCGAATGTATGTTCCTTTTCCGCAGGTGACACGAATGCTTAACTCCTGCTCAGCAAATGATAGTATTTCTATCTCACGAATAAAAACATCACGGGGTTCTACCACTACTTGCTCGCCTGCCCTAGCCTTTTTGTAAAGCCTAACCCCACCCTGCTTAATGGCAGAGAAAATAGGAGGCAGCTGCTTTATCTCGCCTATAAATTGTGGAAGAATCTCAGCGATTGATTGTTCTGTTACGTGCGCGGTGGGAAACGTTTGATTGAATTCTGACTCTAAGTCATAGGATGGCGTAGTTGCTCCAAACTTAATTTGAGCGACATACTCCTTTTCTTGTCCCATGAACGTATGGATTTCTTTGGTCATTTTACCCACACATATGATCAAGAGGCCAGTTGCTAACGGATCCAAAGTCCCTGCATGTCCAACCTTAATCTTTTTTTCATTCAGTGCATTCTTCAGGGTATATCTGATTTTCGAAACCGCCTGAAAACTGGTCCAATTTAAGGGCTTATCAACGAGCAAAACCTGCCCTGATTTAATTTCTTCTGCCGTCAATTTCTTAAATGAATTGAGTGATTACCACAATGATTGCTATGGCGAAACAGTAATAAGAGAAATACCTAAGTTTAGCTCTCTTCACTAAGGCGATCATCCAATTACACGCTAGAATACCGCTAAAAAAAGCTGCAGACAGTCCTAAGAGTAAAGAAAGTGTACTCACCTCCGCACCAAGTGCTTCTCCTGATATAATATCCTTAGCATCTAGCATTGCTTTCCCTAGAATAATAGGAAGAACCATTAAAAAAGAAAATTTTGCTGCTTTCTCTCTGTCAATACCCAAGAGTACTGAAGTTGCAATAGTAGAGCCACTTCTTGAGATTCCAGGTAAAATGGCAATCGCCTGGGCCAGCCCAATGATAACCGCTTCTACCGCGTTTACTGGTTTACCACTTGTTTTTGCGCGATCTGCGAGAAATAACAAAAGACCCGTTACCGTGAGTGTAGCCGCGATCAATAATAATTGGCCCTCGAATAAAGTGCTGATTTCGTCCTCAAAACCAAGGCCTATGAAACCTGCCGGTACCATGGATAATAAAATGAAGGATGCGAATTTCGTCTCATCGTTCCACGCGAATTTCAACAAACCGGCAACAATCTCACCGATTTCCTTTCTGAATACTACAATAGTGCTTAGCGCCGTGCCCAAATGAACGACAACGTCAAAAGTGAGGCTTTCATTTCCACTGAGTTCTAGCCCAAAAAGAGCTTTGACAATCTCTAAATGTCCAGAGGAACTTACCGGTAGAAATTCCGTTAAGCCCTGAACAAGGCCTAATAAGAGTGCTTGAATAGGAGACATGGATTGGTATGAGTAAGGTTAAGCTTCTTTTCGAGGCATCATAATGGCGACAATTGGTAAAACAAGGCCAATAAAAAGAAACCATGGTGCGACACCAATACGCTGCGCGCTAAAAATTTCTGGATTAAACTCATTTTGCGCCTCAGCGCCACCGCCAAGCATTAACGCGAAACCGATCACCAGCATCAATAAACCTGCAAGAAGCACGACATATTTGCGACGATCGAAAAGAAAAGTATTTTTTGTGTCCATCCTTAGTAGTATAATTCGTTAGTTCTTAATTTTAAATATCGACGTATCGCTATCGCTGTTGATACTCCTGGAACGATTAATCCCAAGATTAACAACAATAATGACACCATCAAAAAGGTCTCTCGCGTAATCAATAATGCAAATGCAGGGAAGTATTGGTTAAACGCCCACCCCGAGAATAGCAACAACGCTACGCTCAGTATGGTACTCAAAATACCGAGCATGAGGGAATTAATTAAATAAGGGCGACGTATAAATCCACTTGTAGCGCCTACCAATTGCATGGTCTTTAAAAGGAAACGCTTGGAGTAAATAGTCAAACGTATACTACTATTAATCAAGGCTAGCGCCACCATTAAGAGCAAGAGCGCAGCAGCAAAAAGCAAATAGGTGATCTTTTCGATATTGTCGTTGACCAACCCAACGAGGTCTCTATCATAAAGCACATCAATAATATAGTCTTGGGCAATCAGCTCCTTTTTCAAAACGTCTAAGTCTCCCGCAGCCACAATTTCTGCCCTAAGGTTAATATCAATGGTATTACTAAGTGGATTATATCCTAAGAACGATACGAAATCTTCCCCTAAATCTTCTTGAAGATGCGCTGCGGCCTGCTCTTTAGTGACCAATTCGGCAGATTTAGCATAGGAGGCCAACTGTTGTGCTTTTAAAAGCGTGCGAAGTTCTGCTTCCGGAATATCTTCATCTAAGACGAGTGTGAACGTGAAGTTCTCTCGAACAGCAGCACCTAAATCTCTGGCAGACAGTACCAGTACACCAAGCGTTCCCAAGACAAAAAGCACCAACGTCATGGAAATGACGACAGATAGGTAAGAAGACCTCACTCGGGAGGAGGTAAATTTTTGTTCTTTGGAACTCATCGATGCGAAAATAGTAAATCCTGCGCGGCATTCACTAATTTTACGCGTGTTCAACACTTCTTTAACGACATGGAGTACAATCATCGCAAAATTGATCAAAAATGGCAGAGCAAATGGGCGCAAGAGGGCACCTATGATGCGAGCTATAATAGTGACAAGCCAAAGTTCTACGTGCTAGACATGTTTCCCTACCCTTCTGGTGCCGGATTACATGTTGGACATCCGCTAGGGTACATCGCGTCAGATATTTACGCCCGTTACAAGCGTCAGAAAGGTTTTAATGTGCTTCATCCCATGGGTTATGATGCTTTTGGCTTACCTGCGGAACAATATGCCATTCAGACAGGACAACATCCTGAGAAAACCACAGAGATTAATACCGCCCGTTACCGTGAGCAATTGGACAATATTGGGTTTGGTTTAGACTGGTCGCGTGAGTTTAAAACCACCGACCCTAACTATTACAAATGGACCCAGTGGATATTCATACAACTCTTTGAAGCCTGGTACGACCTTAGTATTGACAAGAGTCAACCCATATCAAAACTCATAGCACATCTAGAGGCCAGAGGTACAGAAGGATTGAACGCTGAATGCACTGAAGAGCTTGTTCTCTCTGCAGAACAATGGACATCCATGGATGAATCTCAGCAGGCAGAAACATTACTAAATTACCGCTTAGCCTACCGCAGTCAAAGTAATGTAAACTGGTGCACTGAATTAGGCACTGTACTCGCTAATGACGAGATTAAAGATGGCCTAAGTGAACGTGGCGGACATCCCGTGACACAAAAGAAAATGATGCAATGGTCTATGCGTATTACGGCATTCGCCGACCGTTTATTAGAGGGTTTAGACCATATTGATTGGAGTAACTCTTTAAAAGAGACCCAGCGCAATTGGATTGGAAAATCACAAGGCGCCTCACTTGTTTTTGATTTAAAGGATCATACCGCACAGATCGAAGTATTCACCACACGTCCTGACACACTTTTTGGAGTGACCTTTGTGACACTTGCCCCTGAGCATGAATTGGTGGATGTTCTTACAACAACTGGACAGCAAGAAGCTATTAAGTCCTACAAAGCCATCGCTGCAGCCCGCAGTGAACGTGATCGCATGGCGGATACGAAAACCATAAGCGGCTGTTTCACGGGAGCATATGTTCTACATCCTATTACCAAAAAACAGCTGCCCATATGGATAGGCGACTATGTTTTAGCGAGCTACGGTACGGGTGCTGTAATGTCCGTTCCAGCGCATGATAGCCGAGATTATGCTTTTGCCAAACACTTTGATTTACCCATCCAAGAAGTAGTTTCAGGAGGCGATATTAGTAAAGAAGCATTTGATGCTAAATCGGGTAAAATGATCAATTCCGACTTCTTAAACGGCATGGAGGCTTCCGCCGCAAAGGTTAGCGTCATTGCGCATCTAGAAAACATTGGCTGTGGCAAGGGTGCCACACAATACAAATTACGAGATGCCGTCTTTGGCCGCCAGCGCTATTGGGGAGAACCTATTCCTATTTACTATGACCATGGCATTGCGAAAACATTACCGTTAGACGCATTGCCCCTAAAACTTCCAGAGGTAGACAAATACTTACCTACACATGACGGCCAACCTCCTTTAGCGAGGGCGCAGCATTGGGAATACAAAGGACATCCATTAGAAACCACTACCATGCCAGGCTGGGCTGGATCTAGTTGGTATTTCTTACGCTTTATGGATGCCCATAACGAAACAGCATTTGCGTCTAAATTAACCACAGATTATTGGAAGCAAGTTGATGTTTATATAGGTGGTGCTGAGCATGCTACTGGACATTTACTTTACGCACGTTTCTGGACTAAATTTTTATTTGACATGAACTTCATTTCTTTTGACGAGCCTTTTAAAAAGCTCATTAACCAAGGAATGATTCAAGGTGTTTCTGCGTTCGTGCATCGCATTAACGGCACCAATACATACGTGAGTGCCGGTCTCATCGAACAGCACGAGACCCAAGCCATTCATGTCGACGTAAGTTTATTGCAAGGCAATGAATTAGACACGAGTGCATTTAAGAATTGGCGAAAGGAATACGAGCATGCAACATTTATTCTTGAAGACGGGAAGTACTTGTGTAGTCGCGAGGTTGAAAAGATGTCTAAATCAAAATTCAATGTCACCAATCCTGATGACATCGTAGACAAGTACGGGGCGGATGTACTACGGATGTACGAAATGTTCTTAGGACCACTCGAACAAAGTAAACCTTGGAATACCCAAGGTCTTTCCGGAGTTTCAGGGTTTCAGCGTAAATTCTGGAAATTGTTTCACCCAAGTGGAATCTTTAAAATTAGTGAAGGGCCTGCGGATAAGAAAGCCTTGAAAGCCGTACACAGTTGCATCAAGAAGGTGAATGAAGACATGAATAATTTCAGTTTCAATACTTCGATCTCAGCCTTCATGATTGCTACAAATGAACTTACTGAGCTCAAAACAAACGAGCGTGAAGCACTCCAGCCTTTGGTTCAACTACTCGCTCCTTTTGCTCCGCATCTTGCAGAGGAATTGTGGGAAAAACTCTCTGGAGAGGGCTCTGTAACTGTTTGTTCTTTTCCTGAACATGAGGAGAAATACTTGATCGAAAGCAGTAAGAATTACCCGGTATCTTTTAACGGTAAAGTGCGATTCCAATTAGAATTACCGCTAAGCTTGACATCAGAAGATATTGAAAACATCGTGCGATCAGATCCACGAACTTTTGAGCAATTGGGAGATAAACAGGTAAGAAAAATAATCATCGTACCAGGACGAATCATCAATATAGTGATGGGTTAACTACATGAATTAAATAGCGTCAAGGCGCGTCTTCAATTCCTTCATGTAGGTCTTATACTCTGGCATGCGTTCTGCCGTCAGCGGTTCTGCATCAGGCAGTTTCTGTTTGTATGGATCTACTTGTTTGCCATTAACCCAAAATCTATAACATACATGCGGGCCTGTAGCTAAGCCTGTAGAACCCACGTAACCTATAACATCTCCTTGTTTTACACGAACTCCATTTTTGACACCCGATCCAATTTTACTCATATGTAAGTACTGTGTGGTATAGGTGCCGTTATGACGAACCTTAACGTAATTACCATTTGCAGAGGTATACTTAGCAGCGATGACCACACCATCGGCTGTAGTCATTATTGGAGTGCCCGTAGGAGCAGCATAATCAGTTCCTAAATGAGCTTTCCATCGTTTCTGCACTGGATGAAACCTACGACCACTATAGCGCGATGATATACGGGTAAAGTCTAATGGTGCACGCAAAAATGTTTTTCTCAAGCTCCGGCCTTCCTCGTCATAGTAATCATGAAAGCCCAGCTCATTTTTATAGGGGAATGCGTAAAAATCATTATCTACATGTTTAATGTTGGATGCAATCACGCCCTTTAGTCCAACGTAGGTTGTATCATCCACATATTCTTCTTCATAAACAACAGAGAACTGGTCTCCCTTTTGAAGGCGAAAGAAGTCAATACTCCATGCGTAGACCTCTACCAAAGACATGGCTAAGGCTTGAGTACCTCCAGCCCTCGCAACACTTAAATACAAGGCATCTTCGATGGTTCCTGAAATCTCTCTTCTTCGCACAGTTCGCTTTTTCTCTACTTTTTCAGCGTACAATGAATCTTGAAGAGAAACAATCCAATACTCATATTTGCTCTCAGGATAAATGAAATAGCTTGGGAAAATAGAGCTGTCTCCCGTGGCAAACTTAACCTCAACCTCTGCCCTAATTCTACGGACGTTGAATTCATCCTCTACCGCAGCAGCGATCTTATAAATTTGCGATGTGCTGATACCTCTTTTACCCAAAAGTGCACCGAAGCTTTCTCCGGAAACAATTTTATGATTCTCAAAACGTAGCGTATCTGAGGGTATCGTTAAATAAAAGGTAGGTTCTTGAACTGTCAGGTATATCTCATCCGAACTAATTTCCACTTTAGATTCTAACGAATCAGCAGAAATTACACGGAACAAAATGATGACAAAAAAAGATGCGACGGCGATCCATGCCAGCTTCTTCACACTCATAAGACTATTTCTCTAATTCACTTAGTATTTCATGTACCCAACTTTTGCCCCAATCCTCAATTTGCGCTGCAGTCCATAACTCAGGAAAGAACACACGACGTTGAAATCTTGGAGGTAAATATTTTTGCCAGTTTGTTCCTCCAGTGGCCTGAATGTCTATGGGTTTTTTACTTAAATATCTAACTGCCGTTTTATAATGTTGCAGGGGCCAATACACATTCACATTTAGATCTAATTTGCGCAATGCGTTCTCTAATTCAGAGCGTTGATCTTCAGACCAATGCTCCTTAAAACCTTGGTACTTAGCCCAAATATTACAATGTTCATAGGCCTCCGCTGTAAACAGCAAATCATCCCAATATTTTTCCATAAACTGAACAGCCGTGTAGGCGGGTTGCCCTGTACTTTCAACCTTAGCTCCATCCTTCCAATAAATGGATTCCATCTGATTCTCCAGGGAAGCTTCACGCAATTCCTCACGCTTACCCTCAGCCACAATATTAATTACTGGAGCGCAACCTAGTTCTATGATACGATATTGAACACTTTGGAAACCAGAAGCCGGGGCCAAAGCATCTCTGAAGGTTAAAAACTCTTCTTTCTTCATCCCTAATTCCATGACGCCAAAGCTGTGCTTTAAAGCATCAAAGTATCTATTTATTCTTGCGATACGCTCTAGGAAGTCTGTGAAATCAGGCTCCACAGATCCCGCCAAGGCGTCTATTTCTAATCGCGTAAGCTTAAAGTACAACTCCGTTATCTGGTGGTACATAATGAAAATAGGCTCATCTGCAACCTGCGTAACAGGGCGCTGCAAACTTAGCAGTGTGTCTAACTGTATGTAGTCCCAATAATTTTGGAACTGCTGCTGCTGCCATCCATTGACATAGGTTTCAAAGTCTTGACCTGTATCCTCAATTTTTGAGCGCAAGGATTCAAGTTTTTGCATTAATTCAGGAGTCCACTCCATAAGGCATGAAAATAGGTTACGCTCAAAAATAAGCATTGCACTCCTTGATTAGCGCGGAAGGGAATAGGATTATGAACGAATTAGCTCGTCTTATACTTTGAGAGTGTGAACTTGAATTCTGTTCCATATCCCTCCTTTGATTTTACCGAAATAGTTTCGTTATGCTTATCTATGATGTGTTTCACAATGGATAGCCCTAGACCAGATCCTCCGGCCTCTCTAGACCTCGCCTTATCAACCCTATAAAAGCGTTCAAAAACACGTCCAAGATCTTTTTCAGGTATACCAAACCCACGGTCCTTAATAGTAACTTGAATTTTATCGTCAAACTCATCACAATCGAGCATTACTGTTTTACCCTCGTCACTATACTTCATAGCGTTGACTAATAAATTATGTAACACCTGCTCCATACGTGGTGCATCGCAAAGTACGAGTGTCTTTTTATCGATATTGAACCTTACCTTAACCTTAGCGCTCCTTTTTCCAGCGTAACTCTCCATACCTTGCAAAGTATCCTCAATGAGGATGTTCAAGTTGACCGGATCAGGTATAACATCATATTGGCCACTTTCTACCTTAGAGAGTACATCCATGTCCTTAATCAAGGACGTCATACGTTCCACAGATTTTGCCGCTCGCTTAAGAAATTTGAGGGCAACCTTAGGATCGTCAAGGGCTCCGTCTAATAAGGTGAGCACATAGCCTTGGATATTGAAAATAGGCGTTTTTAATTCATGGCTTACATTTCCTATGTATTCTCTACGGAATTGTTCGCGACTCTCTAGCTCCTCGACAATACGGCTCTGACGAGAAGTCCATTGACTTACTTCATTTTCTAGCGTCTGAAGTGTAATGGTCTTGCGCGCTGCAGAAGGCAACGTGACGTTCATACCGTATTCCTCAATCATCAATTGAATCTTTCGGACTCGGAGCGTGAAATTCAGGTAAATGGTCACCATCAATGCTATAAATAATACTGACCCAAACAATATCCAGAGCAGCCAACTCGGAAAATCCGGATAAGCAGCGCTTATATAGTTGAGTAATATCGCAAAGAGCGTAAAACCAACTGTAAATCCGATTGATACTGGTACTAACCTACCATGTTTCATTACGCTACAAGTTCAAATTTATAACCTACGCCTTTGACTGTTTTAATAAGGTCATCACCAATTTTCTCTCTTAATTTTCTAATATGCACATCTATAGTTCGTCCACCGACGATCACCGCTGTACCCCAAATTCGGTTCATGATTTCTTCACGAGGAAAAACCTTACCCGGTTTTGAAGCCAACAAGCTCAAGAGTTCGAATTCCTTCCTAGGAAGATCTAATACTTTCCCATTAAGTTCGATGTGATAACGCTCAGGATCAATAATCAAGGTTCCTAGTTGCATACGATCCGGAACCACTTGATCTTGGATAGGACGCCGCCTAAGTAACGCCTTCAACCTTGAAGTTAGCACCTTGGGCTTGACTGGCTTGGTAATATAATCGTCTGCACCCGCCTCAAAACCTGCGACTTGCGAATAGTCCTCACCACGGGCAGTTAGGAAAGCTATTATGGTATGCTCTAAACCGGGGATTTTCTTGATCTGATCACAGGCTTCAATACCATCCATTTCAGGCATCATAAGATCTAAAAGTATGAGGTCAGGCTTTACCTCTCGGGCTTTCGCTACACCTTCTTTTCCGCTTGCGGCAGTGTACACCTTGTAGCCTTCATTTTTTAAGTTGTAGCCTACGATCTCTAAAATATCCGGTTCATCATCTACCAGTAATATTTTTGCTTCCCAGGTTTTCATAAGACGAATGCTTTAGCACAAAGGAAAGTAATAAATTCTATTGTATCCCTCGAAATTATCAGTGGTTACAACAAGGTAAAGCACAGTTAACATAAGGTTAATCCACTATGAAATCAAAATTCACGCCGTCTTAAGGTTCAGTTTACATTCAACTCCTTCATTTGTGAGAAATAAATAAAACAAATTAAAACGACGATGAAACTAAATCTATTTTTTGCGTTTGCTACTGCTGCAGTAATACTCAGTGCCTGTGGTGGTGGTGGAACTCCTCCAACACCGGTAAATCCGGCTGTAGTCATTAATAAAGCTGGTCTTCTTACAGTTAGCGAGACATGGAGTGCTGATTCCGTCTATGTACTAACTGGACGGGTAGTAATTGATGGTGGTGTAACGCTAACCATAGAACCAGGTACCATCATTAAAGGGAAAGAAGGAGACGGTGCTAATGCTTCTGTATTGATAGTTGGTAAAGGAGGTATGATTGACGCTCAAGGTACTGCTGAAAAGCCAATTGTAATGACCTCTATCCTTGACAACATTAACGTAGGCCAGAGAAATGGCTCCAATCTGGACGAATCGGACAAAGGTCTTTGGGGTGGTTTAATCATTCTGGGTGATGCTCCTATTTCTGCTGATGCTTCAACTTCGCTTATAGAAGGTCTTCCAGCGAACGAGTCGTGGGCTGAATATGGAGGTTCAAACGCTGCGGATAATTCTGGTACCATCACCTACATGAGTGTACGCCATGGTGGAACATTAATCGGTGATGGCAACGAAATCAACGGTATCACTTTTGGTGGTGTGGGTTCTGGAACCACTATAGATCACATTGAAGTATTCGCCACATTAGATGACGGAGTTGAATTTTTTGGTGGTACAGTAAACGTATTCAACGTAAGTGTCACTGCTCAAGGTGACGACGGCTTTGATATTGACCAGGCGTACTCTGGTACTATAGACAACTTTGTTTATGTGGCTGGTGGAGATTCTGACCACGGCATAGAAATTGACGGACCCGAAGGGTCTTCAACGGGTAGATTTAACTTAAAGAATGGTACACTTATGGGTGGAAATGGCGAATACGCTGATTTCCGCGATGGCGCTATGGGTAACTTAGACAACCTCTTCTTTTTTGGATTCTCTCCTAGCTCTGATTTTGAGATCGACGACTCGACCTCTTCTTATAATTATAGCAACAGCCTGTTGAATTTCACAAATATCGAAATCAACACTACTCACCTCAATGAAGGTAATATGTCGGCTGTTTCTATTTTCCTAGATAAGTCAGGTCATGATGCTTTTGAATCTGGGCTTCCTGGTTCGGTGGTTGTTGAGCCATCGGTAGGTGCCAACACCGCTGACTTTGCCTGGACACTCTCTGCCTATAACGGCAACCATGATGACTTTGCTGGCCCATTTAACGCTCCATCCTCTATTCTAAAAACGGGCGTGATTGGTGGACACGAAACATGGTCTGCAGCTCGCGTTTATGAGTTACAGGGACGTGTTGTAGTTGATGCTGGTGATACATTGATCATTGAGCCTGGAACTATTATCAAATCAAACTCCGGGCAAGGTGCTTATGCTTCAGCATTAATCGTTGCTCAAGGTGGGTACCTTGAAGCCCGTGGTACGGAAATAGCACCTATCATCATGACCTCTGTGTTTGACAATATTGAAATAGGACAAACCCAGGGTAATAATCTAGATGAAACTGATGCTGGGCTTTGGGGTGGATTGATCGCTCTTGGCTATGCGCCTATCTCCGCGGATGCCGCGATAGCTCGTATAGAAGGAATTCCAGCAAATGAGACCTATGGCTTCTATGGTGGTACTGATGCGATGGATAATTCCGGAATCTTCGAATACATCTCAATCCGTCACGGTGGGGCATTACTAGGTGAAGGAAATGAAATTAATGGTTTGACCTTAGCGGGTGTAGGTTCGGGAACTTTGGTAAACAACATTGAGGTTGTTGCTAATATAGACGACGGATTCGAGTTCTTCGGTGGAACTGTGAATGCTTCTAACCTTGTTGTATGGGCGCAAGGAGATGATGCTTATGATATTGACCAAGCGTACTCCGGCACCATCGACAACTTCATATACGTAGCGGGCGCAGATTCCGATCACGGCATGGAAGTAGATGGCCCAGAAGGATCTACTGGTGCTGGATTTACGGCAAAGAATGGTACTTTATACGGCTCACTCGCTGAGATAGCAGATTTCCGTGACTCCGCGATGGGTACTGTTGAAATGGTTTTCATCAAAGCATTCAACGATGCTGGTGATTGGGAAATAGACGACACAGGTAGTGCTTATAACTACAACAATGGGTTATTAAACTTCAGTGCCATCGAAATTGACTTGAGTAACTTCGATGTTGGGACTTCGGTGGGTGATGTTTTCTTAGATAAGTCAGGGGCAGTGATGAACTGGTCACCCTCTAGCTTTGCCACTTCTGTTACTACAGCTACTGTAGGCGCTGATGAAAGCCAGTTCAATTGGACTTTTTCATCGCAAAACGGCGCTTTCTAAGGCAACTTACTTTACATAAAGTTAACTATACTTTAAAAGCCTCGAGACTTTAGTCTCGAGGCTTTTTTGGTTTTTTGCACTTCAACAGAAGTCGAGTCAAATGAAAAAAGTAATTGCACTTGTAGTACTTATCATCAGTACGCCGCTCATCGCTCAAAATGGTATTATTCGAGGTACCGTATATGAGGAGGAGACCAGTGAAGTATTGTTCTACGCAAACGCACAGATACCTATTGCTCAAGCAGTTTCATTCACCGATTTTGACGGAAACTTTGAGCTCAGCTTAAAACCAGGGACCTACACTCTCGAGATAAGTTTTTTAGGTTTAGCTACTTTAGTCATTCCGGATGTAGAAGTCATCGCAGGTAAAGTAACCGTATTTAAAAACCTCAGATTAAAGCCCTCCACAAATGAGCTTATGACGGTCACCGTCACTGCGTCTGCCATGCGCAATACAGAGAGTGCTTTGCTAGATGTCAAAAGAAAGTCTGCCACGGTGATGGATGGTGTATCTGCAGAAAATTTTAAGCAAATTGGCGATGGCAACGCTGCCGCTGCAATCACACGTGTACCTGGGGTAAGTATTCAAGGAGGGAAGTATGTTTTTGTTCGCGGTCTAGGCGATAGGTATACCAAGACCCAATTAATGGGTATGGATATCCCCGGATTAGACCCTGATAAAAACTCATTACAGATGGATATTTTCCCGACGAATATCTTACAAAACATCGTAGTGTTAAAAACGTTGACCGCTGACTTAAGTGCTGATTTCTCGGGGGGACTGGTAAATATAGAATTGGTCGATTTCCCTACACAGAAAACACTAAACATCTCAACGTCTTTGGGATATACGCCAGGCATGCACCTCGTTAAAGGTTTAGGATACCAGGGATCTGTCACTGATTTCTTAGGCTTTGACGCTGGTTTCAGAAACAATCCCCTCCCCAACAACTACATCTATCAAGGAATTCCTAATCCCGCATTAGATGACCCTATCACCACAGAACTTACAGAAAGTTTTGCGCCAGTTTTAGCAGCAAGGACACGTAGAATGCCCCTAAATGGAACCTTAGGTATTAGCGGAGGTAATCAATTCAAGAAGGAGAATGGAAAAACTGTCGGATACAACGGCTCATTCTCTTATAAGTCAAACACAGATTTTTATGGATCTGATTCTGGAGACAGCACCCGATTGTACCGCCAAAATTTTTATAGAAAAGGAAACCAGCCCGATCAGTTTAATCTTCTTGCAGATAAAACTCAAGAGGGATCCTTAGCGGTAACCAATGTTTTACTGAGTGGCCTTATTGGCTACTCCATCAAAGACGACAATGACAAGTACCGATTTACAGCAATGCACTTACAAAATGGCGAGAGTCGCGCGGGAAAATTCATTGAAACATCTTCGATAGAAAACTCTTATGTAGGCTCAAGAGACAACTTAGAATATTCAGAGCGCTCTATATCTTCGCTCTTTTTTAACGGTCAACACAGTAGGAAAGACAATACACTCAAAATTGACTGGAGAGTCGCCCCCACCTTTAGTCGAATTGCTGATAAAGACATTCGTTCTACCTCTTACAGAACAGAAGATAATGAGTTCGCAATTGCACCTGGTGAAACTGGATTCCCAAATAGAATTTGGAGAAACCTCAACGAATTCAACCTTTCTAACCGATTGGACGTCATTCGCACGCATGAGTTTCGAGGCAGGGATGCGAAAACAAAATACGGGATCAGCTACAATGCTAAATACCGTGATTATGAAATCCTTCGTTACCAGTTGCGCGCTAAATCTTTAGGTGACTTGAATGCGCTAACTGGTGATGCGGACGAGCTTTTGACCTCAGCCTATACTTGGGATGTTATATCCGATGCAGGAATGTACTATAGTGGTAATTATGAGGCTAACAACGCTTACCAGGGAATACAAAGTAATTTCTCTACCTACATCAGCGAGGAATTTCGCGTAAATACCTTAACCAAAATGGTGGTTGGTCTCAGAATGGAGCGCTACGACCAATTTTATACTGGCGTAGACCAGCAAGAGGCTGCGGCACCAGGAACTGGAGTAAACTACCAATGGGAGCCCGTTTTAAATAACTTCCGACTCTTCCCAACGGCTTCTTTCATTTACAGCGTTAATGAAAATAGCAATGTAAGACTTGGCGCATTCCGTACTGTGGCTCGTCCATCGTTCAAAGAAAAATCAGCCGCTCAAATTGAAGATGTATTAACAGGAATTACGTTTATTGGAAATCTGGATCTCATAAGCACTGCAATTAATAACCTTGACTTTCGTTACGAATATTTCTTTAAAGGGGGCCAAACGGTTGCGCTTTCTGGATTTTACAAATACTTCGAGAACCCCATTGAGTTAGTCGCTTATAGTGCTGCAGCTCCTTCAAACTTTCAACCTAGGAATGTGGGAAATGCCACCGTTGCTGGGGCAGAATTTGAGATTCGTAAAAACTTAGGGCTCGTAGGGCTCAAAAATTTCGAGATGAATTCGAATGTATCTATCATATATTCCGGGGTGCAGCGCGATTCCTCGGAATACCAGGCAAGAGTTGCCTCAGCTAGAATTGGCGAAGAAATTTCGACCGTACGTCCTATGCAAGGTCAAAGCCCCTATATGATCAATGCAGGTGTGAGCTATAACAATCCTAAGAATGGATGGCAAGGAGGTTTTTTCTATAATGTCCAAGGAGAAAAACTCCACATTGTAGGAGTAGCAGATAACCCCGACGTATTCGAGGTTCCGTTCCACAGTTTAAATTTTAATCTACTCCATAGCTTTGGGGAAGAGCGTCAATACCAGGTTGGTGTTTCTGTAAACAACATTCTCGATGACACTCGCGACCGCGTCTTTAGAAGCTTCCGTAGTCATTCTCCCTATTTCAGTACTTGGGCACCAGGAAGAACCTTTAAGGTTCAGTTCAGATACTCGCTCTAAATTCAACGTAGATAACGTAATTTTGTCCCGCGCCGTTAACGGCGCGGGTTTTTTATGCGCTCCTTTTCCCAAATCACTGACGATAATTTTGATACCGCAGCATTAGTGCTCTTTGGCCAACAGTACCATGGAAACAAGGTCTACGGTGAGTTTTGTGATTTATTGGGACGTACACCAGAAACAGTCACTTCCATTTCGGATATTCCATTTCTGCCTGTAGAAGTTTTTAAAACCCATGTGGTCAAATCGGGAGATTGGCAAGAAGAAGTAATCTATACCTCCTCTACCACTTCAGGTGGAGCACCTAGTCAACATTTTGTCCAGTCCAAAGCCCATTACAAACAGGTATATGAAGCAGGGCTTGAAAGGGCTTACGGAAGTATGGAAAAGTATGCTGTGCTAGCCTTATTACCCAGCTATTTAGAACGCTCAGGCTCTTCTCTCGTTGCCATGGCAGAGGGCATGATTCAAAAAAGTGGCTCTGCGGAAAGCGGTTTTTACCTCCACAACCACGACGACCTTTTTGAGGCATTGGAAAGATTGAAAGAGACAAATACCCCTGTGATGTTATTAGGCGTCACCTTTGGTCTTTTAGACTTTGCCGAATCAATTTCTACGGGTAGGTATGGAGGCCATAGTTTCCATTACCCTAAATTGAGGATTATAGAAACCGGCGGAATGAAAGGGAAGAGGAAAGAATTGATTCGCCCTGAAGTCCACCATATAATTAAACAATGCTTTCCAAAGAGTCCTATAGACAGTGAATATGGAATGACTGAACTTCTTAGTCAAGCCTATTTAAAAGACTCAGGAAAGTTTGAAAGCCCCCCTTGGATGCGACTGTATACCAGGGAGATTAGCGATCCTTTAGCGCCGCCTATGCGAAACGGAAGCCGTGGCGCATTAAATGTGATTGATCTGGCCAATTCGCACAGTTGCGCATTTCTATCTCTAAGTGATCAAGGACAGGTTTTTGAAAATGGTACATTTGAAATATACGGCCGCCTCGACCGTAGTGATATTCGAGGATGTAACTTAATGGTGAGTTTATGAAACTAATAGTACCCGTGATTTTCGCTTGCCTTTGTGTGAGCTCCTTGCAAGCACAGGTTGTGCGCAGACAGGCAACCCTCACTAACGAGGAGGGAACTCTTACCCTGACGGACTCTGTTCGTGTTAGTGCCTCAAATTTTGAAAACGGAAGCTACGATGTGATTGTTCATGCTTGGGTACATCGGGATTTTATTAATGAACTCGACCAAAGAGTCATGGCAGAGGCTGTTTTGTTCAACGGTAAAAAAGACACGTTAGGCCAGGTTCAAGAAAGTTATCCATTAGACAGTCTATGGCCAAGTAGTGCACACCGCATGTCCAAGTACTATGAAGTTGTCGCTTCCGGTAAAGTTGTCGGAAGAGAATTGGAGCGTCGAAGTTTTCCGACGCAAATGGTAGAGCGTTTTTTCGAAGGGAAGCGCGGTGGCTCACTCCGAGCCCCACTAGTAGAAGCATTTAAAAAACAAGGATGGGAGCGCCGGGATTTCGGTGAATACGAAAGTTGGGCCTATTTGAATCGCAGTTCAAACCCAGGGTTACCAGATTTTCAAGCGCTGTTCATCTTTAGAGGTAGCATGCCTTATTGTCTTGTAAACAAGGGTGAGGAATTTGACTATGAAAAATTAAAAGGATCTGAGCAGCGTACCCACGGCATGTATTATTTCTTCCAGCGGCCTAATGATCGTTTCTTACAAGAAATAGACAATATTGTCTTTGATTATCTACCCTTATAACCAACAAAGGCGTCCAAAAGGACGCCTTTGTTGGTTATAGAACTATTGCGTTCCCTCCCTAACCCACATTTACGAGGAAATAGTTTTTCTTTCCTTTTTGGACAATGATCATTCCACCGGCAACAATGTCGTTCGCCGTAATAATCTTATCCACGGTAACCTTAGTCTTATTAATGGCTACCCCTCCTCCTTGAAGCATTTTACGAGCTTCACCTTTGGATGTAAATACCGCTGTATGTTCTGAGAGAAAATCAACAATTTCAACGCCTTCTGTGAGTTGCGAAGACTTTATTTCAAATTGCGGAACACCTTCAAAAACACTGAGTAACGTGGGTGCGTCCGTTGAGCGGAGTTGATCTTCCGTTGCTTTTCCGAATAAAATACTTGATGCCGCAATAGCATTTTCAAGATCTTGCGGACTGTGAACTCTAGCCGTTATTTCTTCTGCCAAAGCTCTTTGAAGCTTGCGCATGTGCGGCGCCTGTGCATGTTCTTCAATGATGGCCTGGATCTCTTCTTTTGAACCTATACTAAAAATCTTAATATAGTTCTCAGCATCGCTGTCAGAAGAGTTTAACCAGAATTGGTAAAATGCATATGGAGTAGTACGTTTTGGATCTAGCCAAACATTTCCACCTTCAGACTTTCCAAATTTAGTTCCATCTGCTTTTTTGATCAAAGGGGTCGTTAATGCATGCGCAGAACCACGACCAAGGCGACGTATAAGCTCTGTCCCTGTGGTAATGTTACCCCACTGGTCTGATCCTCCCATCTGTAATTTTACACCATTATTCTTCCATAAATGGTAAAAGTCATAGCCCTGAATTAATTGGTAGGAAAATTCAGTAAAACTCATTCCCGTGTCTAACCGCTTTTTCACACTGTCTTTAGCCATCATGTAATTCACACTCATGTGCTTACCTACATCACGTATAAATCCTAAAAAATCAAACTCCTTAAACCAGTCATAATTATTGACAATCTCAGCACTGTTTTCGCCACAGTTAAAGTTTAAAAACTTCGCAAGTTGATTTTTTTGGCTGTTTAGGTTGTGGTTTAAGGTCTCTAAGTCCAGTAAGTTACGCTCCGAACTTTTCCCTGATGGATCACCCACCATGCCTGTTGCGCCACCTACCAAAGCAATAGGCTTGTGTCCTGCACGTTGGAAATGGACCAAGGTCATAATCTGCACCATATTACCCACTCCTAACGAATCCGCTGTAGGATCAAAGCCGATATAGCCACTCACCATTTCTTTGATCAGTAGTTCTTCTGTTTCTGGCATGATGTCTTGCAACATACCTCTCCAACGGAGTTCTTCTACAAAATTTGTATCCATGTGTGCCTAAAGATTACTTCACTTGATTGAGATGCTAAAATAGACATCAATCGTCTCTTACACCCAACTCCATCATTAAATCTGGATTAGAGAATAAGAAGGCGTGAAATTTAATATCCTGACGTTCGAACAGTGACCATCCTTCTAAGACGACCGGGACTTGTAATTCACGGTCATTGATGTCTTTGATGATCCAGGATTCTTTTGCCTCGGACCACAGAACCACGCCTAATCTATCCCTGGTTTCACCCATGGAAAATTCAACAATATCCAATTCAAAGATGGGTCGATTATTCAGATCGCGGAGATCGCAATACTCATCCACTTGCTCATGAGAGATCTCTGTGCCATTCCACCAGAATTGATCCCGGGAGAAAAAACGAGTACCTGTTGACCCAATTTGCCGCATATAACCGACAATATCTTGTCCGACGCGAAGTCTGTAGCGTTTTTCCAAATTAGTAGTGTTGGTTTAACATCATCTATAGTACTGACCAGTTGTCGTAAAAAACAACTCCCGGAACAGATAGTTCTGTTCCGGGAGTTCATTTTTAATTTAAAAAGTAGCGTTACTTAAAAGCAGCTACTCCTCTATCTAACCAATCCACATAGTCTTCTATGTCCAGATTATAAGCATTTTTCTCCACCAGAGGGGTAAAACCATCATGTCCAAGTATAACATACAATGGCTGGCTTACTTCCTTGAAGTTTACCTCTTGAAATTCACTCCACTTGTTGCCAATGTTTTTAATCTTTCTACCGGTGATTTCGCTAACATACTGCTCGTCTTTTGGCAGATCTGTGCGCTCATCTACATAGAGAGAAATGAGTACTACATTATCGCGTAGTCTTTGGTGAACCGCCTCATCTTTCCAGACGTTTTCTTCCATTTTGCGACAATTCACACATCCCCAACCCGTAAAGTCCAGCATGATTGGTTTGCCAACTTCTTTGGCATAAGCCAAGCCTTCCTCATAGTTATTAAAACAGGGTAGGTCATTTGGACAATGACTACCGTAGCTCACTTCATTCACGGTACCACCCACTGATGATACGGAAGACATCAGAGGTTGAGCATATGCTCCGTTTTTACTTTCCGCGTAATGTTCAGGAGGTGGGAATCCGGCGATAAGTTTTACTGGTGCTCCAAAAATTCCCGGTAGCATATAAAAGCCCATGACCATAAATACGATCGCGACACTCAATCGACCGACTCCTATGGTTTGAACTGGACTGTCTAGGGGTAACCTAAATGCACCTAACAGGTACAATGCTGTCATGAAAGCGATGGCCACCCAAATAGCAATAAACATCTCTCTTTCGAGTAAATGTGATTGCCACACTAAATCGGCAGTAGATAAGAATTTTAATGCAAAAGCCAATTCTAAAAACCCTAACGTAACCTTGACTGTATTCAACCATCCTCCGCTTGAAGGCAACGAGTTTAGCCAACCAGGAAAGGCAGCAAACAGCGTGAAGGGTATAGCCAAAGCCAATGCAAAACCGAACATACCAACCGCAGGCCCTATTAAACTCCCTTTCGAAGCAGCTTCAACAAGCAGTGAACCAATTATAGGTCCAGTACAAGAAAAGCTCACTAAACTCAGGGTAAACGCCATAAAAAAGATGCCCAAGAGCCC